>Ga0306923_10007978_pt1 | contig 10597 bp, 10 predicted proteins | sample sta12Can44000108_FD_203841 | JGI IMG/M metagenome (GOLD analysis project Ga0306923, IMG submission 203841) | Lab enrichment of tropical soil microbial communities from Luquillo Experimental Forest, Puerto Rico - statanox.12C.anox.44.000.108 (v2)... | ecosystem: Environmental > Terrestrial >...
CAGCGCCACTTCCAGCTTTTTTGCAAGCACTGACCAGGGGTTGACTCCTGCGAGCACCCTCACCTCCAGTAGTTGCACGTTGGCCCCTAACGGGTTTACCTGCACGGCAGCCGGGCCATTTGGCCCGACTCTGGTCGCACCGGTGGGGAGGAATGCCGGATCTATATCGGCGTTCGGCATTCAGCAGACACCGCTGACAAACATAGCTTGGAGAAATTATAAACCGGCTTATACGCAGCAGTGGAACCTCGACCTCCAGAGAGAGTTGCCTTGGGGCGTCTTCCTTGACGTTGCCTATGCTGGCGCTCACGGTGTCCATCTGCAGCAATTCAGGACCAGCGTCGATCAAATTCCTGACAGTTTCATCAGCCAGGCTGCGTCACAGTACAATCCGGCGATTCCGGCGATCGTGGACCCGTGCAAAGGCGTGGCGATCTGCCAAAAAGTTGGTGCGCCTTACCCGTTCAGCACTTCCTTGCCGGGTAGCTTGGCACCAGGAAGCTTGATCCAGGGCCAATTGGACCGGCCATACCCGCAATACACGGACGTACAACTGGGGGCCGTCGGCTGCTGCAGCAGTTCCTACAATGCGCTGCAAGTTTCTGCCAACAAGCGCTTCCAGGGCGGAGGCATCCTCCTCGTCGCTTATACCAACGCAAAGCTTCTTTCGAACACGGACACACTGACGTCGTGGCTGGAACCAAACACCACCGGCCCAGTCGGTGCAGTCCAGGATTGGAATAACCTCAAGGGCGAACGCTCCCTTTCCTCGCAAGACGTTTCTCAGCGCTTGGTCATCAGCTATGTATATGACCTGCCCTTCGGCCACGGTCAGAAGTTCGCATCCGACGCAACCGGGCTCAAGGATAAGCTCATTGCTGGATGGGGAGTGAATGGCATAACTACCTTCCAAAAGGGCTTCCCCATAAAGTTCACCGACAGCAACCCAAATATTCTTGGTAGTTTGGGCTTGGGTACGGGCACCTTCAGACCGAACGTGGTACCCGGATGCAGCAGGACCGGCCGCAGAACTGTGGGTCAATGGTTCAATACCGCGTGCTTTGCCGATCCCGCCCCTTACACCTTTGGCAATGAGTCCCGTGTCGATCCGACGCTAAGGCAAGACGGGGTCAACAACTGGGACTTCGCGATTTTCAAGAAGACGTACTTCGGGTCGGAAAACAGGTACAACCTGGAATTCCGCACGGAGTTTTTCAACATCGCCAACATCGTTCAGTATGGGCCACCGAATGCCCAGTTTGGCACCGGATCTTTCGGTAAGGTAAGTGGAGCTGTCAACAACCCGAGACTCATCCAGTTCGGATTGCGGTTCTCGTTCTAATCACCCTCACCCCGGTTGCGGGGAATGCCTTCGGGCATTTCCCGCACTTCTTTTGGGCCATGGTTCCACCGATTGACGTACTCTCCCTTCGCGTGGCTTTCCGTTCATCAGGAATCTCAAAATAGACGAAGGTGCGCCCAGGAACAATTTGTGCCAAAATTTCTAATGCCATGTAACCGCATGCAACGCAGTTTCAACCGCCGCGACTTTCTGCGTCTTGGGACTACCGCCGCTGCGACGGGTATCCGGATCTTTTTGTCGCCAGCTACGGGAAAAACATCCTCTATCACAACAATGGCGATGGCACCTTCACTGACGTGACCGCCAAGGCTGGCGTCGCTGGCGGAGGATGGTCTGGCTCCGCGGGTTTCTTCGATTACAACAATGACGGCCACCTTGACCTTTTTGTGACCCGTTATATGGAATGGGACGCCGATCACAACAAGATTTGCGGCGGCAGTTGGAAAACGTACTGCCCTCCAGGTGAGTTTCCCGGGACTACTTGCCTTCTTTATCGCAATCGGGGGGACGGCACTTTCGAGGATGTCAGCGAGCGTTCAGGGATTGCGGCAAAGAGGGGAAGAGCGCTGGGCGTTGCGTTTGCGGATTACGATGACGATGGTTTCACAGACACTTTTGTGTCCAACGACGGCATGCAGGCGTATCTCTACCACAACAACGGCGACGGCACTTTTGAAGAGCGTGCGCTGGGATCCGGAACGGCGCTCTCCATGGACGGCAAGGCTTTTTCGGGGATGGGCACGGTCTTTCAGGACTACGATAACGATGGCCGTCCCGACATCATCGTTACGGTGCTGCCCCGCCAGCTTTACAGCGTGTTTCATAACGATGGTGGAGGCGTTTTTACCTATGAGAGCCTAGAGACAGGCCTGGGCAGCTTAACCCCGGGCAGCTCCGGCTGGGGCGTGGGCCTCGAAGATTTCGACAACGACGGCCGGAAGGATCTGTTCGTTGCGCAAAGTCACGTGCTCGACAACGTTCACGACATCGACTCTTCGTTGGAATATAAAATGTTGCCGCTTCTGGCGATGAATCACAAAGGCCACTTCGAATTCGCCGATTCCGGGGTGAGCACGCCACTCGCTGGGCGCGGTGCAGCCTTTGGAGACATTAATAACGACGGCTGGATGGATGTTGTCCTCACGACTCTTGGGGGCGCTCCCATCCTCCTCCTCAACCGCGGTGGCGGCAATCATTGGCTGTCCATCACACTAGAGGGCACGCGGAGCAATCGTGATGGGTTCGGCGCGCGCGTACGTGTAAACAGCCAGACTCGCTTTGCGACTTCGACTGGCGGCTACAGCTGTTCCAACGACAAGCGGCTTCACTTTGGCCTGGGCGATTCTAGGACTGCCTCGATCGAGGTATTATGGCCTTCGGGGGCGCGTCAGACGCTCAAAGACGTTGCCGCTGACCAGTTCCTCAAAATACGAGAGCCGGAGCATTCGTGATTACTGCAGCGCTATTTGTGTGGCTGGCCTTTCAGAGTGTTTCTCCTGAAGGCGCCAAGCACATGCAGGCAGGCGTTGAGGCGCAGAAGCAAGGACAGTTAGACGTGGCTGTCAAGGAATTCCGGAAGGCCACGGAGAGCGATCCGAACCTGGCGGAGGCGTTTCTCGATCTTGGCCAAGTTTTACAGCAAACCCACGATTATCCGGCCGCTATCGTGGCACTGAAACGTGCGTTGGAGCTAAACCCGGAGCTCGACGCGGCGCATTTGCAGTTGGGGTTTGCTTTGCTGGCGCTGGGTTACGCGGAGGAGTCCATTCCTCACCTTGAGCGCGTGCACGCAGTGATAGCGCTGGGCATCGCGCAATTGGAGACCGGACGATTCGAAGCGGCGGTGGCAAATCTTAGCGCTGCGTTGGCCGAACATCCAGGCAATCCTGATTTACTTTACTACCTCGGTCGCGCCAGCGGGTTGCTCTCCAAGCGAAGCATCGACACTCTCGTCACCTTGTATCCCGATTCCCCACGTGCACACCAGGCAATGGGGGAGAACTATTTTGTGCTCCGGCAGATGCCACAAGCCGAAAAGGAATATTTAGCAGCGTTGGAGCAAAGCCCCGAATTACCTGAGCTGCATCTGGAACTTGGTATCGTCTACACCGGTGCCGCAGATTTGAGCAAGGCGGAAGAGGCCTTTCGTTATGAGACCAAGCTGCAGCCTGGCAGCGCCGAGGCAGCTTACCGTCTGGGAACGACACTCTTGCAGCAGGGAAAGGACAAGGAGGCGCGTGTGGAATTAGAACGCGCCGATCGCTTGCAGCCTGACATGCCGGAAACTTTGTATTCGTTGGGCAAGGCGGCTTCTCTTGAAGGCGACTCCGCTCTAGCCGAGAGATCTTGGAACCGGTTGCTCGCGATCGAAAAAGACACTGCCCTGGCGGCGCAGACGCATTTCGCTCTCGCCGCGTTATATCGCAAAGCGGGTGACGCAGCGAAGGCCAAACAGGAGATGCAGGAATATCAGAAATTACAGGGAAAAATCCTCCAAACGCAAACTCCGCCGAAGTAGCAAGATTATGCCTCATCAACCTTGCGCCCTCGTAAAATGAGAGACTTGCAAAGAAGCACGACCCTGTCCCTCGCCAAAATTCTGTTCTGCTGAGATTTCAACAGGATACGCCCTTCTCTTCCACAAGGAAGATGCGATAGCAACATGACATGATGAACCTGTTTGCGCTTCTGCTCGGAGCGATTTGGCGCGTGTTCCGCGCTCGGCGCGATCTGCTTCTTGAGAACTTGGCTCTTCGCCAGCAACTCGCAGCGTTGAAGCGAAGGCATCCCAGGCCAAGGCTCACAATATTCGATAAGGCCTTCTGGATTTTGGCGCACGTGTTCTGGTCCGCCGGATGGAAACGGGTCCTGATTGTGGTCACTCCGGAAACGGTGGATCGCTTGATTCAGGAAGTAATGAGCCAAGAGCCCTATAAATCAGCAAAGCGCGTTTTTTGGATCATGGACAACTGCTCCGCCCATCGCGGCCAAAAGGCGGTCGACCGCCTGCGCTCTCAATGGCCCAACCTGCTCCTCGTACACACCCCAGTCCATGCCAGCTGGCTCAATCAAATTGAAATCTATTTCTCCATTGTTCAGAGGAAAGTGCTCACACCCAATGACTTCCACTCCCTCAACGAACTTGAACAGCGCCTGTTAGCCTTTCAGCGGCGGTACGAGGAAACCGCCTCTCCCTTTCAGTGGACCTTCACTCGCAGAGATCTGGCTGCTCTCCTCGCCAAAATCGAAAAGAAGCGACTCGCTGATGCGGCCTGACGCGCCTCGAAATACGTCACCGTAATTCCGAACGAGAGCACTAAGTAACAAAAGGGCCTCGATTTGTCCTTATTTCCGACGGCATAACCCACGTCGGGTGAACGGGCGACTTTTACGCAGCGTGCGAGAAACCCTGATCAGCCGTATGGCACGCTCTCGAGGCAACAACCGGAACTCCTCTGCAGTGCGGTAATCGATAACCTGTAAGCCGCAATAATTGACCGAGAATTGCTTCAGCGTCTCCAACCCTCGGCATTAAGATGTGACGCAGCCTTGCCGTATCTTGTTGATTTTTGAAGCCGGACGCAGTTTTCGTGAGGCACAGCCTCCCCGGAGGAATCTCCGGCCTTCAGGCCGGGGAGGAAGTCAAACTCGCCCACCACACTCGAGTGTGTAAATTAACCTTCGAGGCGTCCTGTATACGGGGGCAGAGTTCGAGGCTCACTACGTTATCGCAAGAGTTCGGATTAGGAGAGGCCAGTAAATTGCGGAGCCCGGCTTCCTCGCGCTACACTACTTCCGCTCGTCAGCATGGAAAGGTAGCGCTCTGCGCGAGATCAAGGAAACCGACTGGAAAGTGCTGAGGCGCTTGCATCCGCTAGCGGTCGAACGCTTCTGCGAAGGTGTGCTTGCCGAGGTCGAACGTGTCATGCACAACAGCACCGATGGCGTCCACCAGCGCTACCTCGACATCTTCAAGATCATGGAGCGGCGCGACCGAGAGATGGCGCGGCTCTTCGATGGCCTGAAGCGGTCGCAAGGACTAATGATGCTGGCCCGGATCCGCTCGGCGGGGTTGCTCACGGAGGAAGAATTTTCCAGTCTGAGTCTGGAAACGCGCGGTGCCATCCAAATATTGCTGGACCGCGACTGAACTCGCAAGATCGTTATGCGCTCGCGCTTCTCCACCCCCACGTTTGTCGCCCACATGTTGTCGGACTCCGTACGGTCGTTCAATGCTATTCACGATCGTGTCGGGCGCTGTGAGACCGGAGAACTGCGGAACGAGACATGCCTTGCCGACGAACTGGCCGCGAAAGCTGGCCTCGACATCCGATCGCCAGGCTTTGCGAGCAAATCCTATTCCCTCGATCCCGTGATGGGAGTGAGGAAGTTCGGTCCCCTTCATATTTCATACCTTTCTGAGCAACATGCGGATCACTACCTTCTCGAGTCTCCGGTAAAGATCATTGATACGAGTCAGATCTCAGAGGGCACGAGGCTTTGGCTGTGAAGTGGAGTTCATCCCTGCAACGGAATCAGAGCCGTAATGATCTTCGATATCCCATGCTGACCAAGGCGAGCTCCGAACTGACACTGTTCGACAAACTCTCCCGCCTGTCCTTCAACTCGGCCGCCAAACTGCTCGGCCGCGAAGGAAATCGTCTCATCACGGCAGGCGGCAAGTATGACGTCGACATCTTCACTCAAGTCCAGCTTGACCGGGATCGGTTTCGACTCACCCTCGGCGGCTCGGTGGTAACGCTTTCACTGAATGCGGCGGTGCGCGACCGCCTCGAATGGCGCTGCGACACTTGCGAAGTGCCCTGTGAGCACGCGGGAGCCGCCTTCTCTCTGATTCTCGAGGAGAAGCTTGCTCTGGGGTTGGCCGGCGCGCCGCCCGATCGGCCTCAGGTCGAGAGCCTGACCGAGCAGGTGCTGGTTGCGCAAGCGATCGCGGAGCGTAAAGAGCGCGCCCGCACCGAGGAGATGCGGCTTATGTCGGTCAACCCCGACGAGATCTGGACTGATTACACGCTGACGAACGCCGCCTCTGGTAAGTCCTATCGCATCGCGCTACGAGGGTGGAAGCCGGGTGAATCGTACTGCTCATGCCCCGATTTCCGCAAGAACACGCTCGGCACCTGCAAGCACATTCTCCATGCGCTCGGGAAGGTCCGCCGGCAATTTCCCAATTCGATGCGCAATCGGCCATACCGCCGGCGCGAAATCTCCGTGCATGTCTCATATGGCAAGGAGATGGAGTTGCGCATGCTCGTTCCGCCCGAGCTCGATGAGCGAGCAAGCGCTATCGTGCTGCCGATCCGTGACAGAGCGATCGCCGACCTGCCGGATCTGCTCGCGCGGATCCGCCGTCTTGAAGCCCAAGGCATCCCGCTGACGGTCTATCCCGATGCCGAGGAATACATTCAGACTCGGCTTCTCCAACGGCGCATCGCTACGACATCTGCCGAAATCCGACGAAATCCCGCGTCCCATCCCCTGCGCACTACGCTGCTGAAGGCTGAGATCCTGCCCTACCAACTGGACGGTATCGCCTTTGCTGCCGGCGCGGGCCGGGCGATCCTGGCGGATGACATGGGGCTCGGGAAGACCCTTCAAGGCATCGGAGTAGCGGAGCTGCTCGCTCGCGATGCGGACATCCGCAAAGTTCTGATCGTTTGCCCCGCTTCGGTCAAATCCCAATGGCGCAGCGAGATTCTTCACTTCTCGGAGCGCGACTGTCAGATCGTACTCGGGAGCGCCGAACAACGGAGTGCTCAGTACGAGAACCGGTGTTTCTTCACTATTTGCAACTACGAGCAGGTGCTGCGCGACATCCTCGCGATCGAGCGAGCTAAGTGGGACCTCATCATTCTCGACGAGGGCCAGCGTATCAAGAACTGGGAGGCGAAGACGACACAGACGATAAAGAGCCTGCGGTCGCCCTTCGCGCTCGTGCTCTCAGGCACGCCACTGGAGAATCGACTCGACGACCTGTTTTCGGTCGTGGAATTCATCGACGACCGCCGGCTCGGTCCCGCATTCCGCTTCTTCAACCGACACCGGGTCACCGATGAGAAGGGCAAAGTCCTCGGGTACAAGGATCTCGACCTGCTGCGCGAGAGGCTCAAGCCGGTACTGCTACGACGCACGCGAAGCGCAGTAATCAAGGACCTGCCTCCGCGCACGACCGAGATTGTACGGGTCGCGCCCACCGACGAACAGGCCGAAATCGACGCGGCCCAGATGCACATCGTGAGCACCATCGTCGGCAAGAAGTACATCTCGGAAATGGATCTGCTCCGACTTCAGAAAGCACTACTTCTGGCACGCATGAACGCGGACAGCACGTTCCTTGTGGACAAACACCCTCCAGGCTTCTCCAGCAAGCTGGAGCGGTTAGAGGAGCTACTCGAGGAGCTTGCAGCAGAGCAAGATCGCAAGATCGTGCTCTTCTCAGAATGGACCACCACGCTCGGTTTGATCGAACCGCAGATGAAGCGGCTGAAACTCGACTACGTCAGGCTGGATGGATCGGTTCCGCAGAAGAAGCGGCAGCAGCTAGTGCACCAGTTTCAGCGCGACCCCAAGTGCCGCGCTTTCCTCGCGACCAATGCAGGCTCGACGGGGCTCAATCTCCAGGCAGCGAACACCGTCATCAACGTGGATTTGCCATGGAATCCCGCGGTGCTCGAACAGCGCATCGGAAGGGCACACCGGATGGGACAGAAGAATCCGGTACAGATCTATTTGCTGGTGACCGAATGCACGATCGAGGAGAAACTATTGGCGACGCTGTCGGCCAAGCATGACCTCGCCCTGGCTGCGCTCGATATGGAATCCGATGTGAAGGAGGTTGAGCTCGCATCGGGAGTGGAAGAGTTGAAGCGGCGTCTCGAAGTGCTGTTCGGCGCCAAAGCGCACGCCCCTACAGACGAGACGGAGAGGCGGCGCCAGCAACAGGAGGCGGAGCAGCTTGCGCGCCGTGCGCGGGTAGCAGAAGCCGGTGGCCAGCTTCTCGCGGCGGCATTCACATTCCTCAGTGAGATGATTCCGCAGCGGAAGCCTACGAACGGCGCGGCCCGAATGGCAAGCGACCTCAAAACTCGTCTCAACGAGTGTTTGGAGCGCGACGAACAGGGGCGGCCTCGGCTTATCGTCACGTTGCCGAACGAGGCCGCGCTCGAGAATCTGGCCCGATCACTGGCCGCACTGCTCACGGGTGGCCCGACGTAATTCGGGCTCCGATCCTGTTCCCAGTCTCGAAAAACAGTGCGAGCCCGCGCCGATTAGCTCTCGGAACGTACTCTAATGCCGACTTGACGAGAGCTGCATAGACACCTCTCGCTGCCGGCTGCGACCGGAGTGCCGGTAAGTCAGTGCGCACTGTCCCTACGTCTCTCGTAGGATCGGTCCGCTGAATGCTCGTTCGTCGCCGGGATATCTGGCCGGTAACTTATACTACGTTTTTATCACGGTGCGAATCTGAGCGTGCACCTACTGTGACCGGTCAGGAGAAGCCGCGTGGAACGCACGAACGGAACTACGGCGGCCGATGCTTGAAAGGATTGAAGACGCCGACAGGGAAATGGGCGAAGTCACGTTCGTTGCGTGTGGCCACCGTGAGACCATGAAGGTGAGCAGTGGCCGCAATCATCGCGTCCTCCGCGAGGGTCTCCGAATGACCATAGACCAAGCGGGCGTATTCGCGAAAGCACCGCCCATCCATGGGGAGCACCTGGTAGGTGGCCTCGATTTGATCTACCCACCTCGTCAGTTCCGCAGCCTTCTCGGGGTCTTGTCGGCGAGTGAGCTCTATGCCGATCTGCAATTCGGCAAGAACAACAGCAGGGACAAACATGCGGTCGGAGGAGAGCTCCTCAAACCACGCGCGGACCCCGCCGTGTGGTCTCGGCTTCCGCAACTCGGACACGACGTTGGTGTCCAGGAGATAGCTAGTCATCGAATTCCACGGGAGGCCGGCTCTTGATTTTGCCTCGTGCGGGTAGGGGGATGTCGAAGCGCGGACCAGAGCCGAGGAGCACGTCCTTTAGGTTGGGCCGGCCTGTTTCCTGCAGACGGCGCCATTCCTCGAACGAGACGACGACAGCCGTATCGATGCCTCGCCGCGTTACGATTTGTGGTCCCTTTTCGAGGGTGTCGTCAATGAGTTCGCTGAAGCGGGCCTTCGCGTCTTGTAGCTGCCATTTGGTCATAAGCGCCTCCTGGTCAATTCTATGACTAGTCAGGCACCTAGTCAATGGTTGCGAGGCATTTCTCACGCGACAGGCTGTCCATGGCGAATTACTGAAGCTCTATGAAAAAATCTATGCGCCTCTGACTGCCGGCATTCTGCAGCCCTTTGCTGCGGACCAACCCATCCCCAAAGAAAAGATCACTGCCCTCGATCGGCATATCGCTGTCATGCAAGCCCTCGACGACCTCGTCGACGCCGTCGGCCTGAAAGCAGCCTAGAAACGAGTACTTATGAGAGCAAAATTCTCGTTCCGGACCGTATAAGGGTCTAAGGTCGACCCGCCGACAGAAGTGTCTCGTTCCAGGGAGTCGCTGCGAAGGCCCTTTGTGCCGGTGCGGAGGGAAGCGAAGCAAGGGCATAAGTAACAGCTTGACATGTGATGCTGTGTTCTAGTTAACTATAGCACTATGGCTGCCTCAAGAGCTCGTCGATCGAAATTGATTACGCGCGTAAATAGCTCTAACCCACGAGTAAACCAACAAGTTAGTCCCCGAAGGAGAATCAAACATGAAATCCTCTCGTTTCATGAAATCCTCTCGTTTAATGTTATCCGCTGTTCTGATGTTGTTCGCCATCATGGCCTTCGCGCAGTCGGACGCGCACAAGTCCAGTGACAAAAGTGCGCCGTCCGAGGCGCAAAAGTCGTTCGATACATTAAAAACCCTCGCGGGCACCTAGCAAGGGCCCGTGACAGCCGACCCGCCACAGCCCGACTGGGGTGACAAACCCGTACAAGTTTCGCTTCGCGTGACTTCCCGGGGAAACGCGCTGGTACATGAAATGAAGGAAGCGGGGACGCCGGACGACCCGGCTAAATACGACCATCCACTCACCATGCTCTATCTGGATGGCGATCGCTTGCTCCTGATGCACTATTGCGACGCGGGAAACCGGCCGCGCATGGCGGCCCGGACGTCGCTGGACGGAAAGACGGTGGAATTCGATTTTCTCGACCTTTCCGGTGGCAATGAGTACGG
>Ga0306923_10007980_pt1 | contig 10596 bp, 9 predicted proteins | sample sta12Can44000108_FD_203841 | JGI IMG/M metagenome (GOLD analysis project Ga0306923, IMG submission 203841) | Lab enrichment of tropical soil microbial communities from Luquillo Experimental Forest, Puerto Rico - statanox.12C.anox.44.000.108 (v2)... | ecosystem: Environmental > Terrestrial > Soil...
AGCTTGACGCACGCCGAGGCAACGAATAGTTTGCGGGAATGCCAGAGACGCGCGTCCTCACTTTCACTACCGATTTTGGATTGCAGGATCCTTTTGTGGGGATAATGCACGGCGTGGTGTTGAACATTGAACCCGATGCGCGAATCGTCGATATCTCGCACGCGGTGCGCTCGTTCGATGTGCTCGACGGAGCGTTCACGATTGCGCAGGCGTATCGGTATTTCCCGCCTGGAACTGTGCATGTCATCGTGGTAGACCCTGGGGTAGGCAGCGAACGAAGGCCGATCGTGGCGGAAACGGACGATTACGTCTTTGTCGCCCCTGACAATGGCGTCCTGACGCTGGTCGAGGCGCGGGAGCGGCGATTCACGGTACGCCACATTGCCGCCCAGCGATATTTTTTGCGGCCAGTGAGCCAGACGTTTCACGGACGCGACATATTCTCGCCGGTGGCAGCATGGCTGGCCAAGGGAGTGGCGCCTGCGGACATGGGAGCGGAGATCACGGATTATGTGCGTCTGCCGATTGCCGGTGTGCAGCGCATTGGCGAGGGTCAACTCTGCGCGACCGTGCTGAAAGTCGATAAATTCGGGAACCTAATCACGAATCTGACGGAAGCGGATTTGGCTTCGGCGTCGAGAATCCAAATACGCATAGCGGGACAGTTGATTACACGACTATGCGGTTCGTACGCGGAAGGCGCGGACGGTCTGTTCGCCATCTTTGGCAGCTCGGGATACCTGGAAATCGCAGCGAAGCAGGATTCAGCAGCGACGAAACTAGGAGTGAGAGAGGGAGAGCCGGTCAGCGTGATTTTAGGCAGCTAGCGCTGCTAGGGGTTCTTAGGCTTCACACGGGCATAGCGCTCCATCTCACCCGTCCATTGCAGAAAGCGGAGGAGTTCGCTTTTTTCGCGCCAGACAAATCCCCAGAATTCCAGGAAACCGATGCTCTGCATCTTGACGCCGGTGTAAGTTTCGATGCGCCAGCGTAAGTAGGGACTTTTCCACGGCGCGAAATGATGTCCGCGAGTGGCGTTCCAGAGAAAGCGCAAGATGTAGCCGATGTGCTTCAAGGCGATGCTGGCGCGCAGTACGCCAAATCAACAGTATAGTCAGGCGCTGGATTGCATTCGGCTAAGTCATATAGAAAAAAGGTCGCTCGACTCGTCGGTCGCCGCGGCGACCTCCTCGCTCAGCATGACAATGGCTGAGTGTAAATCTGATGGGACGGCCTTTCGGACGGCGGGCTGGTATAGACTTTTTCTTCCATGAGTGAGCCGTCCACGCCATTGATGCGGCAGTATGCCGCAGTGAAGAAAGAACATCCCAACGCACTGCTGTTCTTTCGGCTGGGCGATTTCTACGAGCTGTTCTTCGAGGACGCCGTGGTTGCGGCGAAAGAGCTGCAAATCACGCTGACCTCGCGCAACAAGGAAAAGGGCATTGCGATTCCGATGTGCGGGGTGCCGTATCACGCCGCCGAGAACTATATTGCCAAGCTCATCCGCAAGGGGTTCAAGGTCGCTATCTGCGAGCAGATGGAGGACCCACGGCTGGCCAAGAAGCTGGTAAAGCGGGAGGTCACCCGAGTTGTGACGCCGGGTACGGCGGCGGATGCGCAACTAGGCGCGGAAGAAAACAGCTTTCTGGCGTGTGTGGCGCAAAGCGGCGATGTGCTGGGGATGGCGGTGTTGGACCTCTCGACCGGAGAGTTTCGTGCGACAGAGTTTCGCGGCGCCGACGCTGGACGCAGAGTGCGGGAGGAACTGCTGGTGCTCAGGCCGCGAGAAACCCTGTTCGCCTCTTCTCTGCCGCTGTTTGAGCTACCGCGGCAGCAGTCGGTGATGGGGGCAATTCCGCGTATCGCCAGCGTAGAGAATGCCAGCTGGGCGGAGACGCCGCTGGAAGATTGGGTGTTCGCGGCGGATTATGCGATTCCGCTGGTGGAAAATCATTTTGGGGTGATGTCGCTGGAAGGCTTTGGGCTAGCGGGGCGTACTACGGCCGCAGTTGCTGCCGGGGCGATCCTCCATTATGTGCGCTCTACGCAACGCGGCGCGCTGAGTCATGTGGACCGCATCGGCTATTACGAGCGGCAGGATTGCCTTGTGCTCGATGCGGTGACAGTGCGAAATCTGGAACTGCTGGAACCGCTGTTTTCCGGCGCGGGGGACAGTGTGACGCTGTTCCGCTCGCTCGACTGCACCGTGACTCCGATGGGCAAGCGCTTGCTGCGGGCGTGGATGCTGCGGCCGTCAAATGAGCGGACAGAGATTGAACACCGGCTCGATGCAGTTGAGGCAATGGTGCGCGATCTCGTAGCGCGCGAGGAATTGCGCCGCGCGATGGACGGCATTCTCGACCTGGAACGATTGCTGAGCCGGGTCACACTGGAAGCAGCTAATCCGCGCGATTTGCTGACGCTTGCCGCTTCTTTTGCGAAACTGCCGGGAGTGCGAACCACGCTGGCGCGGCTCGAGGCCGTGCGGCTGCTTGCGTTGTACGCGCAGTGCGACGAACTAGCGGACGTGCGTGAGCGAATCTCGAACTCGATTGAAGACGAGCCTCCGCTAACGCTCGCCGACGGCGGAGTGATTCGCTCCGGCGTTGATGCAGCGCTGGATGAGCTTCGCGACTTGAGCCGCAACAGCAAACAGTACATTGCGCAGATCGAGCAGCGGGAACGGCAGCGTACGGGCATCGGATCGCTGAAGGTGAAGTTCAATTCGGTGTTCGGCTATTACCTGGAGATCTCGAAGGCGAATCTGCACCTGGCTCCGGCGGACTATGAGCGCAAGCAAACGCTGGTGAATGCCGAGCGATTCACGACTCCGGAGCTTAAGGAGTACGAGGCGAGGGTTCTGGATGCGCAGGAGAAGATCGTCGAAATCGAGCGCAGGTTGTTCGCGGAATTGCGCGCGGCGATTGCGGCGGAGGCGAAGCGTATCCGGCAGACAGCGCTGGCGCTGGCGGAGATCGATGTGCTGGCCGGGTTCGCGACACAGGCCGCAAACCGCGGATATTGCCGCCCGCGGTTCGATGATTCGAATGACATCGAGATTATGGATGGGCGGCATCCCGTCATCGAGCAACAGGAACTGGCGGGAGTGTCAGACCGATTCGTGCCTAACGATCTGTATCTGAACGGCACAACCCACGCGGTGCTGGTGATCACCGGGCCGAACATGGGCGGCAAGTCCACATATTTGCGACAGGCGGCGCTGGTTGTGCTAATGGCACAGATGGGATCATTCGTCCCGGCGCGGTCGGCTAGGTTGGGGCTGGTAGATCGCATCTTCACGCGTATTGGGGCAAGCGACAATCTGGCGCGTGGACGCTCGACGTTCATGGTCGAGATGACGGAAACAGCGGCGATCTTGAATACGGCTACTCCTCGCTCGTTGATTCTTCTGGATGAGGTCGGGCGTGGAACTTCGACTTATGACGGGCTGGCGATTGCGTGGGCCGCGATCGAGTATATCCACGCGAACACGAGGGCGAAGACGCTGTTTGCAACGCATTACCACGAGTTGACGGAACTCGCGGAGCGGCTCAGCGGGGTTAAAAATTTCCACGTCACGGTGAAAGAGAGCGGTGGGAACGTGGTGTTCCTGCGCAAGGTTGTGGAAGGCGCAGCGGACCGGAGCTACGGAATTGAGGTTGCGAAACTGGCCGGTTTGCCGGCGGACGTTATTCGCCGTGCGCGCGAAGTGCTCTCGGAACATGAGAGTGCCGAACAGAGTGCGGTTACGCATCTGGCCAGCGGCGATTCAGGCAGCTCAGGACCGATGCAGCTGACAATATTTACTCCTCTATCGCAGAAGGTTGTGGACCGAATCAAGGAAACCGATTTGAATGCTATCAGTCCGTTGGAGGCGCTGAATCTGCTGCATGAGCTGAAGAGGCAGATGGAGTGAAGCAGTGGCAGTGGCCAGTCGCCAGTGGCCAGTCGCCGGTCGCCGGTCGCCAGTCGCCAGTCGCCAGTCGCCAGTCGCCAGTCGCCAGTCGCCAGTCGCCAGTTAAGAACGAGCACGGATTTACACGGATGATCAGGTATCAAACGTGGTTCAATCGCGGATTTCCCGGTTCGCTGACTACCTGTTTTTGAGAGCAAGCAGGGTCTCCAATTGCAGAACCTGAATCGCCACTCAATCGGATCGTCGGCACGCGCTACACTGCTGTATTCATGACTGCCAAGCCGAGCCAGACTCTGCAAGAACAAGTAGGACAGCTCATGATCATGGGCTTTGACGGCAGTGAGATGTCGTCGCGACTGGGTACGATGCTGGCTACGCTGCGGCCTGGCGGAGTCATTCTCTTCAAGCGCAACATTAACGAAGCGACGCAAACACATGCTTTGTTGCGAGATGTGCAGCGCGTTTTGCGCTACCCATTGTTTCGCTGCGTGGACATGGAAGGCGGTACGGTGGACCGCTTTCGGGATGCGGTAGCGTCAACTCCTTCGGCGGCCGAGGTGGCGGCGACGGGCTCCGGGAAGCTGTTTCGCAGTCACGGTGAGTTGATCGGGCGGCAGTTGCGCGGACTGGGCTTCAATACTGATTTCGCACCCTGTTTGGATTTGGGGCTGGAGGCTTCGCGCAAGGCACTGGGTTCGCGGACGGTATCAGCTGATCCGTTGCAAGTTGTTCGGTACGGGCGGAGTTTTCTTACAGGGTTACGAGACGCTCGCGTGCTCGGCTGTGGGAAGCACTTCCCGGGCTTGGGAGGCTCGGCGCTCGATAGTCATGATGCGCTGCCAGTGGTAGCGCGGACCTGGAAGCAGGCATGGAGCGAAGATTTGGTTCCCTATCGGGAAATGCGACGCGATTTAGCTTTTGTGATGGTCGCGCATGTGTCGTACCCAAAGATTGTGCAAGGCGATGGACCGGCGTCGCTGTCGAAGGGATCGACGGCGTGCTGCGCGAAAGGATTGGGTATCGCGGGCTGGTCATCTCCGACGACCTCGATATGGGCGGCGTCTTGAAAGGCGCATCCATCGAGGACGCAGCCGTGGGGACGCTCGAGGCTGGAGCAGACATGTTCCTGGTATGTCAGAAAGAAGAGCATGTGTGGCGGGCGCATGAGGCGGTGTTAAGGAAGGCCGAAGCTGATCGCTCGTTCGCCCGGATCATTTCTTCTAATGCACGGAGAATTGCGGCCTTTCAAGCGAAATCGGCCGAAGTCGGCGCGAAATTTCCACCGTCGCCAACTGCACAGTGCGTGAGCATTTTTCGTCGGCGGAACTGGGAGTTCACAGAAGAGGTGCGGCTGAGCAAATTAGTGACGAGCGAGCGACAAGCTCCCACCCTATCGCCAAAAACGGGCGATAAGGGTGGGGCACCCAGTTAAGGAGAACTATTCATTGATTGTCGCGGGGGTCATGAGCGGCACATCCGCGGACGGGATTGACGTTGCGCTGGTGCGTATTCAGGGGCGCGGGTATCGGTCGAGGCTGGAATTGCTGGCGAACTACCAGTTCCCTTACCCGCCTGAGGTTCGACGTGCGGTCTTGCAAGCCATGAATTCGCAGTCGGCCAAGGCGGCCGACCTGGCGCGACTGAATTTCACGCTCGGTGAACTGTATGCGAAGGCGGTTCTCGCGGCGCAGCGACGCGCTAAGGTGGAATGCGAACTGGTCGGTTGCCACGGGCAGACGCTGTATCACCAGAGTGTCCCGAGCAGGTACCTGGGCCGCGATATTACATGTAGCTGGCAGGCCGGCGAAGGCGCGATCCTCGCACAACGCGTGGGCGTGCCGGTGGTCTCGGACTTTCGGCCGGCTGACATGGCGGCGGGCGGAACTGGTGCGCCACTGGTTCCCTTCCTGGATTATGTGCTGTTCCGGCATCGACGGTTTGGGAGAATTGTGCAGAATATTGGGGGGATAGGAAATCTCACGGCGATTCCTCCGCGCGCAAAAGGCGATGAGGTAATGGCGTTCGATACCGGGCCGGGAAACATGGTCATGGACGCAGTCGCAGAGCGACTGTTCGACGTGCCTTTTGATCGCAATGGGCGGCTGGCGGCAAGGGGAAAGGTGATTGAAGGCGTTGTGCGGCAAGCGCTGCGACGAGCGTTCTTTCAACAGGACCCACCTAAGACGGCCGGACGTGAGCAGTTCGGCCGCGAGTTCGTTGCCGCTTTCCTGCGGGTGTGTGGACGCGCCGACGAACACGACATTCTTGCGACGGCAACGGCGCTGACCGCGCGATCGATAGGGATGGCGGTACGCGATTTCGTTTTGCCCGCGGATGCGGCAAATGTCATGTCTGGCTCACGCTGGCCATCGCGCTATCGCGAAATGATTGTCTCCGGCGGAGGGAGCAAGAATTCGACGCTAATCCGGATGATCGACCGCGAGCTTGCTTCGCTAAAGATTCGTGTGCGCACGAGCGACGATTTTGGGCTGCCGTCAGAAGCAAAAGAGGCGGTGGCTTTTGCCTTGCTGGCTTATCAGACGTGGAGGAAGTTGCCGTCGAACGTGCCGTCGGCAACGGGGGCCAGGCATTCCGCGATTTTGGGGAAGGTGAGTTACGCGTAGCGAGTCGCCAGTAGCCAGTGGCCAGTTGCCAGTAAGAAGGGAGCGGCCACGGATTTACACGGAGGAACACGGATTGATTTCGAGTAAGCGGTTGAAGGTTCTGTTGCTCCCCGCGTTTACCCAAAGAAAGCCGAGAGGCTGTGGCATCCTGCTCCGCGTTCTTGTGGCATGTTCGCTCTTGTTACTACCAGCGTGCGCAAAAAAGCCCGAGACTAACGCCGTTGTTGTCCTGATTGAGAGCAGTCCCACGAATCTCGATCCTCGCGTTGGGCTCGACGCGCAATCCGAGCGCATCGATGAATTGCTGTTCGATTCCCTGGTGCGGCGAGACGAGCACTTCGAGTTGAAACCGTGGCTGGCCGAGCGTTGGGAGATTCCCGATCCGCAGACTTATGTCTTTCATTTGCGACAAGGAGTGAAGTTTCATAGTGGCCAACTGCTGACTTCGCGCGACGTGAAGTGGACGCTGGATTCGCTAACCAGTGGCAAGATCCGCAGCGGGAAGGCGGCAACCTACAGCAAGATTGCGAGCGTCGAGGCTCCCGACGCGGACACCCTTATGATTCATCTGAAGGAACCACAAGCTTCGCTACTGTGGAATCTCTCTGACGGGGCTTTCGGCGTTGTTCCTTACGGCAGCGGAGAAGATTTCAACCGCCATCCGAACGGCTCCGGTCAATTTCGTTTCGTACGCGCCGCCCAGGACAAGGAAGTCGTCATCGAGCGCAATCCGGACTATTGGGCCGAGAAGGCGCGACTGCAACGTATCGAGTTCCGCGTGGTTCCGGATGCGACTACAAGGGCGCTGGAGCTTCGCAAAGGCAGCGCCGACGTGACCATTAATTCGCTGACTGCTGACACCGTTCTGACGCTGAAGCGCGATGGAAATCTCGAAGTGATCCAGTCGCCTGGAACCATCTACGCCTATATTGCGTTGAACCTGCGCGATCCAGTGCTGAAAGACGTTCGCGTGCGGCAGGCGATGGCGCATGCGATTAACGTTCAGCCGATCATTGAGTATTTATTCCGCGGACAGGCACAGCCCGCCTACAGCATCCTTCCGCCGGAGCACTGGGCCTACGATTGGGACGTTGCGCGGTACGCATACGATCCCGAGCAGGCGCGCAAGATTCTGGATGATGCCGGCTTTCCGGCGAAGGGCGGCGTGCGCTTCCACATCACGATGAAGTCGTCTACTGATGAGACCACGCGTCTGTTGGCCGCCGTTTTGCAGCAGCAACTGCGCGAGGCCGGTATCGCACTGGACATTCGCACGTTTGAGTTTGCCACGTTCTACAGCGATATCACCAAGGGCGCATACCAGATGTACTCGATGCGCTGGATCGGCGGGAACCAGGATCCGGACATCTTCGAATATGTATTCGACTCGGCAAGCCTTCCACCGAAGCGTGCGAATCGCACGTTCTACTCGAATCCCAAAGTCGATGCATTGATCCGTGAAGGCCGTTCGACCCTGGACCAGCAAAAGCGCAAGGCAATTTACGATCAAGTGCAGCAAATCGTTGCCCAGGACTTGCCGTACATCAACCTCTGGTACCTCGACAACGTGCTGGTACACACAAAACGCCTGACGGGGATTGAAATTAGTCCCGCGGGTAACTACGACTTCCTGCGAATGGCACAGATTGTCCAGTAGCCGGAGGTCGCGTGTTACCATCGAAATTTGGGCCTTCACTACACGGCTCACGGAGTCTGGCTAACCGTGCGCATTCTCTTTATCGGCGACATTTTTGGGCGGCCTGGGCGCACCATCGTTCATGAACGCCTGCCCGAGCTACAGAAGCAATATAGCGTGGGACTGACGATTGCCAACGGCGAGAATGCGGCCGGCGGCTTCGGCATTACGCCGCAGATCGCGGAAGAGTTGTTCGAGCTTGGGATCGATGTGATCACAACCGGCAACCATGTCTGGGACAAGCGCGAAATCATCGACTACATGAACTCGGCGAATGGCAATGAGGCATCGCTGGCAAGGCGCATCTTGCGGCCCGCGAATTACCCTGCAGGTACGCCGGGTTACGGCTGGTATCAAGGGCGGACACGCAGCGGCGTGGACTATGCCGTAATCAATGTGCAGGGACGCGTGTTCATGGCGAACAACGACGACCCCTTCCGCATAGCCGACGAGTTGCTGAAGCAGATAACGGCAAAGGTCATTGTGGTTGATTTGCACGCCGAGGCAACTTCGGAGAAAGTCGCGCTGGGTTGGCATCTGGATGGGCGTGCGACCGCCGTACTGGGAACGCACACACATGTTCCCACGGCGGACGAACAGATACTTCCGAAAGGTACTGCGGTACAAACTGATGTCGGAATGACCGGCCCTTACGATGGTGTAATCGGCGTGCAAAAAGAGCTCATCCTTCACAAGTTTCTGACCAGCATGCCCTCGCGCTTTGAGCCTGCATCGGAAGATGTGCGGCTGTGCGCCGCGCTGATTGACTGCGATGCGGCTACGGGCAGAGCCAGCAGGATTGAGCGGATTATGCTGAAAGGATAGCTACCAGCCATCAGCTGTCAGCCATCAGTTTCACGTTGTCGCAACCCTTACCATTTCGGCACCCGTGATTGCGCTAGCAGTGATAGCTGACGGCTGAGAGCTGATAGCTTCTTTTCTTATGTCCCACTCCGACGAACTCTTCATGGAAGAAGCCTTGCGCGAGGCGCAGCGAGCGCAGGTGCTGGGCGAAGTTCCGGTGGGTGCCGTGGTCGTGCGCGATGGTCACATTGTAGGACGCGGCTGTAATCGACCGATTCTCGATCACGATCCCACAGCACATGCAGAGATGCAGGCACTGCGTGAGGCCGGACATGTTGTCGGCAACTACCGTCTCCTGGATTGCGACCTCTACGTAACGGTCGAGCCGTGTGCGATGTGTGCTGGAGCGATCACCCACGCGCGCATTCGCCGCCTGATTTATGGCGCTGAAGACCCCAAGGCGGGCGCGGTGCACTCGATGCTGCAAGTGCTGAACCATCCCAAGCTGAACCATCAGGTGGAAGTGACCGGCGGCGTGCTGGCGGCGCGGTGCATGGACCTGTTGCAGGCCTTCTTTCGCGAGCGGCGGTAGAGGCACGCTTTTGTTAAACTAGAAGAACTGGCAACTTCGGCCAGACAGAACCACTGCGGAGAGGTGCGTGAGTGGTTGAAACGATCCGCCTCGAAAGCGGACATACCTGAAAGGGTATCGGGGGTTCAAATCCCTCCCTCTCCGCCATGAATCCGCTTGACAGTAGCCAGTAGAGGTCCCTCGCTCCGCTCGGGATTTCGGCAGCAGGCTCCCGCTCCGCTCAGGGCTGCTGAACGCCTCAATCGGTTTTTACGCGGGGTCACACCTGTCTGCGTGGGGAGAGGTTTGCCTGTCATATCTGTTGCTGCTGCCCCAGAACCGGCGCAGGCACGCATGGCAAATCCAGCCGAGGTTGCTGAGTGGCTCACATTCGCGCCACTGGCTGCAGGCAGTGCAGTGATGTTTCATTTCAGGTACTGCAATATGCTTCAAGATATTAGTTTGTTGAAATATGAAGCCGCCGCCCTCCCCCGAGTCGGCGGCTTGATGCCTGCTTCCCAGCAGTTTTGAAGTGACGCAGGCAATTTTACTGACTATTTCACTGATACTTGCCGGTAGCAAACTGGGCAATCCCACAAATTGGTAAATGCCTAACCTGATGCTGCCGTCAGCGCCGCTTCTTCTTCTGGGCTGGCACAGGCTGGAACTGGTCGAGGAACTTCCACTGCGGCAGCGTGCCAGCGAATGGGTGATAGATGGCTCTGTAGGACACTTCGCGGTCAGCCACGCGGGTGACAGCGATTTCGCACTGGATGTGCTTGCCCCACCAACGGCTGTTGATGGCTATGGCGATGGGTATGGGTTGAGTCATCACACCTGACATGGATTGCTCGGCAACTTGTTCATACTATTTAGTTTTGCAAATTGCGCACAGAGTTTTTCTTGCTCAGAGGCAATGAAATACTGCTTTAGTCGCAGGCGAATCGAGGTGTAGAGTTATTCGATCACCTTGACATCGGGC
>Ga0306923_10007982_pt1 | contig 10594 bp, 11 predicted proteins | sample sta12Can44000108_FD_203841 | JGI IMG/M metagenome (GOLD analysis project Ga0306923, IMG submission 203841) | Lab enrichment of tropical soil microbial communities from Luquillo Experimental Forest, Puerto Rico - statanox.12C.anox.44.000.108 (v2)... | ecosystem: Environmental > Terrestrial >...
TCTCTTTACTGCGGACACCCACTTCGTGGTGTACATGAATGCCAAGGATCCGACGCCCTCACAGGAACTGCACTCACGTGAGGCACTCGCTCCAGTCTTCGCAGAGCTGAACAAGTATGACGCTACCACGCACTTCGTCGGACAGAGCACAATCTTACGCTGACCGGCGACCGAGCTACCGAAGAAGCCTACTGCCTGGCACATCATGTCGACTGGCTGGAGGAGCGCGCACTGTGGGGATAGTCAAAACGCATGATGTCGCTTTCGCGTACCACACTTCGGCTGCTGCTCGCCTTCGCCTCACTCATCACCCTGGCGCTTGCTGCAAACGCCCTGTCTGCTCCATCTCGCTATTGCTCTGGCCGGTACTCTCCTCCTGCTTGGAGCCGGAAAGCTGTCTCGCCTTCCTGCATAGAGGGGAAGACACTAACGAGCAAGAGGCCTTTGCGGTCGAGAACCTGCCGGCGCACCACTGGATCGATCTGCAGCTGCTGAGAGTCGGTCAAGAGAAGCGTGATCAGGGTGGGTTGGCTCAGTCGCGCCCGCTAAAATCGAATTCTCCTATGGAGCGGGGCAGACTGTAAATTTGCTGGCTTTACGCCTTCAGTGGTTCGAATCCTCAAACCAGACTTTCCAAAGCGCCGCGCGAGGTGGTCAATCGAGCATGCAGAAACTGGTGAATCAGCCGGACGGAACCTTGGATCTCTGGTTTTACACCTTTTGTGTGCTCGAAAGATTGCAGGATGGATTAGCGCGCCGAATCGACCCAAGAGGTGTCTGAGTAGCTAACTTACCTAGTCATTTTCAACATTTCAACGCGAATGCACCCGCTCCGCATACCAAACCTTCGATAATATGTCTACAACCAAGGCGTACCACTTCGCTTTTTTTCTGATTGAACGCAAATGGGTGTCACATCAATGTGCTACTAGTGCATAGAAAAACAACGGCTTAAATTAAAGGTTAAGGGCGTAACAGGGTGCCTTTAGCGTTACGGACATTATAATTGCGGTAAGTTCGCATGACCTACTTGATTAGAAATAGGAAAAGGTGAATATGAACACACAGAGAGCGCTTTGGCTTGCACAGGAAGGTGAATTTGAGGCGGCACTCGACGAGGCTGCTCAATTCCTTGAAGGGCTTCCTTCTGGCCCGGGCTACAAGTTTGCAGCTCAGTTTCCATCTGAACTCGCTCTGGAACATGCATTGGATGCAGCCGCCGAAAACCTGGAGGTTTTCGGGGAAGCAGAAACGACGCCTATGCGGGGCAGCGCGCGACGAATCCGGTCTGCTCGGCCAATCGTTCAGCGATCCCGCGTGGCGTCGGACCTTATCCGCAAATTGAAGGTGCCGGCTGCCTTCTCACTTTGGCGAGGTAGATACACCGCCAACGTACCAATTGATCGAAGACTCTTGGAGAGGGCTCGCGAGATACGCGCGACCCAAGGGATCCGTCCCGAAGACTTCCGAAATATTAATGTGGCAGTCGCGCGCGTGTCGATCGACGGCAAGCTCGATTACCTCGATGCCGGAAACATCCCGGCGAGGACGTTTGGTGCCCGTCGTGGTCTTGATTCCGAGCAAGTAATTCTTGCGCAAATACATGAACTGAAAAGACGAGGGAAAAAGGTCATATTAGAACAGTTGTATTCGGAAAGAATCCCTTGTCCAGATTGCACAAATAAACTCAATCATGAATATCCAAATACGGCCATTTTTTACACAGTCCGGGAACTCCGTGGTCGGGCTGCTGCACTGATGCGAGCCTATGGTCTTGCAACCTGAAAAGATCGGTGCCTCAACTAGTCTTGCCGTGTTGAATGGGTATCGCACAAACAAGACATGCTCGCTGCAGCCAGCAGACACTGGAGTCGTTTTACATGGACGTCCCGAGTGTGCGTATGCTCATTGCAGAGGAACGAGAATCTCGACTCTTGTTGCAGATCTGGTATCAAAGGATTATTGCGAACCACGCCCCAGAAAACCGATATCCATCATCCGCGCGACCATCGCGGCGCGGGAGGAAACGCGCAGTTTTGCAAAAATACGGCGCAGATGAGTACACACTGTCCATGAACTTATCTCCAATACGGCGGCGATTGTTTTATTAGGATAACCGTTAGCAACCATCCGCGCGATCTCGCACTCCCGCGGACTAAACGAAATTCCGGAGGCTGGAGATTTTCCCAGCCGGGTTATCAGACAACGTACGCCATCGACCTCAGTGTCGATGATAATTTGTCCTTTTCCATCGTGGCTGCCCTCAGCATAATCGCTCGACTCGTTGCACGCCTGAGCGACGAGGTCTCGGATGAGAATCTCCAACGGAGGAGCTAATTTGGAGGACAACGGCGATCTGGACGAGTGACGGCTCGTCACTTCTCTCCGAAGGCCAACGTTGGCCTCAAAATACCTCGTAGCTGGCATTTCAAAAATCCGCGCAAAACTTCAGAAAGTCCTACTTCTTCATTGATATTGTGATTCTTACAATCCTAGCCAAACCGGTACAAGTTTTCTCGCGCGGAACTTTGTCGCATTTAAGTATAATTCGACTAACACGAAGGTGTTAGTGACCAACAGGACGATGGTGGGAACAACGAGGGTCACCAAACCGTTCCCCCGGCTTTCAATCCACGCTCAAATATACCGTAGCCGTTATAAGGATAGGCTAGAAAGTCAAAGACGACGAATCGCACGAAAAGCACGTGCATGCTTCCCATCTCTCCATCGAGTATTGAGGGTCTTCCCCCTTTGTCTCCAAAGGTTGGACCATTCGTGCTTTTGCGACTGGATATAAACCGATGATGACGAGGGATGCCCCGGCGGAAATCATCTCGGTCCAAACCCAAATACATTCCGACATGATCTATTATGCCGTCGGGTTCTGCCTCGGGTTCCTCTTCGGACGGAGGTTCCAAGTCAAAGAAAACCAAGTCCCCAATCCGTAGCAGTGAAAAATCATCGGCGATTTGCGGAAGATTGGATTTTCAGGAAACCGCTTGGCCCTTTGACATATTGCATAGCTATTGCCAGCACGTCTGGGATGCCCTGCTCATTTGCGCTGAGGGCAGCTGCGAGCCATACGGAATCCACTTGGCCGGAGAACGGCTTCGGCAGGGTTCGGACCCATACAAAATGACTTACTTCGCGAGCAGGATCCTCTCGCGGAAACGTTCGAGCCGGCGCGCTTAGTCTAACCGTATACGCCCCATCGGTCAGGATCGCGAGCCGCTTGTGTGTTGAATCGAAAACTTCCGAACGAGAAGGAAAGTTAGTTCATCGTTCTGTAATGATTTCCATTGGCTTTGGTAACTTCTCAGTGCGTGGCACCACCCGCAATCCTGACATCCCGGCAAGTGCTCACGGAGACTCGCACCGCGATTTCGACCGCCTCCACCATTGTCTCGAACGGTAGCGACGGCGGGCGACGACCTCCGGTCAGCGCTCGTTGGCGCTCTGCCTGCTCCGGCAGGAACGGCACGTGGATGAATCCGCCCTTTCTGGTACGCGGACGCGCAGACCGCGTATGGATGGCTAGTTCATGCATAAGGGCGTAGAAAACGTGATTACAAACGAAGGTGCCAGCGGTTTGCGACACGCTGGCGGGCACGCCTCGCTGGTGTAACGTGACCACGATGGCTTTTATCGGCAGCTTTGACCAATAGGCTGTCGGTCCGTGCGGTACGATTGGCTGGTCAATAGGTTGCTGGCAGGCGTTGTCGGCAATCCGCGCATCATCCACGTTGATTGCCACACGTTCCGGCGTGATCCCGGCGCGGCCGCCCGCTTGTCCGAGACACACAACCAAGTCGGGCTCGCTGTCACGGATCAGATTTTTTAGCGCCACAGTGCAGACCCCAAACACCGACGGCAGAACCGAGCCGACAATTTGGTGGCCCGCAATTTCGGCGCCGTCAAGCCACCGCGCAATCTCGCCGGAAGGATTTGTCGTCTCTCCGGCGTACGGCTCAAAGCCGGTCAGTAGGACCGTTCTATCTTTTCGCGCGCTATCGTTACAAAGCATCGTGGATTACATTAACCAATCCCGCGCCAATCCAAGGCTGATCAACCGGGCTACCATCGCTGCCCGGGATCCTACGCGCAGTTTTGCAAAGATCCTCCGCAGATGAGTGCCAACTGTCCAGGTGCTGATTTCGAGGACTCCCGCGATCGTCTTGTTCGGATAACCTTTCGCGATCATACGGGCAATCTCCAGTTCCCGGGGGCTAAATGAAACGGGCGCATCCGCCGTCGGCGACATCCGTGTGATGAGAACGCGATAACCTTCAATTTCTTTGTCCAGCATTATGGAGGGATTGCTACTCCGCGCGGGATTATTCTCGTTACAGAACTGAGATCTTACCTCCTCTGCGAGGCGTTCCGCGAGGACACGCGGCTTTTTTGCTCACGTTTGTTCCTGGTCGCTTTCCTTCCTGCCCTGCGGCGAGGCAACTTCGCGGGTGAGATCTGAATTCACTACCGAGGGACCAGAGATTCTTCTTTCCAGGTGTGCCTTCATTGAACGAGAGGTTTTTTTGTCCACGATCCTAACTCTCTAAAAAGCTCGCACTGTGGCGGATTTGGCCCAACTTGCGCGAAGATTTTCAGAATGAGACGCAGAAAGCCAGCCTGCCAATTCGGATGTGAAAACGCACGTCACACGAACATGCGACTATATTTGTGTTAGCCCGCCCACGCTGCCTCGCTCGTGTCTCGCATGAAGGTGCGACTACTAAAAATCCGCGCCGCTCGTAAAAGTGTCCTCCAACAAGCCGACAAAAACTCAAACCACCAACCTGGACTGCCCCTAATGAATCACGAATTGGAATATCAAGAACTCGAAGACGAGCTTTCACAAGAAGCGCTCGAATCGAATGAATCCCTTGAGTCGCTGGAGTCGTTGGAGTCGAACGAATCGCTCGAATCTCTCGAGTCGCTCGAATCAAATGAATCCCTCGAGTCGCTTGAGTCGCTCGAATCGCTGGAGTCGAACGAATCGCTCGAATCTCTTGAATCGCTCGAATCTCTTGAATCGCTCGAATCAAATGAATCCCTCGAGTCGCTTGAGTCGCTCGAATCGCTGGAGTCGAACGAATCGCTGGAATCCCTTGAGTCGCTCGAATCACACGAAGCCGGTCAACAGTTCTTCGGGCGAAAAATATTCAGGGGGATCGGGCGGTTGGTGCGTCGCGCCGCACCGATACTGCGGAACGTAGCGAGAGTGGCCGCCCCGATTGTGGCCAAAGCAGTCGGCGGAGCGTTTGGAGGGCCGGCTGGTGCAATGTTGGCGGGAAAGCTCGCTTCGGTTGCGACGCGAGCGCTTGAATCCGAATCGCTCGAATCAAATGAGTCCCTCGAATCGCTGGAGTCGCTCGAATCGAATGAATCCCTTGAGTCGCTCGAATCACACGAAGCCTTCCACGAAGCGCAATACGAAGCGAATCTTGAACTCTCGGCTCATGAAGCACAAGCGGAGTTGATGGCTCACTTCGCCGCGCAATCTGCTAATGAGTTCGAGTCGGAGGCGCTCGTCGGTGGCGCTGTTACCATGATGCTTTCTGCGGGCGATCGCCAAGCCCTGCGCCGGCTCGTTCCGGCTCTGATTCGTGGTGCGGCGATTCTTACGCGCCTGCTTCGGATGCGGCGTGCGACCCGGCCGATGGTGCGCGTTCTCCCGACGATTGTCCGACGAACTGCCGGTTCGCTGGTTCGCGGGGCACGTGCAGGCCAGCCGATTTCCCGCCCCCGCGCGGCGCGCATCATGGCAATCCAGACACGCCGCGTGCTCAGCAACCCGCGCCTCTGCGGAGCCATTCTCCAGCGCAACCTGCGTGTCACTCGGCCAATGGCGCGACAGTTCAGCCGCCGGCGTTCAGCCGTCTGATTTTTCCGCCGGGAACCATCCATTAACCGGAGATCACAGATATGGTTTCACTTGCAGCAGAACTCGGACACGAATTCGAACTGACGCCTAACGCCGGGCACGAGATGACTCAGGAAGCCTTTCATGAAGGCGAGGCTGAGGAGGAGGCTTTCTTCAACCATCTCGCGGCGATGGCCGACCGCAGTGGACGTTCACAAGCCCTGCGCCGCATCGCTCTATCCGCCGCACGTGCGGCGTTGAGGGCGCGACAAGCGCCCTGGCCTGTCATTGAAGGCGAAAGCGAAACAGCGGAGATCACGCATGAGCTTGAGTGGAATCCAGTCCGCCGCGTGGCGGCAGACGCCCAACTCGAGCATCTCGGCCACGCCGCCGCCGAGGCGACATCGGCACAGGAGGCAGCCGAGCACTTCCTGCCACTGATTCCGCTCGCCGCAAAGGTGGCGTTGCCGCTCGCGATGCGGGCGCTGCCTCAGGTCGCAAGACTTGGGAGCACTTTGGCCCGTCGACATGCACCGCGCGCGATCAGCCGGGTCATACCGCGATTGACGCACGGTGTGGGAAATGTGGCGCGCGTGTTGTATCGCAATCCTACCACGCGCCCGCTGTTGCACGCATTGCCTCGGATCGCACGCAGCACGATGGCTGATCTCTTGCGCCGATACGCCAATACCGGCACGTTGACTCCTCAAGTCGCCCTTCGCCTGCTGGCGCGGCGCACTGCCGATGTTATTCAAAGCCCGGCGACGCTCGCGCAGAGCTATCGTAGGTCGCGTGTCGGAGATGCCCGTTTCCACCGGCGAGCGGCGCGGACGCTAGGCATTCCCGCTGGGCCGCGAGCGCTGAATACTACCCGTCGCCGTTGCTGCGCCTGCCAATTGTAGTTGGACTTCTAACGAGCTCCGCAACATGTCCGTTACTTTGACTTCTGCTCCCGAAGCCCCGGCTGCGCCGCTGACTATACGGCGCCCGGCGACTACGAGTGCGACGCAGCCCGTGCTCAACCCGTGGCTGAGGGCGCAGGCTCTGAACCTGGCCCGCCATACCCATGCATTGCGGGATTTTCGCCCAAACGAATTCGGATCTGGTGCGGGGTCGCCAACGGAGGGGCACATTGGGGCCGTGAATCACCTCATGGCGAAGCTGCGGTCGGGTCTCTTGCGCCGCGCTGTGGTCATGCAACGATTGAGCGCCGGCGCAATTCGCGAGCCCTCACCGGCGCGGCTTACCCGAGCGGTCACTCACAAACACGAGGCGCACGACTCAGTACGCAAAATCGAAAAGATTTGGGACTTTTACCTTGAGCTCTTTGGCCAGCGCCAGTCGCCCTATGGAACCTGGTTGCTTGCCTGCGATCGCATCGCGCTCGATTGCTACCAAGCGGCCTACCTGGGGATTGGCAAGGCAAAGTCCGTTCCTGCGCCGCCGCCATTCTGCTACATGCGAACCGGCTTTGGTCCCGCCACTTTCCGGCGCGGCATCCGCCTGAGTTCACTCGCGCGCGAGTTAAATCCTTTTCCACTGGTCCAGCTCCCATACCACCGTCTGGTGAACCCGTGGACATTGGGGGCGGTGTTGCATGAGGTGGGGCACAATCTGCAGAGCGATCTTGGACTCAACCTTGCCATACCGCGGGCCCTCGCGCGCAGGTTGCTCCGCGCGGGTTTCGGCACCGCTGTAGCGCAAACGTGGACGCGGTGGAATCGCGAGACATTCTGCGACCTTAGCGGATTGCTGCTCGGCGAGCCTGGCATCGTCGCGAGTCTCATGGATGTAGTCGGCCGTTCACCGGACATCGTCTATACCTTTAGCCCCGACGCCGTGCATCCGACGCCCTACCTGCGCGTGCTGCTCAGCACAAATTTGCTCGGCCGCATGGGCTTTACGGCGGAAGCGCAACGCTATGCCGCGGCTTGGAAGAAGCTTTATCCGGCGCCGCAATCCAGCAATTTGCCGGCAGCGTTTCTTCGCACCGCGCCGCACGCGATTGCTCTCATCGTGGATACCATCTGCTACCAGCCATTCGGAGAACTTGGAGGTAAGCGTCTCGCCGACATCTTCCGATTTGCACAAAAGGAACAACGCATGATCGAGGAAGCTGCCAACCGGCTTGGGAAAGGAACCGACCCTGGCATCGTTCCAGCCCGTTTTCTAATTGGCGCAGCCCGCTTTGCGATAGACAATCGCCTCGCGGCACCGGAAATCGTTAAGAAGAATTTTTACCAGGAGCTGGCAAGACGATGAGCACGAGCCTCGAGAATTCATTTGATTCTTTGCGCCGGGCACTGGCTGGCCTGCAGGAGACCATCTCCGCGTTGCACGTCACCGTTATCGAAGATAAACCCAAACAGGGAGCAGTCGTGCTTGTGGATCAGTTGGACACCTTGGTCGTGGAGATGTCTTCCACACTTGAAGAGGCCGAGGCGCGAGCGGTTGATGCCGTCCGGACTTGCAAATCCACCGCCGACCTCGACGAATCACGAAGCGCGCTGTGCGAAGTCCATCGCCTGGTCAACCGCTTCTCTTCGCTGCACGCGGGCGAACTCGCATCGTACGATCGCATTGCACAGCTTTTGGCGATGGGCCGTGAGCGCGGGCGTGAATGGCGCCAGTGGAGCCAGGTGGTTAAAGTGGCCATTGACCGGTGCTCGGTGCCCATGAACACGGCGGCAAGCGCTCTATTGCAGTGCTGGAGTGAACTAGCCGAGCGCATGGCGCGCAACTCCGTATCAGTGAACGCGACGAACATTGGGCAACAAATCTCTCTGCGTGAAGACCAATTAGAACTAACCAGCAAGATCACGTGACTGGCCGCGAAATCCGGCGTCGAGCTGTTCATCCGGAAACGATCTGCGTCCGAACCCGGCACTACCGCGGCACTCGATAAACGAGAACCTTCTAACGCAAAAACCCAAGCATCACCGAAACGAAATAACGATGGCTACAATCAAAAAAATCACCACAGCGGTGCAAGACGCTGTCATATATCCGATTCTCACCAAAGAGGTAAACGGATACCGTGGCGGGTCCAATGGGCAATCGGTCCCATCCACTGACGGCGCCTCACTGACGCGCACAGCCCAGAACGCGATCCGCGAACTGCTTGGCTGGCGGTATCGCGCCGACGACCCCAAAGGTTTCCTCGCCGCGCTGAATAAGGCTGTGGACTTGAAGATGGTCGAAGGACACGTGGAATCTACGTGGAAAGCTCGACCCTTCATGGTACATGCCGAACTGGGCGAAGTGACCGGCGCGCAAGCGAGTATTTATACGCGCGCAAAAGTTGCCAGCGAACATGCGCTACCGCTCTTGGACGGTTTGACGCCCATTCGCGGCGATGCGCGTGAGGATGAGATCGAGTCGCTTCGCGCCATTGTGCGGTCTGCCTGGACCGAACTGGTCATTGAACTTGGCATCGTAAGCGGGCCCAGATTAAAGCGAGTGGATGAATACTTTCGCCAGTTGCTAGGTAAATCAGATCCCAAAGAGCCAGTCGTTCAAAAGGCGATTGCGAATCCGGCACTAGTCGAAGGTATTCTCGGCGACCTAGGTAGCCGTTTCGGCTTCGGCTTCGACGGAGACACCGTTCTAACTATAGAGGAGGAAAAAAACTTCACCAACTTCTTAATACTAGTTGATTATACCACTTCGCTTCTTCAAACCTGGGCTGCTCAGAAAACGTATCTGATGCGAAATGGCACCCCAAACGGTACAAAGAAATTCCTGGGCACTCAGCTGGTGCGACTGTCGGAGGAGTTGGCGGTCATTGTCGAATCGGTCCACGAGGTCTATGACGCGATGGACTCTGTATTCTTCGGCCCCGAGGAGCGTCAAGTTGCACTCCTGACGTTTGACTTACTCACAAATACGGAGCCGATAACGGTGGCCGAGTTGCTGAGCTGGATCGAGCAATTTGCTAGCGTGGAAGCGCCCCAATTGCTCGAAGACTGCGGTAAAAACGGCGTCCGAACGGTGAGCGAGACGCTAAAAGAGTTGCGCAACATGCTGAATGATATTGTTAAGACACCATAATACCCTATTATCTTATGAACGTACCAAAAGCCTTTTACACGGGCCGAGTAACGGAAGCGCTGGATTCCTTAGCTAAACACGTAACCGCAGCGTTTCATGTCGCCAATGATATCGACCCAATAAGGCCGGCTAAACTCGTTTTGGAAGACGAGGAATCCAGACTGATAATCAAGTCGATCAAGATAGAGAAGCAAGACGCGAACGGCTTATCGTTCATGGTTACAGGAAAGAATCTCAGCAAGAAGACAATTCAGGGATTTGAACTGTTTCTAGAGGACGATCCAGGAATAGTATTAAAAGTAGATATTTCTCACTTAGATTTGAATCCTTTGTCCCAATTCAAGGCCACTTTCGTGGGTCGTATTGCGCGCTCCGGAAGCTATGAAGTCCGTATCACGGACGGAGATGGCATATCTCAACTCCCTGGGTTTAGCTTTACACTCAAAGCCTCTAAAGTGAAAGCCCAAGCGCAAGCATCTCGTGACACATCAGGCACTACGGGTGCGGCTCCAGTAGTTGATATTCAGTCGCCATCTCAAGGGCAGGTTATTTTGACCGCGCTAATGCCGGGAGAGGGACCCTACTTCTATCAATGGTTTAGGAATGGGGTCGTCATTCAGGACGCCACGCACAACGAACACGTCCTTTCGGACCCTAACGATGAGGCGATCTATGCAGTTG
>Ga0306923_10007984_pt1 | contig 10591 bp, 8 predicted proteins | sample sta12Can44000108_FD_203841 | JGI IMG/M metagenome (GOLD analysis project Ga0306923, IMG submission 203841) | Lab enrichment of tropical soil microbial communities from Luquillo Experimental Forest, Puerto Rico - statanox.12C.anox.44.000.108 (v2)... | ecosystem: Environmental > Terrestrial > Soil...
ATACACATCGTCAAACGCAAGGATTACAGCTTGGTGAAGGCTTGACTCTTTTAGCCAGGTTCGCAATCGCTCAACGAAAAGAATATCCAGGGAGGGATCCTGAGCGGAAGCTCGCAGTCCGATCTGCCGCGCCATGATTCGGATGAAAGGGTGGTGCCACCAGCGGATACTGAATCGGCATCCGGAGCCCGATCTTCCATTGCCGAAGACATGGACATGAATGTCGAGCGGGCGAAGGCTGGTCAGAGTGTCCTCCAACATAGAGATTTTTCTGCGATCCAATCTTTGCTGACTTGGTTTTCAGACTGGTTAAACCCAGAATCCAAAGTCCTTATGGTCGTCCTCTCGAAGATCACCCGGAGGCGAACGACGAGCACGAGAGACGACCTGTTAACTTCGGAACTCAGGTTAAACAAGACGGATGATTGCCGCAAGTGAGACGACGCTGATAAAGAGCCAGAGAAGGACGCCCTGCAAGAACGGTCGCCAGCCAACCGCGCGCAGCGTTTTCGCCGACAACCCCGCGCCGATCAGAAAGAGCGTGAGCGTCAGACCGGTCGTGGCCACACGCCCCAACGCCGGGGATACTCCTGCCATCCAAGGCACAAAACTGCGCACCGCCGAGGCGAGCACAAAAAAGCCGATAAACCAGGGAACCTGCACCCACGCCAATCACGGATCCGACAGCTGCGATGGCCGATCCACCGCAGATTGCGGTGCCCGCTGAAATCAGTGTTGAGATCTTGCGATCTATCCCAAACCGTTTGCGCAGTATCCAGCCCAACCCGAACGTTGTCGCTATAGTCGCTGCGGCCAAGCCGGCACCTTGCAAGCCCGTGCGGAAGACGATCGGCAGGTCCATGCCAAAGCCCAGAAAGACCACACAAACCTGCAACAGCTTGGCCGAGACTTTTTTGCCCAAATGCGGGAACGGATTCTCGTTTGTGAGTGCAAGGATGGCGCCCAACCCGAGCGCAACCGGCGCGATTCAAACGGAGATCATATCAGGCCGACTGGCAATCTTGCCTGTTGACGGCTTCCAGTTGACCCGACCGCTGCATCGGCTCCGCTGGCGAGACCGCGCGCAAGATCCCGCCACCTCGCGTTTTTTGCGCTGCTGGACCAACAATACCCGCGGAGGCAGGATGTGGAGGCTGCCTAAGGGACAAACCCTTGGTGAGTGTATAAGCTTCTTCGCGTTGCGCGCTGAACGGCTTCGAGTTGTAGACGTCATGCCCATTCGCCGCCGCACCCCAGGTCGGAAATCGACTAGACCGAGGAGTTGACGTTCGCTCTGGGCTGAGTTGCCGGCCTTCTGTAGGTCAAACCTCGACGGATGAAGAACCGGTCGCAAGCGTCGTTGATTTTTCGGAGTTCGTCCCGCAGGATGGCGTCTTGGTAAGTGCGGGTATGCTTCGTTCTGGCTGCGTTCAAAATCCCCATATAGCGCTCTTTCGTTTGACTACTCGTTATTCAGCACTCCGTGTGCCAGCCTAACCGGCAGGCGGTTGAGCGAACTTTTTCTCAGCGACCTGGAGGAAAACTGTAGGATCTCTGCGCCTTCGATTTCACACTTCCGGGATGGCGGCATCCCACGATCGGGATCAATGAAATTACGAGCATACATCTCAGGGTCTGAGGAGCGGTCTTGCTAATGTCATTCGTGTGTGAATATGGAAATGGATTTGTCGATAGTTTCTCGTCCAATCCGGGATGCGAGTGTGAAAAAAGTTATGTGCCAATCGTTTCGCTTGCCCTGAAGAGCGCCAGACGGGAGAGTTCGTCTGAGCATATGCGGTCCTCTCTAAAGATTGCTTCTATATTGGGCATTGAGGTGCGAATTCACATCACCTTCCTCCTTTTTCTGGCCTGGATCTGGTTGAGTTACTATCAAATTGCCGGCGCGAGCGGAGCAACTCAAGGTGTGCTTTTTATTCTCGCGCTTTTTGCATGCGTGCTCTTGCACGAGTTCGGGCATGCCTTTGCAGCTCGCGCGTTTGGTATTCAGACGCCGGACATCACTCTGCTACCGATCGGGGGAGTAGCCCGACTCAGCCGCATTCCAGATGCGCCATGGCAAGAACTTGTCGTTGCTGTTGCCGGTCCTCTTGTGAACGTCGTTATCGCAGCGGCTATGATCTTCGTAGTGCATCAAGCGGCTCCGTTGGATCAGCTTGAATCAATTGAAAATCCAAGAATCGAACTTCTAGCCAAGTTGGCTTCTGTGAACATCGTGCTTGTTTTGTTCAACTTGATTCCGGCCTTTCCCATGGATGGCGGCCGGGTGCTGAGGGCTTTATTGGCAATGGCGATGCCGTACGCGCGCGCGACATGGATCGCAGCGAGGATTGGACAGGTTCTGGCTATTTGCCTTGCGGCCTACGCCTGCTTCGGACCCACGAAGAATCCGATACTGATCTTTATTGCATTTTTCATATTTATCGGCGCTCAGCAAGAAGCCGCAATGGCGCGGATGAGACAGACGCCCCCTCCGTTATAGACAGCTATTCCTAGCCCGCAAAAATCACGCGTTGTAAAAAGCGGCGCGCTCATTGCGGGCTAGAGAGCTCTTAAACAGCCGCTGCGCGTCCATTTAAGAGCCTGTTTTTTGAATGCATGAATCCGAACAAACTGTCTTTAAACTCTTCTCTTTAAAGAGCAGCGGAATTTTCCGGCGCCAGCCGGCAATTCCGCTGCCAGAGCCTGCATTGATCACAAATCCCTAGACAATTCAACGCAACTGTTGTGACTAGGGCTGAGGATTTGTGATCGATGCAGGCTAGGCCGATTGGGGGGACACTTTGAAAAAATCGTACTCGTCTCGTCCTTATGCTCGATCGCTTCAAGAATTTCGCTCTCCGGTTAGGGCTTGACTTTGGGTAAATCGGCGCCAGTAAAGGCATGACGCGCTCGAGTTCGAGTTCGAGGACGAGCAGGATTGAGGACCGCGGATATCAGGGGCGAAGTCCCTGGCTAGAATCCTTGAAAAGCAAAATTGTTTGCAAATGAGTCAAGTTTTTCCGTTTTCGTGCATCGATGATCAAATGGCGGTTGCTTTTCAAGGATTCTATAAGCGAGGCCGTTCACCCAAGCGATGCTGCTCCCAGGCGGCCTTGCTAACCCGTAGACCTCGCCGGTCTGAGGAACGGCCTCGCTAGTTAGTGGCTAGTTAGTAGAGTAGAGTATGATAAAGCTAGGTGTAAACATCGATCATGCGGCCACGCTCCGGCAGGCTCGATACGTCGACATGATAGATTCGCCCAACTGCGAGCCTGACCTTCTCGCAGCGGCTTCGGCCTGCGAACGCGCGGGTGCCCACGGGATCACGATTCATCTCCGCGCAGATCGTCGCCACATCCAGGACCGGGATGTGTTCCGTCTAAGAAACAGCATCATGACAAAGCTGAATCTCGAAATGGGCAATACTCCGGAAATTCTGAGCACTGCCTTGAGAGTGGTGCCGGATGAAGTTTGTCTCGTGCCTGAAAATCGACAGGAGGTCACCACAGAAGGCGGACTCAATGTCGCGAAGTATTTCAAGAGTTTGAAAGAAACGGTGGAACGTCTCCAATCCGCCGGGATTCGGGTAAGCATGTTTATCGAACCGGCTGAAGAGCAGATTGAAGCGTCGGCCGAAATGGGAGCGGATGCCGTTGAGCTTCATACAGGGGCGTTCGCCAACGCGCTGGACGATTTCAAGAAAGATGAAATAAAGCAGTTGAGCGTCTGCGCAGAGCTAGCCAGGCACAGAGGTCTGCTGGTCAACGCCGGGCACGGGATTAATTATGCCAACGTTGCCTTGTTGCTGAAAATTCCGCATTGGAATGAATTTAACATCGGACACTCGATTATTTCCCGCGCTTTGTTTGTGGGCCTCGAAAATGCTGTCCGTCAGATGTTGGAACGCATAAATAACTTAGGATGATCTTTGGTATCGGGATCGACGTGGTGGAAAACGCGCGAGTTGCGGATGCCATCCGGCGCCACGGAGACCGATTCATCGAAAAAATCTACCAGGCCAGCGAGGCTGAGTATTGCCGCAAAATGAAGGATCCGGCGCCTCATTTCGCTGTTCGCTTTGCCGCAAAGGAAGCGGTTTCCAAGGCGTTCGGAACCGGCTTTGCCGGGCAATTCAAATGGAAAGACATCGAAGTCAGGAGAAAGGATACAGGCGAACCGTTTATCGTATTGCACGACGGAGCCGCAGAATTGGCTAAACGTTTGGGGATCGCGTCGGTGCTCATCAGCCTGAGTCATTCGCAGGATTACGCAGTGGCGAACGCCCTCGTCATCAAGGAGAAATAGGACAGCTTGCGCGCCCTGTCCGCCTCTATGACGAGCGAATATAAAGTAAAGCTGGAAGTCTTCGAAGGCCCTCTCGACCTTCTGCTTTACCTCATCAAGCGCGACGAGGTCGATATTTACGACATCTCGATCGAACGTATCACCACGCAGTATTTGGAATATCTCGAAACGTTCCGAATTCTTGATTTGGAGATCGCCGGGGAATTCGTCGTCATGGCGGCTAATCTCATTTACATCAAGAGCCGCAACCTGCTCCCTGTTCATCAACAACCACCGGAAGAGGAAGGGGAAGAAGATGATCCGCGTTGGGATTTGATCCGCCAACTGATTGAATACAAAAAGTTTAAGGACGCTGCTTTTCAACTCCGTCAGCGTGAGTTGATCCAGGAAGGGTTAGTAGCAAGGATACCGGAGAAGCCGGAGTTCAAGGACGCCGATTCATTGCTCAAGTCCGAGGTTGGGATCTTCGACTTGATCAATGCCTTCCAGAAGGTGCTCCGAAAGATTGAAGCCAGACGAGAAGATCTGCGGGAAATCTTTGAAGAGAACTTCACGGTGTCGGATAAGCTTGACGTAATACTTCGGGTGGCTCAAACAGGCAGATCGGTAGCCTTTTCCGATCTTTTCGCGTCCGCCGCCAGCCGCACGGAGATTGTTGTGACCTTCCTCGCACTTCTGGAACTCATTAGAATGAAACAAATTCGGGTTGCACAGGAGGGCCCCTTTGCCGAGATCGAGATTCGTCGCATCGCGATGTAGCCGTTATGCTAATTCCGGCAGGGATTTTTATGCCATTTTATCAAAGCGAATCCACGCTAATCTAGTACTCGAACCATGGTTACCCTCAAGGCAGTGATAGAGGCCCTGCTCTTTGCTTCGCAGAAATCGCTCGCACCAAAAGAGATCCAGGCCGCATTGAGATCGGCTGCGGAATATGCGGAGCAAATTTCGGAGGCAGAGCTCTGCAAGACGTCCGAGGCCGAAATTTACGAAACGCTGCATCTGCTCAAGAAAGAGTACACCGATCTGGGGCGCTCCTTTCAGCTCATTGAGCAGATCTCGGGTTGGCTTCTCGTCAGCCGCAGCGAATTCCAGGTCTGGGTACGCCAGCTTTTTCCGGAACTCAGACCCACGCGACTTAGTCCTCCCGCGCTTGAAACCCTGGCAATCATTGCGTACCGCCAGCCAATTGCTAAGGCCGACGTTGAAGCAATTCGTGGCGTGACCGTTGACGGAGTGCTTCAGAAGCTGTTGGATACCGGGTTGGTAAAAATTGCGGGACGAGCTGAGGTTCCAGGGCGTCCGCTCCTTTACGAGACGACCCATCACTTCATGGAACATTTTGGTCTCAGAACTCTGGATGAACTCCCAAACGCTTCCGAGCTTCGGCAAATTGCGCTGCCGATGGCTGCCGCCGAACAGTCGCACACCGGACAAAGCAATGTAAAGGATTCTAGCGAGGACAACAAATATGGAGAAATCCAAATTGTCACTGGAGCAGATCCGAAAGCGGATTGACGAAATCGACACCAAATTGCTTGACTTGCTGAATCGGCGCGCAGACCTGGTTTTTGAGGTCGGCGTTGTTAAGAAGCAGGCGGGTCTGGCCATTTACGCTCCGGAGCGTGAGGAGGCGTTGCTGCAGGGGCTTGAAAAGAAAAACAAGGGACGTCTTCCGGCCAGCGCCGTTCGAGCAATTTACCGCGAGATTATGTCGGCAGCTCTGGCGCTCGAAAGGGGACTAATTGTTAGCTATCTGGGACCTGAGGCGACTTGGACTCATCAAGCTGCACGCGCAAAATTCGGCGCTTCGGTTGAATATGTCCCCAAGGCGAACATCAGCGATATCTTCGACGAGGTCACGCGGCGCCGGGCAGACTATGGGGTAGTGCCCATAGAAAATTCGGTCGAAGGCGCAGTTAATCACACCCTTGACGTCTTCATGGATTCCGAGTTGAAGATTTGCGCGCAGGTTCTGCTCCGGATTGAAAACAACCTTTTATCGAACACACCGAGGGAAAAGATCACGAGAATATATTCGCACCCTCAGGTTTTCGGCCAGTGCCGCAAGTGGCTTCAAACCAATGCGCATGATATGGAGTGGGTGGAAGTCTCAAGTACTACGAGAGCTGCGGAACTTGCCGCAAAGGAACCGGGCGCTGCAGCCTTGGCAGGTGCAATGGCGGCGGAAGTTTATGGTCTGGAAACGCTGGAAAAATCGATTCAGGACAGTCCCAACAACACAACACGGTTTTTGGTTGTTTCGCATGTCACCTGCCCTCCGACTGGGCGCGACAAAACCTCTTTAATGTTCTGCGTGCAGGATCGTGTCGGTGCGCTCTACCATGCAATCGAGCCCTTCAACCGCCTCAAGCTTAGCATGAGCAAGATTGAGAGCCGGCCCTCAAAACGGAAGAACTGGGAATACTTCTTTTTCGTCGACATTGAAGGGCATTGCGAAGACGGCCTCGTGAAAGAAGCGATCCGGGAATTGGAACAGCATTGTACGTTTGTGAAGGTTCTCGGCAGTTACCCTTGGACAGACGCAGTCGGGGGGTAATGCGCGTGCGGGAAGGGAAAAAAGGCAAATTCGGTAGGGGCGGATCTCCGAGCCGCCCGCCGAGAACGGACTGGCAGGGTCGGGCATCCGAGCTCCTTACCGGAAAGCGCGGTCGCCTCGGAGATGCGACCCTACCGAAATACCCCGCTCCTCACCGCCCTACATAAATTGCTTCGTCGGGCCAGTCGGGAACAAGCAGACCGTTTTGCATATTTGCCAGAGGCAGGTAATTGCGCATCACCCGAACCGGGGAAAGCAAGCGGATAGTCGAGATTTCCTCGATCGAATCTTTGCCGTGATTTTCCAGAAGTCTCGGTATGAAATCTTCGTGCATCCGCTGCACGATATCGACGTCGCTATCGCCGTCCACATAGAGCAAGAGCGCAACCTTGCCATCAATCTCGGCGATATTGCTCTCGTAGACACGCTCAGTAAACACTGTTCTGCTCGGCTCCATCCTAATCTCATCCACAAGCTGTTTGTAAGTGATGCCAACTCTGAACTTGATGATGTAAAGATGGCGCGCGTTAAATTGCTCCGCGCCATTTGCCGAAAGATCGACGTTTGTAAAGTAGGCAAGAATTCCCTCCTGCTCCAGACGCTGCCGTTTGCGACTCACCGTCCGAACGTTGACGCCCGTTAGTTCGCCCACGCCGTTATCTGATTCACGCGGGTCACGAATAAGTCTGCGGACTATCGCCTTTTCTTGCTGATCTAAAATTCTCATGGCACTATTCCCTGTTGGGTTCGGACCGGACTCTTGGGCAGTCACTGCGAATTCGCTCTCGATATCCATTCCGAAGTCAAAAACGACATAAATTATTCGAAGGACTGTTTTTGGGCGACAAGAATTTGTCGATGGATTATCGGTTGTCGTCTTGAATCACTCATCTGAACTATACCTCCCAGTGTCCGCAATGAATGACGCAATTACTCAAAGGCTGAAGGAGCGTCCAATTTCGCTTTATCGACCCGAGGAAGAACACGACTCGTGCGGGGTAGGATTCGTCGCCGCAATCAACGGCGAGCGATCGAATCGGGTGCTCCGTTACGGGCTGACATCGGTATGCAATATGGCTCACCGCGGCGCAATCGATGCCGACGCAAAGACTGGAGATGGGTCCGGAGTCATGACGCAGATTCCCTATAAGATTTTTCGCAAGGAAGTGGCGAAGCTCGGACACACACTCTATAACGATTCAGACCTGGGAGTCGGGTTTGCCTTCCTCCCGCACGACAACGCTTACGCGCAAGCGCGGGCGAAGGCTATTATCGAAGAGGTTTTGGAGCAGCGACAGCTCTTTCAATTCGGATGGCGTGAAGTGCCTCTGAACATCATGGTGCTTGGCGAGAAGGCTCAACTCACCATGCCTCGCATCGAGCAGGTATTAATCGGCCGCCCCGCCGGAATGAGCGACGATGAATACGAGCGCCGGCTTTTTTTGGCCAGGAATGAAATTGAGAAGCAAGTCCAACTCGATCGCATCAAGAGTTTCTATATCACCTCTTTTTCGCATCGGGTGATCGTCTACAAAGGCCTTTTGACGGCTGTCTCGTTCGAGAAGTTTTACCGGGATCTGGGCAATGCCGACTACGAAACGGCAATCTGCGTTTACCACGAGCGTTACAGCACAAATACCTTCCCGACCTGGCCGCTCGGTCAGCCATTCCGTGTCCTGGGACACAACGGCGAAATTAATACGATTCGCGGCAATCGAAATTGGATGCATGCCCGCGAAGCCGAACTGCGAGCCGATTTCTGGGGTGAGGACATCGAGCTTTTAAGGCCGATCATCCAGCCTGGAGGGTCTGATTCGGCGAGCCTGGATAATGCTGCTGAAATGCTCATGATGTCCGGACGCGACATTTTGCACGCAATGACGATGCTTGTGCCGCCCGCATGGCGAACCGACGAGAAAATGACGCCCGAATTGAAGGCATTCTATGAATATCATCGATGCTTTAATGAACCTTGGGATGGCCCCGCCGCTCTTGTTTTCACCAACGGTATTGTCGCCGGGGCATGCCTGGATCGAAACGGGCTGCGCCCGGCTCGCTACAAGATTACCGAGGACGGCATCGTGAGCCTGGGATCCGAGGTTGGGTGCACCGAATTCGATGATGCAAAGGTCATTGAAAAGGGACGACTGGCCCCCGGGGAAATGATCGCTGTCGATACCCGGGCCCGAAAATTGTTGCGTGACCCCGAGATCAAGAAGCAGCTATCCACCCAAAAGCCTTATCTGAGCTGGGTGAATTCGAATCTGCTCAGGTTGCAGGAGATTGCCGGTAAAGAGGTCTCTAATCCTGAAGATGAATTCGATATCCTGGGTCTTACTCAGCGGCAGGTGGCGTTTGGATACTCGAGCGAAGAACTCGACCTTGTCCTGAAGCCGATGGTGAAGGATGGACAGGAAGCTGTCGGATCAATGGGCGACGACACTCCGCTCGCAGTGCTTTCCAAGCAGCCAAGGCTTCTTTACACGTATTTCAAACAGCTTTTTGCGCAGGTGACAAATCCTCCGATTGATCCCCTGCGTGAAAAGCTGGTGATGTCGCTTGCGACTATCATGGGTTGGCGCCGAAACTTGCTTGGCGAGACCCCTGAACATGCCAAGCTCATCCATTCGGATTCGCCGATACTCTTTGAGCACGAACTGGCTGCGCTTCGATCGATTCCCAATCCGGAACACAAGGCCGAAACGATTTCGGTACTCTGGGATGCGGCGGCTGGAGAATCCGGCTTGAGGCAAGCCGTAGCGCGCATTTCTCAAGAGGCGGAGAAAGCGGTCGATGGCTCTGTCCGACTCATCATTCTCTCGGATCGCGGAGTTGATAGCGAGCAAATCGCCATTCCGATGCTGCTTGCTGTTGGCGCTGTTCATCATCATTTGACGCGTGCCGGGAAGCGCATGCGATGCAGCCTCATTTGCGATACGGGCGAGGCTCGAGACGTGCATCAGATCGCTTGCCTCATAGGTTATGGAGCAAGTGCCGTCTGCCCTTATCTGGCCTACGAAACTGTCAGGGAATTGATGGAAAGAGGTGCTCTCGGGGAAGGCATCTCTTATGCAAAAGCGATTCGTATCTACAAGCAAGCCGTAGAAAAAGGGTTGCTCAAAATCATGTCGAAAATGGGCATCTCGGTTGTTGAGAGCTACCGCGGCGCCCAGATTTTCGAGGCTATTGGACTTCATTCTGACTTGATAGGGAAATGTTTCACTGGGACGCCTTCGAAGATTGAGGGGATTACCTTTGAGGATGTGGCAGCTGAAACCTTGACACGCCACCGTATGGCGTTTGCCAAGGGGGTACTTGATGTAAGGGAGACGCTCCAATTGGGCGACCCGGGATACTATCGCTTTCGGCGTCAAGGCGAACTGCACGCTATAACCCCGCCGGTCATAAAGAATTTCCACACATTCGTGAAGTCGAACAAGCCGGAGGACTACCAGGCCTACGTAGAGGCGGTGAAGGCCATTCGTCCGAACACTCTGAGAGATCTTTTGCAGAGAATTCCAACCGGCAAAGAACCAATTCCAATCGAAGAGGTTGAACCGATCGAAGAGATTCGCCGGCGCTTTACGACCGCAGGGATGTCACTTGGCGCCCTTAGCCCTGAGGCGCACGAATGCCTGGCGATTGCGATGAATCAGATCGGCGGCAAATCGAATTCCGGCGAGGGTGGCGAAGATCCGGAAAGATTCCATAGAAGGAAAAATGGAG
>Ga0306923_10007985_pt1 | contig 10591 bp, 9 predicted proteins | sample sta12Can44000108_FD_203841 | JGI IMG/M metagenome (GOLD analysis project Ga0306923, IMG submission 203841) | Lab enrichment of tropical soil microbial communities from Luquillo Experimental Forest, Puerto Rico - statanox.12C.anox.44.000.108 (v2)... | ecosystem: Environmental > Terrestrial > Soil...
GCGTCGGCATCAGCACCGACCCGGTTGGCGGCCCGGATCCTGGCCAGGATCTGGTCTCGGGCGCTGCTGCTCATGACCGGGTCCTGGACCACCAGGCGCGGAACGATTCCGGCGGCGGGGCTGGGGCGTCCCTGGTCTCGGTCCAGCCGGCCAGCGGCGGCGGCAGCCGCCTGATCCGGCCGGACCTGGCCGCCAGCCTGCCTCCGGCGGCGGCCGCACGCTGCGCGGCGGCCAGCAGCCGGGGCGAGCGGAGCACCCGTGCGGAGAGCGAGAACACCGCCCGTTCGGCCGAAAAACTCTTCTCTCGCTTGGCGTCGACCACCTTGGCGCGCAGGTGTACCAGCGCCTCGGGGATGTTGATCGCCACCGGGCACACCTCGTAGCAGGCGCCGCACAAGGTGGAGGCGTAGGGCAGCGACGCGTCGGCCGCGGAGGTGACGCCGCGCAGCTGCGGGGAGATGATCGCGCCGATCGGGCCCGGGTACGGCGAGCCGTAGGCGTGGCCGCCCGCCCGCTCGTAGACCGGGCACACGTTCAGGCAGGCCGAGCACCTGATGCAGCGCAGCGCCTGGCGGCCGGTCGGGTCGGCCAGCGCCGAGGTGCGGCCGTTGTCCAGCAGCACCAGGTGGAAGTCCTCCGGTCCGTCCCCGGGCGTGATCCCGGTCCAGGTCGAGGTGTAGGGGTTCATCCGCTCGGCGGTGGAGGACCGCGGCAGCAGCGCGAGAAACACCTCGAGGTCCCGCCAGGACGGCAGGACCTTCTCGATGCCGACCACCGAGATGAGCGTCCGCGGCAGGGTCACGCACATCCGGCCGTTGCCCTCGGACTCCACCACTACCAGCGACCCCGTCTCGGCGATCGCGAAGTTGGCGCCGGACACGCCCACCTGGGCGGACAGGAACGCCTGGCGCAGGTGCGCCCGCGCGGCGGCGGCCAGGGCCGGCGGGTCGTCGGTCAGCCCGGCCGGCGCGTCCGGCATCTGGTGGCGGAAGATCTCCCTGATCTCGGCGCGGTTCCGGTGGATGGCGGGCACCAGGATGTGGCTGGGCCGGTCGTGGCCGAGCTGGACGATGAGCTCGGCCAGGTCGGTCTCCAGCGCGCGGAGGCCGTCGGCCGCCAGCGCCTCGTTCAGCCCCGTCTCCTGGGTGGCCATGCTCTTGACCTTGACGATCCCGTCGGCGCCGGCGCCGCGGACCAGGCCGGCCACGATGGCGTTGGCCTCGTCCGCGCCGGAGGCCCAGTGCACGTGACCGCCCGCCCGGATGACGTTGGCCTCCAGCCGGAGCAGGTAGGTGTCCAGGTGGGCCAGCGTGTGGTCCTTGATCGCCTTGGCCGCCTGGCGCAGCTCCTCCCAGTCGGGCAGTTCGGCGACCGCCCCGGCCCGTTTGGCCCGGATCGTGTGCGTGGCGTGGGTCAGGTTGGCGCGCAGCTGGGAATCGGCCACCGCGGTACGCGCGGCCGCCGGGAACGACGGCATGCCCAGGTAAGTGGGCATGCTGCCGCCGGCCGGCCCGGTCACCGGCCCTCCTCGGTCCTGGCCAGGATCTCCGCCAGGTGCATGACCGCCACCCCGGACCGCTGCCGGGCCAGCGCGCCGCCGATGTGCATCAGGCACGAATTGTCCGCCGCGCAGAGCACCTCGGCCCCGCTGCGCCGGACCGCCGCCACCTTGTCCGCGCAGATCGCCGCCGACACGTCGGGGTTCTTCACCGCGAACGTGCCGCCGAACCCGCAGCACGCCTCGGCGTCCGGCAGGTCGGCCAGGTCCAGGCCGCGCACCGCGCGCAGCAGGCGCAGCGGCGCGTCCCCCACCCTGAGCATCCGCAGCGAATGACAGCTCGGGTGGTACGTCACCCGGTGCGGGAAGTACCCGCCCACGTCGGTCACCCTCAGCACGTCGGCCAGGAACACGGAAAGCTCATGGGTCCGGGGCGCGACCTCGGCCACCGCCCGGGCCAGGCCGGGATCACCGGCCTCGGCGGCCAGCGCCGGGAAGTACTCCCTGACCATCGAGGCGCACGAGGCCGACGGGGTCACCACCGCCTGGTAGCCGCCGAAGGCGGCGACGAACCCGCGCGCCATCGGCACCGCCTCCCGCCGGTAGCCGGTGTTGAAGTGCATCTGGCCGCAGCAGGTCTGACCCGCCGGGAAATCCACCTGATGGCCGAGCCGTTCCAGCACCGTGACCACGGCCTTGCCGGTGTCCGGGAACAGCGTGTCGGTCAGGCACGTAACGAACAACCCGATACGCATCAGCCGCCTCCGCCCGCCACGCTACAAGACGTGCTCGCGGCGGGACAGACCTCCGGATACATCCGACCTTTCGGTCCTGCGTTCAGCTCGGGCCCAGCTCCGCCAGCAACGCCGAACCATCCCTGGCCCGCGCAGCCTCGCAGCGGCCGATGACCGCGAGCGCCGCCACGTACCCGTCGGCCGCGTCCAGGTCGAGCAGGGACACCTCCCGCGGGGAGCGCGGATAGGGCCACGCCGTCACGCGGGGCGGTCCGGCGTCCGCGGCCACGACCACCTCGCTGAACGCGGCGCGCATGCCGTCACCGGTCGCCTTGGTCACGGCTTCCTTCCTGGTCCACGCGACCAGGAAGGCGCGGGCCCGCCCGCCGGCCGGGACCGCGGCCAGCGCGTCCCGCTCGGCCGAGGACAGCACCAGGCGCGCCAGCGCCTCGGGATCGCCGTCGCCGCCGAGCAGGTGCCGACGCCCCTCGGCCTGCTCGACGTCCACGCCGACCGGCGCCCCGGCCACCGCCACCGCGATCAGGTCGCCCGAGTGCGCGACCGAGTGCCCGGGGCCGCCGCCCGCGATCACCGGCTTGCCGTGCGGCTCGCCGCATCTGGGGCAGGTCCGGTCCAAGCGCACGTCCGCCGGGCGCCGACCTGTGTACCGCGCGAGCGCCGCCTTGGCCAGCGCGCAGCCAACCAGGAACCGCTCGCGGTCCTCCACGCGCCGGTACGCCGCCCAGCGCCGCCGCTCGGTCTCGTCGAGCAGGAACGCGAGCCGGTCCGAGGCGTCCTTGCTGCGGGCCCACCAGACGTCCGCGGTCCCGTCCGGCAGCGGGTCCTGGCCCGCCCGTTCCGTCACGCCGTCAGCCTAACGGGCTGGGTTCACGCCATCTAACGGCTGGCCCGCGGTCCGATGGCTCGCGCCGCGCCATCCCCGCCGCCCGCGCTTCAGTCATTCGTCCGATTACGAGGCGGCCCTGGCGGCGGTAGCGTCGTGACCCATCGGGGGCAGCGCGTACGGGGAAGGCAAGGCAGTGCAGGTAAGCGAGGGCATCCACCGGCTGACGCAGGGCGTCACGAACTTCTACCTGATCGGGGAATCCGGCAAGTACACCGTGGTCGACGCCGGGACACCGGGCGACTGGGCGTACTTCGCGCGCTCGCTGGCCGGGCTCGGGGCCAAGCTGGCGGACGTCGACGCGGTGCTGCTCACCCACGCGCACCCGGACCACACCGGGTTCGCCGAGCGGGCCCGCACCGAGGCGGGCGCGCAGGTGTGGATCCACCGCGCCGACGAGCAGGCCGCGCGCACCGGACAGACCGGCAAGCGCGACGGCAAGGTCACGTCCTACCTGCTCCGGGCGGCGTTCTACCGGACCACGATCTCCCTGCTGCGTCGCGGCGGCGGCCGGATGATCCCGATCGCGGAGGTGTCGGCGTTCGGCGACGGCGAGCAGATCGACGTGCCCGGCCGCCCGCGGGCGGTGCACGCCCCCGGCCATACTCCGGGCAGCGCGGCGCTCCTGTTCGAGGACCGCCGGGTCCTGGTCACCGGCGACGTCCTGGCCACCGAGAACGCGCTCACCGGCCGGATCGGCCCGCAGATCATGCCGTCCGGCCTGAACGAGGACACCGACCAGGCGCTCGCCTCGCTGGACACGCTGCTCGGCATCGACGCCGGCCTGCTGCTGCCGGGCCACGGCGACCCGTGGACCGAGGGCGTGGACGAGGCCGTTCGGCGGGCCAAGGCGGCCGGCCGCTCCTGACGCCCGCACCACACCCGCCCCACTGGGTCACGGCGGCAGCACGCTCGAAGCCGTCTCGGCCGCCGACGTGACCGTCCTGTGATGTCAGGCGGCCACTGCGCGACGGAGAGCCGAGAGGTCGCCTCCAGACCTCGTACATGGCGTGCAGAATGTCCAGGCGGGCACGTCGGTCAGCCCGACGTCAGCTCCGCAGTCCCGGCATTGGCCGGGGACGAGCAGCGAGTTAAACAGCTCGTCGTTGTAGTATTCGATCTTTTCAGGCATTGGTGCCCACGCTCCTCTCAAACTCGGTCAGCGCCGTGGGGTTCGTCGCGGCACGGCAATACTGGGCGCCGCTGGCCCCGGCGCGGGCCGGGGTTCCTGGATCCAGCCCGTCCGGCCGAGGTCGCCAGTCCGGGGAATGGCTCCTGCTGGCTGCCGGGCCAACCAGTGCCCGCGACGATAACCAGGAAGTCCAGCAGACCGACAACAGCGGCCGTCGATAGTCCCATACCTTCTGCCGATACCAGCTCTGGCGGTTTCAGGGCCCACCCCGGGGCGGAAGGTGAGCCGCCGACGCGCCTCCGGCTGGGTGATCAGCACCGGGTCGGACCTGCGGCCTTCCGGCAGCCGTGGCAGGAGCGGGGCGGGGCCGGGCTGCCGGACGATGACGGGATTGTGGCGATGCGCTCGGTCAGAAGGTGATGCCGTCGGCGGTGTCGAAGAGAACCTGCTGCAGCTGGCGTGGCAGATCATCGCTCCACGCCAGGCCCGCCGTGGCGGCCAGGGGACAGTGATCGAGGCGGACGCGGACCATGCCGCAGGTACCCGCCACCGGGTCCGGCTCGGTCAGCCCTCGCGTCCCGATGGCGTGACGCGGGCCGGTCAGGACCGCGGTGAGCGTGCTGGCGGTCGCGGCGAACGCCAGAGTTATCGGCAGCGAGTGCCGGAACGGCGGGTCGGTGAAGTCAAACCGCGGGTCCGCGGTCCGCAGGACTGTCAGCCACGCGTCGTAGGTCTCGGCGCTGGCGCGGCGCGGCCCGTGGATCACGTTCATGCTGGCCAGCTCGTCCAGGCCGATGGTTCCCTGGAGCGCGGCCGGGTGCGAGGAGGGTATCCACACTTCGGGTGCGAACTCGCCGAGGCTCATGACCTCGAGGGGAGCGGGCATCGCCTCATCGGCCGTGGTCAGCCAGCCCAGGCCGGCATCGGCCCGGCGCTGGCAGATCGGCGAGAACCCGGCATCGAGCGGTATCTCCAGCCACGCGATGCCGGCCCCGGCGGCATCGGCGGCCGATCGCAGCCGGGAGGCGGTCTCCACGGTGGGGGATTCGGGGAGATCCGGGGGGATGACGACCCGGAGCCGCAGCCGCCCCAGACCCGCCGCCTGCCGGGTACGGCTCATTCCGTGATCGACCTGGGACAGCACGGTCCGGGACTCCTCCAGCAGTACGGTCCCCGCGGCGGTCAGCCGGACGCCCTCGCGCTGGCGGTGCAGCAGCGGCGTGCCGACGATCTCCTCCAGGCGCCGGATCTGCTGGCTCAGCGTCGGCTGGGCGATGTACATCCGCTGCGCCGCATGGGTGAAGGTGCCCGCGTCGGCGACCGCCACGAAGTAGCGCAGGTGCCGGAGTTCGACGCTGAGCGGGCCCGGGCCACCGGGGCCTGCCTGCAGGATCGGGCCGGTCACTGCCAGCTGCTGTTCGGCCTGTGTCATCCCGGTCACCTCCGATAACCTGCGTGCCGCCCGGGCCGCGGCCGGGGCGGGGTGGTCCTCGCCGCGGATCCGGACACCCGGCAAGTGCGCGACTTGCGGCGGCAGGCTCGCACGCTTTACACTGACAGCCGATGAGGTGGATGTCAAGTTTTGACAGTACTTCCCACCGAATACGCGTCAAAAGAGGAAGATTCTTCCATATGATAGATGGAAGCTATAGTCCACCCGGAAGAGCTTGACATGACCGGCCGGAAATCGGATCGTCCCGGCATGCTCCTGGCCGAACGACGGACGAACGAGCCGCCCGCGCTAGATGACCTGCCCAAGTCCGAGCGCGCGGTCGCGTACCGGCTGCTCCGCCGCGGGCCCGCATCCCAGGGCGAGCTCGTCGCGCGGGCCCGCCTGTCCCGGCCGACCGTCCTGGCCGCCCTCACCAGCCTCGGCAAGGCGGGGCTGGCCGAGGTGGTGACCGGGCAGGACGCGCCGTCGGGTGAGGGTCGCCGCGCTCAGCTCTACCGGCTCACACCGAAGGCCGGCACCGCGGTCGGCGTGGAGGTCGGCCGCCGCGACCTCACCGTCGTCCTCGTCGACGCCGGTCACCGGCAGATCCTTCAGGAGGAGGAACCCGTCGCGGCCAGCTTCGACGAGCATCCCGCCGAAGTCCTCGCGCAAAGCGCGGCGCTCGTCCGCAGGCTGGTCGCGGACGCGCCCGTCGAGCCAGGCGTGCTCGGGGTCGGCGTCGGGCTGCCCGTGCCGCTCACCGGCGAGGGCCACATCAGATCCAGGACCCTCCTGCCCGGCTGGGCCGACATTGACCCCCGCGATGAACTAGCCCGGCAGCTCGGCCACGGTCCCGTCCACGTCGGCAACGACGCAGACCTCGGCGCGCTCGGCGAGTACATCTTCGGACACGGCCACGACCAGCGCGACCTGACATACCTGAAGCTGGACACCGGCATCGGTGCCGGGATCATCCTCGACGGCCACCTGCAGACAGGCGCCAGCGGGACAGTCGCCGAGTTCGGGCACATCACCATCGACTACCAGGGCAGGCGGTGCCCGTGCGGTAACCGGGGATGCCTGGACCGCTACGCCGGCGGCAAAGCGCTGCTCGAGGACGCCCGGCAAGCCGGCCTGGACATCGAGAACCTTCCCGGCCTGGTCCGCAGGGCACGGTCCGGCGACGTCGCCTGCCAGCGCATCATCACCGAAGCCGCCACCGTCATCGGCGTCGGCCTGGGAACGTTGATCAATCTCGTCGGCCCCGGGCTCATCGTGCTCGGCGGCAGCCTCAGCACCGCGGGAGAGCTCCTGACCCGCCCCCTGCGCGCATCCCTGAACCAGGCCGCCTTCCCGCCGGCAGCCCAAGCCGTGTCCATCGAACCCGCCAGCCTAGACAGGCGTGCCTCCGCATACGGAGCAGCCGCCCTGGTATTCGAACGTTACGCTGCAAAGCGCTGACGACACCCGGCCCTTTGGCCGTTCAGGGCCGGACTTCGGATCGTGCGGGTCTGCGCCAGGAGTCGGCGGCGACGCGGAGCAAGGCATGCGGCCGGTAGGGGATGGCCTCGTCCAGCGAGATGGCGGTGCTGGAGCGGGCGACGCCGTCGACGGCGAGGATCGCGTTGGTGATCCGGTGCAGGTCACTGGTGTTCTTCGCGACGACCTGCGCAAGGATGTCGGCGTCGCCGGTGGTGTAGTGCGCCGAGATGACTTCTGGCACCTCGAGGAGGCCCGCCACGATGTCGGCGGAGCCGGTCTGGCTGACCGACAGTGATATGAACGCGACCAGATCGTAGCCGAGCGCGCGGAGGTCAAGGCGCTGGCTGAAGGGTTTGAGCGCGCCGTCTTCGGCGAGGTGCCGCAGCCGGGCGTGGACGGTGTTCCGGGCGACGCCCAGGGCCCGGGACAAGGCGAGGATCGTGGCGTCGGGGTCGTCGTCCAGGGCCAGGATGATCCGGGCGTCGAGCGTGTCGATGGATGTCATGTTGAGCATTTTGACACATATAGACCGAAATCTAAAGCATTTGTCGCAGTCTAAAGCACCTGTGTTGCGCATCCTGTCCGGACCAGCCATCGTGAGGGCGGAGCATCCCCGATGGATTGGAGTCGCCATGGCTGTGACAGCACACCCCCGGCGCGCGGACGCCCGCTGGGGCGTCGTCGTTCTCGCCGCGATCTGCGCCGGATTGCACGTCTGGGACCTGCCCGCGGCGGTCCCGTTCATCCGGGACAGCATGGCCATGACGCTGGTACAGGCCGGCGCCCTGCTCGGGGTCACCCAGCTGGCCGGCATGCTGGGCGGGCTGGCCGTCTCGCTGCTCGCCGAGCTGATCGGTGAGCGGCGCTGCCTGCTGGCAGGCCTGGCGATGGCCAGCCTGGGATCGGCGTACGGCGCGGTCGCCGGATCGGTGACCTCGCTGATGGTCTCCCGGGCGATAGAAGGGGCCGGCTCCATCCTGGTCGTCGTGACCGGGCCGGGCCTGATCCGCCGTCACACGCCGGCCCCGCGCATCAACACCGCGATCGGCTACTGGGGCGCCTCTACCGGCATCGCCACTTTCGCTGGCCTGATCGGCAGCGCGGCGATCGCGCAGGTCGCGCCCTGGCGCCTGCTGTGGTGGCTCATGACCGTGATCACGGTGGCACCGCTTCCGCTAGTTGCCGCCACCCTCCCGGCAGACGAGCGCCGCAGCGCCCGCCGCGCGGCCGCCGCCGCGCGGCGCATCGGTGCCACCGTGCGCTCGCTCAAGCCCTGGATCGCGGGACTGGCCTTCGCCTGCTTCACCATCGAGTGGATGACCGTAGTAGGGTTCCTGCCCACCATCTGCCAGCAAAACGGGCTGCGCGGGATCTGGCCCGGCGTCCTGACCGCTGTGGTCGGCGGCCTCAGCGCGGTCGGCTCGATCGGTACCGCTTCTGTCCTGGAGCGCGGCGTCCCCGTCCGCGCCCTGCTGATCCCGTCCTTCGCGGCCATGGCCGTCACCTCGCTGCTGGCGTTCGCCGTGAACTGGGCCGTGCTGCCCGGCGGCGACATCCTGCAAGTCATCTGCGTGGCCGCGTTCTCGTTTTCGGGCGCGGCGATACCGGCCACCCTGTTCCGCATCGCCGTGGATCTGGCCCCGCCGGCCGGCTCCCCGCCCGCCACCATCGGACTGATGCAGCACCTGTTCAACGCGGGCAGCGTCGCCGGCCCCGCCATCGCCGCATGGCTGGTCACCCGCACCGGAGGCTGGCAGTCGACATGGTGGATGACCTGCACGTTCGCCGGACTAGGCGGCCTGCTCAGCCTGTACCTGAGCGAGCGCCGCCTCGGGATCAGGTTCGGACCCCGCCGCCCCAGCCGCGAGTGGCCCCTGGCCTGGCAGAGGTGACGGACATGACGCACGCACAGGCGGAACCAGTTCGGCTGCCCGCGGCAGCGGCGGCGCCGTTGGGTCTTGAGCTGCGGCACTTGCGGTACTTCGCCGCGGTCGCCGGCGCGGGCACGTTCACCCGCGCCGCGGAACAGATGTTCATCGCCCAGCCGACCCTCAGCCAGCAGATCCGGCGGCTGGAAGAACTCGTCGGCACGCCGCTGCTGCACCGCCGCCGCGACGGCGTCCGGCTGACCGCGGCGGGCACCGTGCTGCTGGACGCATCCCGGGACGTGCTGTCCCTGGTCGATCAGGGGTTGAGCCGGACCAGGCGGGCGGCGGGCCTGGGACGGCAGCGGCTGCGCGTGGTGCTGCCGCCCCGGCTGCCGGAGGCCCTTGCGGTCGCCACCGCCTGCGCTCTGCAGTCGGCGGCCGACGCCGCGGACGTGGACGTCATCTGGATGGAAACGCCGCTGGACGGCGACTTCTCGCTGATCCGCCAGCGGCAGGCCGACGCCGGCCTGGGCTGGCTGACCGCCAGCCCCGAGGCGCTGCCCGCCCCGCTGGACGCCATGACCCTGGGCGAGTTCCAACCCGATCTGTGGATCCCCAGCTCGCACCCGGCGGCCCGCCGCGAGGTTATCGGCCTGGACCAGCTGGCCAGCCTGCAGGTCATCCACGGGCCGCGCCGCGACCAGCCGGCGACCTACGACGCCTGGACCACCGTACTGCAGACGGTAGACCCGCGCTTTGCCTTCACCAACCCCCCGCTGCGGCACTCGCTGCCGGTGGCGCTCGCCTTCGCCGCGGCCGCCGGCCGGCCCGCCGGGGTCCTGACCGGCCCCACCGCCACCGCCGGCCCCCCCCCCGCCGTGATCCGGCCACCCCGCCCGGCCGCCGCCGGCGACATGGTCCGGGTCAGCATCACCGGCCATCCGCTGACCGCGACGGCGGCCCTGGTATGGAGCAGCCACCTGCCCCGCCCGCTCCAGCAGATCCTCGTCGACGCCGCCGCCGACGTAACCACGCCAGCACCGGCATCCCTGCCCAGTGCCAGCTGAGGTGTCGGCGTTCGGCGACGGCACGCAAGAGGGACATTCCCGTGCGCGGGAACGCCCCTCCGATGCATCGCTGTACGCGTCAGTGTCTGCGAGGGTTGTCGGAGATCCAGGGCGCCTGCAGCTCGACCGTTCGCCGGGTGGCGTAGTTCATCTCCGCTACCGTCAGGCGGAGCCGGTACCACAGGCACCGGAGCCGTTCGCGGCCGGACCAGGAGACCGACTTCTCCAGCTGCCGCCTGCGGATGGGATCGGCAGAGCCAGCGGCGGGGCTCGCAGTGGCCGCCGTACCCGGTCCGGACAGGTGGCTTGAGTCTCGATGATCTGGTGTCGGATGATTCCGGGGCATTGTGGTCACCTCGAAGGTGGTTTAGCCGGGGCGGATGCCGCCTGATGAGGGTGGCGAGGCGATGACCTGAAAGTCCGGGAGCGCGAGCTCGGGATTGCTTTGTGCTAGTGGCCTGGCGGCGGCGGCCG
>Ga0306923_10007986_pt1 | contig 10590 bp, 6 predicted proteins | sample sta12Can44000108_FD_203841 | JGI IMG/M metagenome (GOLD analysis project Ga0306923, IMG submission 203841) | Lab enrichment of tropical soil microbial communities from Luquillo Experimental Forest, Puerto Rico - statanox.12C.anox.44.000.108 (v2)... | ecosystem: Environmental > Terrestrial > Soil...
GCGCACGGTGGCCTGGGGTGGCCGCAATGGTCGAGCGACAGCAAATATATATCCGTCAGAGATGCTGTGGACGAACACGCCCCTGTTATCAATCGCATTCGTATTGCTGACGGGAAGCTCGAGCCCGTTGCAACCATGGAGGTCCCGGACGGATTAACCGGATATTGGAATGGTTGGGCGGGTGTGGCACCTGATGGGTCGCCAATCCTGCTCCGCGACCTCAGCATCCAGGAAATCTATGCACTTGAGGTCGACCTCCCGTAGGGCTACGGAAGCCGCTATTACGGTGTGGTGCGTGATTGAGAAGCACTTAAGTTTCTGCCGCAAGAAATGGGCAATGACGCGCAGTCTTTGGAACATCTTCTTGCGGCGCAGCGTCAGCTGCACTATCGCCTAGTCGGAGGGCTAGCGCCAGAAAAAGCCTGCTTTTGACTCCCAATCCAGGCATGAATGTGGCTCGCGAGGACATCCATCGGGAGCGCGCCCCCTCCCAAAACCTGGTCGTGGAACGCTCGGATGTCGAACTTCTCGCCAAGTTGATCTTTGGCTTCTTGCCGCAGCTTCAGAATCTCCAACTGGCCGATCTTGTAGCCGAGAGCCTGCCCGGGCCAAGCGATGTAGCGGTCCGTTTCGGACTGCAAGTCGACCTCATCTTCGCTGGAATGCGCGTGGAAATAATCGACCACTTGTTGCCGCGTCCAGTGCTTGTAGTGCAACCCCGTATCGACCACTAACCGAATCGCACGCAGCATGTCGTCTCCAAGGTGACCGTAGTAGCTATAAGGGTCTTGGAAGAAGCCGACCTCCTTTCCTAGCTGCTCCGAATACAGCGCCCAGCCTTCCGTATATGCGGTGAAGTACTCGTGCTGGCGAAATGGCGGAAGGTCCGGCAATTCTTGCGCAAGTGCTATCTGCATGTGGTGGCCAGGGACGCCTTCATGGTAGGAAGTAGTTTCGATATCGATTACCGTACGTTTGCCGAAATCCCCCGTGTTGACCATTACGTGTCCCGGCCGCGACCCATCCTGCGCCGGCGCTTGATACGATGCGGAGGAGGCCTCTTTTTCGCGAAACTCCTCGACCGGCAAAACCTCTAGCTTGGCTTTAGGCATGCGGCCAAAAAGGCTGGGCAGTTTCACATACATTTGGTCAACGTATTTCCGGTACAAATCTAGCAGTTCCTGGCGTGAGCGCGCGTGTAGCTTGGGATCGGCTGCCACAGCAGCGTTGAGGGCGTGAAAGTCCCCGTAACCCAGCTGTTTCGCAACCGCTTGCATGCGTGCTTCAATTTCCTTCACTTGCGCGAGGCCCAGCTGGTAGATCTCTTCCGGCGTAAGCGCCGTCGTGGTGCTCTGTTTCGCCAGGTAGGCGTAATAGGCCTCGCCATTCGGTAGCGACCACACCCCGACTTCCGTGCGCCCTTGGGGTGCGTACTCGTCTCGCACGAACGCTGTGAACCGGACATAAGCGGGTAGAACGGTTTCCCGAACAGCACTCACGCCAGCCTCACGCAATCTCCTTTGGTCGGCCTCAGGAACCGCGGCAGGAAACTTCGCAAAAGGTTGAGCGAAAGGCGACGTCTCCGGAGTGTCGGAAGAGAGCTTCTTGCATTGCTCCACAACCTCATTGATCAGAAACCGTGGCGGCATCAACTTGTCATTCAAACCCTTGCGCATCTGCGCCATGTTCTGGTCCAGTAGGCGCGGTAATTGGTTTAGGCGCGAAATGTAGTCTTCATAGTCCTTCGTAGACTGAAAGGAGAGGACACTGACCAAGCGGGGCAAAAGTAACTGCACTCCGTTTTCTTGGTCCACCGGCATTTCCCAGGATTTGAAGCGCGCACCATCCAGTTTCTCCTTGAGATCTCGAACCATTAGTTCCTTATTCAAGACTTCCTGCGGCGGAAAGCCTCTCGTGTCTACGGCCTCGAAGCGCACCAGAAATCTCTGCGTTTCTACCAGGTCCTTGTCGACGGCTTCCTGCGAGAAATCGTCCAGCCTGTCATTCCAGCGTTTGTCGCCGAGATAGGATGCGAACAGGGGGCTGGTCCGAAGCGTATATTGCCATTGCTCATCCAGCAGCGAGGCTAGGGCCTTCCGCCTTTCATCCAGAGCAGAAGGTGCCTGCGGAATGAGAAGCGATGAGAAAACCAGGCAGAGGCTAAAGACTCCTGCTGAACGAAGAAAGGCACTGCGCATCTTGGCTCCTTTGAAGGCATCGCGATCGATAGATGCAGACGCGAGGCGTTAGGCAGTCTAACCAGAATTCGCTCGCCGTGAAAGCAGGCACATGGAAAGCGAAACGGACTCACAAAGGTAAGTCAATACACAGGCAAGCAGACAGTCCATAGAGCGCGAACAGCGTTGCGGAATGGCGCGTTACTTAAGTGCGCTCCGGCTGCTGTTATGCTAAAAGAGCGACATAACAGGAGAAGACTTCAGAATTGGCACCGCTGATTAGTGCAAAAGGACTTTCCAAAAGATACGGAAGCGCACCGCTTTTCCAGAACCTTTCCTTCACCGTTTCGGAAGGGGAACGGATCGGTGTGATTGGGCCCAACGGTTCCGGCAAATCCACGCTGATCGAGATGCTCTACGGCCGCGTCAAACCGGATGGCGGGGAAGTTGCCGTACGCAAGGGGACGCGCATGAGCTGCGTGACGCAGATCTCCGAGTTTTCGCCGGGCGTAACGGTTCGCGGCGTGATTGAAGGCGCACTGGAAGCAGCGCGCGTACCGGAAGAGGAGCGCGCTGCGGAATTCGCGGAGACGCTTGGACGGGCAGGTTTTACAGCTCTGGATGAGTTGGCGACGCAACTTTCGGGCGGCTGGAAAAAACGACTAGCGATTGCGGAAGCGCTGGTGCAGCGGCCGGATATCCTGCTGTTGGACGAACCGACGAACCATCTGGACTTCGCGGGAATTGCCTGGTTGGAAGGGGTACTGCAAAGCGCGGGATTTGCATGCGTGGTGGTGAGCCATGACCGGTATTTCTTGGAAAATGTCACAAACGAGATGGTGGAAATCAGTCGCGCATACGAAGACGGAGCGCTGCGCGTGTCAGGAAACTACAGCAAGTTTCTGGAGGCCAAGGAAGAGTACCTGCATGCGCAGCAAAGGCGGCAAGAAGCCTTGGAAAACCGTGTGCACATGGAAATCGCTTGGCTGAGGCGAGGGCCAAAAGCACGCACCACGAAATCGAAGGCGCGCTTCGACGATGCGCATGAGATGATCGGCGAGCTCGCGGAAATGAAGGCACGGACGCGGACTTCCGAGGCGGGGATTGATTTTTCTGTGACTGGCCGGAAGACCAAACAGTTGCTTACGCTGGATGACGTGTCTTACGGGTTTGGCGAGCGGACGCTCATCGCCGGGCTGCATTTTATTGTCACGCAGCGAATGCGCGTGGGGCTGGTGGGGCCGAACGGCAGTGGAAAAACAACGCTGTTGCGTTTGATGCGCGGAGATATCGAGCCGGCGAAGGGGAAAATTCGCAAGGCGGACGGTTTGCGCGTCGTGTACTTCGACCAGAACCGCCAGCTCGATCCGGCAGTTACGCTGCGGCGGGCGCTCGCGCCGGACAGCGATGCGGTGATTTATCAGGAGCGGGTGATTCACGTGGCGACGTGGGCGGAACGGTTTTTGTTTGCCAGCGAGCAGCTAAATCAGTTGGTGAGCCGGCTTTCTGGAGGCGAGCGGGCACGGGTGCTCATTGCGCAGTTGATGCTGCAACCCGCGGATGTGCTGCTGCTGGATGAGCCCACGAACGATTTGGATATTCCGACGCTGGAAATATTGGAAGAGAGTCTGCTCGAATATCGCGGGGCGTTGGTACTGGTGACGCACGACCGTTTCCTGCTGGATCGCGTTTCGACGGTGGTGCTGGGACTGGATGGAATGGGCAGGGCCGAGCGGTTCGCGGATTATTCGCAATGGGAGGAATGGCAAAAGGTCCAAAAAGCTGCAAAAAAAATGAGCAGTCTGAAGGATGAGCCGCAGTCAAAGGCGGCAGGAAACCGGAGCAAGACGCTTGCGACAGCGCTGAAGAAGCTTTCCTATCAAGAAAGCAGAGAATTGGCGGCAATCGAGGGGCGAATCACCGAGGCTGAGGAGGAACTGCAAATTCACTACAAGGCGCTCGAGGATCCCGAGGTGATGGGCGATCACGTGCGGTTGCAAAACGTGCTGGCGGAATTGGCCAATGCACAGAAGATTGTGGACGCGTTATACGCGCGTTGGGCAGAGTTGGAACAGGGACAGGGGTAAACGATTCCTACTCGATTCACACGGTGCGGCCAGCCGCGGCGCCGGAGGCCCAGGCCCACTGGAAATTGAAGCCGCCGAGATGGCCGGTGACATCCACAACCTCGCCAATAAAGAAGAGACCGGGGACTTTGCGGGATTCCATGGTTTTGCTGGAAAGTTCGTCGGTGTCCACGCCACCGGCGGTGACTTCGGCTTTTTCAAAGCCTTCGGTAGCTGCCGGAGTGACGATCCATTCGTGAACCTGATTCTCGAGAGCTTCGAGAGATTGGTTCGTCCAATTTGCTGGAACGTGGAGATCGAGCCACCGCTCCGCAAAACGGTTGGGGAGAATTCCCTGCAAAGCGGAGCGCATGGCCGCAATATTGCGCACTTTGCCTAAGCGCACAGCCGCGGTGACGTCACGGCCTGGGGCCAAGTCCACTCGGATCGATTTGCCGCTTTCCCAGTATGAAGAAATTTGTAGGATCGCGGGGCCACTCAAGCCGCGGTGGGTGATTAGCATGGCTTCGGCGAATGAATGCGGCTTGAGGGATTCGTTGCCGATGGACACGACAACCCGTGCGGAAACACCGGCGAGGTCGCAGTAGTTGTCGCGGTCCTTTGGACGGAAAGTGAGCGGGACAAGGGCGGGCCTTGGTGTGACGATTTTTAGACCGAATTGGCGGGCGAGGTCGTAGCCAAAAGCGGTGGCCCCCATTTTCGGGATGGAGAGGCCACCAGTGGCTACTACTAGACTAGGTGCGCGGAATTCGCCGGATTCGGTGAGTGCCACGAATTCGGTGCTGTGCAGGACTTCCCGAATTTTGCATTTAGAAAAAATCTGCACCCGCGCGGCCTCACATTCCGCGTTCAGCATATCGGTGATTTCCGTGGCGGAGCGATCGCAGAAGAGTTGGCCTAGTGTTTTTTCATGGTAGGAGATGCGGTATTTTTCGACCAAGGCAATGAAATCGGAGGGGGTGTAGCGCGCCAACGCGGATTTGGCGAAGTGCGGATTGGCTGAAAGGAAGTTTTCCGGTTGGCAATGAAGGTTGGTGAAATTGCAGCGGCCGCCGCCGGAAATGAGAATTTTCTTGCCGATGCGGTCCGAGTGTTCGAGGACCGCGGCGCGGCGGCCGCGTTTTCCGGCTTCGATGGCGCACAGCAATCCCGCCGCGCCGCCACCAAGTATAAGCACATCGAATTGGCGTTTCACGGGTGGAATGGTGATGGACGCTCCTCCATTTTCCACGTCATTTTCGGCGCGGCAATAGTAAACGGAAAGCCGGGACTGTTCTGCCACCTTCGCGATGTCCGGTGCTATTGGGCAAACCCATTAGATGCTGAGCGATAGGGCAGGGAACAGCGATGCTGCAGCGGATCATCTGTATTAATAATAATAATGTCGAATGTCGGGAGATTCAGGAACTGCAACGTGATCGGCGACGTAATCTTCGCGGAGAACGCGCGGGGTCAGACGGCGCTCTGCGATATCCTGCGGTCGCTGTTTACGAAAACGCCTGCAATCGTGATTGGCTGTGCGACGCTCGGAAGCCCGAACCCACCCGAAATGCCGGGTCACGGCAAGCGGGCCATTGGTTTTGGCAATGGCGTATGGACTGGTGTTTACTCGGAGAGTGTTCGTTTCCCGTGACACTAACTATCGTTTCTTCATGACCATAGGCCGTCAGAATCATTTCACTTCCATCTTAGCGCAATGCCATTGCTTGCCTTTTCTGCTAAGGCCAATCTGCGCCCAGTGACGCTGTTATCGCGTTGGGAGAATTGCTCGAGGAGGCTCTATGTTGTTGCGTAACGTCGCCCTGCGCGGTTGAAGCCCAAAACCCGTGATGTCGATCTCCTGCCAGATCTTAGGTCACGGCCAAAACGCTATTGAGCAGCGAGCCACCGCAAAGCTAGTGGCCCGCTGTGCACTTTCTTTTGGGGGATCCCGTCGCCAGTGCTTCGTGCTTTTTGCGCTTGTGTCTCTAAGTATCGCCACCGCGTTCAACGTTAATGCGCAACAAATCGATCCCAAAACGTACGGTGGGATGAAGTGGCGTCTGGTTGGCCCCTTTCGCGGCGGACGTGTTCTTACGGTAGCGGGCGTGCCCAGCGAGCCGAATACGTATTATTTCGGAGCCGTGGCTGGCGGTGTGTGGAAAACGACAGATGGCGGCAATACCTGGGATCCCCTTTTCGACAAGCAGGCCATCTCTTCGATTGGCAGCATTGCTGTTTCTGACTCTGATCCTAACGTTGTTTTTGTCGGGTCCGGCGAGGCCTGCATTCGCGGCAATATTTCCTTTGGCGATGGCGTGTACAAATCAACGGATCAGGGAAAGACTTGGACCAACGTCGGGCTCAAAGACACCCGCCACATCGGTGCGGTCGTAATTCATCCCACAAACCCCGATGTTGCTTTCGTCGCGGCCCTCGGCCATGCTTATGGCCCGAACACGGAGCGTGGCGTCTTCCGCACTCGCGACGGCGGCAAGACCTGGGAAAAAGTTCTATATATCGACGATCGCACCGGCGCGATTGACGTGGTCTTCGATCCCCACAATCCCCACATTCTTTTTGCTGCGGTGTGGGAAGGCTCCCGCACTCCGTGGTCGCTCAACAGCGGCGGCGACAAGAGTGGTATCTACCGTTCGGGCGACGATGGCACAACATGGAAGCGCATCGAAGGCAATGGCATGCCCGAAGGGCCGCTCGGCCGGATCAGCGTAGCCGTTTCTGGAGCCGATTCGAATGTCGTTTATGCGCTCATCGAAGCCAAGAAAGGCGGGCTCTACCGTAGCAACGACGGCGGCACGAATTGGACTCTGGTCAGCGACGATCATCGCTTCCGCCAACGCGCCTGGTATTTCACGCACGTCTGGGCCGATCCCAACAACGCGAGCGGCGTGTTTATCGCCAACACGGGCCTTTATCGTTCAATTGACGGCGGCAAGTCCTGGGAACGAATGAACGCTCCGCACGGGGATCATCACGCTCTGTGGATCGATCCCCACGATTCGAGTCGCATGATAAACGGCAACGATGGCGGTGCCACCATCAGCGTTGATGGCGGAAAAAACTGGACAACGCTACTGAATCAGCCTACTGCTCAGTTTTACCATGTCGTCGCCGACAACGATTTTCTCTACCGCGTCTACGGCTCGCAACAGGACAACACTTCCATCGGCATCCGCACTCGGAGCGACCACGGGGCGATTCTTCAAGGCGATTGGGATGCCGTTGGAGGCGGCGAAAGCGGCTACATCACGGTGGATCCTGGCGACTCGAACATCGTATATGCCGATGACGAAGGACCATTTCTGACGCGGTTCGATCGCACGACAGGGCAAACGCAGAGTATTCAGGAATGGCCGGAAGACATCAGCGGCCATCCCGCTTCCAGCCAGAAATACAGATACACATGGACCATGCCGCTTATCATTTCTTCTCACAATCCAGGTGTCATTTATCACGCCTCGCAGTACGTTTTTCGTTCAAACGATGCTGGGAACTCCTGGTCGGAAATCAGCCCGGACCTCACGCGCAACGACAAAGCCAAGCAAGCTGACTCCGGCGGGCCGATCACCAAAGACCAGTACAGCGTCGAATATTACGACGTGGTGTTCACGCTTGCGGAGTCGCCGAAGCAGGATGGTTTATTGTGGGCCGGCACGGATGACGGTCTGGTGCACGTGACGCGCGATGGCGGAAAGGTCTGGGAGAAAGTCACTCCGAAAGAAACGCCCGAGTGGGCGATGATTAGCTTGATTGAAGCTTCACCGTTCGATGCAGGAACAGCTTATGTCGCCGTTGACGCTCACAAACTGGACAATTTCAAACCTTACATATTCAAGACCAGCGACTTTGGCAAAACCTGGACTAAGATTGTCGGCGATTTGCCGGACAATTCCTATGTTCACGCCGTGCGCGAAGATCCAAAACGCAAAGGACTCCTCTACGCCGGCACGGAAACGGGCGTTTGGATTTCATTCAACGACGGTGCGAACTGGCTGCCGCTGCAGCTCAATCTCCCTCCATGCCCCGTTCACGACCTAATCGTTCACAACGATGACTTGATCGTAGCCACGCACGGCCGTTCCTTCTGGGTTCTGGATGATCTTTCGCCGGTGCGCCAAATGAACGCGGCGGTCGGAACTGAACCCGCTCATCTTTTCGCGCCGTCGACAGCGGTGCGCACGCGAATCGGCCATATCGATCCGCGTCGCTATCCCGTCGGCGAAAATCCCCCCGAAGGCGCCATCCTGTACTACTGGCTGAAGGAAGCTCCAAAGGAGCCTGCCAAACTCGAACTGCTCGATGGGCTGGGAAAAGTCATCCGCACGTTCACCAGCGAGCAGAAGAAAAGCGAGAACGCGCCCGAGGAATGGGAGCACGAAGCGGAGCCCGACCACATTCCAGCGGCTGCCGGGCTCAACCGCTTTGCTTGGAACCTTCGCTACGAAGCACCGGTAAAAATTCCGGGGGCGATTTACGATGGCAACTTCGGCCCGGCTCCTCCGCTGGCTCTGCCTGGGAAGTATTCTGTGCGGCTGACGATTGCCGGAAAGAGTTACACGGAACCGCTCGAAATCGTCATGGACCCGCGCGTGAAAACCTCTGCTGCGGATTTGCAGAAGCAGTTCGACCTGCTGCTCAAGCTGCGCGACCGCCAGGATGAGCTGAACAAGGCCGTCGTGGGTATTCGTGATTTGAGGGCCCAACTGCTAGCGATCGAGCGGCGAGTCTCTAGCAATGAAAGTACGAAGGGCGTCGCAAGATCGGCTGCAGATTTACGCAAGAAACTCGCGGCCCTCGAAGAACAACTAATTCAGGTAAACGCCAAGGCCACCGAGGACGAGGCCAACTACCCGACCATGTTGAACAGCAAGCTGTCTTACCTGAACGCCGTTGTCGACAGCGCCGATACCGCGCCGACCGCGGCTGAGCGATCGGTTTTTGAGGAACTCGACCGGCAACTTGAGCTGCAACTTGCGGTTTGGCGCGAAGTGCTCGTAAAGGATGTTCCGGCACTAAACGAAGCGATGCAAAGAAACAATGTTCCGCTGGTCGGCGTGGCGGTGTCTGCTTCACGCTAAAAGGACGAATGCCTGCTGCAGGCGGAGCTGGCGCCGGCAGGTGTGGCAACTGACGGAAACCGCTATCGGTGTGACCGGTGATTGAGAAGGGGTGCCAAAGCCGAGTATTTCATTGCCCAGTTCCGGCCACACTTCTCCTTGAGAGCGTCGAACGGTCGAAGGCCCTGACTACGAGTCCACGCACTGACCAGAATTGGCAAGCTGTGATCCGGCAGAGAATCACTGCAATTTCGCGTATTCGGATTTGGCGGCCGGGAGGATTGCTAGATCGGGGTCGGCGTCTTTCCAGAGCGTGAGGAAGTCCTGGTAGGCGGATTTGGCTTTGGTGGTGTCACCCTGCAGGGCGTAGGCACGAGCCAGTTGCAAGCGGGCTATTGAGCCCCACGGAAAATTGGTCAAGACACCGCGATGGTCGATGAACTTTTGAAATTCGGCAACAGCTCGATTTCCGTCATGCAGCATCAGGTAGGCTTGGCCACGGACATACACCGGACACAGATATACAATGATGGAGCTGGACGATTGACCAAGTTCGATTGCGCCCATGTCCTTTAGTATTTCGATAGCCCGGTTGGGATCTTTGCGTTCCAAGGCGATGGCTGCGCGAATTGTGGGCAACCAGTTCCGTTGCACGACGGTGTCGGACGGGTAGGCCTTATCGAGTTCGGTAGCCAACTTCTCTGCCCCTGCGGTGTCGCCGGCGCGTGCCAAGGCAAGCGCGGTGATCGCGTCGACGTCGCGGTTCGGGGCCAGTTTCAGCGCGGCGGTAACATCGGACCGCGCCTGTTCGCGATTGCCGGCTTCCACTTCGCGAAGCGCGGCAGCCGCCTGATAGCCTGCGGCACTCTCCTGGGCATCGTTTTTTTTGGCGACATCCATGGCCTTGCGCGTCGATTCGGTGGCATTTTTCATTTTGCCGTACCAGCCCTCGGTATCAGCCCGAGAAGCCAACAGTAAGTCTTCAATGCCCGGTTTTCCAGCAGCGCTAGTAACCAACTGCGTCATTTTCGCAGCATCGCCTTTCATGAAGGCAAACTGGTAGCGTTCCTGTAGAAGGATCTCGCTTTCCAGTTTGTGTTCGTCGGCTAATTTGAACACCGCCTCCGCCTCGTCCAATCGATTCAGAGAAATGTAGGAACCAGCAACGTTCAAATACGCGGTGGCATCGTTGGGCTCGATGCGGAGCGCGTCCTTTGACTCCTCCAGACCTTTTTCGAAATTGCCGAGGCAGGAGTCTATGTAGCCCAA
>Ga0306923_10007988_pt1 | contig 10589 bp, 9 predicted proteins | sample sta12Can44000108_FD_203841 | JGI IMG/M metagenome (GOLD analysis project Ga0306923, IMG submission 203841) | Lab enrichment of tropical soil microbial communities from Luquillo Experimental Forest, Puerto Rico - statanox.12C.anox.44.000.108 (v2)... | ecosystem: Environmental > Terrestrial > Soil...
CGGCACCGGACTCGGTCACCTCAATATATCGAGCGCCTGCCGCCACAACGCCTCGGTGGAAGCCGCCACCACGCGGCCGTCGGAAGCCGCGCTGAGCGGTTCGCCGCGCCAGTCGCTGATCCTGCCGCCGGCGCCCGTTACGACGGGAATGACGGCCATGAAGTCGTGCGGCTTCAGGTGCGATTCGACCACCAGCTCGCAGAACCCGCTGGCAAGCATGCCGTAGAGGTAACAGTCGCCGCCAAAGCGGCGCAGCGCGGTGCGCGCGCTGAGCGCATCAAAACGCGACCGCTCCGTCGCGTCGAACGTGTCCGGGCTGGTGGTATAGAGAACCGCCTCCCCGAGCGAGCGGCAGTCTCGGGCCCGCGCGGGCTTACCGTTGAAGAGCGTCGCACGCCCATCGGCGCCGACCCAGCGCTCACCGACCACCGATGCCTCGATCACGCCGAGCACCGGGCGGTCCCCCTGCTGGAGCGCAATCAACGAGCCGAACAGTGGATAGCCGCTGATGAAGCTCTTCGTGCCATCGATCGGGTCGAGCACCCACGTGAACTCGCCGCTCCCTTCGGCTGCGAATTCCTCGCCACGCACCGCGTGCCCGGGAAAGGCAGCGCGAATCATGCGCCGCATCTGAGTCTCGATATCGCGGTCCGCGACCGTTACCGGCGTGTCGTCGGTCTTGCGCTCGATGGCAATCGGCGCGCGGAAGTGCTCGAGGACGATGCGTCGCGCCACATCGGCCAGTTGCCCGGCGAGTGCGAGCGCTTTGGCAAAGTCAGGATGGTTGGTGAAGCTCATTTTCGGCTCGGGTCAGCCCGGTCATCCTACCACTGCCCTGCCGTCCCACGTGACGCCACGTGCCGCTTTGTGCGATAAGAGCGGCCCCGATCGCAGGAGACGCAAGCGTGCATCGATCCGCTGTCAATTCGGCGTGGCTCGTCCTGAGCCTCCTCATCTCGAGCGCCCACGCCGATCCGGGCGTCTCCGGGCACGCCGCGCGGCTCGGCCCGTTCGACCTCGAGGCGCACCGCGGTGGACGCGCGCTGCGCCCGGAGAACACCCTGCCCTCCTTCGCCAACGCCCTGTCGATGGGCGTCGACACGCTCGAGCTCGACATGGGCGTGACCCGGGACGGCATCGTCGTCGTGTCGCACGAGCGCGGGCTCAACCCGGATCTCGCCCGTGGCCCGGACGGCAAGTACATCAGCGCCGGCATCCCCTATGTGAAACTGACGCTGGCGGAGGTCAAGAAGTACGATGTCGGCCAGATCCGCCCCGGCAGCGACTATGCCGCCCGATTTCCCGACCAGCTCGCCATACCCGGGACGCGCATCCCGACGCTCGCCGAAGTCTTCGACCTGGTGCGTCGCTCGGGCGACCAACACGTGCGGCTGAACATCGAGACCAAGATCGACCCGACGCACCCGGAAGAGTCCCTCGACCCGCAGAGTTTCGTGACCACCGTGCTCGATCTTCTGCGCCGTGAGCACTTCACCGACCGCGTCATGATCGAATCCTTCGATTGGCGGACGCTGCTGCTGGTGCAGAAGCAGGCTCCTGAGATCCCGACCGTCTACCTCACCCAGGTGCAGCAGCCCGAGGAGAACATCTACCTCGACAAGAGCTCGCCCTGGACGGCCGGGTTCGATCCGGTGAAGTACGGCGGCTCGGTGCCGCGCGCCGTCAAGGCGGCGGGCGGGAAGATCTGGTCGCCGCTCTACGAGGATGTGACTCCGGGCTCGATCGCCGAAGCTCACAGCCTCGGCCTGCCGGTCATCGTCTGGACCGTCAACGATCCGAAGGACATGAGCCGACTCATCGATATGGGAGTCGACGGCATCATCTCGGATCGACCGGACCTGCTGCGCACCGTGGCGGCGAGCAAAGGGATCGCTCTGCCCCGGCCGGCTCCAGTCACTCCCTGATGGGTCCGCTCACCGTGACCGGTGTTGAGCTGTCAACAAATGATCGTGCCGCCTCCGGCTATTGTCGCCGCAACGAGGGCTGCGCGTTCCTTGGCGCTGATCGACCAGAACTCATCGCACGTCTCGCAATAGGCCTCGACCGGATGGCCCTGGTCGAGGAGTCTCAACAAGGATTTACGATCGTAACCGCGCTGAGGCCGCAATTGCGTGCACTTCGGGCACGCCGACATGAACGGAATTTTCCCTCTTCCCGGGGCGTCGTCAGTTTTATCCCCCGGGACGTAGGGCGTCTTCATTTCAGTACTTCGGTAGACAAGTGGTTGTTGTGATGCGCTCAGGGAATCAGGGAGATCGGTGCGCACTCGTGCGGTGAATGACACTGATCAGTACCCGCCCGCCCGCCGCTGGCGAGTGGGAGGTTGAAACGGAATACCGCGCCACCCGCCGTCCGGTTCTCCGCCCATATGTTGCCGCCGTGCTTCTCAACGATCGTACGCGCAATGGAAAGACCCATCCCCATGCCAGCTTCCTTGGTCGTAAAGAAGGGCTCGAACATTCGGTCGAGCATTTCGAGTGGAACGCCGGGGCCGGAGTCCTCGATCGAGACCTGCATTGAGGTGTCATTCAAAACCGCGGTGCGACCGATGATCCTGCGTTCCGCGCTGGCACTGCCCTCGATCGCCTGAATGCCGTTCATGACCAAATTCAGAATAACCTGCTGGAGCTGAATCCGATCGCCGGTGACGCAGGGGGCTTGCGGATCGAGTCTGGTACTCAGCGTGACATGACCTGCAGAGGCCTGGCCCGAAAGAAGCTCGAATACCTCGCGGACGACGTCATTGAGATCGATCTCCTGGGTATCGAAAGGAGCATTCGTGAGCAATCGGCGCAGCCGCCGGATCACCTCGCTTGCCCGGTGCTCGTCGCGCTTGATATCGCCCAGGATTTCCCTGAGATATGCGAGATCCGGACACCGGGTACCAAGCATGACCTCCGCGGCCTCCGAGTTTCTCAGAATCGCACTGAGCGGCTGAGACAGCTCATGCGCAATCGATGCCGAAAGCTCCCCCACGGTCGTGCGGCGATTGACCTGCGCCAGTTGGGAGACCGACCGGCGGGCCTCCACTTCGGCACGCTTCCTGCGCCAGCGCTCGCGCAGCAACAACAGGATCGTCGCCGCCTCGAGCAACAACAGGACGACCACCGGCCCTTCGTGCATTGTCAGTTGCGATGCCCGCCGCGCGCGGGCTGGCGCCGCCCCTTTACCCGGTCAGCCTCTTGTGGATCTCGGCGCGCTCGGCGTCACTGATACACCAAAAAGCATCGCACGTCGCGCAATACCCTTCCACCGGGTGGCCCCGTGTGAGCAGCCTCTGTAAATCGCTGCGTCTGAGCCCGGATTGATCCTGTGGGCGCCCGCACGTCGGGCACATTGATGTGAAGCCAATCGAGTCCGAGCCGTCCATGTGGTCCGCCCCCCCCGAGACACCCAATGCAACCGTCGCAAAACCAAGCTCGGGGAGTAAATCTGGCGAAGTGAGGAGTCACATTGGCGCAAAACGCATATCTGAGGCCGATGTGGTGAATCAGGCTTATTGGTTGAGCCTCAAGAGGTTGCGTATACTGAATTAACTCATTTGAATCGTCTCATTGGCTACGGTATAGCCACAAGGATGCGGCCGTCCACCTGAGTCCGGGAAGGCCTGTCCTCGGGTGTTCACAGTCTCGCGTAGCTGCAATGAGGGGAGCGTCTCGTGCACGAACTTCAAATAAAGAAGTCGCGCGTCGGTAGCATCGAAAGTCTGCATCGGGTGCTCGATGGTGCGGTCACGACGCGAGTACCGCTCAGTTGCCGTGTCCCCAGTGGCACTCTCATGCACGTTTCCACGGGCAATGTCACTCTCAGTGCGGCGGACATATGGGCTCATGTTCGCACCCGGGGTGGAATTGAGACTGACCGTGTATCCCTGGTCACCAACCTCTACGCCCCGTCGGCGATTTTCAGTTTTCGCTCCGGGGAAGAAGTTCTTCAAGGAGATGTCTACACGTTTGCGCGCGGCGCTGATTACGAGAACAGGCTCGCGGGGAGGTGTCGCTTCGCGTTCGTCTCCATGAGCGCCGAGCGTTTATCGCAGCAATGCGCCGGGTATCTCTTGAGAGGGGATGTCGGATTCTGGGAGCGACCTTCGTGGTTTCGCCCTGCTGCGGCTATTCGAGCCGCAACCGCGCAAGCAATGCGACGGATCGTAGAGCAAGTGTCGCGATCGGGTTGCATAGTGGCTGAGCAGGCGCTCCGTCAGCTCGAATTCGATCTCATCGAGCCGTTCCTGTGGAGCGTGGTGTTCGATGCGCGGACGCCCGATGAACGAGATTCGCGTCCCGGCTCGGCAATAGTGCGCAAGGTTGAGTACTGGCTAGACGGACAGTCACCCGAGAAGGTGCAACTGGTAGATGTCTGCCGGGCCGTGCACGTGTCACGCCGGACATTGCAGAGGGCATTCAACGAGACCCTGGGTATCGGCCCGACCCGATATTTCACGCTCAAGCGACTGAAAGCCGTTCGATTCGAACTACGTCGAAGCGATCCGGCCACAGTTACCGTGACCGAAATTGCCGGTAAGTACGGCTTTTGGGAGTTGGGGCGTTTTGCCCGGGACTATCAGCGTGTTTTCAGGGGCGGTCTCAATCGGTCAGCGCAACACCATCGATGATGAATGAAGGTAAAGGTGGTGTGTATGCTCAAGGAAGGAAGGCCCGGGCTAACCGAGGCACAGAAGGTGGATATGTGGCGGCTATGGAAGGCAGGGCATACCCAGGACGAGATTGCGGCCTCACTGGCAAGCTCCCAGACAGCGATTAGCTCTCAGCTGATAGCACGCGGTGGGTTTGCAGCAGTGGTGCGCAGACGGGCTTCCATTGCGCTCAACATGGCCGAGCGAGAAGAGATCTCTCGTGGTCTGTGCGCTGGCCATTCCATTCGCTCGATCGCCAGGGGCTTGGGACGAGCGGCCTCCACGATTAGTCGAGAGGTTCGCAGACACAGCGGTCGGTACGGCTACCGGGCAAATCATGCCGACTACGAAGCGTGGGTTTGGGCTCTCAGACCCAAGCCTTGTTTACTTGCTCGCAACGCGAAGCTGCGTGAGGTGGTGGCGAGTAAACTGGCACAGCGCTGGTCGCCGCAGCAGATCTGCGGCTGGCTTAAGCGGGAGCACCCCGACGACGAGAGCCTGCACGTGTCGCATGAAACGATCTACAAAAGCCTTTTCATTCAGGCACGTGGGGTTCTGAAGAAGGAGCTGATGGGATATCTGCGCTCGAAGCGGCGTCTGCGGCGTCCGCTAAAGAGCGCCTCGCGCACGGAGCTGAGAGGCAAGTTACCCGACATGGTCTCGATCCGGGAGCGTCCAGCAGAGGCCGAGGATCGAGCCATTCCAGGTCACTGGGAAGGCGATCTTCTGTGCGGATCCGAGCGCAGTCAAATCGTCACGCTCGTGGAGCGCCGTTCGCGCTTTACGACGCTGATCAAGGTGCCAGACAACAGGACCACCACCGTAGTGGCCGCACTGTCTCGGCATGTTCGCAGCCTACCGCGTTCCCTGCGCCGATCGCTGACCTGGGATCAGGGTAAGGAGATGGCTGATCACAAGCTCTTCTCGGTGGCTACTAAAGTACAGGTCTATTTCTGCGATCCGCACAGTCCATGGCAGCGCGGAAGCAACGAGAATACGAACGGCCTGCTGAGGCAATATTTTCCCAAGAAGACCGATTTATCCGAATACACGCAGACGCAGCTCGATCGAGTGGCTCAGCAATTGAACCAGCGACCCAGAGAAACTTTAAATTTTAGGACTCCGGCAGAAACACTTCGCGAAACTGTTGCGGCGACCGATTGAGACCGCCGGGAAAGACCCTCCGAAACGCTGCGCCGTTCATCTGGCAACGTCCCCGAGCGTCATCTTGGTTAAGGGAACGTCCGCTTTCAGATGCTAAGAGACGGATGCGCAGACATCCCGTCGACTCACAGGTGTCTCACCGCATACGTGTGCTTGACGATGCCGCTCTTGAACCGGTGAGTATCCACCAGCTCCAAACGCACCCCTGAAGTGTCTATGTCCTCGAACAACCGCCGGCCGTGGCCGACGACTGCTGGGAAATACCAGAGATGAAGTTCATCGACCAGCCTGTGCTCGAAGAGCGTGCGATCGAGGCGAGTGGTGCCGTACTTCACGATGTTCTGCCCCGGCTCGCTTTTGAGGCGCAGGATTTCAGCTACGACATTTCCCTTGATAGTCCTCGCGTTCCAGGCTCCGCCAGCGTCCAGCGTCGTTGAAGCGACGAGCTTCTTCAGCCCGTTGATGCGGTCGAAATATCGATCACCTTTGATATTCGCAGTGCCAGGACGATGGCGAGGCTGCGCTGCACATGGGCGAAAAGCCACCGACGATGCTGCAAGATCCACAACGAGGCCACTGTCACAGTGCCCCCAGGGAGGAGCAGCGCGATCGCTGCGTAGGGGCCCAGCTCGTGCAACGCCGTTGTGACACCACTGATCCAGTTGACGCGTGCAACCAACATCGTGAAGCGACGATAGGCGCTGCGGGCACGGTCAACAATCCGTCTGTGGCGGGATGCCGCGCACGCGAAAGTGAAGGGTGCAGACATCAACGCGACGACAGAGAACGCTGCTATCTACAGCGGCACGCGTGCACCCCTACAACGGGCTAGCGAAGGGTCCTCGTACGGAGGCGATACAGGACCGCACTGAGGCGAGCCCTGCGTTCGGCTGAGGGCCAGACCCTTCCCAAGGGGGAGATAGACTCCGCCCGTATCTTTGGACAACCTCGATCGCTTCGGACAGCTGAAATCCGGGCAGCTGACCTGCCCGTAACGACTTACCAGCGCGATCCGACGGTTCGCCCGTCAGCTGCGCGGCGCGTACGGAAGAGATTGCGCCGGCCGTTGATCCCTCCGGGCGCCTGCCTCCCGAGTGCTCACAGGCGCGGTGGCCTCCCCCTCTGAACCTTGCACGTAGATGAACCTTGTCGGCGCAAAGCCGCTCCCTGCGGCTTCGACGACTGATGCTATTCGCAGCAATAGCTCCTCGCGCAACTCGAGGAACCGGTTGAAATCCGCAGTGAGCACGTAGGCGAAGACTTCCAGCTCGATGGCCTCGGCCCCGAAGTTGACCAGGCGAATGCGGGAACTCGCGGGCTCAAGGTTTGAGCTCTCGTCAAGCACCTTGCGGATGCCACCGAGGATGCGCGTCAATTGCTCGACGCTCGTACCGTAGCGAAGCCTCAAGGTACTCTGCACCAGTATCTTTTCGCGCGTGGCGAAGTTCTCGATCCCGGACTGTGCCAAGGCACCCGCCGGTATCGACACGAGCGTCCGGTCCAGCGTCCGCAACCGCACCGAGCGTAGCGTGATGTCCTCAACCACTCCGACCCGATTCGAGATGCTGCAGAAGTCCCCGATGGCAAGCGCCTTGTCGCTGAGCAGAAGGATGCCACCCAGCAGATTTTCCACCGTCCTTTGTGCGCCAAGGGCAAGTGCGATGCCTCCGATACCGAGACCTGCGAGTGCAGTCTTGGTGTTCACGCCGACGATCGCGAGTATCGCAAACACGGCTACCAGAAACACGAGCGCCCTCAGCAACCGCTCACCGAGCAACACCAGCGACTCAGTACCCGTGCGGTCCTTTTCCATGACGAGGCGCCGCGTGCGCTCGAGTCGCAGCGTCAGGAACCTACGCAGCAACCAGGCAAGCGCGATGACACCCAGCACGAGGGCGACACGCGCGTAGGTGACTCGGGACGTCAGCGTGAATCCGAGCGAACGCATCCGTAGCAGCATCCATATCAGCTGGATGCTCAGCGTCAAAAAAATGATGAGTGGCCAGCGCATGCCCGCGTACCATGCGTTGATGCTGTGCAGGCGAGAGGGCTCGTCCACGCTTGCTCTGATGAGCCTGATGGCCATACCGAATATCAGAACCAACAATGCGAATGGAATGAGGAGCGTTGCTACGAGCACGATCCAGTGCGCCACGGAGATCCCGAAGATCTCGCTGCTCAGCAGGGCCTTTGGCACCCACCGCTCGATCCAGCTCTGTTCCGCCGGGCTCTGTGCCAGCGAGCGGCTCCACGAGGGAACCTCTGCCAGTGTCTGAGAGGAAATCAGCCAAATGGGGCCGGCCTGTGGGTCAGTCACGCGCACCAGCGTGATATCCGCCGTCCTGTCTCCCATGACGAGTGGGCCGACGCGTTCGCGACCTACTGGCAGGCCATCCTTCAATGCCCCATCTGGTGAGTCGCTGACCTTCGTGAGCGGCTCCTTCAGATAGCGATCGATGAGATTCCTGAGATCACGGGCGGCAGTCAGAGCCTGCGGACTCTCGCCTGCGGTCACCTGCAGGTATCGCACGGCAGAGGCATCGTTCTTGTCCACCGCCCGCATGAACCCCACAAGCGTGCCCCGGGGTGTACTGCGTCCGAGTGGGTCTGTCACCGGCTGAGCAGTCGTTTCGCTCTTCTGGGCCGGTTCACTCTTCTGGGCCTGGGCGCCTGAAATCTGTGCGGCTACAGGTTGAGAGAGCGCACTTAGTATCAGCGCCGTCAATCCCCATCGGCGAAGGCATGCCAGCGTCATGGCGCTCTCCCGCACGTTCAGTGTCTGCCCGCCTTGCATCATGATACGGAGAGCAGCATCCGCGCCACGAAGGACAATCGCCGCGCCGCAGGCCGCGCTGGACGAGACTTGGCGCGCGATCGCGGCCGCTCGAGCAGGAGACTCAGGCCGTGTATTGATAGGTGGCGCGCCCCAGCCAGTCCGGATTTATCTCGACTCCCCAGCCGGGAGCGGACGGAATGGTCACGTGGCCGTCGCGCACCGCGTACGGATCCCCGACGAACAGTCCCTCCTGCCAGGGATAGTAGTCAGGCCCCTCGATCGACAGCTCCAGGTACTTGCCGGCGTTCGGCAGCGCCCCGAGCAGATGCATGGTGCAGAGGGTGACGAGCGACAGGTTTGCGCTATGCGGCGTGCAGGGCAATCCGGCCGCGGCCGCGAGCCGCGCCACTTTGAGGGTGCGCCCGATGCCGCCCATGTACATGACGTCCGGCTGCACCACATCGACCGCGCGCATATCGATCATGTGCGCCCATATGCCGAGATCGCAATCCTGCTCACCACCCGTCACGTCGAGCTCGAGTGCCTCGGTCACCGCCCTGGTCTCTTCGAGCTTCCAGTAGGGACAGGGCTCCTCGTAGTGACTGATGCCCTCCGCCTCGAGGAGCCGCCCGACCTCGATCGCGCGCCGCGGCGAGAAGCCGCTGTTGGCATCGACCAGTTTGGCGACGCGATCACCCAGTGCACGCGCCACCGTCGGCACGATCGCCTCCGTGCGGCCGGGCCACTCATCGACGTCATGCCCGCACTCCGCGCCCACGCGCCACTTGAAGGCGTCGAAGCCCTTTTCATCGCGCAGCCGCACGAAGCGTTCGGCCTCCTGCGCGGGGGTGATGTCGCGGCGCATGGACGAAGCGTAGGCGCGCAGCGGCCGCGGTGTGCCCCCGAGCAGCTCGACGACCGGTTTGCCCTCGAGCTTGCCGCACAGATCCCACAGCGCGGTGTCGAGCCCGGCGAGCGCGCGGCAGCGATAGCTGCCGGGAAACTTGTGCTCGCGCTCCTCGATGCGTTCGATGAGCGGATCGATCTCCAGCGCACTGCCTCCGAGCGCCCAGGGGGCGACCTGGCGGTGAAAGATCGAAGCGGTAATGTCCGCGTTATAGGTCGAGGTCTGACCCCAACCCTCGGCGCCGCTGTCGGTGGTGACGCGCACGAAGCAGACGAAGCGGTCGGTGAAGGTCTCGAGCTTGCTGATCTTCATGGCATGCACGTCCTAGCCCACGGTGGCGCGGGCATTCTCGAGGCCGTGGCCGTGCGGGCCACTCTCGCGGTGCCACAGCAGCAGCACGGAGATGAGCGCCGCGATGCTCACCGCCCCGAAGAACCAGATCATCGTGTCGTAGCCCGCGGGGTTGTCGGGACCTGCTCCCGCCTGCGTGGCGAGCCAGCCCGCAATGCGGTTCGAGCCCCAGAGCGCCAGGTTCTGCAGCAGGGTGATGACGCCGAGCGCCGTGCCGAGCCTGCGCGGCTCGACGATCAGCGTGGTCGCCGGCCAGATGATGGCGGGCACCATGGAAAAGCTCACTCCCATCAGCGCGGTCGAGAGCCAGGGACTCAGGTCGGTGAGGCTCAGGACCATGAGGGTGATCGGCAACAGCAGCGTGCCGACCGTGAGCAGCAGCGCGCGGTGGCCGATGCGGTCGGCGAGCAGCCCGAACAAGGGCGTGGCGAACACCGCGGCGGCGAAGACCCCCGAATTGACATCGCTCGCCTGCTGCAGTGACAGACCCTTCACGTGCTGCAGGTACTCGATGGCGAAGGTCTGACGGAAGGGGAAGAACACCGCGGCATACAGCCAGTGGAGACCCAGGATGTACCAGTAGGAGCGATCGAAGCCCCAGATGTCCCTCCAGTTGACTCGCTCGCTGGCATTGCTCGCGGCATACGGGGGCGGCGGCCAGCGCGCGTCGAGGATGCGAAAGATGAGCACAGCGACCAGGCCGACGCCGGTGATGGCCGCACCGAGCCACAGCG
>Ga0306923_10007991_pt1 | contig 10588 bp, 12 predicted proteins | sample sta12Can44000108_FD_203841 | JGI IMG/M metagenome (GOLD analysis project Ga0306923, IMG submission 203841) | Lab enrichment of tropical soil microbial communities from Luquillo Experimental Forest, Puerto Rico - statanox.12C.anox.44.000.108 (v2)... | ecosystem: Environmental > Terrestrial >...
CACCGAGACGGTCACCGAGTTGGTCCGCGTGTGCGGCGCGGTGCCGGTCCGCATCGACCCGGCCGGGCACGACCGCTGGGTCGCGCTCATCTCGCACGCCCCGCACCTGGTGGCCGCGGCCATGGCCGCCCGCCTGGAGGAGGCCCCGGGCGAGGCCCTGGACCTGGCCGGGCAGGGGCTGCGTGACGTGACCCGGGTCGCGGCGGGCGACACATCGCTGTGGACGCAGATCCTGTCCGCCAACGCTGCCCGGGTCGCCGAGGTGCTCGCCGCGGTGGCCGCCGACCTGGCCGAGGCCGCGCGCACTCTGGCCGACGGCGATGACCCGGAGAAAGGCGTCGCTGCGCTGCTGGACCGCGGCCGGGCCGGCGTCGCCCGGATTCCCGGCAAGCACGGCGGCGCGGCCCGCGAGTTCGCGGTGGTCCAGGTGGTCATCCCCGACCAGCCCGGCGAACTGGCCCGCCTGTTCCAGGCGACCGGCCAGGCCGGCGTCAACATCGAGGACGTGCGGATCGAGCACTCTCCCGGCCTCCCGGTCGGCGTCGCGGAGCTTTCCGTCCGCCCCGCCGAGGCCGGCCTGCTGCTCGAGGCCCTAGAGGCAGGCGGCTGGCCGGTCCGCCGCTAAGCGGCACCGGACCGCGCATTTCTTTTTTGCCGAACGGAGCGTGGTACGTGCCTCCGCAGCCGTGCGTGCGCCGGGCGGCTTCGTCCAGGTCCCCGCCGCCGGTAGCGCCGACCCGTTCCTCCAGGTCCCGTCCGCCGGTAGCATCGCACGGGTGGATGCATCCCCAGGCCTGGAGAGCGACATTCGCGACAAAAGTGAAACAGGCGGTGAACCGAGGCTCATCGTCGCGGTCGACGGGCCATCAGGCGCGGGCAAGTCGAGCGCATCCCGCGGCGCGGCGATCGCCCTTGGGCTGCGGTACCTGGACACCGGATCGATGTACCGGGCTCTGACCTGGTGGCTGCTCGAGCGGGGCGCGGACATCAGCGACGCGGCGCTGGTCGGCGGCCTGGCCGCGGAACCGGTCATCGAGGTCGGCACCGACCCGCATGCGCCGTGGACCCAGGTCAACGGCACCGACGTATCCGCGGCGATCCGGACCCGCGAGGTGACCAGCGCGGTCAGCGCCGTCGCCGCCGTCCCGCGAGTCCGCGCGCATCTGATCGCGCAGCAGCGGGACATCATCGCGAACGCTCCCGGGATCGTCGCCGAGGGTCGCGACATCGGCACCGTGGTCGCGCCCGACGCGGGGGTCAAGGTGTTCCTCACCGCCGACAGCACGGCCCGGGCCGATCGCCGGGCCGCGGAGACCAGCTGGTCAGCAGCCTCCACCCAAGTCGATCAGGACCGTCGCGACCGGCTCGACGCCGGGCAGAGCGCGAAAGCCGACGATGCGGTCGAGATTGATTCCACCCGGCTTGACCTCGACCAGGTGATCGATATCATCGTCCGGCTGGCCCGCGAGCGCACTGGCGTGCCCTACCCGCGCCAGCAGACCCGATAGCAAAGAGCAGACACCGATGCCGAGCGAGTCCTCCGCCCTCTCCGTGCCCGTAGTCGCCGTCGTGGGGCGGCCCAACGTGGGCAAGTCCACGCTGGTCAACCGTATCCTGGGCAGCCGTCAGGCGGTCGTGGAAGATACCCCGGGGGTGACCAGGGACCGGGTGGCCTACGACGCCATCTGGCGCGGACGGGCGTTCACGCTGGTCGATACCGGCGGCTGGGATCCTGCGCTCGAAGGAACCGCCCGCGGCCGCAAGCCGCAAGACGAGCCCCGCGGCCACAGGCCGCAAGACGAACCCAGCCTGGCCGCACGGGTGGCGGGCCAGGCCCGGGTGGCGGTGGACGCCGCGGACCTGGTCGTGTTCGTGGTGGACGCCACCGTAGGGGTCACCGACGCGGACGCGGCGGTGGCCGCCGTGCTGCGCCGCGCGGGTAAGCCGGTCGTGGTCGCGGCCAACAAGGTCGACGACGCCAAGGCCGAGCCAGAGGCCGCGGCGCTGTGGTCGCTCGGGCTCGGCGAGCCCGTGCCGGTCAGCGCGATGCACGGGCGTGGCAGCGGCGACCTGCTCGACGTGATCCTCGACGCGCTGCCCGAGGCACCGAAGGAAGCCGACGAGGCCGAAGGCGGCCCGCGCCGGGTCGCGCTCCTCGGCCGCCCGAACGTCGGCAAGTCCAGCCTGCTCAACAAGCTGGCCGGGCATCAGCGGGCGCTCGTCGACCCGGTGGCGGGCACGACCAGGGACCCGGTAGACGAGCTTGTCGAGCTGGGCGGCACGACCTGGCGTTTCGTGGACACGGCCGGCATCAGGCGGCGGTTCCGCGAGAACCAGGGCGCGGACTACTACGCGGCGCTGCGCACCGCCGGGGCCCTGGACCGGGCCGAGGTGGCGGTGGTCCTCATCGACGCGAGCGAGCCGCTCACCGAGCAGGACCTGCGGATCGTCTCCATGGTCATCGAGGCCGGCCGGGCACTGGTTATCGCCTACAACAAGTGGGACCTGGTCGACGAGGAGCGGCAGCGGTATCTGGAGCGCGAGATCGACCGGCAGCTGCACACGGCCCGCTGGGCGCCGCGAGTGAACATCTCCGCCGTCACCGGGCGGCACACCGACCGGCTGGTGCCCGCGCTGGAGAAGGCGCTGGCCGGCTGGGAGACCCGGGTCCCGACCGGCAGGCTCAACGCCTGGCTGACCGGCCTGGTGGCCGCGACCCCGCCGCCGGTGCGCGGCGGCCGGCAGCCGAAGATCCTGTTCGCCACCCAAGCCGGGGTCCGGCCGCCGCACTTCGTGCTGTTCGCCTCCGGGTTCCTCGAGGCGGCCTACCGCCGGTTCGTCGAGCGGCGGCTCCGCGAGGAGTTCGGCTTCGAGGGCAGCCCGGTGCAGGTCTCGGTGCGCGTCAGAGCCAAACGCGATCCCCGCCCCGGCCGCCGTCCGGCCGCCCGATCGCCACGCCGCCGCTAACCACGCGAACGCCTCAGCCGGGGGAGCGGGGGAGGGGCTCGCGTTCGAATCCAGGACCGGCTTCGCGCCCGCCGAGAAGCGGGTCAGCTCGTCGCCGTGCAGCACCCGGCCCGGCATCGGGTCCCCGGCCGCCAGCCGGGTGAGCCTGTCCGCCGGGAGCGGCCCCGGGCTCGCCGCCAGCACCAGGTTGCCGAACCTCCGGCCGCGCAGCACGCCCGCCTCAGCGATCAGGGCCACGTGCGGGAACACCGCCTGCACCGTGGCTACCTGCGCCCGGGCGTGCGCCAGCGGCGCTCCGTCCGCCACGTTGGCCGCGAATACCCCGCCGGCGTTCAGCACCCGGCGGGCCGCCGCCGTGAACTCCACTGAGGTCAGGTGCGCGGGGGTGCGCCCCCCGGCGAACACGTCCGCGATTACCACGTCGTAGGTGGCGGCGCGCAGCCGCTCGAGCACCGCCCGGGCGTCCCCGACCCGAACCCGGACCCGGCGCAGCGGCAGCCGGAGCCGGACCAGATCCACCAGCGCGGCGTCCACCTCGACGGCCAGTTGCGATGAGCCCGGTCGGGTCGCCGCCACGTACCGGGCCAGGGTCAGGGCTCCGGCACCCAGGTGCAGCACGCGCAGTGGCTGCCCCGGCGGCGCCGCCGTGTCGATCACGTGCCCCAGCCGCCGGACGTACTCGAAATCCAGGTATCCGGGGTCATCCAGATCGACATGCGACTGCGGCACGCCGTCAACCAGGAGCATCCACGCCGCCCGCCGGTCGGCGTCGCGCAACAGCTCGGCGTGGCCGCGGGCGCCGTCCACGCTGTCGGCCGGGGCCTGCCCTGCCCGCCTTCCCATAACGTAAGTATCGTAGGTACGACCCACGTCGCAGGGAGGTCCGCATGGCTGTCGAGCAATCCGGAGCCGAAGCTGTACCGGACTCGTCCCGGAACGCCCAACCCGCTCAGCCCGCCGAGGCGGCCGGCCCGGGGGACGACGCGCCGCCGAGTGGCCAGACCGACTTCGACGAGCTGAAGCGGAAGTTCCGCGAGGCACTCGACCGTAAGCACGCCACTCACACCAGCGCCGAAGGCGCGCAGGACACCGGCAAGGTACACGGCTCCCACGGCCCGCCCGTCAGCCGCCGCTCGTTCCGCCGCAAGAGCGGCGGATAGCGTCCTCAGCCCGACCCGATCACCGGGACCGCGCGGAGCCAGCTGCGGTCCTCGGTTAGGTAACGGTCCAGGCGTAGCCCGGCCGCGGCCAGCGCGGCCGCCAGTTCGGCCTCATCCAGGCGCGTGGTGGTAAACGTCTGCGTCCAGCGTTGGTCGCCCGCCACGTACTCGGCGGTGGCCGAGATCAGGTTCGGGGCCGGACGGGTCACGTCGCGCAACCGGAGGATGAGGCCGTCCCGGGTGACCTCGCTGTCCGTCGCGGTCGCGAACCACTCCGGGCTGTGCTGCTGGATGATCACGCACCCGTCATCGGCGACGTGCCGCCGGCAGGCCTCCAGGAAGACGCGCCTGGTCTCGTCGTCCGCGTTGATCAGGTGCGAGGCCAGCAGGACCGCCCCGAACCGGCGCCCGAGAGCCAGATCCTGGATCCGCGCGCATACCGTCTCGGCGTCGCGGACATACGCCAGCATCTCCGGCGACTCGTCCACAGCGACGACCGGGTGCCCCAGGGCGATCAGCGGATGGGTCACCCGCCCGGCCCCGCAGCCGAGTTCGAGGATGGCGGCTCCCGACCCGGCCGCCTCGTGCACGATGGCCGGCTCGCCAAAGTCCGGCAGCATCGCATAAAAGTCGACGGCGCACCCATCCGGTGTGATCACTCCAGGCCCCGTTCCTTGCGACTGTGGCACCGCGCTCATCCCCCCATTCTGCCCAACACTTCCGACCCCGCCTGCCCGCGCCGCCCTCACCGCCCCGCCTGCCCGCGCCAGCCGAGGCCGAATCTGGTGACGCTACAGCTCGTCGATGATCGCGGTCAGGATGCCAGAGGTGTGGTTGGGTTTCGCGGCTATGGCGCTGAGGCGTTCCATGGCCAGCAGGTACCGGTCAACATAGGTTCATGCGCTATCAGCCACTCGGCGAATCGGGACTCGTGGTATCGGTGGCCGGGCTCGGCTGTAATAACTTCGGCGGCCGGCTGGATCTCGACGGGACGCGAGCGGTGGTGGACGCGGCCATTGACGCCGGCATCACCCTGTTCGACACGTCAGACACTTATGGCCTCGGCGGCGGGTCGGAGCGCGCGCTCGGCGAGATCCTCGGCCGGCGCCGGGACCAGATTGTCCTGGCCACCAAGTTCGGCCACCAGAGCGCGGACATGGGCTACGGGCCGGCGGCGGGCGCCAAGGGCGGCCGGGCCTACATCAGGCGGGCCGTGAGCGAGTCGCTGCGGCGGCTGCGGACCGACTACATCGACCTGTACCAGCTGCACACACCGGATCCGGTGACTCCGGTCGAGGAAACCATCGCGGCGCTCCACGAGCTGGTCACCGAAGGCAAGGTCCGGTACCTGGGCCACTCCAACTTCTCCGGCTGGCAACTCGCCGACGCCGCGCACCTGGCCACCATCGGCGGCCACACCCCGTTCATCTCCGCCCAGAATCACTGGTCGCTGCTCGAGCGCGCGGCCGAGGCGGAAGTCGTGCCCGCGGCCCGGTACTTCGGCGTGGGCGTGTTGCCCTACTTCCCGCTGGCCAACGGGCTGCTGACCGGGAAGGTCCGGCGGGGCCAGCCGATCCCGGCCGGAAGCCGGCTGGCCAGCCGCACGGGCTACGTCACCGAGGAGAAGCTGACGAGCGTCGAGGCGCTGATCGCCTGGGCCCAGGAGCACGGCGTAACGGTCCTGGAGACGGCCATCGGCGCGCTGGCCGCCCAACCGGGCTGTTCATCGGTGATCGCGGGAGCGATGACCCCCGAGCAGGTGAAGGCGAACGCCGCAGCCTCGGAGTGGATCCCGTCCGCGGCTGAGCTGGCCGAGATCGACCAGATCGTCCCGCCCGGCCGCTAGGCGCGAGGAGCGGTCCAGGGGCCGCGCTCAGCCGCCCGCCACCGCCAGCTGGTACAGGGCCGCGACGTTCGCGCCGAACATGGGTGAATAGGAGATCTGCGGGGTCAGGCCGCCCTGCTCGTATCCGCCGATGACCCCGATTACCGTGCCCTGCGCGGTCCGTGGGTTGACGTCAGCCAGGAACGGCCCGCCGCTCGTCCCGTCGGTGTAGCCGCCGCAGTCGAACTCCAGCTGATCTGGCATCGGCTCCCTGGTCCAGTTCCGGCAGGCGATCGGCTTACTGGCGGAATCCGGGTAACCGATGACCTCCACCAGTTGCCGGGCCGGCATACCGGTCTTGAGCTGCTCCGCTCCGGTCACGTCCTCGATCGGTACGATCGAGCCGGGCTGGCCGACCCGCAGGATGGCGACATCGTCGTTCGGATCCGAGGAGGACGTCCACGACCGGTCCGCGTAGATCTTGGTCACGGTCCACACCCCGTACGGGCTCGCGCCGTGGTCGTAGCCCGGCACGAACACCACGCCGGAGCTGCCGCTCACGCAGTGCGCCGCGGTAATGACCAGGTCGCCGTGCGGACCGCCGATCACGCTCGCCGTGCAGAAGTGACGGCCGAGCTTGCCCCCGGACATCGTGAACAGCGCTCCGACCGCCGGAGTGCCCGCGAAGGCCTGCCCGTTGTGCCAGGTTGACACCAGGTTCCGCACCGCCCGCGCGAAGCTCGAGGCGAAATCTCCGGCGGCTCCAGCGGCCGGGGTCACCGTGACCACCACACCGACCGTCAGCGCGATGATGAGCGCGGCCGCGGCCGGCGGATGGAAGAACCAACGTGCCCGCTTGCGTCCCCGGGCCGGGGCTCCTCGTCACCGAGGACGACCGGGTGCCGCCCCATGAGCCGCCCCGCTCGCAACCGCACCTGCTCCTGTCACCCGCCTCGCGATGTCACGGATTCTGTGGCTTCGGACCTAGGTCGATACCTAATTGTGATGGACAGAGTGCGACAGTACCAGAGGTAACACTGCAAAACCGGTCAGAAGTCGCCGGATCGAGCTGAGGATTCCCTGTGAGGTGCCTGCGCGGTCATCTCGGGTCGGGACGGTCGATGTTCCAGTGCCTGCTGGCCGTGGCCAGCCAGCGCAGCTCCTGGGGGTGCCCTGCGTCCGGGCTCTGGTCCGAGTTCCCGACCGGGAACACGGTGAACCGGCTGACCACCCGCTGACCGCCTTCGTGGTCGCCGTAGAGCAGCTCCACCGTCCACGACTCGTGAGCCTCGATGACCTTGCGCGCCTCTTCGTACCCGGCTCCCATGGTGTCGCGGAACGCCCCCTGCCAGAAGCCGACGTCGCCGACCGGGATGTAGAGGTCCCGGTTCTGCCGCTGGAACTCTTCCAGCGGGGCGTGTTCGGTGTCGCGGTGCGCATCCGGGTAGAAGTGCCAGCCATGCAGCACCGCGATGCCGTTGCCCGCGTTGCGCAGCGCGATGGCCAGGTAGACGACAGGCGTGTCGGGACCCATGGATCCCTCACCCGGGCTGACCTCGCCGACCGCGCCGCCGCCGGGGACCCGTACCCACTTTTCGTCACCAAAGTTGACCTTGAGCGTCGGATCCTCCCGGCGGGAGGTGGTCAGCACCGGCCGCAGCTGGATCAGTAGCTGTTCTCGGGCGACCCTAGCCATCAGGTTCGACGACCTGACCGCCGAGAACGTAGCCACGGCGAGGATCAGCGTGCCCAATGCGGTGGCCAGGTTCGCGATCGTGCTCCATGCGATGGCGCTCATCCGGACTCCCCGGCCCCCGGGTACAGGGCGCCGCGGTAGGCGCCGGGAGTGACACCGTAGTAGCGCCGGAACCAGCGGGTCAGATGCGCCTGGTCGGCGAAGCCGGCCTCGGCCGCGGCCACCGCGGGCGGGACATCACGGGCCAGCAGCCGACGCGCCACGCGGACCCGGAGCTGACGCTGATAGTCGCTGGGCGCGAGCCCGTACACCCTACGGAAGGCGCGGTAGGCGGCGAACCTGCTGCACCCGGCGGCTGCGGCCAGGTCACCGGCGGTCAGGTCCTCGGCCGCGTACCGGTCGTGGATCAGGTCGCGGACCCGGGCGGCGACCCGCGCGTCTGACTCCGCGGGATCCGGCGGCCGGACGCGTGCCGAGGCGTGCCGGACCAGCAGCCCGGCCGTGGCGGTGAGCTGCTCGTACCGCTGCAGTTCGCTGGCAGGTCCGGTCAGCGCGAGATGCAAGCGGAGCAGCGACCCGGCCGTCGCGGGGTCGTCGAGCACAGGCGAGCGGAACAGGGGCAGCATCCGGGAAGCGCCGGTCAGGCCGGCGAAGAACTCCGGCCAGATGTGCACCATCAGGTAGGTGAATCCGCCCTCGTCGGCCGCGTGGCCGTCGTGCGGGTCGTCAGGGTTGAAGGCCATCACCATGCCCGGACCACTGACATGACGCCCCTGGCGGCAGGTAAACGCCTGCGCTCCGGTCTCGGTCACGCCGAACGAGTAACTCTCGTGGCTGTGCCGGTGATACACGTGCGAGGTGAAGTGCGCGTGCATCACCTCCACCGGCACCCCGTCCGCACGCCAGTACCGAGCCCAGTCCTGCGCTGAATCGGTGGCGCCCATCACCTAATTATCGCAAGGCCAGCGCCCGGTCCGGTCTTGGGCGGCGCTCCAGCGTTCAAGACCATGGGTCCCGGGCGGGCCACACTGGGACCGATGACTATGCACTTTGACACCAAGATCGCCATTGCCGTCCGCGCCGGCCTCGAACCGTGGCAGAAGCTGAACGTCACCGCGTTCCTGGCCAGCGGCATTGCCGCCGCCACCGCGGACGTCATGGGCAAGCCGTACGAGGACGGATCGGGGAACACCTACCTGGAGCTGTTCCGCCAGCCGGTGGTGGTCTACACGGCCGATGGCCCGGCGCTCAGCCAGGCCCATCAGCGGGCGCTGGCCCGCGGCATGCCGATGGCGATCTACACCATGGACATGTTCGCGACCGGCCACGACGACGACAACCGGGCCGCGGTGCGCGCCGTCGCCGCGCCTGACCTGCAGTTCGCCGGGCTGGCGCTGCACGGGCCGCGTAACGCCGTGGACAAGGTGTTCAAGGGCGCTACGCTGCACCCATGAAAGCAGCCGTGTACCGGCGCATGGGACCGGCCGCCGAGGTGCTGCAGGTCGAAGAGCTCGAGCGGCCGCAGCCGGGTCCCGGGCAGGTGCTGGTCCGGGTGCGCGCCTCGGGCATCAACCCCACTGACTACAAGAGCCGCGCCGGCCTTACGCCGCGCCCGATCGACGGCTACCAGGTCCCGCACATGGACGGCGCGGGCATCATCGAGGGGGTCGGCCCCGGGGTCCACCCAGGGCGCGTGGGCGAGCGGGTATGGCTGTGGCTCGCGGCGGCCGGGCGGCGCTGGGGCACCGCCGCCGAGTGGACCGTGGTGCCGGACCGGCAGGCGGTCCCGCTGCCCGACGGGGCCTCGTTCGACCTGGGCGCCTCCCTCGGCGTGCCGGCCATGACCGCGCACTACTGCCTGTTCTCGGACGGGCCGGTGACCGGCCAGACCGTACTGGTGGCCGGAGGTGCCGGAGCCGTCGGTCACTTCGTTATTGAATTGGCCAAACGGGCCGGGGCTCGTGTGATCACGACCGTGAGCAGTGCCGAGAAGGCGACGCTGGCCGAGAAGGCGGGCGCCGATCTGGTGGTCAACTACCGCACGGCGGACGCGGCCGAGCAGATCCGCGCGTTCGTCCCCGCCGTCGACCGCGTGATCGAGGTGGCGCTGGGCGCCAACCTCGCGCTCGACCTGGCCGTGGCCCGGGCCGGGACCACGGTCGTGACCTATGCGGCCGAGGCGGCCGACCCCGTGCTGCCCGTCCGGGCCTGCATGAGCGCCAACGTGGTCCTGCGGTTCGTCCTGCTGTACGGCGTCCCGGCCGCCGCGCTGGACCGGGCGGCCGCCGACATTACCGCCGCGCTCGCCGCGGGTGACCTCACCGGGCTGCCCGTGCGCAAATACCCATTGGACGACATAGCCGCCGCACACCAGGCCGCCGAGGCCGGCGTCGTCGGCAAGGTCATCGTCACGCCCTAGGGTGGGCCCGGGGGGAAAAGGCAGGCCAGGCGAGCCGGCCCGCGGGCGGGGTTGCGGCCAGCCGTGCCGCTACTTCTTGGGGAAGACCCCGGTGTTCTTGGTCCCGCCGTAAAAGAAGTGCGTGCCGACCCGGTCGAGCTGACCTCGGCCGTCGCATCTGCGGCAGCGCCGGTACGAGCCAGTGAAGACGGAACCGAAGTGCCTGCCGCTCATGTTGCACCTCGGGCACTTGCGCAGAGGGTGAATGCGCAATGACACCAGGTAACCGACGGCAAGGATGACGATAATAAGTATCAGCATCTCGAGCTCCTATTCTGCTCGCGCCGAACTCGCCCATGGCCCCCGTGCCATCCCACGGGTTACACGGGTCCGGGCCCTGCGACCCAGCGCGAGTTGACCGTCGCCGTCGGCGCCAGGGGTAGAAGATCACTTCTAGTGCCGACTCGCTAGCACAGAGTAAACCAATTGGATGAGTCTGGGAAGGATTTTGTCATGGCGCTTCGCGCGATGAGCGCAGTTGC
>Ga0306923_10007992_pt1 | contig 10588 bp, 10 predicted proteins | sample sta12Can44000108_FD_203841 | JGI IMG/M metagenome (GOLD analysis project Ga0306923, IMG submission 203841) | Lab enrichment of tropical soil microbial communities from Luquillo Experimental Forest, Puerto Rico - statanox.12C.anox.44.000.108 (v2)... | ecosystem: Environmental > Terrestrial >...
CCGCATCGGGGGCTGCACCGGCCGCAGGAGCAATTCCCGCGATGAGCGCACACACCCGGCGCGCCTTGTCACCGAGTGAGCCGAGCCGCGCCTGAAAAGTTACGCGCTCGAGTCCGGTACGGCGCGCTGCGAGCGGCTCGCGGCGGTCCTGTTCCCAGAAAAAAGCGGCATCGGACAAGCGCGCCCGCACCACCCGCTCGTTACCCTCCTTGACCTTCGGCGGGTCGCGGCTCGCGATATTGCTCACGGTGATGAACGCCGGCAGCAGCCTTCCTGCCGCATCCTCGACCGGGAAGTAGCGCTGGTGCTCCTCGAGGGTGCAGATGAGCACCTCGCGCGGCAGCGCGAGAAACCGCTCCTCGAACCGCCCGGCGAGCGCGACCGGCCACTCGGTGAGCGCGGTCACCTCATCGAGCAGCGCATCGCTGAGGAGCGCCTTGCCCTCGACCGCCGCGGCGACCGAGGTGACTTCGTTCCGAATGCGCTCCCGGCGTGCCGCGAAATCGGCGAGCACGTGTCCCTTCTCGCGCAGCGTGTGCTCGTAGGCGGCGGGGCTTGCGAGCGAGAGCGGCCGCGGCGCAAGGAAGCGGTGGCCGTGCGTGTGACGGCCGGTTTCGGTTTCCAGGAGCGTCGCCGGCACCACCTCGCGCCCGAAGAGCATCACGATCCAGTGCACCGGGCGCACGAACATCGCCTGCCCCTCGCCCCAGTGCATGCGGCGCGGAATGGGCAGTTGATCGAGCGCGGTCTGCACGAGAGTCGGTATCAGCTGCACGGTGCGCTCACCGGCGCGGGATCCGACGAAGTACAGGAAGATGCCCTTGCCCTCCTCGATGCGCTCGAGCGCCTCCACCGTCGTGCCGCAACTCGCGGCGAAGGCAAGCGCGGCACGGGTCGGGGCACCTGCAGCATCGAAGGCTGCCGAGACCGGCGGCCCGCGCCGGCGCACGTGCTGCTCGGGCTGCTGCTCGGCGAGCTTCTTCACCGACACCGCAAGACGCCTCGGGGTCGCGAAACCAATGATGTCGCCGTGGGCAAGAGTGGCCTTTTCGAGGCCCGCGGCGATCCGGTCGACGAAGTCAGCCGAAAGTGCGCGGAGCGCCTTGGGGGGCAGTTCCTCGGTGCCGATCTCGATCAGGAAATCGCGCGCTGCGCTCATGGGCGCGCCCGCGAGGTCGAGCGATCGTCGGCGAGGGCTCCTGCGGCGTGGGTCGCGGGCGCGCCGGCGGCGATCGCCGCGGCGTGCGCCTTGAGCAGCGGAAAGCCGAGCGCCTCGCGGCTCGCGAGGTAGGCTCGGGCTACGCCGCTCGCCAGCGTACGGACTCTGAGGATGTAGCGCTGCCGCTCGGTGACCGAGATCGCGCGGCGCGCATCGAGCAGGTTGAAAGTATGCGAAGCCTTCAACACCTGCTCGTACGCCGGCAGGGCGAGCTTCGCCTGCAAGAGACTCTGACAGGCACGCTCGTGATCTTCGAAGTGCCTGAGCAGCGTCGCCACATCCGCGTGCTCGAAGTTGTAGGCCGACTGCTCGAGCTCGTTCTGCTGAAAGACATCCCCGTAGCTGATGGGACCATCCACTCCCTCGCTCCAGAGAATGTCGTAGATGCTCTCGACGCCCTGCAGGTACATCGCCAGCCGCTCGAGCCCATAGGTGATCTCGCCCGTTACCGGGCGGCAGTCGAGGCCGCCGACCTGCTGGAAGTAAGTGAACTGCGTGACCTCCATGCCGTTCAGCCACACCTCCCACCCGAGTCCCCAGGCGCCGAGCGTCGGTGACTCCCAGTTGTCCTCGACGAAACGCACGTCGTGCACGAGGGGGTCGAGACCGAGTGCGGCGAGGCTGCCGAGGTAGAGATCGAGGATCGGCAGGGGAGAGGGCTTGATCACCACCTGGTACTGGTAGTAGTGCTGCAGACGAAAGGGATTTTTTCCATATCGGCCATCGGTCGGACGGCGCGAGGGCTGCACATAGGCTGCACGCCAGGGCTCAGGCCCGATAGCGCGCAGAAAGGTGGCGGTATGAAACGTGCCGGCGCCGACCTCCATGTCGTACGGCTCGAGGATCACGCAGCCCTGCTGCGACCAGTAGTGCTGGAGCGCAAAGATGAGCTCCTGGAAGGTGCGCGGGGCGCGGCCGATTTTCATGAGGAATTCAGAGGCCCAAAGAGCGCGCGAGTATACGGCGCTCGCAGCGGACGCGGCGCGGGCGCACCAAAAGCGCGCGATCGCCCCGGACTGAGCTTTTCAGACCACCAAACGCCGGGTCATCTGGGAGCGATGACTGACGTACGCACTGGTCTGGTGCAATAATCGAACCACTATGCACCAATATAGTGCATCAGCTCGACCAAAAGGCCAGTTAACTCTTTGATTTCACGTCGCTCTTGGCTGGCACAGGCCCTGCAAAGCCTGGGCACTTCCCGCAGGACCGCAGACCACCGCCCTGGCCAGGGCTGCCGGTTCGGAGCGGCGAGACTAACCCCTTCCCCGGAGGCGATATGACACCGACTGACGTTCTGAAGCTCATAAAAGAAAAACAAGTGAAGTTCGCGGACCTGCGCTTCACCGACACGCGTGGCAAGGAGCAGCACGTGACGATTCCGGCGCGGCTGGTCGATGAGGACCTGTTCCGCGACGGCAAGATGTTCGATGGCTCTTCCATCGCCGGGTGGAAGGGCATCAACGAGTCGGACATGATCCTCATGCCCGATGCCGCGACCGCGATCATCGATCCCTTCTACGAAGAAAGCACCGTCGACATCCGCTGCGATGTGATCGAGCCCGCCACCATGCAGGGCTACGAGCGCGATCCGCGCTCACTCGCCAGGCGTGCCGAGGCGTATCTCAAGTCCACCGGCGTTGCCGACAGTGCGCTGTTCGGACCGGAGAACGAGTTCTTCATTTTCGACAGCGTGCGCTTCAGCAGCGAAATCAACGGCGCGTTCTACCGCATCGATTCGGTACAGGGCTCCTGGAACTCCCAGAAAGACTACGACGAAGGCAACCGGGGTCACCGCCCGGGGGTCAAGGGCGGCTACTTTCCCGTGCCGCCGGTGGATGCGTACCAGGACATCCGCTCGGCCATGTGCCTCGCGTGTGAGGAGATGGGCCTCAAGGTCGAAGTCCATCATCACGAGGTGGCGACCGGTGGCCAGGGGGAGATCGGCATCGGCGCCGGAACGCTGGTGCAGAAGGCCGACCAGGTCCAGATCCTGAAGTACGCCGTGCACAACGTCGCGCACGGCTACGGCAAGACCGCCACCTTCATGCCGAAGCCGCTCGTCGGCGATAACGGCAACGGCATGCACGTGCACCAGTCGCTGCAGAAGGAAGGCCGGGCGCTGTTCGCCGGGGACAAGTACGGCGGACTGTCCGACCTCGCACTCTATTACATCGGCGGCATCATCAAGCACGCCAAGGCGCTCAATGCCATCACCAATCCCGGCACCAACAGCTACAAACGCCTCGTGCCGGGTTTCGAGGCGCCGACACTGCTCGCCTACTCTGCCCGCAACCGCTCGGCCTCGATCCGCATCCCCTGGGTCTCGAGTCCCAAGGCGCGGCGCATCGAGGTGCGCTTCCCCGACTCGTGCGCCAACCCGTACTTCGCTTTTGCGGCGATGATGCTGGCGGGCCTCGATGGCATCCAGAACAAGATCCACCCGGGGGATCCCGCCGACAAGGATCTCTATGATCTCGAGCCCGAGGAAGCCAAGCACATCCCCACCGTGTGCCACTCCCTCGACATGGCGCTCGAGCATCTCGACAAGGACCGCGAGTTCCTGACCCGCGGCGGGGTGTTCACCAACGACGTGCTCGACGCGTACATGGCGCTCAAGCTCCAGGAGATCACGCGGTTCCGCATGTCCACGCACCCGGTGGAGATGGAGCTCTATTACAGCTGCTGAGATGGGTCCGGTGAGTCTCCTGCAGGCACGCCTCAGCGACGGCAGCCGCCGCGGCTGGTGCGTGGTGCCCAGGCGGGAAGGGGTGCGGGTGGCGGCGTTCACAGAACGCTGCCACCCGCTTTTGTGGCGCGCCACGCGTGGAGTTATGCTGAACTCCGATGCGCACACTGGCATTTACCTTAATGTCGCTCCTCTGCTCGCTGGCGCTCGCGGCGACGGTGTACCGCTGGGTGGACGATCAGGGCGTGGTCCACTATTCGGATCAGCCGCACGCGAACGCCGACAAGATCCAGGTGCATGCCGCGCAGACGTACAAGCCCGGCGTGACCGACACCAGCGCCCCTGCCGCCGGTGGAGCGCAGTCCTCTGCTGCTCCTCCTCCCTACCGCGGCTGCGCGATCGTGCAGCCGGGGGACGACCAGGCCTATACCAACATCGACTCGCTCACCGTCGTGGTGCAGACCGATCCGGCGCTGCACAGCGGCGACCGGGTCTACGTGATGGTCGATGGTCAGGCGCTCAACGGGGGTGCGCCGACCGGGCCGCAGTTCGTGCTCTCGCCGGTCGATCGCGGCACGCACACCGCACAGGCACAGGTGAAGGATGCCGGGGGCACGGTCCAGTGCCAGACACCGCCCGTGACCTTCCACGTGCAGCAGAACTCGCTCCTCAATCCCAACAACAACAGAGTCACGCCGCACTGAGCGGCACTGCCGGCGGCGCTCTGCTGCCGTGCGCCGCCCTTAGGCGGACCGCGGTCGTGGGCCACCTGTTCTGGAGCGGCGATGGTCGCTGAGCACGCGATTCCGTCCGCGCTCGCTCACTTTGATCCCGCGGACCTGCTCGATGCGCTCGCCACCGGCATCGTCATGCTCGATGCGCAGCTTTGCCCGGTATACGCGAACGTCGCCGCGCAGGACCTGCTCGCTTTCAGCCTGAAAATGGCGCGCGGCCGGCCGTTCACCGAGCTGCTGCATGAGCCGGAAGGCCTGGGTGCGATCCTGCGCCGCTCGCTCTCGAGCGGCGAGACCATCGCTGACCGCGAGCTCGCGGTGCGTCCGGCCGCTTCCCCGCGCGAGGCGCGTACGCTCGATGTGACGCTCACTCCGCTGGAAGGCCTCACCGGGCGGCACCTGCTGCTCGAGCTCGCCGACACGACGCAGCGCCAGCGCATATCGCGCGAGAACGATCTGCTCGCGCGGCTCGACAGCAGCCGTCTGATGGTCCGGCAGCTCGCACACGAGATCAAAAACCCTCTCGGCGGGCTGCGCGGTGCGGCGCAGCTGCTCGAGCGGGAGCTGCCCGCCGCGGCACTCAAGGAATACACGCGCGTGATCATCGGCGAAGCCGACCGGCTCACTGCGCTCGTGGACTCGATGGCGCGGCCGAGCCAGGCGCCGAGCCGGACCATCTTCAACGTGCACGAGATCTGCGAGCACGTGTATCACCTGCTGCGTGCCGAGGCGCCCGCGCCACTCGCCATCGAGCGCGACTACGACCCGAGTCTGCCGAACGCGTTTCTCGACCGGCACCAGATGATCCAGGCGCTGCTGAATGTCGCGCGCAACGCGCTGCAGGCGCAAGGCGACAAGGGACGCATCGTGCTGCGAACGCGCGCACGCTCGAACGTCAGCATCGGCTCCGCGGTGCATCGGCTCATGGCGAGCGTGCAGGTCGAGGACTCAGGTCCCGGAGTGCCCGAGCACCTGCGCTCCTCGATTTTCTATCCACTGGTTACCGGGCGTGCCAACGGCACCGGCCTGGGGCTCGCCGTTGCGCAGGAGCTGGTGACGCGCAACGGCGGCATCATCGAATTCGAAAGTGAGTTTGGGCGCACGGTGTTCACGCTGTTGCTGCCTCTCGGAGAAGACACATGAATGCGCTACGGGTATGGCTCGTCGATGACGACGCCTCGATCAGGTGGGTGCTCGAGCGGGCACTGCGCAACGATGGCATGGCGCCCCGGGCCTTTGACGCCGCCGAAGGTGCGCTCGATGCCCTGCGCCGCGATACCCCGGATGTCCTCATCACCGATATCCGCATGCCCGGCGCCTCGGGGCTCGAGCTCCTGCGGCGCATCCGCGATGCGCGTCCCGCGCTTCCGGTCATCGTCATGACGGCGCACTCGGACCTGGGGAGCGCCGTCTCCGCCTACGAAGGCGGCGCCTTCGAGTACCTGCCGAAGCCTTTCGATATCGATGAGGCAGTGGCGCTGGTGCGGCGTGCCGCGAGCGGCGCGCTCGGCGGCGGAGCCGACACCGGCGCGACCCCACGCATGCCCGAGCTGCTCGGCAAGGCGCCGGCGATGCAGCAGGTCTTTCGCGCCATCGGCCGGCTGTCGCGCTCCTCGGTCACCGTGCTGATCACCGGTGAGTCGGGTACCGGCAAGGAGCTCGTCGCCCGGGCGCTGCACGAGCACAGCCCGCGCATGGGTCGCCCGTTCATAGCGCTCAACACCGCGGCGATCCCCGCAGACCTGCTGGAGTCCGAGCTCTTCGGACACGAGCGCGGCGCCTTCACCGGAGCCGATGCGCAGCGGCGCGGCCGCTTCGAGCAGGCCGACGGCGGTACGCTCTTCCTCGATGAGATCGGCGACATGTCGCCGCCGCTGCAGACCCGGCTGCTGCGCGTGCTCGCTGAGGGCGAGTTCTACCGTGTCGGCGGCCAGACGCCGATCCACGTCGATGTGCGCGTCATCGCCGCGAGCAACCAGAACCTGCAGGAGCGCGTCACGCGTGGGCTGTTCCGCGAGGACCTCTATCATCGGCTCAACGTCATCCGCATCGAGCTGCCGCCGCTGCGTGCGCGCGCCGAGGACATCCCCTCGCTCCTCACGCACTACATGCTGGTTGCGGCGCACGAGCTCGGGGTCGAGCCGAAAGTGCTCGCACCCGACGCACTCGCGCGACTCACCGCGCACGAGTGGCAGGGCAACGTGCGCGAGCTCGTGAATCTGTGCCGCCGGCTGTCGGTGCTCGCGCCCGGCAGCGAGGTGCATCTCGCGGATCTCCCGCCGGAGATCGCCGGCACTGCACCGAGTGCGCCGAAGGATGCGGACTGGGCAGTGGCACTCGCCGGCTGGGCAGAACGGCACGCGGCCCGGGGCCAGCCGCCGCTGCTCGATGCGGCGCAGCCGCAGTTCGAGCGGGTGCTGATCCGCGCCGCGCTGCGGCGCACCCAGGGTCATCGGCAGGATGCGGCGAAGCTTCTCGGCTGGGGACGCAACACCCTCACCCGCAAGCTCCGGGAGCTCGGCATGAATGGCGCCGCAGAGCCGGACGAATAGTCGCGACGCGGGCAACCCGGTAAGGTTCCGCCATGGAGGAAGGGGTAGTGTCGGGCCTGAGCCGCCTGTGGCATTTTCAATTCCTGGGGAATGAGCTCGGCCAGTGGGCGGTCGCACTGGCGGTCTTCCTCATCACCTTCACTGTCCTGCCGCTCGCCAAGCGGATCATCGGCGTCCGGCGCCGTCGCGAATTTCCGGCGAGCCAGGCCAACCACGCTCTGGATCTGCTCGCCGCCCTCGTCGAGCACACCAATCGGTTGTTCCTGTGGGGCGTAGCGCTCTGGCTCGCCGCGCGCGACCTGAGTTTCCCCGACAAGATCGATCGGGCACTCAACATCGTGCTGGTGCTGCTGCTGTGGATGCAGATAGCGCTCTGGGTGATGACCGCGGTCCGCCACGCGCTGGGTCTTGGCCGCCTGCGCGCGCCGGGACAGGAGCGGGTCCGTGGCGGCTCGATGGAGGTCGTGCTGGCCGCCATCGGCATCGTCATCTGGAGTCTCGCGGCGCTGCTCGCGCTCGAGAATCTCGGCATCCACGTTGGGCCGCTGCTCGCAGGCCTGGGCATCGGTGGCATCGCCCTCGCGCTCGCGGTGCAGACTGTGCTGTCAGATCTGCTGGCGTCGCTCTCGATCGCGCTCGACAAGCCTTTCGGCGTCGGCGACTTCCTCACCGTCGATGACTGCCAGGGCACCATCGAGGCAATCGGCGTGAAGAGCACACGCATGCGCAGCCTCACCGGCGAGCAGATCATTCTCGGCAACAGCGATCTGCTCAAGGCACGGGTGCGCAACTTCGGCCGCATGATCGAGCGGCGCTCGCTGTTTCAGCTCGACGTGCATTACGACACCCCGGTAGCCGCGCTCGCGGCCGTCCCGGGCGCGGTGCGCGAGATCGTCGAGGCCACCCCCGATGTGCGCTTCGACCGGTGCCACCTGCTGCGCTGCACGCCGATGACGCTGCAGTTCGAAGTGGTTTTTTTCGTCAACAGACCGGACTTCGCGGTGTACGCCAACGCACAGCAGAGCATCAACCTGCGGATCCTCGAGCGCTTCCGCGCACTCGGTGTGATCTTTGCCGCGGTCGCGCCGACCCCGGTGCGGCTGCACCGTCTGACCGGTGGACCCGTGGCGGAGGACAGCGGGCAGCAGCGGCTGCTGTAGGGCCACCCCAAGAAATCATGCTCACCGCGACCGGGGAACTCTAAGCGTCGAGCCAGACGCATGATTTCTTGGGGACCCCGGCGCGCCACCCCACGAAAATTGCGCTTGCCGTTACCCCGAAAGGGCGCAGTCGGCAACGTCCTGAGTGGCGCGCAGCGTGCCGATGAGCTCGGTAACGTTCTTCAGGCCCTGCGCGGCGAGATACGCCGCGATGCCCTCGTTGATGCGCCGGCACACGAGCGGATCATAGAAGAGCGCCGTGCCCACCCCGACTGCGGTGGCGCCGGCGATGATGAACTCGAGCGCATCGTGGGCCGTAACGATGCCGCCCTGACCGATGATCGGGATGCGGTGAGGACCCGCGACCTCGTAGACCTGGTGCACCTTCAGCAGCGCGATCGGCTTGATGGCGGGGCCTGAAAGGCCGCCCTGCACGTTGCCGATCACCGGCCGCCGCGTGCCGACATCTATCGCCATCCCCATGACGGTGTTGATTACCGCGAGCGCATCGGTGCCCGCCTCGATGCAGCGGCGCGCATTCTCGCGGATGTCGGTCTGGTTGGGTGAGAGCTTGGTGATGAGTGGCTTTTTCGTCACCCGGCGGCAGGCGGCCACCACCTGCGCCGACATGTCCGGGTAGTTGCCGAACGCCACGCCACCCTCCTTGACGTTCGGACAGGAGATGTTGATCTCGATGGCATCGATCGGCGAGGCATCGAAGCGCCGCGTCACCTCGACGTACTCCTCGATGGTCGAGCCCGACACGTTGGCGATGAACCGTGTCTCAGTGAAATCGAGCTGCGGCAGGATGACCCGCACCACCTGCTCGACGCCCGGGTTCTGCAGCCCGATTGCGTTCAGCATGCCCGCTGGGGTTTCCCAGACGCGGTGCGGCGGGTTACCGAGCCGCGGCGCTCCGGTCGTGCCTTTCAGGACGACCGCGCCCGCATCGCGGTTGGAGAAGCCCTCGATGCGGGTGTACTCCTCGCCGAAGCCCACGCAGCCGGAGAGCAGAACGATCGGCGATGCGAAATCCAGGCCGCAGAAACGCAGTGCCAGCGGTATCGCGGCCGCCGCCGAGCCGCCCCGCACCGGTGCGTCTGGTTCGGGCGTTGCCATGGCAGGCATTATCGCACACGCGTCAATGCCGACCGCGGTGAGGCCATGTTCCACATCGTGCTGATCCAGCCGGAGATCCCGCCCAACACCGGCAATATCATCCGTCTCGCGGCCAACACCGGGGCGACGCTCCACCTGGTGAAGCCGCTGGGTTTCGAGCTCAGCGCCCGGGCCGTGCGCCGCGCCGGGCTCGATTACGAAGAGCTGGCGCCGGTGCGGGTGCACTCAAGCCTCGAGGCCTGTCTCGAGGCCCTCGCCGGGGCGCGCCTGTTCAGCATCGAGACAGGCGGCGCCAAGCCCTACAGTGGCGCGAGTTTTCAACGCGAGGATGCACTTCTCTTCGGAGCCGAGACGCGCGGACTCCCCGCCGGGGCCCTCGCTCGCGTTCCGTCCGAGCGGCAGCTGACGATTCCCATGCGCCCTGGGAACCGCAGCCTCAACCTCTCCAACGCCGTGGCGCTTGTTATCTACGAAGCCTGGCGGCAGAACGGCTTCGCCGGGGCGCAGTCAGCGACTTTATAACCATGACTGCAGCGGGCGGCTTTGCATCGCCGGACTCGCCGATGAAGAAGCTGGTGCGATCGTTGCCGAGGAAGGAATGGAACTTTGAGCCATAGCTGGTCATTGAAGGGGCCTTCTTTCAGGATTTAGTAAAACGGACCTGCGAATGGTGGGCAAATCGGCGCCCTGAGCGCCGATCCGACGTTCCGGCGCTGAACAGAATGTGAACGACGCGCTGTCAGGGTTCCAACAGACCCTGGGCCAGCATAAGATGTCGGACAAATGGGTATGGAACGGCCCTAAAGAGCCGGCGATGTCCTACATTCCGAATCGCCCGAGCTATCCATCATGCAGGCCATGAGAATCGCATTAAGCGTCCTGCTGGTTCCCCTGATGGCCTCTTGTGCCAGTTCAGGTCTGTACAACATGTCGGATGACTGGTGCGCGGCGCACCTCAACGCGAGCGCGGCGCGCTGTCCCCAGCATGACGAACAGCGTGTCGCTGCCAAGGACGGGGTGCACGTGGCTGATACCGAAGTTGCGGTAAACCACTAGCCCTGCAAGCCGCTCAGTGCGGAGCGCGGGACGCGCGCGTCCTTGCAGCACGTGGTAGC
>Ga0306923_10007993_pt1 | contig 10588 bp, 11 predicted proteins | sample sta12Can44000108_FD_203841 | JGI IMG/M metagenome (GOLD analysis project Ga0306923, IMG submission 203841) | Lab enrichment of tropical soil microbial communities from Luquillo Experimental Forest, Puerto Rico - statanox.12C.anox.44.000.108 (v2)... | ecosystem: Environmental > Terrestrial >...
TCTGGAGCGCGTCCACGACGCGGAGGACCTCGTCGATGTTCCGCCCGACGTTGAGCGGGTAGTAGATCATCGCGCGCAGCGTCATCTTCGGGTCGATGAAGAAGACGCAGCGCACCGGCGCCGTCACCGAGCTCGGCTCGTGGATCATGCCGTAGAGCCGCGAGACGTGCTGATCGAGGTCGGCGATCACCGGGAACCGGATCTTGACCGAGAACTTCTCCTCGATGTTCCGGATCCACGCGATGTGCGCGTACACCGAGTCGACCGAGCTGCCGAGGAGCGCAACGTTGCGCCGGTCGAACTCGCCGAAGCGCTCCGCGAACTCGACGAACTCGGTCGTGCAGACGGGGGTGAAGTCGGCGGGGTGAGAGAAGAGGATCACCCAGCGTCCGCGCTGCCAGTCGGACAGCTTGATCGGGCCGTGGGTGGTGTTCGCCTCGAAGTCCGGGACCGGGCCGTTGAGCTCGACGCGAGGCGCGGGCTCGGGAGCCGTCGACGACGAGAGCTGCGACGCCGAGGTGGCGATGGCCATGGTGCTCCTCCTGCAGGGTTCAGGCGGTGAGGATCGTCTCCGCGGCGGACAGGTCGCCGGGCTTCACGAAGATGACCATCCCGAAGGTGCCGCCAGCCGACGCGCAGCCGTTCGAGGCCACGCAGTTGATCCCCGCACGGGCGAGGCGCGCGAGCACGTCGTGAGCGGCGCCGACGTGATCGTCCCCCTGGACGAAGAAACACTCCCTGCTCCCCGCGAGGTGGAGCCCCAGGGCCTTCGAGGCGGCGATCAGGTCGTCCGGTCTCTCGGGGACGATGGTCAGCTGCGCCTTCCCACCGCCGCCCGGGAACGCGGTGAACGAGAGCAGGTTCACCCTCGCTTCCTTCAGCTTCCCGAGGACGCGGGCACCCTCACCAGGCCTGTCATCGAGCCAGAAGTAGTAATAGCCGACGCGGCGGATCGTCTCCGGCATTGCTGATCCGCCGTTGGCGCGGGGCTCGATCGCTGTCAAGCGCCGAGCGGGGCGCGGCACCCGTCTCCGCATCGGCGCGAGCGCGCTGGCGAGCTTACCTTTGGCGCGTCGACCGGTGCCGGGTGGAGGACGCCTGCGGGCGAGCCCTCGGCCGCGAAGGAGCCGCAGGAGACGTCGCGATGAGATGTGCGCCGGTCATCGCGCTGGCCGCAGCCTTCGCTCACGCGCTCGCGCCGCGCGCGGCGGCGGACGATCAAATGCGGCGACCCCCCGTGGCGGTGGCGAAGGCAGACGTTCACGACGGGCCAGCGCCGCTGCGCGTGTGCTTCGATGGCTCGAAGAGCTACCACCCCGAAGGAAAGGCGGTCGTGTTCAGGTGGGACTTCGGAGACGGGCGCGGCGCCGCGTCGGAGCCCAAGGCCTGCCACGTGTACGTCGAGCCCGGTCTTTACGCTGCGATGATGACCGTCACCGACGATCGGGGGCTGGAGGACGCGAGGGTGGTCGTCGTCTCCGTCCGTCAGGCGCGCTAGCCGCGCGTCGTGCCGCGGACCCGGAAGCGGGCCGTCACCGCCGCTCGACTCACGGGAGCAGCCCCTCGACGAGCGCCCGCCGCATGACCTCGGCGAGCGTGTCGAGCGCGCCGCTCGTGTCCGTGCGCGTCGTGGTCGCCGTGGCCGTCGCCGTGCGCGACTCGCCGCTGACGAGGAACGGCAGCGGCCGCCGGCCGAGCCGCATCAGCCGCTCGTCGTAGAACGCGCCCTTCGCCCGCTCGCGCAGCCGCCGCGCGAGCTCGCCCATGTTCGCGGTGCTCGAGGGCTGCATGCCCGGCCCCAGGCAGGAGAAGTCGAGCTGGGACTCCGCGAGCGTCGCCGCGCGGCCGTCGCGGGCGTAGAGGAGGACCACCTGCTCGGCCGCCTCCTCCGCCGAGCGCACCGTCGTCGTCGAGGTGCGGGTCAGCTTGAGCCCGCCCGTCACGACGGCGGCGCCCACGGAGAAGGTCGTCGACTTCTCCGTGCGCTTCACCTCGGAGCGCGCCGCGCGGACGCCGCGCAGGACGGCCGTCACCTCCGCCCACCCGACCGCGATCGAGTCGCCGAGGCGCGACGTCAGCGCGAGGCCGGCGTCGTCGATCGCGAACGAGCGCGCGACGAGGCGTTCCGCGTCACCGGGGCAGGGGACGTCCACGGCGAGCGCGGCGAGCCCCGCCGTTCGCAGCGTGGCGACGAGCGCCGCGGCCGCGTCGCGCTCGAGCCGGGCGAGGAGCGCGGGCGGCTCGGGCGCGAGCCGCATGCGCGCCTCGGCCAGGGTGAGGCCGGTGGCGCCGGCGAGCGAGCGCGCGGCGTCGTCGGGGTTCCTCGCGGCTCGCGCGATCGCGACGAGCTTCATCCGTGGCAGAGTAACAGAGCCGCCGGGGGGACGCCCGGGCTGCGCTCCGAGCGATCGAGCGCCGCCCGGGGCGTCGCCCCGGCGCTAGGACCACACCATGGACCTGAACCTCACCGGGCGCGTCGTCCTCGTCACCGGCGGCAGCAAGGGGATAGGCCTCGCGTGCGCCGAGGCCTTCCTCGCCGAGGGCGCGCGCGTCGCGATCTGCTCGCGGGCCCAGGCGAACCTCGACGCCGCGGCCGAGAAGCTCTCGGGCGTCGGCCACGACGTTCTCGCCGTCGCCGCGGATCTCTCGCGCCGCGATACCGCAGCGGGGGTCGTCGCGCGCGTGGAGGAGCGGCTCGGCCCGCTCGACGTCCTCGTCTGCTCGGCGGGCGCCGCCCGGCGTACGAGCCCCGACCGGCTCGACGAAGGGGCCTGGCACGACGCGATGGACGCCAAGTTCTTCGCGACCATCCACGCCATCCAGGCGGTGCTGCCCGGGATGAGCGCCCGCCGGCGGGGGGCGATCGTCAGCGTCGTGGGGCAGGGCGGGAAGGTGGCGAGCCCGACGCATCTCGCCGGGGGCGCCGCGAACGCCGCGCTGATGCTCGCCACCGCCGGCCTCGCCGCCGCGGCCGGCCCCGCCGGCGTCCGCGTGAACGCCGTGAACCCCGGCCGGACCCTCACCGAGCGCGCCCAGGCGGCGTTCCGCGCCGAGGCGGAGCGGCTCGGGATCGGCGAGGACCAGGCGCGCGCCGACGAGGCGGCCCGGATCCCGCTCCAGCGCTTCGCCGCGCCCGAGGAGGTCGCGCGCGTCGTGCTCTTCCTCGCGTCCGACCACGCGAGCTACGTCACCGGCGCCGTGCTCTCCATGGACGGCGGCGCGAGCGCGACCGTCGTCTGAGCGGACCTCCGCGCGCCGAGGCGCCCGGAGCTCTCCGCCGCTATGCCCCGCGCATGGCCGACCGCTTCCCCGGCTTCGCCGTCCACGACCTGACGCGCTGAGGCGGTTCACTCTCCGATGCGCCGGAGGAACCGCTCGCGCCGCTCGGCCGGCCAGCGGCCGCAGAATGCGGGCCGCTGGGCGACGATGCGCTTCATGCACAGGCTGCAGGTCGGCGTGCAGGAGTCGATCGGCGCGTCGATCTCGCCGCGCGCCTTCCGCGGCCAGAGGGGGTCCGCGAAGAGGACCCGCCCGAGCCCGACGAGATCGGCCATCCCGTCCCGCAGGATCCGCTCTGCCGTCTCGGGGCGCTGGATCCGGCCGGCGGCGATCACCGGGACGCCCGGGACCGCGGCGCGGATCTCGCTCGCGAACGGCGCCATGAACCCCTCGGTCCGGTCGTCCTCGAGGTAGCGGGGCAGCGCGAAGGAGTCGTAGCAGCCGGTCATGACCGAGAGGTAGGCGACGCCCGCGCGCGCCAGCTCGCGCGCGAACGGGATCGTCTCCTCGAGCGTCAGCCCGCCGGGGACGTACTCGTCCGCGAGGAACCGGTAGCCGACCGGGTAATCCACCCCCACCGCCTCGCGGACCGCACGCACGACCTCGAGCGGGAACCGCATGCGCCGGCCGGCGTCTCCGCCGTAGCCGTCGCGGCGCAGGTTCGTTCGCGGCGAGAGGAACTGCGTGAGCAGGTACCCCGTTCCCCCGTGCAGCTCGACCGCGTCGAAGCCCGCCGCCCGAGCGCGGCGAGCGCCGGCGGCAAACGCCGCGATCACGCGCTCGACGTCCGAGAGGTCCATCTCTCTCGGCGTGACGCCCCAGGTCTCGACGGAGGAGGGCGCGATCCGGTCCGGGCGGCGCGCGTACCGGCCGGCGTGATGGAGCTGCAGCACCGCCGGGACACCTCTCGCTCGGATGGTCTCCGCGAGGCGCGCGAGGCCCGGCACGAAGCGGTCCTCGGAGACGAGCAGGGTGCGAGGGTTCCCGAGCCCGCAGGGCTCGACCGTCACGTTCTCCACGACCACGAGCCCCGCGCCCGAGTCGGCCATCTCGGCGTAGTAGTCGAGGACGAGTCCGTTCACCTCGTGGTCTGGGTCCGGGTACGCGAGGTACAGGGGCAGGCAGACGATGCGGTTCGGGAGCGTCAGGGTCCCGAGGCGCATCGGCTCGAACAGGAGGGCGGTCGTCGTCATGAGGGAGGGCTCCGGCGGAGCGTACCATTCCCGGGCGTCCGCTAACCTCGCGCGCTGCGTCGGGTCTCTCCCGACGGGCCCCGCGCGCAGCGACATCCGCGCGCTCCCGGGCCCGACAGGAGGTCCCGCATGCTTCGGAGATGGTCGATCCTCGCTTCGCTGATCCTGCCGCTCGCAGCCACCGCGGCGCCGGCCAGCGACGTCCAGGCGTTGCGGCAGCAGGTGGCCGCGCTGCAGCTGGACCACGCCTTGAACCTCTCGGCACAGCAGGCGCAGGCGCTGCTGCCGCTCCTCCAGGGCGCGAAGGCGCAGGTCCAGGCGTTCCAGGCCCAGCGCACCGCCGCGCAGCCCGCGCTCGCGACGGCGCTCTCCCAGGCCGTCAACGACCTGAAGAGCTCGGGCGCGGTCTCGGCTGCGACCGCGCAGGCGGTGAGCGCGGCGAGGCCGGCGAACGGCGCGCTGAAGGAGAGCCTGCGCTCGTTCTGGCAGCAGGCGCGCCAGGTGCTGACGTCGGATCAGCTCCAGGCGCTCGACACGACGCCCCTCGGTGTCGCTTCGGCCGCGAGCGCGCCCGCGGCGGCCCCCGGCGGGCAGGCCGGGCCCGGGCGGCGCTTCCGCGTGGTGCACGTCGTCCTGTCCGACCCGTTCCTCTCGCTCGTGCAGGCGCGCGCCGGCTGACGCCTCGGGCTCGATCCTCTCGCGCCCCCCGGGCGCGCGGGGAGCCGGAGGACCCCGAGTGCGACGCGACTCACGGTGACGCTCCCCTGCGACCGACGCCGCCATCGTCCGCGGTTCGCACGGGCAGGCCGCGGACGCGCCGCAGACGCCGGGTACCGGCGCCGGCGCCGCCCCGCAACCCCGCGATACGAGGACCTGTCGCGCCGCGACCCTCCCCGGCACGCGCGTCGCACAGCGCTCCCCGCCAAACCAGGGGGCGCACATGTCCACCAGGATCTCCTCCGCCGTCGCGATTCCGCCGTTCCACCCGGGCGCCGAGGGCGCCGTCGCGCCGCTCGCCGCCGTCGCGCGGCGCACGGCGCCCGATCCGCTCACGCTCGCCGGCCTCGGCGCGTGCATCGACGAGGCGCGCGCGGCCGCGCTCTCCCCGGCTGAGGGCCCGCCCGACCCGGTGGCGTTCGCGTCGCTCCGCGCGCGCCTCGAGAAGGCGCGCGCGAAGCTCCCCGCCGCGTACCGGACGGCCGTCGCCGATCCGCTCCTCGCGCTCCTCGACAAGCTCGGCGCCCGCGGGTTCGCGCGGGTCCTGGCGGAGGATCCCGATCGCGAGGGCGCGGCCCGCCTCCTGCTCGACGTCGCGCAGGCGGTGCTCCAGCGCGGCGAGGGATATGAGGCCCGGGCGACGGCGGCGCTTCAGGAGGTCGTGAGCGATCTGTACGAGGGCTTCCTGTCCGCCGAGGATCGCCGCGGCGTGAAGCCGCCGGACCGGGGCGTCACCGCGCCGCTCGTCCGGTGGGGGAGCGGCGGCGCCGGGCCGTACACGTGGCCGGCGACGGCGACCGCGAAGGTCGGCGTGGGCGCGGCGATCGTGGCGCTCCCGGCGGCGAACGCGTCGAGCGGCCTCCTGGCCTGGCCCGCCCTCGCGCACGAGAGCGTCGGGCACGACATCCTCGAGGCCGACGACGGGCTCAGAGACGAGCTCGCCCGCGTCGTCCGCGAGCGGCTCCTCGCAGAGAAGATGGGGCCGGCCCTCGCCGACTACTGGGCGGACCGGATCGACGAGACGGCGGCCGACGTCCTCGGCGTGCTCAACATGGGGCCGGCGGCCGCGGTCGGCGTCCTCGGCTACTTCCGATCGGTGAACGGGGCGATGCTCGGCACGCCCACGCTCCGCAACGTGGGGCGCTCCGAGGATCTGCACCCGGCGGACATCGCGCGCGCCTACCTCGCGGCGGAGACGGTCCGGCTCCTGTCCTTCGACGGCGCGGCGCGCTGGGCGGACCGGCTCGTCGCGGAGGCGGACCGCGATCTCGGCAAGATCCGGCTCGGCGACGTGGCCGTCACGGCGGGCGTCGCGAAGGCGTCGGCGGCGGCGGTCGCGCGCGCGATCGTCCGCGCGCCGCTCGCCGCGCTGGAGGGGCGCGCGCTCGGCGACATCCAAGACTGGAGCGATCGGGACGAGGCGATCGTGGCCAACCTGCGGGGGCAGCTCGGCGCCGGGGCGGCGCGGGGAGGGAAGCCCGCCGCGGGAATGCGCACCGACGGTGCGTACGCCGCGCACGTCGTCGCGGCGGGCGTCTACGAGGCGGTCGGCGGGGGCGCGAACCCGACGGACGTGATGAACCGGATGGTCGCGGTCCTCGCCGCCATGCACGAGCGGGACCCCGCCTGGTCGCTCCCCCACGCCGGGCGGAGCGCGCAGCGCGTGGCGTGACCTCACCGCCGACGCGCGCCGCCGGCCACCAGCGCCCCGCCGAGCGCGACCGCGGCGGCCGCGCCGAGCACCGCGGGGCGCGTGTCGCCGAACCGGTGCGAGACCGCGCCGGCGACGAGCGGGCCGAGGATCTGTCCGACGCCGTAAACCGCGGTGAGGGTGCCGACGATCCGCCCGGGCGAGGCGGGCGCGAGGCTCCGCCCCACGGCCATCGCGAGGGTCGTGATCCCCATGAACGTCCCCCCGAACAGCGCCGCGCCCGCGAGCGCCGCGCCCGCCGACGTCGAGAGGGCCGGGAGCGCGATGCCCACGGCCTGCACGAGGAACGCGAGCGCGAGCGCGCCGCGGTGCCCGAGCCGCCTCCCTGCCGCGCTCCACAGCACCGCGGACGGTGCGGCGGCAACCCCGGTGAGCACCCACGTCCACGGCGCGAGCGCCTCGAGGCCTGGCGTCCGCCGCACGCCCGCGACCGCGAAGGTGCCGCTCACGATGTAGCCGAGCCCCTCGAGGAAGTAGGCTGCGGCGAGGGGCCCGAACCCGAGCGCAGGCGGCGCCGCGCCGGCGATGGCCGCCGAGTGAGGGGACGGCGGCGCCGTCGCGAGGTGGACGAACCCGCGCGCGCCGAGGACCGCGGCCGCGAGCGCGAGCAAGAGCCACGGCGCGCCGAAGCCCGCGGGCGCCTGCACGGCGACGGCGCCCGAGAGCGCGATCCCCGCGCCGACGCCGGCGTACAGCAGGCCTGCGTGCGCCGAGGCGGCCTCCAGCGCCGCCGCCGAGGCGAGCACGAACACGAGCCCGCTCGCGATCCCGGCGGCGAGCCGGAGGGCGAACCACGCGGCAACGGAGGTCGTCGCGGCGCCGGCGGCGGTCGCGAGCGCGGTGGCCGCGAGCGCACCGCGGAGCACGGCGCCACGCTCGGCGCGCGACGCGAGCTGCCGCGCGGCGAGCACGCCCGCGAGGTAGCCGACGAGGTTCACCGACGCGATCGCCCCCGCGACGTCGTCGGCGATCGCGAGCGCGCGCTGCGTCCCCGGCAGGAGCGCGGTGTACGCGAAGCGACCGATCCCCATCGCCGCGGCCAGGGCGAGCGCGCCGTCGATCGCGGGTGTGGTGGGGCGGCGGGCCACTTCTTCTCGGATGCCACCGCGCCGGCGCGCGGTCAATGTCTCGCGCGGCGCCCGGCGTCGCCCACGCCGTCCAGGGGTCGCAGCCTCGGGTCCGGGCCGTTCCCGATCCTCGTCCGCCGAAGCGTTGCGGGCGGCCGGTGACCGCTGCTAGGTTCCGCGGCGCGTAGCGGAGTTGCCCCGCCGCGCGCGCGGCGGAGGGGGTTCTCGGCCGCGGTCCATGAACAGGGGGCCCCCGGAGCCACACCTGGAAGCGATCCTCAGCTCCTTCTTCCTCGTCGCCGTGAGCGAGATGGGCGACAAGACCCAGCTCCTCGCGTTCTCGCTCGCGAGCCGGTACCGCCGCCCGTGGGTGGTCATGGGCGGGATCCTCGCGGCGACGCTCCTCAACCACGCGCTCGCGGCGAGCGTCGGGACATTCGTCTCGGTTCGCGTTCCGCCGAGGGTGATGGCGGCGATCCTCGCGGCCACGTTCGTCGCCTTCGGGCTCTGGACGCTGAAGCCCGACACGCTCGAGGAGGACGCGCGGCCCGACCGCTTCGGCCCGTTCCTCACGACGGCGATCCTGTTCTTCCTCGCGGAGATGGGGGACAAGACGCAGCTCGCGACGATCGCGCTCGCGGCGCGGTTCCAGTCGGTCCCGCTCGTCACGGCGGGCACGACGCTCGGGATGCTCGCGTCCGACGGCCTCGCCGTGTTCCTCGGCGATCGGCTCGCGGCGCGCGCGCCGATGCGGTGGATCCGGATCGGCGCGGCCGGCCTCTTCTTCGCCTTCGGCGCGGCCTCGGCGTGGGCCGCGGTGCAGGGGGCCTGATGCTCTCGCGGACGCTCGCGCCGGCGGTGTTCCTGGCGGCCGCCGTGCTCGAGGTGGTCGGCGACGCGCTCATCCGCAAGGGCCTGCGCGGGAGCGGCGTGGCGCTGATCGCGGCCGGGTTCGCGGTCCTCGGCAGCTACGGGGTCGTCGTCAACCTGCTCGACGTGGACTTCTCGCGCCTGCTCGGCGCGTACGTCGGGGTGTTCGCGGTCGTGAGCGTGCTCATCGGCCGGTTCGTGTTCCACGACGCCGTCCCCGCCTCGACCTGGATCGGCCTCGCCGTCGTCCTGGCCGGCAGCCTCATCATCCATCTCGGGCGCGGCGGCTAGCCGACGCCCGGCGTGGCCACGGTCGAGGCGGAGCCAGCCGGCGACGTGCGGGCAGCGCGGAGGCGCATTACACGCCCGTCGTGCCCCGGTTCGACGCGAACCTGTCGATGCTGTTCACCGAGGTCGGGTTCCTCGAACGGTTCACGGCGGCGGCGGCGGCCGGGTTCCGGGCGGTCGAGTTCCTGTTCCCGTACCCGTACGGGAAGGCGCAGCTCCGCGACGTCGTCGGGGCGAGCGGCGTCGAGGTCGTCGCGTTCAACATGCCGCCGGGCGACTGGGACGCCGGCGATCGCGGGCTCGCCTGTGATCCGGCCCGCCGGACGGAGTTCCAGGACGGCGTGGGTGCGGCGATCGAGTACGCGGAGATCCTCTCGTGCCGCCGGATCCACGGCATGGCGGGGCTCCGTCCACGCGGCGTGGACGAGGAGCGCGTCCGCGAGGCGTACGTGTCGAACATGGCGTTCGCCGCGCGCGCGCTCGCCGCGCGCGGGATCACCCTGCTGGTGGAGGCGATCAACCCGCGCGACGTCCCGGGGTTCTACGTCACGTCGTCGCGCCAGGCCTTTGCGCTCATCGACGAGATCGCGGCGCCGAACGTCCGGTTCCAGGCGGACCTGTACCACCTCCAGATCGTGGAGGGCGACCTCTCCCACACGCTCGAGGCGCGGCGCGACCGGATCGGACACGTGCAGATCGCGGACACGCCCGGGCGGCACGAGCCGGGCACCGGCGAGCTCAACTACCCGTTCCTCTTCGGGCACCTCGACCGCATCGGCTACGGGGGGTGGATCGGCTGCGAGTACCGGCCGCTCACGACCACCGAGGCGGGGCTCACCTGGCTCGAGCGGTATCTCGACGGACGGAGCGCGCGATGAGCGACCTGGGCTTCATCGGCCTCGGCGCAATGGGGAAGCCGATGGCCGCGAACCTGATCAGGGGCGGTCACCAGCTCCTCCTGCACACCCGGAGCGGCGTCCCCGCGGAGCTGACCGCCGCGGGCGGCGTCGCCTGCGCGAGCCCGCGGGAGGTCGCCGAGCGCGCCGAGGTCGTCATCACGATGCTCCCGGACACCCCGGACGTCGAGCGCGTGCTGTTCGGGTCGCCCGGCGTCGCGGAGGGGCTCACCGCCGGCAAGCTTGTGATGGACATGAGCTCGATCTCCCCGACCGCGACGGGCGCGTTCGCGGAGCGCATCCGCGGGATGGGCTGCGAGTACGTCGACGCGCCGGTGTCCGGCGGCGCGATCGGCGCGCGCGACGGCTCGCTCACCATCATGGTGGGGGCGAGCGACGCGGCCTTCGCGAGGGCGCGGCCACTGCTCGCGCTCATGGGCAAGAACGTCACGCTCCTCGGCGGGAACGGCGCGGGGCAGACGTGCAAGGTCGCGAACCAGATCATCGTCGCCCTCACGATCGAGGCCGTGGCGGAGGCGCTCGTCTTCGCCTCGAAGGCGGGCGCCG
>Ga0306923_10007994_pt1 | contig 10588 bp, 11 predicted proteins | sample sta12Can44000108_FD_203841 | JGI IMG/M metagenome (GOLD analysis project Ga0306923, IMG submission 203841) | Lab enrichment of tropical soil microbial communities from Luquillo Experimental Forest, Puerto Rico - statanox.12C.anox.44.000.108 (v2)... | ecosystem: Environmental > Terrestrial >...
TGCTTTCAGGGCATGCGTACGAAAGGAGGGACGGAGGGCGTCGGCAGATCAGCCACTAGTTCTGTCGTGCTTGCGTCGCTTTTTGTAATTCTCGCAGATGTCATTCTGGTCAGATTAATCCTGACCATTTGGGGGTGAAGGAAGTTCATGGAGCAAGCGGGCGATCCCATTGTCATCGAACAGATCCATAAGTCCTTCGCCGATCAGAAGGTGTTGAATGGCATCACGCTCCGTGTCTCCGCGGGCGAAACTGTCGCGGTTCTTGGACGCAGCGGCACAGGCAAAAGTGTGCTCCTAAAGCTCATGATTCGCTTGCTTTCCATCGATTCCGGTTCCGTCTGCATTACGGGCGAAGAAATCAACGCTCTCAAGGAACACGAGTTGTACGAGATCCGAAAAAAGGTGGGGTTTTTATTCCAACAAGCGGCTCTCTACGATTCACTGACGGTCCGGGAAAACGTCTCCTTTCCGCTTGCCAGACATGTGAAGCAAATGACCGCAGCGGAGCGCGACGGTCAGGTCCGCGAGTTACTCGCGAGCGTCGAAATGGATCGCGACCTGGACAAGCTGCCTTCCCAAATCTCAGGCGGCATGCAAAAACGAGTGGGGCTTGCCCGCGCTTTAGTTCTCCATCCCGAAGTTCTGCTCTTCGATGAACCAACCGCCGGGCTCGACCCGATCACCGCCAATGAAATCAGCAACCTTATCTTGGAGTTGAAAAAGAAGCGGAAGATGACCGCTCTCGTTGTTACGCACGATATTCGCGCCGCAAAACTGTTCGCCGATCGTCTGGTGTTCCTCCATGAAGGAACCGTTATTGCGGAAGGTACCTTCGCAGATCTGCAAAAGAGTCGCGACCAGTTTGTGAGGAGATTTTTGAGTGAGGATGACTCTTAAGGTGAACGGTATGTCCAAGACATTTCGTTTAGGCGTGTTCATCGTTGTGACGCTTCTGGCTTTTGGAGCCGGGATCTTCTGGATCGGCCACATGCGATTCCTGTTCAATTCAACGTATCGTCTTAATGCCGAATTTGACAACGTCGCGGGTCTGAACGATGGCGCTGAAGTTCGTGTAGCGGGCATTCACGAAGGCACAGTCGCGCGTATCCAACTTCCCCCGCACCCTAAGGAAAAGGTAAAGGTTGTCATGGACATGCGGCGCGACACCGCGCAGGTCATTAAGAAGGATTCCGTCGCGGCTATCCGATCCGAAGGACTCATCGGCGATAAATATGTGGAGATCAGCTCCGGTTCCGAACAGGCCGCACGAGTTGCGAGTGGCGACACCATACAGAGTGAACCGCCGATTCAACTCTCGGACTTGGTTAAGAAGGCCGATGGGATTCTCGACTCGGCCCAGGACGCTGTGGGCAACGTGGCTGACACGACGAAGAAAATCGACGAGGGCCGCGGTACGATTGGCGCCCTGGTTAACGACCGTAGCATATATGAGCACGCCAATGCGGCCGCCAGCGCCGCACAGGATGATATGGAGGCTGCCAAGCACAACTTCCTGCTCCGCAGATTTTTCAATAAACGCGGGTATGAGGATCCGTCGGACCTCAAGAAACACGAGCTCTCAAAACTGCCCGCCCGGCCACCCGTCAAGCAGTTTACTTACGAAGACAAGCAGCTCTTCGACAAACGGAACGTGGCCAAGGTTAAAAAGACCAAGGGACTCGAAGAGGTGGGAAGCTATCTGGAATCTAACCCGTTTGGAGTCGCCGTGATAGCCGCTCATGCGGATCCGCGCGGCGACAGCGACAAGAATCACGTGGTAGCCGAAGCGAGGGCCAAAGCGGTGCGTGACTACCTTGTGCAGACTTTCAAGCTAGAGGACGTTCGCATCAAAACCATCGCGTTTGGAAAATCACTGAACGACGACAGCAGTGGCAAGGTGGAAGTCCTCGTCTATCCTGTTGGCACCCCGGTCCCGGAGGGCGCCAGTCCGTAGAGACCCTAGTCCCTCAGCTCGCCCTGCCCTTTCTTGGTCCGGCCACTCTCGTCTTTCCTGGGATCCAAAAGGTCGGCTTGTGAGTTGGATGGCAGCTACGCAGAGTCAAGGGCGGGCCACATTCTCCGGAAGGCGAAAAAACCCTGCACTGACCCGGCTAGGACTGCGTCCAATGTGGCTGCAACGGACTGATAGGCGGTGTCGATTGCTTGGCCTGCGAGATCTGTCCGTCAAAAGAGCGGGAGGCTTGCTCGGATCAGCGTACCTTTTTCGCTGGACTCGATTTCGAAGCGCCCACCAAACTGGGTAATCCGTTCGCGCATACCGTTCAGACCGACTCCTCCGCTCTCGCCTCTCGACCTCAGCTTTTCGAGTAATTCTTGTGGCATGCCCTTCCCAAAGTCTCGAACGGCTAGGGTGATGTGATCACCATCAAGCTCGACGTGGATGTCCACGGAGGAACTTTGAGCGTGGCGGTGAACATTCGTTAGGCTTTCCTGCAAAATACGGAACAACACCAGTTCCTGTGCGGAAGGCAGCCGTTTCGTTTCGCCAGGGAAATTGAGGTTGACTTGAATGCCGCTCCGTTGAGAAAAACCATCGACATACGATTTCGCGGCAGAAACAAACCCGAGTTCGTCAAGCAGAGGCGGATGAAGCAAGTGCGAAATGGTGCGTGTCTCACTCAAGCATTTGTCTAACGTATCCACTATCTGCGAGAGGCTTTGCGTGTGCTCCTGATTTCCGTCGGGTGTTTTTATGAACGATTCCAGACTCATTTTTGCGTGCGCCATATACTGGCCGACACTGTCGTGCAATTCACGCGCAATTCGTCGCCTCTCTTCATCTTGGGTACTAAGCAGACGTACCGAAAGCTGACGCAGGCTCTCTTCCACGCGTTTGCGCTCGGTGATGTCGGTGTTGATTTCGAGCCAGCCAGCTGGTTGGCCACTGTTGTCGGTCAGCGTTGTCCAGCGACTGGCAACGATGACCTTAGTTCCGTCGCGCTTTGTATGAACTAGCTCTCCTTGCCAGCCGCCCTCGCGGCGGCGTCTCGCAATCTCCTCAAAGGGAACAGGAAATTCTGTTTGCAACAAATCGTGAGGAACTTGGCCAATTGCTTCCTTCGCACTCCATCCGTAGAGCCGCGCTGCACCTCGATTCCAGTAACTGATTCGTTCATCGGGATCGGCAGCCCAAATTGCGTCGTTCGCGTTATTTAAGAGTTTCGCCTGTGATTTGATCTTGTCTTCCATTACTTTTCGTGCCGTCACGTCGCGGATGGCGCTTATAACCAGCAAGGCGTTCTCAGCTTGGAGAGGGCTGAGGCTGATCTCCGTAGGAAATTCGCGACCGTCCTTGTGTAAACCGTACAGTTCCAGGCCTTCGCCCATGGCCCGTGCGCGAGGTTCCGTGAAGAAACCCGCTCGATGTGCAGGATGTGTACTGCGAAAACGCTCGGGCACAAGCATCTCCACGCGCTGTCCCAACAGTTCGTTACGCTTGTAGCCAAACAGCTTCTCCACCTGAGAATTTACCAAAACAATTTCGCCCTGGTGGTTTACGACTACTATGCCGTCAGGGGCAGCCTCCAGCAAGCCACGGAATTTGGCCTCCGCACTTTGGAGTCGAGCCGTAGCTTCGATGCTCACGCGCAGCCGCTCTTCCGCCGTCAATCGCGCTTCTTTTTCTCGCTCCGCTTCTCTCTGTCTAGTGATGTCGCGGAAGACCAGAACGATTCCCATGATGGGCCCGTGCTCGCCACGGATCGGAGCGGCACTGTCACCGATTGAACGTTCGCGCCCGTCCCGCGCGATCAATAGGGTGTGATTTGCCAATCCAACCACTTGACCGTGCACTAGAACCTTCGTGACAGGGTTTTCCGCAGGAAGCCGGGATTCTTCGTTAATGATCCGAAATACATCCTCAAGGGGCTTGCCGATCGCATCGGGAGTCTGCCACCCGGTGAGGTCTTCCGCCACGGAATTCAAATAAGTAATCGTTCCGCTCGGGTCCGTCGTGATTACGGCATCTCCGATGCTGCCCAGCGTGATACTCAGACGCTCTCTCTGTTCTGCCAGTTCGGTACGGACTCGCACTTGTTCAGTGATGTCCCGAGCGATTTTCGATGCGCCAACGATGTTGCCACCTGCATCCCGAATCGGTGACACACTCAACGAAATGTGTACCAGAGCACCGCTCTTCGCTCTCCGAACGGTCTCATAATGTTCTATCCGCTCGCCTCGCCTGATGCGTTCCAGAATGTCCGGCATTTCGTCGGCACGATCGGGAGGAGCCAGAATCGAAATAGGACGGCCGGCCATTTCTTCCGCTGTATAGCCGAATATCCGTTCCGCGCCTTTGTTCCAGCTCGTTATCAACCCCTTTAAGTCTTTGCTAACAATCGCGTCCTCCGATGACTCCACGACGGAAGCAAGGAGGCGGCTAGCGGCTTCGGCCCGTCGGCGCTCCGAGATATCCCGAAAAACCAGCACTGTGCCCTGGACGGAGTCATCTCCACTCAGTATGGGTGCCGCACTGTCGTCAATCGGAACCTCCGTTCCGTCCTGTGCGATCAGTAGGGTATGGTTAGCGAGGCCGACCACTTGCCCTTCGCGCAATACCTTTGTGACGGGGCTTTCCACCTTTGCGCGCGTGAATTCGTTCACGATCTGGAAAACGTCATCCAGATGCCTGCCGGGCGCATCAGCCTCTGCTATCTTCATTAGGGACCGAGCAATTGTGTTTGTGAACGTTACTCGGCCCTCTCCATCCGTGGCGATCACTGCATCGCCGATGCTCGCGAGCGTGGTCTGAAACCGCTGCCGTTCGTCTCGTTCGGCATTCTCCGCCTCCACGGCTCGTTCCACCGCTCGCTTTTGCGAATGGGCCAACAATGCTATGCCGAAGCCCAGCACCGCGAAAATAAGCAACGAGATTTGATCGCTTCGATTGCTCATCCGCAGGGATCCTCCCAGCGGCGCAATGACGTAATAGTCAGCTGCCAGCGCAGAAAGTACCGTTGAGAAAGCCCCAACCCGAAACCCGCCGAACCATGCGCTGAACAGAATCGCGGGCATAAAGATGCTGAAAGCGAGCTCCGTCCTTCCAATAAGTGAAGTGAGGGCCAGTCGTAATGCGAACGCGGCGCCAACAGCCAAGGCTCCCGCCCCGTATCGCACGATCCACGACCCTTCTTTCTTTTTCGCCATTTTTCCGAGCCCTCTAAACCTTTTCTCAGGGTGTGGCGGCCACGATATGGCAGGTTGACAAACTACCGGCACACGACAGCAGCAAGCAAATCATCCTTTTAGTCGATTCGGCTCAGTTACGACCAAAAGCGGCAAGACCATTTATCGGCCTCGCTCTTCAACGGATAAAATTGAGGTAAAAGAAGAACAAGGCCCCGGCTCCAATACATTCCGGTCCCGCACGCCTCGCTTCTTGCGAAAGGACAATAATATACCGCTAACCTCGATAGGGGTTCATACGGTTTTTGCTGTATGGAGCTCTTTGATACGCTAGCTAACCCATCGGGGTATCTGGATTCTCGCCGCGCAGAGCGGCGCTGATACAATCGGGAAGTCTATCCATGGTGGTTTTTGAGACCGTCGCCCGAATCCCAAGATTACGCGCGTCTTCAATGAGTTGTCGTGTGATGTACAGCGTGAGGAGGACAATTGGAGTGCCTGGGAACTCCCTGAGTATTTGGCGTGTCGCGTCGATTCCGGACATGACAGGCATGGCCAAGTCCATGACGATCAGATTTGGGGCCAATTGGCGCGTTTTCTGAATGGCCTCCTGCCCATCCCTGGCTTCTCCGCAGACCTCCCAATCGGCCTGCGCTTCGACAAATGCACGCAGACCGGTGCGGAAGATCTCGCTGTCATCGACAATCAGAATGCGGACGGTCATTAAAATAGCTCAGCGGATCGTTGACCAGCGGTCTGCCCAAGTGACCGCCGGCGGGTGGGTTCTTTTCGATTCTGAATCTAACCTTCTGACTCGGCAATCAGCAATAACCATGAAATTCGGGCTTGGGAGCCCCTACCGTCAGGTCCTCGCAGGTCCTCGCACTGATTGACCTGTGAGCTGAGCAGAACTACACTCATAACCTCGCCTTCTGACTTTGCTTACAGATTCGCGGCTACGAGCATGATCGCGCAAAACAGCTTCGTTCGAATCCTAGTTGCAGACGACAATGAGCTAGTAAGAAGAGGATTGTGCTCCCTGCTTCGCGAGCGTCCCGTATGGCAAGTGTGCGGCGAAGCCATAAACGGCAAGGACGCTGTCGAGAAAGCAAGCTTGCTGAAGCCCGATGTCATGCTGGTCGATATCTCCATGCCGGATTTAAACGGATTTGAAGTTGCCAGCCGCATCCATCAACAGCTGCCAGAATGCAAAATCCTGATTGTGACTGAACACGACGCTAGTTCGCTCGCGCACATTGAACCGCAACCGGGCGTGTGTGGATATGTCACGAAGTCTCGCGTCAGCGCTGACCTCGCTCGTGCGGTGGAGGCCGCCTGCAAACAGGGACCTCCGTCCCCGTCTGCTTCAGCCTGACTCCCGTGTGCAGCCCCTTCCGCCGATTCAAACTAGCCACGTACCTGCCGTCCCATGCCTAGCTCGCGGTCCACTGACTGTTCTGGGGCTTGGTCGGAGCCGCACGTTCCGTCTTGGGTCCGAGGCCTGAGTTCTGAGCGCGGCCGGAACTTGGCTCGATTGCGAAGCGGTGCGAAACGTCGCGGCCTAATCCCTAATCCCTTCAGTGAGGTTTCTCTTGTCCTTCGTGTAGATTTGCGCGTCGTAGCGGCCACGGGACACAGCGCATAAGCCATTCGCCGGTTGACGAACTTCTCTCCAGCTTCAGTATCCGCCTGAATGAGTACGCGGTCGGCCGTCTGTCCCTGACTGCTGTGGCTGGTCACGGCTTAGCCGTGGTCGAGATGGGGATTCTCTCCGATGTTGAACGAGGGCGTACGGCCGAGTCAAGTCGAATTGGGAAGTCACCACCAGCTGACTCGTAACTTGGTTCATCGCTTGGAGCGCCTAGGGTACACCGTCACTCTGGAGCAGAAAGCTGCATGCCCACTGAACCACCCACCCGCTGAACCGCCATGCGGCACCGGAACAAACGAGATTGGATATGGTTTATTGGTTGCGTGCGAAGTATCCCATAACAAATATTTTGCCGCTGAATCCGGCGGACTGTCATCGCCTGAATGAATTGAACTATAACGCAAGATACAGTTCGCCCGACGCATGGTTCCCTCTGGCGGCTATGCAGTCGCTTAGGCTTCGAGTTGTTCCAACCTCTGACGGAATTTTGCGTTAGGAAACCACTCGTCAACAACTAGAGCGTGCGCTTAGGGGGCTATTCGATCTTTGTGATCGCGGGTTCCTGGCGTCGAGTAGCTTCCAGTGGGCCAGCAAGCTTCAACCGCTTCAGCTGGGCTTGAAGTTTCGCCCATTCTTTTGGCTTCCGTTTCATTGCATACGGTGCCTCTGAATGGCTGAAAAAATTAAGAAGCTCCGTCTCAATCTCCGGCGAAACGCTCGCGAAATTCTGCTCGGCGAGGGCGTCGAGAAGTTTCGCGTGGGTTTCATCGTTGAGTTGATATTGCCCGGGGCCCGAAGTTTCTCCGGTGTCGAAATTGTCATTCGGCAAATCCAATTTACCCTCGCTCACTTCGTGAAGGAGTTTGCGGTAGCTATCCAGGGTTGCATTGAAGCTGGCCTCGAACATTCGCTCAGTCTCCGGCGTGGGAGTCCGCAGCTGCAAGACCTTCAGGGGACCAATCTTCGGCAGGATGCTCACGAAAAAAGCAAGAAATCTTTCGCCCACGGTGGGCGGCTGATAATTCTTCCCCCATCGTTTCTGATAACTCGCGCGTGAAAGATTGAAGAGAAACTTCTGCCTTGTCATGCTCGGCTGGTCGTTCATGATTTCGTCCTTCTTCAGGCTCCAGGCGACGCGCGTCGCTTTGGGGATAAGCTGGCTCACATCGTGGCGGTACGACCCGAGTACCTTGTCCTCGTCGTTGAGAACCTTCTTGAGGTCCAAGCCGTAGGTTTCCTGAAAGGCTTGTTCGAGCAGAGGGACAGAGATGCCGAAGCCGATGAAGTAGTGGTAATCGTCCGGGGCATATCGGCCGCGCGCGACTTCCAGGACATCGAACCCAAATTCCGTCTTGATGTGTGCGAGCGGGTTTTCCTCGTAGGTGACCCTGTCGCCGTACCTACTCTGCAGCTTCGCATAGAGAATCGGAACGGCGCGATTCGTGGCGATACGGTGGCCATGGTTATCGGCGGGATAGTGAGCGAGGGCGCCGAGAGCGAAGGCGTAGTCATTCAAGTCCTTCGAATCGCGCAGCAGGGCGAGGATGAAGTCTCCGCTGCGAACATAGTGAGTCAAACTGCTGAAGAAATGATTTCCGTGAGGGTAATAGCCGAGGTCTTGAATGATGGCGCCGCCGTAAGCGTAGCCGTGCGCTTCTTTCAGCTGCTCGGGCGTAGCGTTTGGAAAACGCTTCAGGAGCAAAGGACGGATATCCGTCTTCCACGCGCTGTCGATAATGGCTTCATGCGTGAGGACCGCGTAGGCTGCGGCCGGTTCGGGCCAACCTAGAAAAAATGACAGCGCGAGCGCTAGTGAGACCCTCGCGGAATTCGTCCTTATTCGTCCCACTCGCGATTGACGGATTTTCGCCATTGGATTGTGATATACGCTCAAAGGCCAGATCGGAGCTGGAAAGCTCGCTTCTCCGCACACGAGCTCAAACTGCCCACCTAGCCGTATTTTGTGAGCGCAAAGGGAATTCCAGATTCATGAATTGTCGTCTACATGTGACTAAGTTTCGCGGATACTGAGGGTTAGAAGCCTAGGCGAGAGGAATCATGCGCCGGTGAATAGTGTACTGGCCGTGTAATTCTTTCTCGAAATTCAGCCCGCTGGCGAATCTTCTGGCATTCATGGACTCGAATGCTCCGCCCGGCACGATCAATCTTGAGCAGAAGGCTAGTCGATCGTTTTCTTTCGTTGTGAACGCCCCGTTCGGCACCTAGTTTTGGTTCTACGCTGATGAACTCGCTGACGTTGACGCGTTTCTCAGACTCACCGCGAACTTCAGCAAGTGTGCCCTCGCCCATGGGAACACCGCTGCGCGTTCTTCCATCAGCAGCATGCCACTGGCAATGCTGTACTCTTCCATTACAAGTTCATCGCTATCTGGGCCGGCCGTGGGAAGGCCACCGGCGCGCCGATGCCCTGGTTTTCTTCAGTTCGTTTTCTTTCCTTGCTCCTGTGTGCTTGAAGGCACGAACGCGATGTCATGTCGAGTGGTCAGTGCCCTTTGTGCTTGAAGAATTCCACTTGGCGCAACCTCTTCTCAGCCTCTTTTCTGGTCTTGTACGGGCCGCCTAGGTTTTTGCCTTTTTCCGACGTGACTTTGTATCCTCCCTTAACTTTCTTGATCATTCGGCACCTCTTGTAACAGGGTAACGGCGAACCGGTTGGGTTCAATACCCGAGACAGTGGAGGCGAGGAATTGATAACAAGTAGTGTTAAGGCTATTCGGCCCAGGACAGTATCGCGATGGTTAACGCTCGTTACTACCAAATATCGTTCAATGAAGCCGCGAGCTCTCTGCCCATAGACCTGCTGGCCAACACAGGATCGCACCTACGGTGACGCGTTTTCGAAACCAGCCAGCTGGGCACCCTCTCAAGGGTAACGCATCCATGTATTGGCTCCTCCTATCCTTCGTAAGCTCACTTTGTCTTTGAACTCGTACGGCTGATGTGGTTGAAAAATGCGGTGATCACCTGATCGACAGCGTCCAGCGACATCCCGGACAGTCTGCATGGGGCCAATGACGATGACGTAGGCCCGCATTTGTCAGATGCCATACGCCTTCCACGCGGTCAATCTCTTCGCCAAGTCGGTTGCGGACAATCACGCCTGGCACGGACAGTATCGCCGATGCTTGATCTTATCTCGGAGGCTCCAGGCAGTGCGGGTTTGTAACGTCAGAGAGGGAAAGCGTCAGCAAGGCGGGATTCGGCCAGGGTCTCTAGTCGTCTGGCGTGACCTTATCGAACGAAATCCCATATTTATGTTCGAGGAACGTCATGCGCAGCCAGACTTCCTCGTCATTTTCGCGCGCCACCGCTACCAGCAGGCCTAACATGTCTTGGACTTTTTCTGATTGTTGTTCAACACCAATACGCCGACACAATTTGCGAGCAAAATTAACGTCGTACACAACACCCCCTGTACAAGGATAAGGACCGGCTCTGTCAGGGGTATCTAGAAAGCGGCTGTTTGGTCGAGGTGTCGATTGAACCACGAATTGTATGCGTCTTTTTGACTAACGATGAAATAGCATCCGGGGATTCCCTCCGCAATTTTGGTCATTAGCTCGTAGGCGTTTCCAAATCCCTCGACTGTCTCGACCCAAACAGCATCGTTATCGACTCGACCGCAGAATATATCGAATATCGTTATCATCATGTCCCATCTGTACATTCGCGCGAGATGGGCTGAGATTGTTTATCCCTTGCAACCGGCACTTCCAAATCCCAGTCACTAACCCAATGCGCTTTGGCGGTCCACCCGAACCGCTCAGAAGT
>Ga0306923_10007999_pt1 | contig 10586 bp, 6 predicted proteins | sample sta12Can44000108_FD_203841 | JGI IMG/M metagenome (GOLD analysis project Ga0306923, IMG submission 203841) | Lab enrichment of tropical soil microbial communities from Luquillo Experimental Forest, Puerto Rico - statanox.12C.anox.44.000.108 (v2)... | ecosystem: Environmental > Terrestrial > Soil...
GCTCTGACACTGCCGGCGAGCGCCTGCTTCTACATGGTTGCGACATTGCACTCGGCCATCAAATACTGGAGCGGACGCGGCGGCGAGTGGAGGGGAAGAACACAAGATCGCTCCGCTGGCGCGTAAATCGGATGCGCAAGGCCAAGACGCCAACCCGGACGAAGAAGCCGAATACTCGTCATTCAGGCATCGCGCGCATGCTATCGAAACTGGGGTACTGTTCGCGGAACCAGGGTTTCGATTTAGCCCGATCTGGCCGCGTCGCCGTAAACGGTACGATACGCCGCGATCCGGAGTATCCGGTTCGCGAATCCGACCGCATCACCGTTGACGGAGAGGAGTTGAAGCCTACCGCTCGCGCATACCTGATGATGAACAAGCCGCGAGGTTTGGTTACGACGGCATCGGACGAGAAGGGTCGAGCCACGGTGTATTCACTCCTACCTGGCGACGTGCCATGGCTGTCTCCGGTCGGACGGCTGGATCTGGCCAGCGAAGGCTTGCTGTTATTCACGAACGACACCCAGTGGGCGAACACTATCGTGTCGCCGGACTCTCATCTCGATAAGACCTACCGGGTGCAGATCGCGTCGGTTGCTTGTGATGCCCTGCTCGAGCGTCTCCGAGCTGGAATCCCTCATCGTGGCGAGACCCGACGAATCGTTCGCGCTTCTATTCTGCGAGCCGGCAGCAAGAATTCATGGATAGAAATCGTGCTTGACGAAGGGCGGAACCGGCACATCCGACGTATATTCGACGCACTCGGCATCGAAGTGCTGCGGCTGATCCGTGTCTCCGTTGGACCACTGGAACTTGGTGACCTGGCCAAGGGTATGGTGCGGCCTCTGCGAAGTGCCGAGAAGCAGGCACTCGACGGAGCGATTTCGCGGGCACGTGGCACACGAGAGCCAGCTAAAAGATCTTCTTCACGTCGAGTTTGATCTTGGGCTGTTCACGATCACCGGTCACATTGATGGGCAGGTACGTCCCGGCATTGTGTCGCGCCATGATGGGATCAACCGGCTTCAGAAGCACGCGCTTGGCGCCAGTCATCGTCTCGGAGACGTGCGCGTCCAGCTTCACTTCACCCACAAATTCGAGAGAGCCGTTTTGCAGTGCGTAGGTTCCCTTTTGCCTGCGCGTCAACGCCGGGGATGGTGAACTGTAGCCTGCTGAAAGTCAGTTGCGAGTCCGCCAAGGCGAACGAGTCTGGGAATCGCCATTCAAGGAGTATCGCTTAATCGAGCAACCTCTGCACGGTTGGGGGTGCAGGATCAGTTGGGTGCCTAGTCCGCTACCTCGCGTTGCTGTGCGGCGCCGAGGATGAACGTGTCCATAGCGTAGGCGAACCCGTCATCGTCGTTCGACTTTGTCGTGTAGGTCGCAAGCGCCTTCACATCGTCGAAGGCATTTCCCATCGCAATCGAGATACCGCTCTTTCGGAACATCAGTGTGTCGGTAATCATGTCGCCGATAGTTGCGATCTGATCACGAGGAATGCTCAGCAGCTCCGACAACGCTAGTACGACTGCACCCTTATTCGCCTCGGCCGCCGTTATATCGAGGTAGTACGAGCTTGACCGCGTCGCCGAAATCGACGTCATGCCCGCGGATACAAGTTCCTTCTCAGCTGCGGCAAGGGCATCGTAGTTGTCGCTCACTCCGACCAGTTTCAGCACATCAAGATGCGAAATATCGCGAGTTGTTAACATCGTTGGCGCGCGGCCCATCCCTCGAACGTGATGGGCTACATGAGGACCGGCAGCACTCGTGACTAGCCAGTCGTTGCTGGTCCAGACCCAAAGTTCGAATCCCTGGTCGCGGATCCAGTCGGCAACCCTTTGCGCGTCAGCCGGCTTCATCGGGTATTCGCGCAGGATCTTCTCGTCGGTGCCGACCACGACCGCACCGTTGAAACAGGCAAAGGGTTCTCGCACCTTGAGCGCCTCAATGAGTTCATGCACCATGCGGGGAGGCCGCGCACTGGCAAGACTGAATCGAATGCCAGCAGCGTACAGCCGCTGCACAGCCGCCGGAGCGCCCTGCGAGAGTTGTTTCTTCTCGTCCAGCAGGGTGCCGTCAACATCTGAGATGACCAACGACACCCGCTTGGGCACAGGTGCACCGGTCATGAATTCCATCCCGGATCGCGCTTCAAGGTGCGCCAGCGGTGCTTGTCGTACTGGATCATCGAATCTGCCCTGTCGGGCCCCTCGCTACCGGCGGCGTAGTTGGGGAATTGCGGCGGCGGAAGCTGGGCCCAGGCATCCTCGATAGGAGTGATGATCTTCCATTCCGCTTCTACCTCGTCGCGGCGCGTGAACAGCGTCGCATCGCCGCGCATTGCGTCAAGCAGCAGCGTTTCGTAGGCGACAGGCGTTGCGGTGCCAAATGCCTCGCGGTATGAGAAGTCCATATTTACGCGGCTGGCGCGCATATGAGTCCCGGGGGTCTTGGCGCCGAAATTCAGTGCGATGCCTTCATTCGGCTGGATCCGCATCGTTATGACGTTGTGATGAACGTCGGCCTGGCTCCGCGCGAAGAGCGCCTGCGGGGTGCGCTTGAAGTGCACCGCGATTTCCGTCACCTGGTTCGCCAGCCGCTTGCCTGCACGAACGTAAAAGGGAACACCGGCCCACCGCCAGTTGTCCACGTGGAATTCAACCGCGACATACGTCTCGGTCTTCGAGCTTGGGCTCACACCCGGTTCCTGGCGATAGCCGGGAACCGGCTTGCCGGCAATGGTGCCCGGTCCGTATTGGCCGCGGATGGTGCGATTTTGTACTTCCTCAACTGTCATTGGCCGGATCGCCCGCAGCACTTGCACTTTCTGTTCGCGCACCGAGTCGGCATCGAACGCGACCGGAGGTTCCATTGCGGTTAGAGTCAGCAACTGCAGCAGGTGGTTCGCTACCATGTCGCGCAGGGCACCGGTTTCCTCGTAGAAGGCCGCGCGGCTTTCCACGCCCAGCGTCTCGGCTGCGCTGATCTCGATGTAGTCGATGTAATTTCGGTTCCAGATCGGCTCGAACATCGAATTGCCGAAGCGGAACATGATGATGTTCTGAACCGTCTCTTTGCCGAGATAGTGGTCGATGCGATAAATCGACTCTTCTTCGAAGACGTGCGAAACGATTTCGTTCAGGTCTCTCGCACTTGCGAGATCGTGGCCGAACGGCTTCTCCAACACGATGCGCGTCCAGCCGTCATTGCTCTTGGCCAGTCCGGCCTTGCCCAGGCCTTCCACGATGGGCGGCGCGAGCGATGCGGGAGTCGAGACATAGAAGAGCACGTTCTTGCTGGCGCCCTGCGACTGCATCTCGACAATCTTCTGCTTTAGCATCGGAAAAAAGTCAGGATGATTGGCATCGCCTTCAAGGTAATGAATTCGCTCCGCGAAGCTCTTCCAGCCATCTTCGCTGAAGTCGCGCGCGTCTTTCGACTTGGCCGCGCCTTCGTGGAGGCGCTCGCGGAACTTCTCATCGTTTAGCGGAGTGCGGCCGATTCCCAGCACATCGAAATTCGGGTTCGTACAACCGATGCACGCGAGGTCATACAACGCGGGGATGAGCTTCCTTTTCGTCAGGTCGCCAGTCCCACCAAAAATGGCGAGCAGGCAAGAGCCTGCCTTGGGTAGCGTAGATTCAATGACTTTCAGTTTGGTCGGCTGTACAGCAGTACTCAATTCTTAACTCCAGTTGTGGCTTCCGGCTTGCCGGACATATGTGCCCAATCGCTATGTACAGAGCCCGCGTTTGGCCGGTCTTTTCGTTGATAGGTGTGTGCGCCGAAGTAATCGCGTTGTGCCTGCGTGAGGTTTTGGGGCAATTGGGCGCTGCGGTAACTGTCGAAATACGAAAGGGAAGCCGACATCGCCGGGACCGGAATTCCCATTCGCACCGCTGTACCAACTACCATGCGCCATCCGGGCTCGGCCTTGCGGACCGCAGTCATGAAGTCATAGTCGAGGAGCAGGTTTGGCAGTTCAGGATGCTTCTCATACGCACGCATGATCGAGTCGAGGAACCTTGCCCTGATGATGCAACCGCCCTTCCATGTCCTCGCCATTTCACGCAGATTGATGTTCCATTGCCATTCCTGTGACCCTTCGCGGATGAGCTTCATCCCCTGCGCGTAAGAGCAGATCTTCGACGCGTGCAGCGCATCGTGGACCGCCCGAATCAACTCGCGTTTGTCACCGGAGTACCTGCTATCGGCAGACGAATACACCAATTGGTTGGCAAGCTCGCGTTCTTCCTTCATGCTCGACATGGCGCGCTCGTCAATCGCCGCAGTGATAGTCGGAACCGGAACTCCAAGGTCAAGCGCCACCTGTGCCGTCCATCTGCCTGTTCCTTTCTGCCCGGCTTTGTCGAGCACCATGTCCACCAGCGGATTGCCTGTCTCGGGATCGGCCACGCAGAGGATCTGCGCCGTGATGTCGATTAGATACGACTCAAGCGGTCCGCGATTCCACTCCGCGAAGATTTCCGCCAGCTCTGCCGCGTTCAGCCCGAGTGCGCGGCTCAGGATGTCGTACGCCTCTGCGATGAGTTGCATGTCGGCGTATTCAATTCCGTTGTGCACCATCTTCACGAAGTGGCCGGAACCGTCAGGTCCCACGTATGTGACGCATGGCCCGGAATCACTCTTCGCGGCAACCGACTGGAGTATCGGCGCGAGGTGTTCATAAGCTTCGCGCGAGCCGCCCGGCATGAGCGACGGGCCGTGACGCGCGCCTTCTTCGCCACCAGAGACGCCCATTCCGAAATAGCTCACCATGGTTTGCCGCAGCTGCGTTTCGCGCCGCATTGTGTCTTTGAAATAAGAATTGCCGCCGTCGATTACGATGTCGCCCGGCGAGAGGTAGGGCGAGAGTTTCAGCAGGGTCTGTTCGACCGGGTCCCCGGCGGTAATCATCAACAGGATGCGCCTTGGGCGTTCCAGCGAGCGGCAGAACTCCTGGAGCGTGTGGGCGCCGATCAGCCGCCGCCCGGCGTTATTCGCCAGAAAGCGATCAACCCACTCTGTCTCCAGGTTCCATACCGCTACTGCGCTGCCGTGTTCTTCGATGTTCAGCGCGAGGTTGGCTCCCATCGTGCCGAGGCCGATGATGCCAAACTGCGCGACTTTCGGTCCCGCGGTCGTCATAGCTCGTTTCCCTTCGCGGTCCTGGTGGCAGGAGAGCTGCGGATTCAGGCCTTCGCTCTGCTCATCGATGCCCGAGCCTTGGCCACCACGTTATCCACGGTGAATCCAAAGTGCAGCATCAGGTCCTTGATTGGTGCCGAGGCACCGAAGTCGTCGCGGCCCACCGACTCGCCCGCATCGCCTACGTACCTGCTCCAGCCCAGAGTTGTCCCCGCCTCCACCGAGACGCGCGCCTTCACCGCGGGAGGCAAGACCTGGGCCTTATACTCGGCACTCTGTTTCTCAAACACTTCCCACGACGGCATCGACACGACGCGCGCCTTCACGCCTTCGCTGGTGAGCTTCTCGTAAGCGCCGACACAGAGCTGTAGCTCCGAACCAGTGCCGATGAGAATAACCTCCGGCGTTCCGCCCGAATCGGCCAGCACGTACGCACCCTTCGCTACGCCCGACGCCGGGGCATACTTCGTGCGATCGAACGTCGGGATGGCCTGCCGCGTCAGTGCCAGCAGCGCCGGCTCATGCTTCAGCGTCATGATGTAGCGCCAGGTCTCCGCAACTTCGTTCGCGTCCCCCGGACGGAACGTGAGTAGTCGCGGGATCGCCCGTAGCGACATCATCTGCTCAATCGGCTGGTGAGTCGGTCCGTCTTCGCCCAAGCCGATCGAGTCATGCGTGTAGATGAAGATCGACGGAATGTCCATCAGCGCGGCTAACCGCACCGTCGGCCGCATGTAATCGGAGAAGATAAAGAACGTCGCGCCAAACGGACGCACCCCCGACACTGACATGCCATTTACCACTGCGCCCATCGCATGCTCGCGGATACCGAAGTGGAAGTTCCTTCCTCCGTATTCGCCATGCTCGAAGCTCCCTGCGTCCTTGAGCAGTGTCTTGGTCGAAGGCGCCAGGTCGGCGGCGCCGCCGATCAGCCACGGAACATTCTTCGCCACGGCGTTCAGCACCTTGCTGTTCGACTCGCGCGTTGCAATGCCCTTCGCGTCGGCAGGGAACACCGGAATGTCCTTGTCCCATCCTTCCGGAAGATCCCGCGCGGTAATCAACTCCCACTGCTCGCCAAGTTCGGGGAAGGCTTTCGCCCACTCTGCATACTTCGCGTCCCACTCCTTCTCCCATGTGGCGCCACGTTCCACGGCTTTGCCCATATAAGCCTTGGCTTCTTCCGGCACCAGGAACTGCGCATCGGGAGGCCAGCCATAGAATTCCTTCGCCAGCTTTATTTCGTCCGCTCCCAACGGCTCGCCGTGCGCCTCGGCCGTGTTCGCTTTGTGCGGGGCGCCATACCCAATCACGCTGTTCACGATAATGAGCGTCGGACGCTCTGTCTCTGCCTGTGCCGTACGAATCGCGCGGTCGATTTCTGCCAGGTCGTTGACGTCGCCCACATGCTGCACATTCCAGTGCCATCCCAGGAAGCGCGTCGCAACGTCGTCGCTGAACGCCAGCGACGTGTTGCCTTCGATCGTGATGTGATTGTTGTCGTAAAACCAGATCAGGTTCGACAGGCCCAGGTGTCCGGCGAGCGACGCTGCCTCGTTCGATATTCCTTCCATCAAGTCGCCGTCGCCGCAGATCGCGTAAATGCGGTAATCGAATGGCGTGTGACCGTCGTGATGGTACTGCGACGCAAACCAGCGCTGCGCAATCGCCATCCCCACTGAGTTACTCACGCCTTGGCCCAGCGGTCCGGTCGTCGTCTCCACGCCGGCTGTCAGCCCGTACTCCGGATGCCCCGGGGTTTTCGATCCCCACTGCCGGAATTGCTTGAGATCATCCAGCGTCAGGTCGTATCCGGTGAGGTACAGCATGGAATACAGCAGCATCGAGGCATGCCCGTTCGACAGGACGAATCGGTCGCGCCCCGCCCAGTGCGGATTCCGTGGATTGAACCGCAGGAAGCGGTCCCAAAGAACGAAGGCCAGCGGAGCCAGCGCCATCGGTGTACCCGGATGCCCGCTGTTGGCCTTCTGCACCGCGTCCATCGAGAGCGTTCGGACGGTATTGATGCACAGTTGTTCGAGCTTCTGGTGAGGGGTGATGCCCTCCGCTTTATCCTGCAACGCTTCCTGAGTCTGGGTGCTCAATGGAGAAGTCCTCTCGTTCGTAGATTTCTGTGCTAGGCGTATGGCTGCGCTTTCGAGCAACGTCGTGCCCGCAGTATACCGTTCGCGCGGACATCATTCCCAGCGTTAGACATCCGAAATTGCCCGAAAGTTACATGCTCATTACATTCCGTCGCCAACGCCCAGGAGCAAAAAGCGGCTCGGCCTCAAGGGCCGAACCGCCTGTCATACATATTGCGCCCTTACTTTTGCGGCTCTTTCGGCTTTATCGCCTTCGACGTGCCGCCTGCCTGTGTGGCACTCAGCTCATTTGCCAGCGCGTCCGCGTGGTAGATCTTGCGCAGCACTTCCATGATGGCTCGCGAGTCCGTCGAAACCGACCGTCCGACCACGTCGTCGAACACGAAGTTCCACGCCAGCGACTCGATGTTGCCGTCGAAGATGATGCCGACTACCTCAGCGTCCTTGTTGATCAGCGGACTGCCTGAGTTGCCGCCAATAATGTCGGGCGTTGAGACCGTGTCGAACGGCGTCTTCAGATCCAGCGCCGATTTCGAATTCATCCAGCTCTCGGGCAACTCATACGGAGGCTTGCTACCATGCTTCGCCGCGTGCTCGTAGGCTCCGCCCAGCGTCGTGTACCACGGCACGTGCCGGCCCTTCAGTTCGTAGCCTTTGATGGCTCCGTAGCTCAACCGGAGCGTAAACGTAGCATCTGGAGGCACGCCCAGCCCACCCTTGGCAAAGCGGACCTTCGCAATGTCACCGGCGTTCTTGCGCAGGACTGGGTCAACTTCATCGTCATAACGCTTCCGGACGGCCCTGGCATACGGGTCCACCTGTCGCATCATCACGATCATCGGATCGGTGCTGGCGTCCACCGCGGCCTTGCCGCCTTCATAAAGCTTTTTGCGATACTCCACGCTGTCGAGTTGCGTTCCGTCCACCAGTTCCTTCGCGCGGTCGGCCGGAGACTTGCCCGCCAACGCCACTTTCACCGCTTCATTGTCGGCGCCCAGCGCCTGCTGCATCTCGGTCAGGCTCTGCGTCAACTGGGCAATCTGCAGCCCCTTGTAAATCGGAGCCGTCGAGAACAGCCGCTGTTCCAGCGACGCCATGCCCGAATCCTGGTAGCCGCGTAGGCGCTCGCCGTTGGGTTTCTGTTTTTCTGCCGTCACGCGCACCAGCAGGCGCGCGTAGCCCGCGAGCGACCCGCGGAATCCGCCTGTCGCCATTGACGCTGCGGCATCGTTGTCCCCGCCGCCCTGCAGATAGAACAGCGGTTTGTAGATTTCTTTCTGCACATTCACGGCCTTGGTGATCTCAGCCCACGGATTGCCATACTCGGCCTTCAGCTTGGCATCGCCATTCACGTACGCCTGCAGCGCTTTCTCTTCCGCTGCTTTCTTTTCCATCAATTGCTTGTCGTTCAGCGCGGCGTTGTAGCCGATATACGCCTTCTGCGAATTCTGCGTGCCAAACAGATCGCTCTCCGCCTGGCGCGCGTTCTCTGGCGACTCCGCCCCATATTTCTGAAGCATCGCCACGCGATTGTCCAACGCCTTCATGACCATCGGATATGAATACTCCCGCAGGTAAGCCAGCTGGTCCATTGTGAGTAGTCGGCTGGTACGTCCCGGATGCCCAGACACGAACACCAGGTCGCCGTCTTTGATGCCGGTTTTCGACCACTTCAGGTAGTTCGGCGTGCTGGCAGGCTTGCCATTCTCGTAGGCACGGAAGAACGAGATGTCCAGGTCGTACCGCGGATACTCGAAGTTGTCCGGGTCGCCGCCGAAGAACGCCATCGAAAACTCCGGCGCCATCACTAGGCGAATATCGTTGTATTCCTTGTACTTGTAGAGGTGATACAACGCACCCGAGTACAGCGTGACTACGTCGCAGCGCATACCGTTCACCGAGCAATCTTTCTCCAACGTCGACATCACCTCGCGTTGCGCCTTGCCCGCCTCCGCCGACGACATGCCCGGTTTCGACACCTCGTTTACTTTCGCCGTCACGTCTTCAATCCCGACCAGCACAACGAACTCAACGCCCGGACACTTCGGCTCGTCAGCCTGCGTCTTGGCATAGAAGCCATCTTTCATGTAGTCCTTGCCGCCGGTTGAGAGGTCGTGAATGCATCCCTGCGCAATGTGATGGTTGGTGAAAATGAGTCCGTCCGGTGAAACGAACGACGAAGACCCATTCGGAGCCCGCGCCGACGACAGCCGAACGTGGTCAAGCCATTCCTGCGACGGCTTGAATCCGTATTTGGCCTGTACCTTGTCGCCAGGGAAGGCGTTAAACAGCCACATACCGTCGTCGCCTATCGCTAATCCCGCCAGCGCCACGACCAGGATGAAGAGGAGAGAGAAATGCCGCTTTGTCATCAAAAGGCTCCCGCGCGGCCACACCGCGCTGCAAAGTACCCGCACCTTGCTGACGAACAGCAGGGTCAGGCAAACCTTTCACTATAATCCCCGTCACCGGCCGCCGTCATCAGAGTTCCAGCGCTGTGGCGCTTACTTTCGCCCGATTTTGGCGAAAGGGTGGGAACGAATCGCTGCCCGAGTTTCTTGTCGTCCCCAGTGAGAGTGCGCTCTAAGCCGCACGCTCGACCTGAGGGACCTGCATTTGTCCTTACTGGTGACTGGCAGCTGCCTTCTGGCTAGTGGTTTCGCAATTTTGTGACTTTCCTCACTCCCCAGCCCCCGTCTTGTGCCCTAGAATCAGAGTCAACGCACTTTGTCCGAGGAACTCATGTCCATTACTCAAGCGCCAAAGGGCCTGGAAGGCATCACCGCCGCGAACTCCGGAATCTGCTACATCGATGGGGACCAGGGCGTGCTCGCCTATCGCGGCATCGATATCCACGACCTGGCGACGAATTCAAACTTTGAAGAATGCTGCTACCTGCTCTGGTTTGGCCGCCTGCCCAATCGCGCCGAGCTTCAGGAACTGAAACTCAACCTGGCCCGCGAACGAAAACTCGATGCCTCTATCGTCAGCCTCCTTCGGCAGGCTCCCAAGCATGCGCTGCCCATGGACATCCTGCGCACCATCGTCTCGGCACTGGCGTTTTATGACCCTGAAGAAAAGGCCAACGACGCGGAAGCGAACCGACGCAAAGCCATACGGCTGACCTCGCAAATCGCCTATGTCGTCGCCGCCTACGACCGTATCCGCAAGGGCAAGCCGATCATTGAGCCAGACCGCACCCTGTCCCACGCTGCGAACTTCCTCTACCAACTCACGGGCAACGTTCCCAGCGAAACCGCCGAGCGGGCGCTGGATATCGCGCTCATCCTCCATGCCGACCACGAACTGAATGCCTCTACGTTTGCCGCC
>Ga0306923_10008000_pt1 | contig 10585 bp, 16 predicted proteins | sample sta12Can44000108_FD_203841 | JGI IMG/M metagenome (GOLD analysis project Ga0306923, IMG submission 203841) | Lab enrichment of tropical soil microbial communities from Luquillo Experimental Forest, Puerto Rico - statanox.12C.anox.44.000.108 (v2)... | ecosystem: Environmental > Terrestrial >...
CTCGGGGCCAGGATGATTCGCTAGATCTTTCCTGTACGACTCTTTCATTCGCTACTTCAAGCCGGTTTATCCCGGCGCTATCGGGAATTTCACCCCGAGCCGCTCACAGATTCCGGACATGACACTCTCGCGTCATCCGGCTCGTGCAGTCCATGAAAGGCCGGCGCCTTCCGTCCAAGCATGAGGGTTCCTCCCATTGCTGGTTGACCCAACTTGAACTGGACCGCCCACTCCCTTCGCTCCACTGCCATTACGGCAGCTTCACCACTACTACGAAGTGGTCCGTCCCTGATCGGGGCTTCGGTATTTTCTGCCTCGCGTTGTTCGCTTTAAGCATTTTCCCTTTGCATCCTCGATCAGGTTCCCAAGTTCCGTACGAAAGCCTGGATGAGAGTCACGCCCCCTATACACCGGACGCCGTCTGGCTAGTAAACAGGTTTCCGCCAGACTGATCCCGGTGTCCCTCGGAGACCCCGGTTTCGACGTCGTCTAAGTAGGTTTCGATGCTTGATCGGAGGTTCACTTGCGTTCGTCTCTCTCATCCATACATCACGTGGTCTATCCACGCTTTTAACCACAACGTTTACCACCGCGGCCATTGTGTCGCAGCAGCTTGTGGCAGTTTGAAGCCTCTCCCTGCAGAGCGGCTTCGAGGGACCTCCCCTCATCTCTCGTACAGCATGAAGCTCGCACTTCTTCTTGGCACAACCGAGGGGCCTGCCCTCATCAGTCGTGTAGTTGCGCACGCCAACAGCTTGAATCCGCTGTCATCGTGCTCGTGGCGCACATTCGTCGCAAAACCGCTAAGTTCCCCCGTGCCCAAATCAACTCCGCGATTAGCGCGTTAACCAGGAGCTAGAAAAGATTTTGGACATAACTTCCGGGTTGTCGATTGAGCCGTTAAACAAACCCCTGCTCGATGCCAGTTCACGTCGGTTCGGCGAGTAACCACGACGAGAGGTTTCCTCCACCCAGACCAGAACGTTCTCAGCGCAACTCAAAACGGCTTGTGCAGGCAGTTAATCGAGTGCGAGGCCGTTGCGTGTGCAAAGCGAGCAGTTGCCGACGGAGAGCCAAGTTTTCGAGGACGAGGTCGTCGCGGGAGCGAAAAGGGCTGACGACCCACCCGAGGAGATGCCGGAGCGACACAATCATAGCAAGAATATTATCGGAACTATCCGAATTCAGTTTTGCGCTAAGTCATTCATTCTGCAGATGTACGACGTTTTGGCGAGACACAAGCGTTAGTGGGACTTTACAAGAGGCAAGACTCGCGGTTCTGGTGGATGGCTTACACGCTAAGGGGTGGACAACGGTGCGAATCGACCAAAACGCCCAGCAAAGAGCTCGCAAGGAAGATCCTGCAAAAACGCGAAGCCGAAATTGTGTTGGGGCGATTCAAGGTTGGTTGGGCCGGTGACCGAATGACTTTCGCACAACTGGGCGAAGAGTTTCTTCGATCACATAGTTCAATCCTTTCTCCGAAGAGCCAGGAAAACCATCGAATGTTTTTGAAGAGCCTGCGAGCCTATTTTGGGGACCGCAAATTAACGGAGATTGATGAGCGGGCCGTCGTGGAGTATCGCAATTATCGACGCAGCCAGCCGTTGAAGCGGAACCCAAACCGAACGCTGAAAGGAGCTACGGTCAACCGCGAGTTGGCTTGTCTACATTGCATGTTCCAATTCGCACTCAAGCGAAAGTACATTGGCGAGAATCCAGCTGCCGATGTCCAACATTTCAATGAGCGCAAGGAAAGGCCACTCAAGAGAATGCTCACTGTTGACGAAGAACATCGAATTATCGAAGCGGCGCCACCGTACCTCCGAGTTGCGATTGTGCTGCTCGTGCAGACCGGTGGTCGGACTTACAGTGAGGGTTTGTCGCTGAGGTGGGACCAAGTGGATCTAATCCATGGGGTGCTTCATCTTGGCGATGATTTGAAGACTACCGACTCAGCTCAACCCTTGCCGCTGAGCCGGCTGGCTTCGGACGTTCTCAAGGAGTGGAAGAAGGAACAAAGCTCTGAGAGCCAGTACGTGTTTCCGAGCCCGCGAAAAGCAGACAAGCCGATTCGAAATGCCAGAAAAGCATGGCGAGCGGCTCTAAAGACGGCTGGAGTACCTTACTTTCCGGTCTACAATCTGCGGCACGTATTCTGCACGCGGTTGAGTTGGGTCGCCCCAGATGTTGTTGTGCAGCGCGCAATGCGCCACAGCAGTCCAGAGACGAAGCGCCATTATCAGTTGGGAATGGTTGACCAGGTTCGCGAGGGCATCGAGCGAGCCAACGAAAAGACCTATAAAAACCAAAATAATTTACTACGTTTTTACTACGGTCGAGTCAAATCGCAGAAAGGAGCTGCACAAACGTCTGTAAGTGGTTAAAATAAAAGGAGAAAAAATGTGGGCGGTTAGCTCAGTTGGTTAGAGCGCCTGCCTTACAAGCAGGAGGTCGCAGGTTCGAGCCCTGCACTGCCCACCATTTTAGACTTGTGAATTCAATCAGTTAGGTCGGCGGCTTACCTGCCCGTTTTGACTTCTCTCCTCCGTTTTGGGAACACTTGGGAACAATTGCTCTTCAAGTAGCTTCACTGCTTCTCTCTGAGCCGTCACACTGGAGTGCGTATAGACTTCTAGAGTTGTTGACAGGTGAAAATGCCCGAGCTGTGCCTGAGCAACCTTTAGCGGAGTGCCTTGCTCGTGCAAGACCGTGCCATGCGTATGCCGCAGCGCATGCCAATTGACTTGTGGCAGCCCTGCCCGCTTACACGCAGATTGCAGCCCCCGCCTTCGGAGATTGTTAGACACTAAAGGGCCGCCGTTGCGGGTAGCAAAAACGAGGCCCTCAGGCGAACGGTCGGCTGAGCGTGTGTACTGCGTTTTCAGCGCCTCTAGGACGGCCGGCGACAGCGGAACTTCCCGTCTGCTAGCCTTGGTCTTCGGGGTGCCGAATTTGCCCTTATAGCAGGTTTCTGCAACCGATAACGTTTCTTTGATGAAATTTATGCGGCCCCATCGCAGCGCCAGAATCTCACCGATCCGGAGGCCAGTCATAGTAGCAAGCAAGACTATCGTGCGGGTCGGTTCGTCACAGGCCGCGATGAGGTGTTGCACTTCATCTATGTTTAGAAACTGATGAGGGCGCTTCAACGAACGTTCGGGCATTTTCACGCCTCGAACTGCATTGTCCGCGAGATAATTCCATGAGACTGCGGTACCTAAAACTTTACCCATCAGGTTTCTGAGATGGTTGGTCGTCTCCCATGCAAATCCTTGTCTGAGTTTCTTCAGAAGATACTGCTGTATCTCGACTCTGGAAATATCACAAAGACGTTTATCACCAAACTGTGGAGTCAAGTGCTTCCGCAAGAGGAACGAATAGATCTCGCGAGTCGCATACTTGAGTGTCGGCAGTATCCCAGGCTCGAAGCATTCAGTGACAAACTTCGAGAACGACATCGTTGCTTCCGGGCAATACTGTCCTTGATTAATAGGGTTGAGCCGAGCGTCTAGTAGTCTGCGAGCTTCCCGACGGCCTCCGATTTCGCTTACAGGTCCAAGCACGACCGAGCGCATCACGCGGCTGGCAGATCCATCAGCGAGAATCACGTTTTCTCTCCATCGTGCAACCCACATTTTCCGACGCTCACCGCGAACGAACAGACAACCATTCTGATACTGGCTACGAGCCATATTTTTCCTCTCTTTCGACTGGCTGGCTCGTCCGCCTTTTCCTATGTCGCATACGAGTGTAACGCTGGGCGTCAAGGAACACGATGGCCTTCACGCTGGCGCTCTATCCACCTATGAATTTCCTCCTTCCGAAACCGCCAATACTTTCCAAGTCGGATGCCGGGCAGTCGCTCTGTCGAACGCCTCCGTGTCCTTCCATAGACCCAAGAGACCGGTACATGCAGTATATCTGCGACCTGCTGAATGGTTAGAAGCCTGTTGTCCTCGTTCCCTCGTGCGGCCGCCTGGTTTTCGGCGACAACAGTGGGAGAATGAAGGGCGCCGGATGCTGAGGTAGCGAGCGTGATTGTGTTCTCTACCTTTGCGTTCTCTTTTCCGACGAAATGCGGATTGGATTTCGTGCCTACAGCGAAGCGTGAGCCATGTCGTCGGTCAGACCCTGGGTTCTCACGCATACCGAATTGGAGACGGCGGTGCATGGATTTTTACTTCAGTTCAAGTTGGAACGGCTCTCCTTTCGAGGCTGGTTCGGAAGTGTTCATGTGCTGACCTGACAGCCAAGACTGGAATTGCTTGTCTTTGTAACAGACAAGTCTCAGAGCTTCGGTCACGACATAGGACGGCGAGCAATCAAGGAACTCAGCGTACTTTGTAAGCTTCATCCTTGCTTCGTCATCGAGCCGTAACTGGACAACGGTTGTTTTCGGTTGTTTGGGTGGTGCTTTCAAAACTGGCATCGAGCTTGTCTCCTCTCTGGATTTGAGATTCGTTCTTCGCTGCATTCCGGATTGCTTACTGCTTTGTATGCAAGCGGCCAAACAACGGCCATCGTTACTCGGTGAGGAGGCGGGAGCGACCCCACGGTTTCTGTGGCGCACGGTGCGTCCACGGGTGGGTCGCTCCCGCCTCATCCGAATTTGGCCGCGTCCCCTCTCCTCTCCTCTTCACGGGTTAACTCCTTGCGGCCCGCGGAGTTCCCTTCCGTGCGCTGCTGAAGCGAACAATCTCCGCGCCTGAAGTGAGGGACTGAAGCGCACTTCAGGCGCCTTTGCGCGGCCCACCAAGCCGTGACCGTAACAACGGAGTGTAGGCGTTGAGATGATTGGCAAAGCCAGCGATCCCGGCGTAGCCGGGGTCCACATATGAGAAGGTGACCACAGGGGAGGAAGAGGCATCGGCGCCGCAAAGCTCGCTGGCGGTCAGGCGAACGTGAGCAACAATTCCGATTTGCTGTGGATGTGCAGCCCACTGTCCGCATTTTGGGCATCGGCGACGAATCCAGCGAGAGTTGCCCTCTACTCTTACTAATGGGCAAGAAGTCGCTGAAATCTTTCAAAGAAAAATGTTTCATGCCAGTCGCATTTTTGACTTCGTTCGACAGACCTTGTCCCGGCGGTTACGGAAGAGGCGAACGAGCGACCCTAACTAACGCGAGCCAGAGTGCGCTGAACACGGTCGGAGTTATGACTGAGTGCTGCCGGGCCCCCCCCCAACGTTATTGATTTCAAAGCCGGCCAGAATTTTGAGGGACAGGTCGAACCGCTTGAGCTTGCTGCGGGTCGTGCCCACCCGATACTCTCTCTTACGCTTGCGGATGGCCGCCAGGTTTCCCTCCGCTCGATACGCAGCGACCAGCCCATCGCCAACCGTCCTTATTTTCAGCACGACATCCGGCGAGCTCGAACGAACACTGAAGTCCTTGCCGCTGTGTCCCGCCACATTCAAAGAACCCATGGAATGCCTGGCTGTGCCGATGCTCCCTGGCGGCCCAGAGTGGCTGTACCAAGCCAAACTCGATGGATATCGAGCCATCGCCGTGAAATCGGAAGGCTGGCTGAACCTGTTTTCCAGAGCATGAAGATTTTGTCGATTAGTTCTCGTATCAGTGATCGGAAAGTCGAGCGCGTGGCAACCTTGGACGTTCCTAACGGGTTGATCGGATATTGGAATGGCTGGATGAGCACGACTCCCGATGGCATCCCGCTATTGCTCCGTGATTTAGAGATCGAAGAAATCTACACGCTCGACGTCGGCCTGCCTTAGAAAGATGGCGACAATCCGTGCAAGCGCCCAGTAAATCCAAGTCGGGTAACCGGTGAAGTCCAGCGCTGAAATGAAATTGGGAGGTTGGGCCGTTAGAACGTTTATCAGGCGCAAGCGCTCAGAACCTGGGCTGGTTAGCTCGCCAGCCAAAGCGCGCCGCGCACCGCCTGGAACACCGTAAATCGATAGTGTTGACGTAAAATCCGGTACCACTGAAATATCGTTGGGGTAGTCATGACTGGGCGCCTCTCCTAGGCTGCCATCCGTTCTCTTGCTGGATAACCGAGATATTTCCCATCCGGCTCAGAATCCGGCTTGGGAAACTCTTTGACTTCTGGTTTTCGTTGCGCCGCTGAATCTTCGCGGCTCGTTTCCATCAACGCCTTCATCTTCTTGTAATCCATGCCAAAAAGTAAAGCAATCCGAGGACCAAAGTGCAGGCACCTTTACTGATTGACTTCCTTAGACATAGAGATTGCGCAAACACGTTGGGAAACCGGGATGTCAACTGCCTGCCAGCAAAATGACACACACTGCCAATGCCTCCGCTCGAGCCGAGAACGACACCGGCATCGCCACCACCACCAATCGTGATTCCCGCAGGAACGGTGATCACATCACCTTGACATTACCTCGACACCGACATCCCAAGAATCGCGGGGATCTTCTGACGCTGGGTGATTTCGCGTGGAGTGCGACCTGACCTCTCAAGCCACTTCATAAAATCTGCGACCCTAACTTGATGGCCGCCAGTGCCACAAGGCAATCTCCTTTTGCTATGCCGCGGTCCGCCGTCGGCGGCCGCCCCGTAGGTCCGCGTATGGCCCCATGTCCGTTGAATCCGGTTCCAGCCCCTGTTATCGTCATCCCCAGTGGGCCGTGCGGCCTGCGACTCCTGCGTGCCTGCAACCGGAGCCACCATGAAGATCCTTGTCTGCTGCGGTCTGGCCCGCCTGGCCGTCTTTACTTGTTTTGCGGTTTCGACGCTTCTTGCCCAACCGGCAACCCAACCGCCTTCGCCCGCGGCCGCCTCCACCGTCCCGGCGCCCCTGATTGCCCGTGTGCAGTCCGTGATCGATGCCGACACCCCGCGTCTGCTTGAAATCTTCAAAGACCTGCACCGCAATCCCGAGCTCGCCTTCACCGAGACCCGGACCGCCGAAATCGTCGCGCGGGAATTGCAAGCGCTTGGCTACGAAGTTACGACCGGCATCGGCAAAACGGGTGTCGTCGGCGTATTGCGCAACGGACCGGGGCCTACCTTGTGGGTGCGCGCCGACATGGATGCCATCCCCATCAAGGAAACGACCGGCTTACCCTGGGCCTCCACCCGCACACAACTGCTCAATGACTCCCAGGTGCCCGTCATGCATGCCTGCGGCCATGACGCCCATGTCGTCTGGCTGCTGGCCCTGGCCAAGACCATGAAGTCCCTCAAAGCCGACTGGTCCGGCACCCTCGTCGTTTATGCGCAACCGGCCGAGGAGATGATCCAGGGAGCCCAGGCCATGGTCGACGACGGCCTCTGGAAGCGCGGCTTTCCCAAGCCCGACTTCGCGCTGGCCTCGCACGCCATACCCGGGCCCGTCGGCAGCGTCGCCAGCGCACCCGGCACGCGCATGGCCGGTTCCGACCAGATGGACGTCACCTTTTACGGCGTCGGCGGACATGGTTCCGCTCCCGAACTTGCGATTGACCCGGTCATCATGGCCGCCCAAGCCACCCTGGCCTACCAGACTATCGTCAGCCGGACGGTTGACCCGCAGGCCGCTGCCGTTCTCACCGTTGGCGCCATTGAATCCGGTAATGCCAACAACGTCATTCCTGACCGCGCCACACTCTTGTTGAGCCTGCGCTGGTTTGATCCGGCCGTGCGCGATCGCATGATCGCCCGCATTGACGAGATCAGCTCCGGCATCTCCAGCGGCGCCGGCATGCCGCCTGAAAAAAAGCCGACGCGCGTGATGAAGGGGACGGTCGGGCCCCTGGTGAATGACAGCGCTCTGGTCGCGCGCGTCAACCCCTCGCTGAAAGCGCTGCTGGGAGAGGAGCACGTGCTGCCGCAGTTTCCTGCAGTGATGGGCTCCGAAGATTTCCAGGAGGCCTTCGCCGGAAAGGATGTGCCGTATATTTTCCTGCTCAATGGCGTGGCGCCGCCCGAGATGTTTGCCTCCGCGCGGGCTGCCGGACGGGCCTTCCCGTTTGCCAATCACAACCCTAATTTCTTCGTCGATCTGGCGGCCATCCCGGTCGGCGCCAAGATCAACACCGTCGCAGCCTTGGCACTGCTCCAGCTTCCGCCCCCAGCCGAAGTCTCCGCTGGCCCGCCGCATAGAACATCACCATAATCGGACACGTGGCCCGGCCCGCTAGTTTCCCGTCGTGAAAAATGTTGAAGCGGTTTCTCCCTAGAAACTCTCACTCTTTAGGCGGCCGGAGCTTGGACGATCTGGAATCCCAGCTTGGCAGCTTTCCACTTGAGCTGCTTGATCTGTAACTGTCTGTGTTGGGCCTCGTAGAAGGCTGCTCCTTGTCCACGTATTTCATTCCGTAGCGCAGCATGCGGTACACCAAGCGGGCCAGCTTCGCGGCCATGGAAGCGATAATGAACGGTGCCTGGCTTGTCGTGGCATTCACACGCTCGCCCTGAATGGTTGGCTTGCAGCCAGACGAGCGGGCCCTTCGGGGTCGTGTGCAGGCAGGATGATTGTTGATTCCTGGGCCGCAAATGCCTTGATGGCTTTGAACGTCGCTATGGAGAGTGCCGGTTCGTTGGTAACCCCATCCGGCTGTTCATCTCGCACACAGGCTTCATCATATGCGGCGTCGCCTGCCAGAAATAGCTGACCCCCTCGCCACGAGCCACAACGGAAACGTGTCCTTTTGAATGACCAGGAGTGGCAACCAGGAAGATTCTTCCGTCCTTTGTGATCGGATGGGAATGGGGGAAAGGCCCAACCGCCGGTCCGTCGATATCCACGAGCTCCGGTTTCAGCCATATGGGCCATCGTTGGGGAAGACAGCCGGCCATTTTTCCCTGAAATCCGCGAGAAACGTTCCGACTTTCTCGGGGCGCGATGATTCTGGTGTGGGGGAAGTGATCCAATCCTCCCGTGTGGTCATGATGGAAATGGGTCAGGACTACCGACGCGATATCCCGCGCCGGATCCAGACCTATTTCCTGCAGCCGGAATCCGGCGCTACCTTAATGACGACTTCCTTCGTGAAGAAGGGTTCCACCAAGGCAGATATCCGGGCACGGAATTGCGGGCCGTGTCTCCCGTGTCAACCAGAAATCGACCCTCCGGATGCTCCACCAGGAAAGCAAAGATTGGCACCGGCCCGTACCATGTGCGGTCCCGGAATATATCAATCTTGCGGCCAATGCCGGACCGCCCGTCGCGGCCTCGGTGTTGCGCCGACTTCATGCGCGCGGTGCCTGTCTGAATGGGGATCACTTTCATCATCACCGGACTCCTCGGTGCCGGCGCATCGTTCCATGCCCCCGGCACAAAAAAATGAACAACTGTTCTTTTTAAAAAAGAACGAAAAAGAATGTGCGTGTGGCATCTCGAATTGATTCTTTCCGGTCTGCGCTTCCAAACCAGCTTCCTCAAAGTGTGACACCCTCCACGAGAAACGTCCTCTTTCGGTGCCCTTCCTGGCCTAAGAGTGCGCTTTCCCGCCCGCTTTTGCTGTCAAGGCCGTGCGCTTCGCTCCCGTGAATCGCCGGTTGTATTTGAAACCTTCTGGACGATCGGGAATCAGATTCTGTGGACCTTACTACGCGACCACACGTTTGATTCGAACGACAACTCAAGGAGCTATATGGCACTGAAGCAATTAGGCGATAGGTTGGTTCGGTTTGTGGGAGGCAATACCGGTAGGTGGCGAGTTCTGGCCGTTCGTCCGGTTCAGGGTGATATTTTGCCTCAGGCCGAAAGGATTGCCGTATGCCGAGGAGACCAACCCTCGCCGCTCGAATCCCAATGGACTCTATCCGGCGTCATCAGCAACATCCGATATGTTGAACGGCCAGAACAACAGGAACTTACGTTGAAGCAGGCTCCGCTAGGGCGACCGGAGGCGACCATGGCGGCTCTCATTCCTATTCGGAAAACAGCGACTTGGTGGAATTTAACCCAAGAGGAACGTCGCAATATTTTTGAGAAAAAATCCCATCACATCGCTGAAGGGGTAAAATATCTCACGTCCGTCGCACGGCAGCTTTATCATAGCCGCGATATTGGTGAACCCTTCGACTTTCTGACTTGGTTTGAATACGCTCCCCAACATTCCGAGGAGTTTGAGGAGTTGGTTCGAACGCTTCGACAGACCGAGGAATGGCGGCACGTCGATCGAGAAATCGACATCCGTCTCATGCGCGAGCCTGAAAGTTAAAGCAGCTTGGCCTGCCATCTTACAGCTCACGGTGCAGGATGAGCGAGTGACTGTGTAAGTGAAGCCTGGTTGACGTTAGGGCTTTACCGGAGGCGCGTTCTCGCTGAGAATTCCTTTTGCATCTCGCCACGAAACTCGTCAATCAGAGCGCCAGTACGTTTGGCCGACAACCGATGTCGCGAAGATAAGTCGGGCAATCTGCATGCTTGAAAGCGGCCCAAACTCCTCCATGCAAATTGAAGAACTGAAGCCCAGGCCCGTCGACTTCGTCAGCTACGATCCGGCGGGCTATGCTCAGAATGCGCGATGCAGCCCGGTGACAGCGGACACCGGGCTGCGGAAGGGCACCAGTTCTTCCCCCGAACTCACTTTGTAGCCACTACAGCTTCCAGGGAAGAGGGAGCAGAATCGACTTTCACCGTAATGTAAGGCGAGGGGCTGGCAAC
>Ga0306923_10008006_pt1 | contig 10582 bp, 9 predicted proteins | sample sta12Can44000108_FD_203841 | JGI IMG/M metagenome (GOLD analysis project Ga0306923, IMG submission 203841) | Lab enrichment of tropical soil microbial communities from Luquillo Experimental Forest, Puerto Rico - statanox.12C.anox.44.000.108 (v2)... | ecosystem: Environmental > Terrestrial > Soil...
CGAGCTGTTCGAGACAGGCGATCGCCGTGCCGGAATTGGCGATCTGATACGCCCCGGGCAATATCGGGAGCGGCAGGTCGAGCCGCCAGCTGGGGCCTTCATAGCGCATGCCGGCACCAGCGGCCGCGCAGTGCCATTCCCGGCCGAAACGATAGAGCGGTGCGCCGATCTGAGCGGCCCGGGCCTTGAACACGGCGGCGGCCTCGGGAATTTGTGGGCCGATGATCGCCGGCGCGCCTCGCTTGAGGATGCCGGCCTTTTCGCCAGCGATCGTGGCGATCGTGTCCCCGAGGAAGGCCTGGTGATCGAGCGAGATCGGGGTGATCGCGGTCGCGGCCGGGTGATGGATTACGTTGGTGGCATCGAGCCGGCCGCCGAGCCCGGTTTCGAGCAGTACGACGTCTGCCGGGGTTCGGGCGAAGGCGAGAAACGCCGCCGCTGTAGTGATCTCGAAATAGGTAATCGGCGCCCGGCCGTTGGCGCGCTCGCATTCTTCGAGCAATTCGATCAGCCGGTCTTCCTCGATCAGCTCGCCGGCGAGGCGGATGCGCTCGTGAAAGCGAATGAGGTGCGGCGAGGTATAGACGTGGACGCGGTAGCCGCCGGCTTCGAGGCAGGCGCGCATCGTCGCCACCGTCGAGCCCTTGCCGTTGGTGCCGGCCACGTGGATGACCGGCGGTAGCTTTTGGTGCGGATCGCCGAGCGCGGAAAGGAGCCTCTCGACGCGACCCAAGGACAGATCGATCAGCTTTGGGTGCAGGGCCATCAGCCGGGTGAGAACGGCGTCGCTGGTCGTACCGCTCATGCCGCCTCCGGCGCCTGCGGCGCGACGGCCTCCACCCGAAGCGGCTCGCGCAGAAGTCCCAGTAAGCGCCCGATCGTCTCGCGCAGTCGGCCGCGCGGCACCACCATGTCGACCATACCGTGGTCGAGCAGGTATTCGGCGTGCTGGAATCCTTCCGGGAGCTTTTCGCGGATCGTCTCTTCGATCACCCGGGCGCCGGCGAAGCCAATGACCGCCCCGGGCTCGGCTAAGGTGATGTCGCCGACCATGGCGAAGGATGCCGAGACGCCGCCGGTCGTCGGGTCGGTCAGCAGCACGATGTAGGGGAGACCCGCCTCCTTGACCATGTCGGCGGCGATGATCGTGCGCGGCATTTGCATCAACGACAGCGCGCCTTCCTGCATGCGCGCGCCGCCCGAGGCCGGGATCGCGATCAGCGCAGCCTCCTGTAACACGGCGAGCTTGGCCGCGGCCAGCAGCGCCTCGCCCGCGGCCAATCCCATCGAGCCGCCCATGAAGCCGAATTCGAACGCGGCAACCACCGCCGCATGGCCGCCGATCCGCCCATGCGCGACGACCAGCGCATCGCTGCCGCTGCCGTGCGCCGCCTGCGCTTCCTTCAGCCGATCAGCGTAGCGCCGGCGGTCGCGGAAGTGCAACGGGTCGGCGACGGGTGTCGGCAGCTCGATTCTCGTCGCGGCGCCGTCATCGAACAAGATCTGCAGACGCCGCGCGGCGCCGATGCGCAGGTGATGTCCGCAGTTGCGGCAGACATGAAGATTGCCCTCGAGCTCGCGGTGGAACAGCATTTGCTCACAGGCTGGGCATTTCGTCCAAAGATTGTCGGGAACCCCTTTCTTGCCGACAGCCGCACGAATTTTTGGAAGGACAAAATTGGTGAGCCAGCTCATTCGGTCTTCTCGTGGGGCATCACACGCCTGAAATTGGAGCGAACGCTAGGCCGCTGCAATAGCGCCGGTAGAGGCGGCGCCGGCAGGTCAACATGAACCGTACCTTAACGAAACGTGGTGCATTGGTATGTCACCCATCGAGCCCGAAAAGACACAGGCCGATCTGGAGCTGGAGCAGCGGAATTTGCTTGGGCAAATCTTTCGAACGCGCATGCCGCAGACACATGCGCCGGAATCGCGGGAGGGAGAAGCTCGGCCAAAGCAAGGGGAGCCGGTGCCCGACCCGCCTGCACCGATGGCCGGGCCTGCGCCTTCGATCCCCGCGATTTCGATCCCCGAAACGACGAGCACGCCTGCGCCCTTAACCCCGGCGCCGGCGACCACGTCCGCCCCTCTGGCACCTGCACGGACCCGGCACACGCCCCGAGCGCCGTCGGAGCGCCCGGGAGTCGGCATGCTCTCACTTTGTGCGCTGGCGGTCGTCGCCGTCGCGATCGTCGGCGCCGTCTTCGGCATCGGGCTGATGCTGCTGACGCAGCATCCAATCTCGGAGGCTGATCGTAACATCGCATCGCCGCCAGCTGCGCGCGGGTTGCCGGTGACACCGAGGCCGCCGGCGCCGCCGGTGCTCAAAGTTGCCGCGGCCGGAGCTAGCCCGCCCACCACGACGCAGGGATCCGCCGCCACGTCCGGTGCGGCGCAGCGCGCCCCCTCGAACGCGCCTACGGTCATCGCCGGCGCGCCGGTTCCGGCTTCAGTCGCGTCGCCGAATCGCCTCGAGGCTCACTCGCCGACTTCGGCCGCAGCCCATGATGCCCCGCTTCCCAAGACCATGATGGAGGCCCCGCCTGCCAAGTCTTTGGTGGACGCCCCGCCCGCGCCGGCGAGAACGGTCACCCAGCCGCTCTCAAGTGAAGGAGTCTTGGCGCTGTTGGCGCGTGGCGACACTCTTTTTCACCGTGGAAACTTTCCGGCGGCACGCCTGCTCTATCAGCAGGCCTTCGACAGCGGCTCGGGGCGTGGTGCGCTGGGGCTGGGTGCAACGTATGATCCAAGCTTCCTCAACCGCGACGACCGGCACGGGCTGCTCGGCGATCTGGCTATCGCGCGCTTTTGGTATCGCAGCGCCCTTGCCCTGGGCGAAGCCGAGGGCAAGGGGCGGCTAACCGCGTTGGACGCAGCACAGCCTCGGTGAGCGGGGACCTTGCTCGGCCGCGCCGGTTAAGTCTTGAGATGTTCTCAGCCGAGGGCGAGCGGCTGTCCGTCGAGATCCTCGGCGCGCTCGATGTCGATTAGCACGGCGTAGCCGTTCTTTTGCGGATCGCGGTCCTTCTCGGGCTGGACGAGGCGCCGCCAAACCTCTTCATAGACCGGCCCCGATTTGTGGATATGAGCTCGGCCGTAAAAGCGAGCGATGCCGCCCTTAGGCAAGATGCCCTCCTCGCGCAGCTGCGGCTTCCGGAAATAGACCGTCAGTGCAGTCCCGTCGGCAAGGTTGGCGTTGGTCGAGCCTTTGCCGCGCTCCCACAGCGCGAGATGCGTGTCATCATATACCATCGTTCCACCCCGCGGGGTGATCTGGGCGAACCCGTTGGGCAGCACGCTGCCGACCAGGCACACATTAGCCGGGAACGCGGTATCGATGTGTGACTGAAGGATCTTTGGAATTTTTGCCATCGCGGATGCCTCCCTAAATCAGGCGACCTGGTCGAGGGTCGAAGCCAAGTCGCGGGTTGTCGCCCGGCGCAGGTCGCGGGTTTCGGTCTCGTCGAACGGCCGGCCGCGATGCATCGTGCAGCGATTGTCCCAGATCACCAAATCGCCTTGCCGCCAGGCATGGCGGTAGACAAAGCGGCCTTCGGTCGCAAACTCGATCAGATCGCGCAGCAACAGGCGGCCCTCAGGCACCGGCATCCACACGATGTGGGAGGCATGTGCGGCGAGGTAGAGCGTCTTGCGCCGGGAGCCCGGATGAACCCGAACCAGGCGTTGCGGCACCGCCGGCAACACCTCGCGCTCACCGAAGAGCAACTCGGTGAAGCCAATCTGGGCCCGCGAATAGGCGATGTCGTGCATCGCGACGAGCCCGTCGACCTGCGTCTTGGTCTTGTCGGGCAGTTCGTCCCAGGCCGCGCGCAAATCGGCGAACTCGGTCTCTCCGCCACTCTGTGGCACCCGATGCGCGTAAAGCATCGACAGCGCGGCCGGAACCCGGCGAAACGAGCCATCGGTATGCCACAACCGGTTGGCAAGCTGGTCGAAGCGCCGCGGATCGTCGACTGTGCGCAGCCGGTTGTTCTCGTCGAGATTCGAGACGTCGGAAATTTCAGGACGCAGCCGGCGCCTGGCTGCGCCACGGGCGCTGCGCGGCGCCTCGATCTCACCGAACTGGCCGGCAAAAGCCAACTGACGCTCATCGTCGAGATCCTGGCCGCGCAGAACGAGCACCGCATGGCGATCTATGGCTCGCCAGATCTCGCACGTCGCTTCCCGGGACAAAGCGCGCGCACAGCCGACGCCGGTAATTTCGGCGACGAACAGCGGACGGAGCGGGCGTTCTGCAATCGGCCTCGGCCTCGTCATCGCCGGCCCTCCGCAAATTCGCGCAGTGCAGCAATCAGATGGGTGATGTCGGACTGCACCTGGGCGAAGCCCGCATTCTTCTCCAATGTCTTCTGATCCATGTAAAGGGCGCGGTCGACTTCGATCTGCAGGCTGTGGCGCCGCACTTCCGGCCGGCCTTGCCGCTTGACGATCTCCACACCCTTATAGATTTCGTTGATTCGCACGTCGTAGCCGCGGCCGCGCAGCGCTGCTGACACGAAATCGGTGAATTCCTTAGCGCAGGTCGTGCCGTCGCGATCGCCGAGGACGAAATCGGCGGGGCGGCCGATGTCCCGCGCGCTGCGCTTCGACGGCATTGAATGACAATTGATATGCCAGACCACGCCGAAATCACGGTGGAGACGCGCGCACGCATCGTCGAGCACCCGATGATAAGGCGTGTGACAGCGCTCGATCCGGCTCTGGATCTCGGCTGCGGGGAGCTTGCCGTGATAGATTGGCATGCCCGGCCGCACCACCCGGCGAACGAGGCCGAGCCCGGCTCGGGTCTTGTGCGAAGGCCGCAACGGCGACGGCCACACGCCTTCGATCAATGCATCGTCGATGTCGTCGACCGCGCGGTTCGCATCGAGATAGCTGCGCGGAAACAGTGCGCCGATCAGGGTCGCGCCATGCGCTGGCGCGGCGGCGTAGAGCTCGTCGACAAAGCCGTCTTCGGCGCGGCGCAGGTTTTCGAGCGCACAGTTGAACCGGAAATCTTCGGGATAGTGCGAGCCGCTGTGCGGCGAGTCGAACACCAGCGGCACTTCCGCCGTCTCGGGGTCGCGGCGCCACAACACGCCGGGAATCTCGAAACTCATCCGATCGGACCGAACGCTGGTTTGGCGGATTCGTTGGGCATCATCCCTCGAGGTTGAGGCGGGGACAAGCTGGGGCGGCGTCGCGGGGCGCCGACCGTTCCCCGCAAACGAATTTACGGATAGCCCAGCCGCTGAGCAAGCCGGCAGGCCATGCGGTGTCCCTGGCGCTACGCCGCGGTTGAGCATAACCTCGCGCCATGATCTCACCCGCGATCGACAGCCTGGCGATGGTGCGACGGCTCGTCGCGTTCGATACGACCAGCCGGGCCTCGAACCTCGCCCTGATCGAGTTCGTGCGCAGCTATCTCGACGGCCTTGGCGTCGCCAGCGAACTGGTGTTCGACGAAACCGGCAACAAGGCCAATCTCTATGCCAAGCTCGGCCCGCTGGAGATTGGCGGGATCATGCTGTCGGGCCACACCGATGTCGTCCCGGTCGATGGCCAGGAATGGCACAGCGATCCGTTCAATGTGCTCGCCAAGGATGAACGGCTGTTCGGCCGCGGCACGGCGGATATGAAGAGCTTTATCGCGGTGGTGCTGGCGCTGTTGCCCGCCCTCGCCGCCCGCCAGTTGCGGATTCCGCTCCATCTCGCCTTGTCCTATGACGAAGAGGTCGGCTGCCGCGGTGCACGCGGGCTGATCGCCGCGATCGCCGATCGGCCGGATCGACCGCGGTTGTGCATCGTGGGCGAGCCGACGATGATGCAGCCGGTGACCGGCCACAAGGGCAAGCGCAGTTTTCGCTGCCGGGTGCACGGGTTCGAATGCCACTCGGCGCTGGCACATCTCGGAGTCAACGCCATCGAAGCCGCGGCCGAGTTGGTCGCTCTGCTCAAGGCGATGGCGCGCCGCCGGCGCGACGAGGGTCCGTTCGATCCCGAATACACTCCCGCTTATACGACGATCCAGACCGGGGTGATCCACGGCGGCACGGCGCTGAATATCGTGCCGAAGGACTGCACATTCGATTTCGAGTTTCGGCTATTGCCGGCCGAGAATCCCGATGCCGGAATCAGCGAATTACGCGCATTTGCCGAGAACCGGCTATTGCCGGAAATGCGGGCAATCCGCGCGGAGGCGGCGATCGAGTTTGAGGAATTGAGTGCCTTTCCCGGCCTCGATACTGCCGACGACGCCGAGATCACCCGACTGGTGGCCTCGCTGACCGGCGCGAACGGCACCGCCAAGGTCAGTTTCGGCACCGAAGGCGGCTTGTTTCAGCAGGCGGGAATTCCGACCGTCGTCTGCGGTCCGGGTTCGATCGAGCAGGCCCACAAGCCGGACGAATTCATCGACCTCGATCAGATTGCCCAATGCGAGCGGTTTATCAGCCGCATTTTCGATAGCGTCTCCGTCTGAGGCGAATCTCTTGTCGCACCGATCGGGCTGCGGTCGGCGTGACCCTACCGTCGATCGGGTGCAAAATGGCGCCAACTTTATTGTGAACCGCGGGAGCACTGCGTGCCTGAGCCGAACTATCCCGTAGAGCTGACCCCACCCGATATTGAGCCTTATCGGGCGGGCAATACCGGGGTCGAATACGTCACCACCTTCGACAGCGGTGTTTCGGGACCGCGCGTGCTGGTCACGGCACTGACCCACGGCAACGAGATCTGCGGGGCGATCGCGCTAGACCGTCTGTTCTCCGCGGGGCTGCGGCCGCGCCAGGGGAAGCTGACCCTGGCGTTTGACAATGTGGCCGCCTACCGCAGTTTCGATCGGCGCTATCCGGTCGTTTCGCGTTTCGTCGACGAGGATTTCAACCGCCTGTGGGACGAGGCGACACTCGACGGCCCGCGGCAGTCGGCCGAACTCGCCCGGGCGCGCGCCTTGCGCCCTTTTGTCGACGCCGCCGATTTCCTGCTCGACATTCATTCGATGCAATATGCGACCGCGCCCCTGATGCTGGCTGGCACGCTTGACCGGTCGGTAGCGTTGTCGCGGATGGTCGGGATTCCCGAGCTGATCATGTGCGATGCCGGCCATGCCGCCGGCAAGCGAATGCGCGATTACGGCGATTTCGCCGATCCGGCCTCCGCCAGAACCGCTTTGTTGATCGAGGCCGGGCAACATTGGCAAAACCCCGCCGCCGAAGTCGCGACCGATGTCATGCTGCGGTTCTTGATCGCCGTCGGGACTTTGACGCGCGACGATGCGGCACCGCTCGCCGGACCGGATTTCGACGCCCATCCGCAACAGCGGGTGATCGAGGTGACCGAAGCGGTCACGATCACCAGCGACAAGTTTGAATTCGTCGACGACTTTCGCGGGCTCGAAGTGCTGTCGCCAAAGGGGACGCTGATCGGCCACGACAATGGCCGCGAAGTGCGCACCCCGTATGATGATTGCGTGCTGATCATGCCTTCGCGCCGGCTCGCCAAGGGACATACCGCGGTCCGCCTCGGCCGCTTTGTCGCGTGAGGACGGGCCTCAGCCCGGCCGGGGCCACCCCGGTCAAGCGCAGCTTTCCGCCGGTTGTCGACGAACGCGCGCGGGTTCTCGTGCTCGGCACCCTGCCCGGTGAGGAATCGTTACGCCGGAAAGAATATTACGCCCATCCGCGCAACCTGTTTTGGCCGATCCTGTTCGCTCTGTTCGACGCGGCGGCGCCGGCCGCCGATTACGAAGCGAGGCTGTGTTTTGCCGTGGCGCAGCGGGTGGCGTTGTGGGATGTCTGCGCAGCCGGCGAACGCGAGGCCAGCGCCGACGCGTCAATCCGCAGGGAACAGCCGAACGCCATAGACCGGCTGCTCGACGACCATCCGCTGATCCGAGCCGTCGCCTTCAATGGCACCGGCACGCGGCGGCTCCATGATCGCCACTTCGCACGGCGCCCCGGCCTTGACTATCTGGCGTTGCCGTCGACGAGCCCGGCCCACGCCCGGCTCGATTTCGCCGCCAAGCTCGGACAATGGAGCGCACTGCGCGAGGCATTGACCGGAGCAACGGAAGCCCTGGCGCCGCCGCGACTAATCGCACGCTAACCCCGTCAACAGGAAGAAATCATGAAGCTCGAACCTTCGGTGCTGCCCAAATGGGACGAGGAGGCCGATGTCGTCGTCGTCGGATTCGGGGCGGCCGGTGCGGCGACCGCCGTTACCGCCCATGAACTTGGCGCCCGGGTCGTGATGCTCGAAAAAGCGCCCGAAGGTCAGGAAGGCGGCAATACGCGGGTCGCGGGCCAGGGCTATCTGAACACCTCATCGGTCGAAAACGCGATCGACTATCTGACGGCGCTGTGCGGGCCCTACACCGTGCCGGAGACGATGGTCAAGGTGTGGGCCGAGGAGATGTGCCGGAACAATGCCTGGCTCGAAAGCCTCGGCGGTGACCCGCAGGAGCACCAGCATCCGCCGGTCGGCATTGAGTTTCCGGATCTGCCCGGCTCGGACTGCGTGCATAAGTTTCACGACGGGCCGACCTATGGTTACTCCTATACGTGGCAACTGTTCGAGCGGCTGGTCAAGCAGCGCCCGGTTTCGATTCGCTACGAAACGCCGGCAAGAGAACTGATCCAGCACAACCTCACTAAGGAAATTCTCGGGGTGCGGGCCGAGAACGAAAATGGCTCGACCTACATCAAGGCGCGTAAAGCGGTCGTGTTGACTTGCGGAGGCTTTGAAAACAACCAGGAGATGATCCGCAATTATCTTCCCGGTGTCCCCTATTGCTACACGTCGGGCTCGCCATACAACGAAGGCGACGGCATAACCATGGCGATGTCGGTGGGAGCCGACCTGTGGCATATGAACAATTACGCCGGCCCTTCGATGGCGCTCAAGGTTCCGGAGGTTCGGACCACGTTTTCGATGCAAGCCCTGCATTACAGCAAGGAAATCCCGGGCGGCATGATTGTCGTGGGCCCGGATGCAACGCGCTTTACCGACGAAAAGTTCAAGACCCGCCACGGGAAAATTCCGGTGAACGGCCGCTGGATGCCGCTATCAACCCCATGCCCCATGTTTCTGATTTTCGATCACACGCTCTTCTGCGCGGGCCCGCTCTACGACAAGCATCCGAGCCACGGTTGGACGCAAATAATCGAACGATACGATTGGAGTGAGGACAACAGCGCCGAACTGGCGAAGGGCTGGATCAAGACCGCCGACAGCATCGCCGCCCTCGCCTCGGTCGTCGGACTCGACCCGGGCGGACTGTGGGACACCGTGCGGCGGTGGAACCGCTACTGCGACGCGGGGCAAGACCCGGATTTCGGTCGAACCTTGATGATGGCGCCGATCGCCACCGGGCCGTTTTATGCGGTCGAGCTCTCGCCTTCTATGCTGAATACGCAAGGCGGGCCGAGGCGCAACGAAAAGGCGCAGATAATGCGGCCTGACGGCGCGGCCATTCCCAGGCTGTACAGCGCCGGAGAACTGGGCTCGATCTATAGCTATATGTATCAGGGCACCGGGAATATCGGCGAGTGCCTGGCCTTTGGCCGAATCGCCGGACGTAATGCCACAGCAGAAACACCGTGGGGTTAAGAGGGTCTCAACACTTTAGCGATACCGGTCAGACATTTGGTGCCGGGCGCTGCAAAGGTTTTCATCCATCCCGGCGCAGGCCGGGACCCAGGGCCGCCTGCTGTAATCGGCGAGCCGGCTGAATAGCGATGCGATGGAAACGCCGGGGCGAGCCGATGTTGCGGGCCCCATCTCACCCTGCCCTCTCCGCCCCCGGCAGAGAGGGAGCGCGCCGGAGGTCATAGCGTCAGCCGGGAACCGGGTGCATTTCGAAGCCGGCGGGGCGGCCGGCGCGTTTGGCGGCCTCGGCCGACGGCAGAGCCGGGTCCCACAAATTGGCGTCGAAGCGCCAGCCGTTGACCCGGTCGGCTTCGCGCGAGACCACGTAGAGCAACGGCGCAACCATCTCCTCGGGCTCGACGAGGCGCGCGGCGCGGCCGTCGCGGCTCATCGCCCGCATTTCCTCGGCCATGCCAGGGGTGTTGGCGCCGGCGCCTGGGTTAACGATGTTGATCGTCAGTCCGGTTCCCTCGGTTTCCTTGGCCCAGACCTCGGTGGCCATTTCGAGCGCCGCCTTTGAGGCGCCGTAGGGATGGGTCCCGGCGCGGTTCATCGTGTCGAGCTTGGTCGTCACATTGACGATGCGGCCCCAGCCACGCGCGACCATGCCCGGCGCCACCCGGCGCGCCAGCCGATCGCCGGCGAGATAGTTGGTGGCGATCACGTTCTCAATGATCTCGTCGCCCACCTCCCAGAATTTCTGAATCGTAGGCCGCCGAAAGCGCGGCGGGTCGATATAGGTGAAGGTAAGCCCGGCATTGTTGACCAGAATGTCGACCTGGCCGAATTGGGTCTCGGCCTCCGCGACGATTCGGTCGCATTCGGCAGGCTGACGCAGGTCGGCGACAAGCGGCTGCACACGCCCGGGCAATTGCATCGCGGCCCGCTCGATTTCGGGCACGTCCTCGGCGATATGGCCGACCGCCAGGACGCG
>Ga0306923_10008009_pt1 | contig 10581 bp, 8 predicted proteins | sample sta12Can44000108_FD_203841 | JGI IMG/M metagenome (GOLD analysis project Ga0306923, IMG submission 203841) | Lab enrichment of tropical soil microbial communities from Luquillo Experimental Forest, Puerto Rico - statanox.12C.anox.44.000.108 (v2)... | ecosystem: Environmental > Terrestrial > Soil...
GTATAAGGCTGTTTTGATAAAAAGTTTTACAAATGCATTTTGAATATGAATTTTATCCCAAAGCATTTCTTTAAAAAATTCATCAAACAGTAAACCGTAGGTTACTATAAAAACGTTTACGCCAATTAAGCAAGTGCCTATAAATTTGGTTTGATTTTCGAGAAAGCCTGATAATATAATACCGCTGGTTTTGCCTTGCTTCTTCTTAAGCTCAATACTTAACCGGTTAGCACTGATAAATGCTATTTCGTAACCGGAAAAAAATCCGATAAAAATAAGTGTTAGTACAATTAACAAAACAGTTACTAATACGCTCATGGTACGAAAATATAATAACTATTTCATACTTCAAAAGGCTGTAAAAAAAGCTCCGTAGAAACGGAGCTTTAACTAAAGCAACATGAGAAAAAGTTTACTTTAAATCAACGGTGCAGTTTTGACATTTAATTGCAATTTTAGTTGCATTGCCTTTTCCGCTAATTGCAGAATAAACATTTTCTTCCTCCGATTTACTAACGTTATTAATATCCGTATTTGAGTTATCGGAGAAAACAGAATTATAGTTTCCTTTTATTTCAATGGAATAATCTTTTATACTTTTTAAAGGCAACCTTAAATTGGCATATTTGTTATCCATTTTTATTGAGCTAACTGTTGATTCAATTTTCTTAATCTTAACATCGGAATTAGTGCCAGATAAATCAATCGATTTGTCAAGTGTGCCTATTCTTAGGCTTCCATAATTTTTTCTTCCAGAAATATCTCCAACATGATCAATTTCGTATTCATCGTTTGTGCTTACGAAAGTTATTTTTTTTGCAGAACCAAGTTCTATGTTAGCGTATTTTGTATCAATATCGCCTTCTTCAATTGTATTTATGGAAAGATTACCGTTAATAAAATCAATTTCGCCCGACTTTATTTCGCCAACAGAAGAATTGCCATATTTAGAAACAAGTTTTAATTCATTTGCCGATTCCAAATCAAAATTGGAATTAGTAATATCAACATCTAACGCATCAAAACTATTTTTACAAGTTAAGTTAGCATACTTAACATCTACGGCAATTTTGGCACTTTTAGGTAAGTAAATAGTAATATTTTTTTTTGAATTTAAAGGAACAAAACTTCCTGCTGTGCTACTATTATTACTATTTGATGATGAACCATAATTTATAGAATACGATCCTTCTTTAACGCTAATGTTAATGCTCGAATTCATTTCATGCACCGTAATTCCCATTCGTTCTAATAATTCGCTTTCCGGCTCATTATTTTCATTGTCGTTAACATTCCCTGTAACAATTTTTATTTTCTGTTCTTTCCAGCTTTCTAAAATTATATTCCTGTTTGTTGCATTAATGCGAATATTTTTTCCACTGAATTTATATTCACCACTAATATACTTTGCTCCGTTATCTTTCTGTGCAAACACAGATATTGTTGCAAATAACAAGAATGTAAAAAGTAGTAATGATAATTTTTTCATGTTTGATTTTTAAAGATGTAAGAAATAATTTTTTTGAACCGAATTAGGCTCTTTGTTTTGTTTATAATGTGTGTTGGTTTTATTAATCTCTGTTTGTAATTTTTCCAACACCGATAATTTTTGTTTGTAAATGGTAATAAGTTGTGTAAGCAGATCGTTGGTTAAACCGTTTTTTGAAATGTCTTTCCTTATTGTTTTCTCATCTTCTTCCAGTTGATGTAATTGCTGGTAAAAATCGTTAAAATATCCCGGATCCTCTGCAAATACAGGCGTTCTGCTCACTTTGTCTTTTTGTAAACTGATGAGTGTAACAAAACTTTTTTCTACAGATGCAATTGCTTCATCTTCCTCATTTTTTGTAACAATTGTTTCGGTAGGTTTTATCGTTGGTTTTGCCTTTTTAAAAACGGGGGTTTCTGCAACGGCAATAATTGGTTTTTCAATAATTTTCTCCGGTTCAACTTTTCTAAAAACAGTATCTTTTGTAACAACTGCTTTTAATGCAACAGGTGGTCCTAATTTTGTGGTTCTATTATAAAAAAAGTAAACACCACTAACAGCCATTAACCCAAGAATACTTGCAGCCACAGTTAAGCGAAACATTCTGTAAACGACCGGCGGTCGGCGGTCAGCAGCAAGCCGTTTATTAATATCGTTCCACAATTTTTGTTGCGGTTCATCATCGCCTAATTCATCGGCATGTTGCTGTAAATATTGTTTAAATCTGTCCATCTAATTTTAGTTGCGTCGTAATTTTTTCCTTCAATAATTTTTTTGCTCTATGATATTGGCTTTTACTGGTGCTTTCGCTAATGTTTAGTTGCAGTGCAATCTGGTTATGACTAAAATCTTCCAGTACAAATAAATTAAATACCTGCCTGCAGCCATCCGGTAAGGTTTTTATTGCCTGATGAATTGTTTGCAAATTCACTTGCTTCCACCATTCTGCTTCATCTTCTGTAATATTGTATGCTTCATCCTCCCACTCGTTACGGGTAATATTTTTTTTGCTGAAACGGATACACTCATTCACCACAATTTTTTTTAACCAACCTGCAAACTGATTTTTATTTTTAAGTTGCCCCAGGTTTTTAAAAGCAATTACAAAACTTTCCTGTAAAAGATCTTCGGCATCTGCTGTATTGCCCGTCATCCGCACACAAATATTAAACATGGCTTTACTGAATTGTGCATACAGTTGCGACATGGCTTCTGTGTTGCCTTGTATTGCTTTCTGCACTAAAAATTCAGTTATCAATGTTGCCTCTTTCAAATGCCTTTCACTAATAAGAGTACAAGTTGGTAAAAAGGTTGGAAACCGTTGTAATATTTTTTTTGGTGCCGGCTTTTGTACCACTGGCATCACCTGTTGCGTCGCACACTTGTGCTGTTGAAAAAGAGGCAATAAATGGCAAATGCCAATAAGCACAAAGCAATACCAAACCTCCTTTTCTCCACTCTTTGCTTACTTGCTCCGTATTTATTGCATTTCTTCCTGTGCCTTGCTGCCTGTTGCTCTACTGTACAAGTGAGTGACACAACTGCAGTTGAGTATTATTCCGGCAGCTTGTTACATACAAAAGTTCCGCTTTTTAAACGGAACTTTTATTACTATTCTGGTTTGGTAAACTATAATTATTTAAATGCAATTTGTTTTTTATCGGCTTCGGTGAGGTCGTTTACTATTTTCTTAAATGCATCGTATTCTGCAACGGGTATTTGTTCTTTTAAATAATTCACTTCTCTGGTAGCTACTAATTTATTTTGTGTTTGCACAAAAGTTAATTTATAGTTGAGCGACGGTGAATTGTACGAGACATTTTTAGGGATTTCTACCCATTTTTTTCCTGTAGGAATAGTAAGGGTAATGGTTTCAATATCTTTATCAACCGTATTAAACTCCCATATATTAAAAGGGAATACTCTTTTTTCGGCAGCAACAAATTCAAGCGAATTGTATTCATCAAACCAAGGGATTTTTACAATTTGCATTCCGGCAATTTCTGTGCAGTATTTTTCAAGTTCAAAACTATATTCTGTTTTTAATGAGTCGGTAAGTTTATCCAAATCAGAAATTTCAAGAGATTTCAGAGAAATTTTATTATTGAATTCGCTGCTTAAAGACTTCAGTAAATCTTTTCTTCGTTCTTCATCTCCTTTGTCTTTGTAACCTGCCCGTGTTGTGCTTGTTTCTGCACCTGTTTTTATTGCAGTTCTTTTTATGCCTGCGTTGTTTCCGGTTATGGTTACGGTTGCTTTTCTAATAATTGTATTGGGTTTTCTTGATTTTGAGTTTAATTTAATTAAAGTTGTAGAATTGGTTTGTGCACCATCTTTAGGAATAATTAAACCATTTGCATTAATTAAGCTGCGTGACATACAGCCGAATGGCAAATCGTTATCTGTAAGTTCTACAAAATAATTATCTGTTCCTGTTTTTAATTGTGCAATGCAATGGTTAAAATCTATAGTTGGAATATCAACATTTTTATCGCCTTCGCTTCTTGTATCAACCAAAACAAGATTGGCATCCAATCCGGCTTCTTTTGCCATAGCGGTAAATAAAACAGCAAGGTCTTTACAATCGCCTAACCTGCTGTTTAATGTTTTGCTTGCACGTTGCGGCGTTAATGCACTATGCAAGAAAGGCGTGTTACTGTAATTAAAATTTTCTTCAATATAATTATAAATGGTTTTTGCTTTTTCAAGTGTGGTTGCTTTTTCTTTTCCTGCCAATAGTTCTTTTACCTTTTCTTTTATTTCAAAATCTGTTTTTACTTTATTGTAACTTAAATCGCTGTACCAATTGGCAACATAATTCCAATCGAGAATAGAAGTAAATACCAATCTTTTTGAAATGTCGCTAAACGAAGGCATATAAGGCTCCGATTCAATTGCAGGATTGTTTTTTTCTTCCCATACATACAATTTATACAAATCATCCGGAGACGAAATTTGCGGTTCTAAATTAAAGTTATATGCTTTATATTGGAACTTTTTGGTAACGGGAACCTGTATGGCAAAGCGTGATAGTGCAACAGGAATATCAGTATTGAATTCGAAAGTTCCCCAAAAATGTTCAGACAGTTTGCCGTACGAAGAGCTTTCTAATTTATAACTGATATGGATGGCATCTCCAATTTCTAAAGTTGAAAATACAATCTGGTTTTCGTTTGTTTCGGCTTTTACTTTACTTCCGTCTTTCTTTAAAATTTCGGTTTTATCAAAAATTAATCTTTGTGTATAAGAGTTAAACGGAACAGAGACTTCTTTCCACGAATCAATTCCCGATTGATTAAAAATTTTAATTACATAATCATTTCTTTCTTCGGAAGCTCCGTTTTCAGGATAAATTACCTGTAAAGATTCTTTTAATAAATAAATACTGTTACTGTTTGGATAAGCATCTGCTTTAGGTGCATTTTTATACAAAGCATCAATATCGTTTTGTTTAAAGTTGCTGAACAAATCTTTTTTGCCCTGCAATTCTCTTAATTTTTTTCTGGCTTCATAATTATGCGGATCGTACTGGATGGCTTTCTCATAACATTCCTGTGCTTCTGCTTTGCGGCCTGCTGCATCATAAATAGTAGATTTGCTGTAATAAATACTGCCGGCATAAGGAGCTCTGTCTAGTGTTTTTTGTTCCCACTCCAATGCCTTGTCATAATTTTTGCTTTCCAAATATCTGTTAGCAACAGTTTCGTAACGCATGGTTGCATAAGGCAGGTCTTTCATAAGCTGCAACAATAAATTCATCGATTCGTTTGTTTTGCCGCTTTTTGCATAATCGTTAGAAAGTGTTTCAATGAAGTTTTCGTTTAAATGATTTTTTAAATAATCTGCAAGCAGCTGTGACGCTTTGTTTTGATCTTTGTAAAAATTTTGTTGAATGCTGTATTCCATACTAATGATGCTTGTACTTTCTTTATAAGTAGTAAAAGCAGATTCAAGCTCTTTTAAAAAATTCTCTACTTCTTTTTTCTTGGCATAGATGTTCAATTGTTTAACTTCAACATCTTCGTTGTTATCGTATAATATTTTTCTTTTGTTCAATAAGTTTTGGGCTTCTTCATAATCTTCTTTGTTGTAAGCATCCCAATAACGTAGAATCAGCCCGTACAGGCTTTCCGGGTTGTTCGATTTTACGAATTCTTTTTCTCTGGTGGCGGCACTTGTATTATTATCCTTGCTGTACGATTCTATAATTGCTTCTGAAATGATAATGCTGTTTGGTGCTTCTTTTTTTAATTGCTCTGTAATTTTTCTGGCTTCAAAATGTTTATCGTTATGATTATAAACCGATGCAAGCATTAACTTGTCTAAAAAAGTAGCAGTATTGTTATTTATTTTATTTTGAAAATATTCTTCTGCAAAAAGCGGTAAAGATTTGGTTGGATACGTTTGCGCTTTTTTATATGAAGAATATTCCTGAGTTGATGTGAGCTTGTTTATAAGGTTCCCTTTTTCATCGCAAAAGCGAAGCATAAAGTTACTTCTTGAAATTTCGCTTGCACCAATCTGAATTAATATTCTGTTATTACCTTTTTGTAATTTAATATTGGTAGAATATGCATCTAAATCGGTATTGCGTTCTTCTTCTTCAGACAGCACTAAGAAATCATTAACCCAAACCTTTACAGAGCCGGATACTCCTAATAACATGGTGAGGTCTTTGTCTTCATCAGACCGGATAAAAGTTTGACCGTAAATGATGGAATTGCTTACATCGTAATGATATTCAAAATCTAACCATCTGTCGTTTCTGGCATCGGTTATGTTAAACCATTTAACCGGTGCGCCGATATGGTTGGTAAATTTGTAATCGCTTTCCGGATGTTCTACCACATCATAATTTTTATTAAAACCACTGGATGAAATATTTTGAAAAGAGCCTACTGTTGCCCAGTTTCGTATATCCTGAATTTGGTTGTAATAATAATTAGAACTGTCAATTTTATATTCGTATTTATAAATGTCACCCAGGCAACCCAATGCCATTGCTTTTATAGTAAGTGGCGCTTTTGTTGCGGCAGATACTTCTTTCATAAAAGCTTTTACTGCAATTCTGTTTTTTTCCGAAGTATATAAAAATAATTCTTTATTCCAAAAAGCATATACAAACGGATAAGGATTGTCTGCTGCTTTATAAAATTGAAGAAAGGTATTAAATGCACTGTCTATCTTTTCGTTTTCCAAATAAGCCAAAGTGATGCCGAGTAATGCATTGGCATAATCTTTATCTGACGACGGAACTTTTTTGAAAGATGCACTTGCTTCGTGTAACTGATTTTGCAACATGTACTGAAGGCCGGTAGAAAAAGTTTGTGCTTTTAATGTTGAAGCTGCCAGTACTATCAAAATAAATCCTGACAATAGAGTCTTTTTTTTCATATAAATGTGATGTTAAAATACCAAGTGGCTAATTTATTAATAAAAAAGCAATAAACTTTTGATGCTTATTGCTTTTTAAAAAAAATAAATATTTTAAAATTACCACTCGGGTAATTTCGGTTTTGTTTCCATAATATCATCAATATTTTGCAATACTTCGGGGGTAAGCAAAGGCAATGCTTCTAAAGCTTTTAAATTATCTAATAACTGTTCTTTTTTTGTAGCACCTAAAATTGCAGTAGTAACATTTGGATTTTTAATGGTCCATGCAATGCTTAGAGATGCAACAGAAATATGTAATGCTTTCGCAAGCACAGATAATTTTTTTACCTTTTCCACTTTATCGTTCAATACCCATTTATCTCTTAACCATTCAAATCCTTCCATTCCCAACCGGCTGCCTTCCGGTATGCCATCATTGTATTTGCCGCTTAGTAAACCTGCAGCCAAGGGGCTCCAAATGGTGGTACCCATACCTACGTTTTTAAATATTTCAACATACTCGTTTTCTAGTTTATTTCTCTCAAATAAGTTGTATTGGGTTTGCTCAACTTGCGGGCCAATTAATTTATAATGTTGTGCCGCCCGGTGTGCTTCCATAATTTCTACGCCACTCCATTCGCTGGTGCCCCAGTATAAAATTTTGCCTTGATTAATTAATGTGTTCATGGTTAAAACAACTTCTTCGACCGGAACATTTTTGTCGGGGCGATGGCATAAATATAAATCCAGATAATCTGTTTGTAAACGTTGCAATGCCTCGTTACATGCTTCTGTTAAATGTTTGCGGCTAAGGCCTATTTGATTGGGTTTGTTGGCTTTACCCCTCCAACCAAAAAAAGCTTTGGATGACATTGTGTAAGAAGTTCTGTCCCAGTTTTTATTTTTTAAGATCCTGCCCATCATTTTTTCGCTTTCACCCAGTGCATAAGCTTCGGCATTATCAAAAAAATTAATGCCGTTATCGTAGGCAATGCCCATTAATTCATCTGCAATGCCATCATTAATTTGTTTATGAAAAGTCACCCAACTGCCAAAGCTTAGAACGCTTAGCTGTAAGCCGGTACGGCCCATTCGTCTGTACTCCATAGAATTAATTTTTTGAATGAAGGTAGAAACAAATAATAACGGTTAACTAAAAAAAATTAGTAAGTGCTGTCTGCCACATGTAAAACACTTTCGTGGCCGGTAAAGATTTTTCCAAGGCTATCTATGGTAAACCATTTAAAGTTTTGGTCTGCGGTTAAACCCCGTCCGTAAATAATTTGACGTGGATTATTTTGGCTTAAATGAATAGGTTTGTCTGTATAAAACTGTTGTTTAAACTGATCCCAATATAATTCTTTACACCAAAGCGTATCTTTTTTTACATTAAAAACAATTACACTGTCTTTTAATAAAACTTTTTTATCATTTTCTAAATAACGGCCGTAGGAAGCGTACAATTGGCTTTCTACATGTAAAGCACTATCGTAAAAATCTACATGTAAACTTCTGGGAAATTCTACACGCTCAGAATCCTGTAAATATCTGTACATAACCGGGGCAGATAATTTTGCTTTCACTTTTCCACCCTGGCTTTGATAAGCTTCTATTTTAGTGCCTTCTTCCACACCAATTCTTTTTTTACCTAATGCCTGCACTACTTTAATATCGTTTTCGCAGGATGCCATAACGATAATTGTAAGTGCTATAACAATTTTTGATATGTGTGAAGAGATGAATTGCATTATCGGCTGCAAACTTATGCTATCGTCGTGATTATGTTGTTATATGAATATTAAAATGTGAGAAGTGAATGGTGAAATGTGAGAGGGCAATGACGAAAGAGAGGCAACTCTTTACTTGTTGCCTGTTGAACTTAATGTACAAGTGAGTGACACAAGGGACGATGCCATGAAAATTTATTGCCGGTAACGATAGTTTTTACCGGTTATTTAATTCGCTGATGGCGTATAATCCTTTGTAGAGTAAATACGGATCGGCCATAACCTGATTTTTTAAATGCGGAACAAAAAAATCCATATCACCGCCGGTGAGAAATACTTTTAAGTTGCTGAATTTTTCTTTGTATGCATCTATAATACCGTCAATTTCTTTTGCCATACCCAATAAAACACCGCTTAATAAATTGGTTTTAGTATCGTAACCTATTAGAGGAAAATTGTGCTCTGCCTGGATAACGGGCAATAAAGCAGTTTGCTCGTTCATAGCTTTAAAACGCATGATCATGCCCGGAGAAATGCTGCCGCCCAAAAATTGATGCAGGGTATTGGTATAATTATAAGTGATGCATGTGCCCAAACCAATTGCCAAACAATGGTTTTTTGGATGTAAATCAACGGCAGCAGAACAAATAGCTAAGCGGTCTGCACCAATGGTTTCCGGTTTCCCAACGGGCGAAGTGATGGGCAATTTGCTTAGATGATTGAGTTTATGAAATTGTGTTTTTGCTGAAAGAATTTTTTCGATAGAGGGGTTATGATTGATAACGGAAGAAAGGATGGATTTTTGCGGTTGATATTGTTGTATTAATTGTTCAATGGTGGTATCTTCTCCATTTTCCAATACAATTAAATTTTTTAATTCTTTATTAATAAACACTGCACATTTTAAACGTGTATTTCCAAAATCAAAACAAAGTGTTGTACTCATGCAAAAAAGGTTTTACAAATCAAAATTAAAGCCTTTCAATTCTCTGAAATGGCCGTTTAATTTTATTTTTTCTTTTAAATCTTCAATACCTGTTATCATAGGTATCGCTTTTTTTAAATGACGCTTCAGATACTCCAGCCGTTGATTTTCTTTTAACAATTGTAATAGTTCGTATTCTTCTGCTAAAGAAAAACCTGCATGATGTGCAACATCGTAACTGCTTAATTGTTCGTCGGGTTTCTTAAAATCTTTGAAAATATTGAGCAGTATATGCAGATTTCTGATGTTTTTAAGCACATTTCGCATAGTAGCGGGATGTTTTGATACATCATTTGCAGGATAATCTACAATTGCCCCATGATATAATTTTCCCGGAATTTCTTTTACAATTTCTAATGTTCTGAAAATTTGTGCCCCCACTGTTTTAATATCCATTTTGCCATCGTCATATGTTTTTGTAATCTCTGTAATGCTTACTATGCAACCCATTTCGGCTATTCCATTTTCAAGAACCACAGGAATACCAAACGGCTTTTTTTCTGTAAAACAATCTGTAATCAATTGTTTATAACGGGGCTCAAAAACGTGCAGGTTTAAATGCTCGCCGGGATAAACTACGGTGGTTAACGGAAATATGGGAATGAAGTTAATCATATTTTTTATTGATGAATAAAGCTGCAAGAAAATGAAATTTTAAGTAGCAGAAAATTTTCTGTTCTTTGCATTCAATTAGCATGTATGAAAATATCCGGATTTACTATTATTAAGAATGCCGTGATTAACGATTATCCGATTGTGGAAGCCATTACGTCTATTTTACCGATAGTGGATGAAATGATTGTGAGCGTAGGTGATTGCGAAGATGAAACCAGAAAATTAATTGAAGCCATCAGTTCGGATAAAATAAAAATAGTTGATTCTGTTTGGGATCCTGCATTACGTGAAGGTGGTAAAGTATTGGCTGTTGAAACTGATAAAGCTTTTGCTCATATTTCACCGGATAGCGATTGGGCTTTTTATATTCAGGCAGATGAAGTGGTGCA
>Ga0306923_10008014_pt1 | contig 10579 bp, 10 predicted proteins | sample sta12Can44000108_FD_203841 | JGI IMG/M metagenome (GOLD analysis project Ga0306923, IMG submission 203841) | Lab enrichment of tropical soil microbial communities from Luquillo Experimental Forest, Puerto Rico - statanox.12C.anox.44.000.108 (v2)... | ecosystem: Environmental > Terrestrial >...
GAACTGCACGAAATTCCTTGCCGAGCCGCCGGAGGTAGGCGGCGGACCCCTCGACTACTCCACTGAAAGATGCGCGCTAGACCGCCCGACAAATCCAACGATGGCCGCTTGCGGTTCAAGAGGTACTGGCACCCGCGTTTACGACATTCGCGATCCCCTCCACCCTGCCGAGATCGCGTACTGGAAGGGGCGGGCCCCGCGAACGGCCTTTCTTCCCGGATCGGGTAGCTGGAAACCGGGCGTCGATCGAACCGTCGAAAAGCAAGCTGGTCTGGCGCGCTTTGTCAAAGTTCCTGCCGCTGACGGGAAAGGGCGCGAGTTGAATCTCTGGATCGTCGGTGATGCCGGCGGTTTTCAGGTTTTGCGCTTTACTGACCGGTACTTGCAGACGCAGCACGGCAAGGCGATCTTCGCCGAAGCAGTAGCCGAATAGGTTGGTCGCCCGCGCTGGATAGCGCCGTCGGGCAGGGCTCGGGCTCACCCGGCCAGCGCGCGCGATCGGCGGGTCGCGGCGCTGACGGCGCGTTCCATCAGCGTGTCGAGGCCGTCGGCGGCCATGAGCACGTCGAGCGCGGCCGCCGTGGTTCCGCCGGGGGAGGTGACGTTGTGGCGCAACGTTGCGACATCGAGGGTGGAGCGGTTGAGCAGTTCGCCGGCCCCCGACACCGTGGCGCGGGCAAGGCTCGCCGCGAGACCGGCGGGCAGCCCGGCCTTTTCGCCGGCGCGCGCGAGGGTTTCGGCGAGCAGGAACACATAGGCGGGCCCCGAGCCCGACACCGCGGTGACGGCGTCCATCAGGCCTTCGTCGCCGATCCACTCGACCGCGCCGGTCGCGGCCAGCAAACGATGGGCGAGATCGCGTTGCGGTGGCGTCACCTGCGGATTCGGCACGGCGACGGTGATCCCGCGGCCGATCGCTGCGGGTGTGTTGGGCATGGCGCGCACGATCGCGGTGCCCGGCGGCAGCGCAGCGGCGAGAAAGCCCAGGGTGCGCCCCGCCATGATCGAGATGACGACGGCGCCGGGGGCCACGAGGCCGCCGATTTCGGCGAGCGCTTGCGGCGCGGTCTGCGGCTTGACCGCGATGACGACGGCATCGGCGCGGACCGACGGCGCACTAGGATTGAGGCGAAGCCCGCGCGCCGCGAGGGCCGCGATCGGCGGCGACGGCTGCGGCTCGATGACGGTCATGGTGGCGGGGTCGACGCCGAGCCCGATCCAGCCCTCCAGCAAGGCGCCGCCCATTTTCCCGGCCCCGACCAGGACGATGTTGACGGCGAGGCTGGGCGAGCCGGACGAGTTCGACATGGAGGACCTCACTACGGTCCCGATCGGAAATAGCACATCACTTGCGCTCTATGCCTCCCCCGAGGTCTCGAACATGATCGAATCGAGCGCCTCGCGGGGGTTCTTGCCGGCCCATACCACGAACTGAAAGGCCTGGTAGTGACGTTCGCAGGCATCGAGCGCGATGCCGAGCACCGCCTCGCATTGAGCGTCGGTTGCGGTGACGCCGGCGGTGAGCACGATGGCGTGCCGGAACATGATGATACCGTCATTGAGCCAAGCGTCGAAATGGCCGACCCAGAGCTGCTCGTTGATCAACGCGGTCAACTCGATGACTTCGCTGCGGCGGCGTTCCGGGACCTTGAGTTCGAAGGCGCAGGCGAGGTGCAGCGCTTCCACATCGGGCATCCAGGTGAACGAGACCTGGTAGTCGCTCCACTGGCCGGTGACCAGGATCGTCACCTCGTCCTCGCTCGCGCGCGAGAACGACCAGTCATGGGTGGTCGCCAGGCGCTCGACCACGTCGACCGGATTGGGCTCGGAACCGTAAGCCGGATTGTTCATCGTCATGGCTGCATCCTGACGAGGGGCTGTAACGAGCTAACGCGAGGCAACGAAATTGCGCGCGGGAACCGCCTTAGGTCGTTTTGACGCTGGCTCTCGCCTGCCATTGACCAGCCCCGAATCATGAGCGGCCCTTTCGGGCCGCTCAATTTCAAGCACAGGAAGTGCTTGACCTGTCGAGTGATCCAGGATTCGCGGACGTTCCGCAATGCGCCATCAAGGCCCTTCCACAATGCTGCCTGCGACAAGTTGACTCGGGGGGTGGGCGACGGGGAGGGCGGGCCGCCGCGCCGCAGTCAGTCGAACAGGCTCGAGACCGATTCCTCGGCCGCGGTACGACCGATCGCTTCGCCGATCAGGGTCGCGATCGAGAGCACGCGGATGTTGGCGGAAACCCGCACCGCCTCCGACGCCTGGATCGAATCCGTGATCACGAGTTCCTTGAGGCGTGAGGCGCTGGTGCGGGCGACCGCGCCGCCCGACAGCACGCCATGGGTGATGTAGGCATAGACATCGGCAGCGCCGTGCTCGATCAGGGCGTCGGCGGCATTTACCAGGGTACCGCCGGAGTCCACGATGTCGTCGATCAGGATGCAGGTACGGCCCTCGACCTCGCCGATCACGTGCATGACCTCGGATTCGCCGGCGCGCTCGCGGCGCTTGTCGATGATGGCCAACGGTGCGTTGATGCGCTTGGCGAGGCCGCGGGCACGCACCACTCCGCCGACATCGGGCGACACCACCATCACCTTGGACAGGTCGAAACGGTCGCGAATGTCGCGCACCATCACCGGCGCGGCGTAGAGATTGTCGGTGGGGATATCGAAGAAGCCCTGAATCTGCCCGGCATGGAGGTCGACGGTAAGAACGCGGTCGGCGCCGGCATGGGTGATGAGGTTGGCGACGAGCTTGGCCGAGATCGGAGTGCGCGACCCGGATTTGCGGTCCTGGCGGGCATAGCCGAAATAGGGGACGACGGCGGTGATGCGCCGCGCCGAGGCCCGCCGCAGGGCATCGATGATGATCAGCAGTTCCATCAGATGGTCGTTGGCGGGAAACGAGGTCGATTGGATCACGAACACGTCGGTGCCGCGGACGTTCTCCAGAATCTCGACGAAGATTTCCATGTCGGCAAAGCGGCGCACCACGGCCTTGCAGAGGGGGGTGCGGAGGTGGGCGCCGATGGCCTCGGCAAGACGCGGATTGGAGTTGCCGGCGACGAGCTTGATCGCTCCGTTCCTGGCCGCCATGCTCGTCTCCTCGCTCGCCCCGCCGGGCGGCCGCAACCGTGATCCGCCGCGCGGGAACCGGCGGCGGGCGGGGCGGTCATAACAATTACGTCATGCCGTTGGCAATACGAACGAATTCGCTGTCCCCGGGGAATTGGCCGGGCGGTCGCTATTGCGGCCGGTCGGGCGGGGCGAACGCCAATATGCCGGTCTGCGACGGCACGAACGCCACATTCGGCGCCGGCTCATCGGCCGGTGCGGGAGGAGTTCCGCCTGGGGCAGGAGGCGAGCCGAGGAAGGACGCAAGCCGGGTCATCCCGTCCCGGGCGATGCGGCCGATCACCTCCTCGTCGGCGGCGGACCAGGCCGAGCGTCCGGGCGGACCGGCCTCCTCGCCTGCGAGCCGCAAGGCGCGCTGGCGGTCGGCGTCGTAGATGTCCCACACCCAGGAAATCGTGGTGCGCTTGCCCTGCACATGGGCCGCCACATAGCCGCGAATGCGGTATTGCGCCGCCGATTCCCGGGACACCACTGAGACCTGCTGCGCCCGGGCTTCCTGGTCGAGCCTGCGGACGAGGTTACGAAACACCGTTTCCGGTGGGCCATCAATGGATTCGAAAGCCACCGTGGTGCCGCGCTGACTGATGTTGCTGATCCCTGGCGGGAGTGCCGACGACGAGCAGCCCGCAAAACCGAGCGCGGCGACGCTCAAAAAAGCGGCACCCCGAAACGCATCAACGACACCCCGTGCCGGCGCATTACACCGGACCGTACCCCACCACATCGCCAATCCCTGTCACCGCGGCCGTTCGATGATCCGGTCTTGATGCCGGAACGGTCCGTTGCCCCACAATTTGTTAACCAAATTCCGGGCCGAGGTCCAGCGAGTCGCTCGTGGGGGCCAACGTCCCCCCACTTGGCGCGGTGCCCCGGCCGGTCCGCGGCGGCGACAGCCCTACTTGATGGCCTGCGGATTGATCGGCGAGCCGGTGGCGCCGGTGATCACGAGCGGCGGCCCGCAGAAGAAGAACTCGTAGACCCGGTCAGTGCTGCAATCCGTGGCGAGTTCCCTGAGGTAGAACATCTCGCCCATGGTGAGGCCCATGGCCGGGATCACCACCCAGTGCCAGGGCTGGTTCGCCTCGGTGGTCTCGTTGGGGCGGACCTCGACACCCCAGGTGTCGGAGCAGATCGCCGCGATCTCTTTGTCCTGGCACCAGTAGCAATTCTCGAATTTCACCCCCGGCGCGTCGCCGCCGGCGTAGCGGCCCCAGCCGTGCGCGAGGCATTTCTCCAGCTGCCCGGTACGCAGGATGACGAAATCGCCACGGCGGACCGTGACGTTCTGCGCCGCGGCGCAGTCGTCGAGTTCGGCGTTGGAGATGCCGTAGCCGTCCGCGAGGCAGTCAACCCCACGGAATCGGGCGATGTCGAGCAGCACGCCGCGGCCGACCATCTTGTCGCGCGAATGCTCGATGCCGAGCTTGCCGAGGCCGTTGCAATCGACGTTGCGGGCGTCGTAGCCGTTGTACATCGACTCCTCGTAGAAGATGTGGCCGAGCGAATCCCAATGGGTCGCGCATTGCACCGGCATGTGGATGGCGTCGTCGGCGTAGCGGATATTGGGGACGAAGTCCTGGCGCCCGGCGACGGCGTCGGTGCCGGTGGCGAGCATCGTGTGGATCGGATTCCAGCGGCCGCCGAACAGGCCCGTCTGCGGTCCATTGCGATCGAGCGGAATGCCGAGCGCGAACACCTTGCCGGTGCGGATAAGCGCGGCGGCCTTGACGATGTCTTGCGGCTTGACGTTGTTGAGGGTTCCGATCTGGTCGTCCGCGCCCCAGCGACCCCAGTTCTTGAGCTTCTCCGAGGCCTGCGCGATCGCCTTCTTGTCGACGGTGATATCCATGGGCGTTCCCTTCGCTGCGCAGTCTCCATTGGGCGCGGGATATTGGCGCGGGCGACGGCGAAGGTCTACACGTCGCCGGCTTGCGCGGCGGTCCGCCTTCGCATTCAGCCCTTGCATTTCAGCCGCCGCCATGCACGCATTCGCCATCGGCATCGCCGCGGCATGGCGGGCGAGCCAGGGAGGAAACGCACATGAAAACACGCCGTCTCGTCACAGGCGGAATTTGCGCCGCGCTGGCGCTCACCGTCGTAAGCTTGTCCGCGAATTCATCGCGGGCGCAGGGCGCGCCGCATTACGAGGCCGACCTCAGCTGGCCGAAGCCGCTGCCCGACCATTGGATCCTCGGCGGACTTGGCGGCCTGTGCGTCGACGCCCAGGACCACGTGCTCATCCTCAACCGCCAGGACGTGCTGCCGAACGAGCTCGACGCCGGGCGTCTCGCGCCGCCGCTGATCGAGTTCGATCCCGCCGGCAACGTCGTGCATTCCTGGGGCGATCCCAAGTTGCTCGATGCCCGCCTGCACAGCTGTCATTTCGACAAGGACGGCAATGTCTGGATCGCCAGCGCGCCCTCCGGCATGATCCAGAAATACACCCACGACGGCAGCAAGCTGCTGCAGCAGATCGGCAAGAAGGGCACGTTGGATTCCTCCGACGGGACCGTCAAGGGCACGCCGCTGAATTCCCCCGCCGCGATCTTCCACATGCCGTCGAGCATTTTCGTCGACCGCGGCAACGGCGACGTCTACGTCTCCGACGGCGAAGGCCGCGACAGCAACCGCCGCGTAAAGGTCATGGACCGCGACGGCAAATTCCTGCGCCAATGGCAGCCGGAAGGCATGCAGAACGTGCACTGCCTGTCGATGGGCAATGACGGGCTGGTCTATGTCTGCAACCGCGACAATGCGCGGATCCAGGTCTACGACAAGCTCGGCGACTTCAAGCGCAACATCGAGGTGCCCTGGAAGCCCTTCACCATGCCGGCCGACGGCCAGATCAAGCAGTTCGGCGGCGCCGCCGTGGCGATCGACTTCTCGCCCGATCCCGCGCAGAAATACATGTTCGTGGTGAACCAGAACAACTCGCAGATCGAGATGATCGAGCGCGAGACCGGCAAGATGCTGCCGAGCTTCGGCCACGTCGGGCGCTACGCCGGCGAACTCGACCAGCCCCACGGCATCGCGGTCGACTCCAAGGGCAACGTCTACGTCGACGAGAACCGCGGCCGCCGCGTGCACAAGTTCAAGATCGTGCAGTAGACCCGTCGTTCCGGGGCGCGCGCCTTCGCGCGAACCCGGAATCCAGGCTCCGTCTGGTCCGGGGTTCGCCGCCGCGCGGCGCCCCGGAATGACCGTGCAATTGTGCTACGTTGCCGCCGCAGTCGAAATCCCGAAAGGCCCAAAGGAATGTCCACGACCGTCGAAGTGCTGGCGACCGCATTCAAGGAGGCGGGCACGCCCTTCATCGTCGGACATCCCGGCGGCGAGTCGGTCGAGCTGATGGAGGCGGCGCGCCAGCGCCAGATGCGCTTTCTCCTGATGAAGCAGGAGGTGGCCGGCGCCATGCTGGCCTCGACCTGGGGCGACATCACCGGCAGCCCCGGCATCTGCATGTCGACCCGCGGGCCCGGCGCCACCAACATGGTCAACGGCGTCGCCCACGCCTATCTCGACCGTTCGCCGCTGATCGCCATCACCGATTCCTATTCGCGGCCGACCTACGAGGTGGGGCTGCGCCAGCGCCTCAACCAGATCGCCATCTACGAGCCGATCGTCAAGTGGAGCACCACCATCGACGCCAAGGTGGTGCGCCAGCAGGTGCGCCGCGCCATGCGCACCGCGACGGGGGCGCCGCCCGGGCCGATCCATTTCGAGCTGCCGCAGAGCGAGACCACGCGAGAGGCCGGCGACTATCTCGCCGAGCCGCCGCTGGTGGCGAACCTCGTGTTTCCGGGCCCCGACCGCGCCGACCTCAAGCCGGCGCTCGACATGATCAAGCGGTCGCGGCGGCCGGTCCTGCTGGTCGGCCTCGGCGTCTATTGGTGCAAGGCCTCGGCGGAGTTCGTGACGTTCGCAGAGAAGCTCGGCGCGCCGGTTCTCACCACCACCAAGTGCAAGGGCGCGATCCCGGAAGACCATCCGCTGCGCGCCGGCTGCATCATCGGCGGGCTGATCGAGCGCGAGCTGGTCAACGAATCCGATCTCGTCATCACGGTGGGGCTCGATGCGGTAGAGCTGCAGCCGAAGCCCTGGCCCTACAAGTGTCCGGTGCTCTCGCTCGCCTCGATCCCGAGCCTCGACGCCTTCGTGCCGGCGGACCCGGAGGTCGTCGGCGATCTCAAGCTGCTGCTCGCGCGGCTCGCCGAGCTCGCGCCGGAGGGCACCGACTGGGGCGAGAAGGTCGCGAAGAAATTCCGCGAGCAGGTCGCAAACGCGCTCGACACGCCCGCCACCGGGCTCTCACCGCAGCGCGCCGTCGAGATCGCCCGCGCGGTGATGCCACGCAATACGGTCGCGACTTGCGACGCCGGTGCGAGCCGCCTGTTGGTGGTGCAGAAATGGGAGGCCTACGGGCCGCGCGAATTCTTGACCTCCAACGGCCTCGCCTCCATGGGTTACGCGGTGCCGGGCGCCATGGGGGCGCGGCTCGCCTTCCCGGATCGGCCGATCCTCGCCTTCACCGGCGACGGCGGGCTGTTGATGGCGATCGCCGACCTGCAGACCGCTTGGCGCGAGAACCTGCCCATCATCGTGCTGGTGTTCGACGACCAGGAGATCGGGCTGATCCGGGTCAAGCAGGAGATCAAGGGCGTGCCGCCCCACGGCGTTGCGATCGGCGGCGTCGACTGGGAAAAGCTCGGCCAGGCGTTCGACGCCGATGCGGTGGTGGTGGAGACCGAGCAGGCGCTGTCGAGCGCGCTCGGTGCTGCGCTCAAGTCGAGCCGCACCACCATCGTGGCCGCGCGCATCGACCCGTCCGGCTACGTGGCCCAATTCAACGCGCTGCGGGAACTCTGACCGCCAGCCTTGACACGCGGCGAACGTCCGAAGCCAACCCGCCGATGGCCCACGTATTGTCAGGTATCCCTACGGCTGCGTGCTTGTTCGCGGCGCGTTGCAGCCTTATGTTGCTTTTGCTGCCTTGCGTGAGGGCGACTGACTAAATGGCTTCCGCCGAAAAACTGACGATCAGGATTTCGACCGAGGGACGCGTGACCCTGCCCGAATCCGTCCGCCAAAGTCGCCAGTGGCAGGCGGGCACTCGTCTCGTCGTGGAAGAGACGGCCGATGGCGTGTTGCTGAAGGACGCGCCGGCGTTCGAGCCGAAGTGCTCGGACGAGGTTTTTGGGTCGCTGAAGGTCTCGGGAGCGCCTAAAACTCTCGAAGAGATGGACGCAGGCGTCATCGCCGAGGCAAAGCGCCGCTATGCTCGCGATTGATACCAACCTGATCATTCGCTACCTCACGGCCGATCATCCCGAGCAGTCATCGAAGGCCACCTCCGTGGAGGTTGCCAACGCGCTCAGTGCTTTTGCCGGCTTGCCGCGGGTATGTTTGGAGGATGCGGCGCTGATCGCAAAGGCGCTCGACTGGACAATTCGGGGGATGGATTTCGCCGACGCCCTTCATTTGGTGAAGGCGCAGGGGTGCCAAGCATTTGTGAGCTTCGATCGGCGGTTTGCGAGGGCGGCGAAAGAACTGAGCGATGTCGAGGTTCGGACGCTCTGATGATTGCGCGTGTCCGATTCAATACCCGGATGAAGCATCGGCAGTCGGACAGCGAGGGCGACGATGACGATATCGATCAGGAACCTGGATGCTGCCCTGGGCGCCGAGATCGGTGGCATCGACCTTTCGAAGCCGGTGGCGCAGGACGACGTCCAAGCAATCGAAGATGCGTGGGGCGACCGGCTTGTCGTCGTTTTCCGCGGACAGAAGCTCTCGGATCCGCAGCTCATCGCGTTCAGCAGGAACTTCGGAGAGCTCGATCCGCCGGGGCCGAACCCCTACGGCGAGCCGTTCAACAAGGAGCATCCGGAGCTCAACGTCATTTCCAATGTCGTCGAAAACGGCAAGCCGATCGGCAATCTCGGCGACGGCGAAGCCGTTTGGCACGCCGACATGACATATGTCGATGTGCCCCCCAAAGCCGCGATGCTGCATTCCCTGGAAATTCCGCCGACCGGCGGCAATACCTATTTCGCGAACATGTTCGTGGCCTATGAGACTCTGCCCGCGGACTTGAAGAAGTCCGCCGCCGGCAAGATCGCAGTGCATGATGCGTCGACCAACAGCGCGGGCATGCTGCGCAAGGGCTACCGGAAAGTCACCGACGTTCGGGAAACGGTAGGAGCGCATCATCCGCTCGTTCGCACCGATCCGAAAACCGGACGCAAGGCGCTGTTTCTCGGTCGCCGGCCGAACGCGTACGTGCTCGGCCTCGACCTGCCCGAGAGCGAAGCGCTGCTCGACGCGCTTTGGGCACACGCGACGCAGCCGGGTTTTGCCATGTGTCACGAGTGGAAGGTCGGCGACGTGCTGATGTGGAATAATCTCTCAGTGCTGCATCGGCGCGATCCCTTCGATCCCAAATCGCGACGCATCATGCATCGCAGCCAGATCAAGGGCAGCGAACGGATCGCCTGACGAGTTGCCCCACGATTGGTGCGTGCAACGAAACTGCAAGAAGCCACGCTGCGAATCGTCCGCCTCCCATTGATCCGCGCTTCCTCCCCGGGACGATGGAGCTTCTTTAGCTCTATGCCGGACCTCGTCTGAAGTGCTAATGTGGCACGCTAGACTAGGTGCACTGATATCAGACAACGGCCCGCTTCGTTTACAGGTTATTCAATCGATCCGGGAGCTTTCTGTAGGCGTGGTTTTTCTGAAAGAAATTGGTGCTTTTGGCGGGGACACGTATGAGCACAAGTCTTTCTTCGGTCTCTCTGCAACCGGCGGCTCCTGCGGTACCAACATTGGGCGGCGGGCCCGCGATCGAGGCTGACGCCAGTCGACCTGGGCAATCGATGCGGCACAAGGCAATCATCCGCATCATGCACTGGATCATGGCGGCGAGTGTCCTTGGCCTTTTTGTCAGTGGCGGTGGCATTCTCATCTCTCATCCGCGGTTGTATTGGGGTGAAACCGGTGCGGTCGGAACTGCTTCCCTCGTCGATCTTCCACTCCCCTTCGTCATCGGGCCCTCGATTTGGAACCGGCCTATCCACTTCTTCTTCGCGTGGATTTTTGTCTTGTCGGCCCTCACCTATGTCATCGCCGGCTGCATGACGCGGCACTTCCGCAAAGACCTGTTGCCGGCAAGACAAGACCTCGGTTGGCACCCCATCGCGCGGGTGATTTCGGATCATTTGCGCTGGAAGCGCACGAGCGCGGACGAGGCATGGACCTACAATGTGGTGCAACGCTTGACCTATCTCGGCGTCGTGTTCGTGCTGTTTCCCGGCATCGTCTGGACCGGCTTGGCGATGTCGTTCGCCGTTACCTCGGAGTTACCCATTTTGGCGACGGCATTGGGCGGTCATCAATCCGCGCGCACGCTTCACTTCGTCTTTGTGACTCTTCTTCTGATT
>Ga0306923_10008017_pt1 | contig 10577 bp, 11 predicted proteins | sample sta12Can44000108_FD_203841 | JGI IMG/M metagenome (GOLD analysis project Ga0306923, IMG submission 203841) | Lab enrichment of tropical soil microbial communities from Luquillo Experimental Forest, Puerto Rico - statanox.12C.anox.44.000.108 (v2)... | ecosystem: Environmental > Terrestrial >...
ACCTCGGGATCCGCGAAGAATGGGTGCCGTTGTTCGACAAGTTCGGCGTCGACCTCGTGGTGTGTGGACACGAACACCACTACGAGCGCTCACACCCGATCCGCGGCCAGGAAGCGAACGCCACCCTGACCCCGGTCGCCGCAGCAACCACGACCGACGTGATCGACACCAGTAAGGGGACGGTGCACATGGTCATCGGCAGCGGCGGAACGTCCGCCCCGTCGAACGCGCTGTTCTTCGACCCGCCACAGTGTTCGGGTGATCACCTCCGTCGGTGCGCCTCACCCGCTAACAGGCAAACGTCCACCGGTCTACGTGAAGGAGCAAGCGCCCTGGTCGGCCGTACGAAACGCTGCGCATTCCTACGGCTTTGCGGCGTTCACCGTTGATCCTGGACCAGATCGTGGCGGTCTCACCATGATCAAGGTTACCTACTACGACGTGACGGGGCCAAACGGTCAGCTGGCCCCGTTCGAAACCTTCACGCTGCGCCGCCCCCGACGCGACTAGACTACCTTAGCCAGTTATGTTTGGGCTCCCCGCCGGTTGGTCCAGAGAAGGCGGGAAGCCGGCGACCTGCCGGTCATACAGGCTACCAACGACCGCTCGCACCCTTCTGGCGGCGCCTCGCTGCGAAATTGGTGGGTCGCGACCCTATCTGCGTCATTCGCACTCATTCGCCAGCCTCTTCACAGCCAAGGGGAATTTGCGGACCTGACTACACGAACCCTCCGGTCACGAATGCGCCGCTGTCGGACCGCAAAATGACTACCCCATCGCCTCGATCATGCTTGCCTTTTGGCGTCAATTGCCACGGGCCCACAATCGAGGGCATCCCAAACGGTTCCACCTTTGCCGGCACGGTCGAGATTCCAAGATTGCCCGGGCGGGCGGCGCGACCTAGCATCGAGGGTCGTGCGTGGTTTGGGAGGGCTTCATGGAATTCGGCGCCTCGATCTTTTTCACCGATTACTCGATCACCCCGGCCGCATTGGCGGTCGCAATGGAGGAGCGCGGTTTCGATTCGGTGTGGGCGGCCGAGCATTCGCACATCCCGGTGCCACGCCGCACGCGGGCCGACAGCGAGCTGGGCAAGCGCTACTACGATGTGATGGACCCCTTCGTCACCTTGACCGCGGCGGCGTGCGCGACGAAGCGGCTCAAAGTCGCCACCGGCATCTGCCTCGTGATCCAGCGCGACACGATCCAGACCGCCAAGCTCGTCGCCTCGCTCGATCAGGTCTCTGGCGGGCGTTTTCTATTCGGCATCGGTGGCGGATGGAACCAGGAGGAGATCGAGAACCACGACACCGTCTTCGCGACCCGCATGCAGAAGATGCGCGAGCAGATCGAAGCGATGAAGGCGATCTGGACCGAGACCAAGCCGGAATATCACGGCGAGCTCGTCGATTTCGGCACGATCATGACCTGGCCGAAGCCGGTGCAGAAGCCGCATCCGCCGGTCATTCTCGGCGGCGCCTTTCCATGGGCAGCGCGGCGTGCGATCCGCTACGGCAACGGCTGGTATCCGAATGCCGCAAGCGGCAATCCCGAGGATTACCTGCCAGCCTTCCGCAAGATGGCGCTTGACGCTGAGCGCGATCCTGCCTCACTGCCGGTCACGATCGGCGGCGCGCCCGACGATCTGGACAAGCTGAAACGGTTCCGCGACCTCGGCGCTGCGCGGGTCAATGTGAGCCTGATGTCGGAAGCCCCCGACGACATCCTGCCGATACTGGACAAGTGGGCCGGTTACATTCGCCAACTGCGCGACTGAGGCGGCGGCAGGTCCGCCGCACTGCAGGCACGTGGGCCTGCCCATCTGGCAGGGCCCCGACATTTGTCAATCAACAAATCGCCCGAAAGGGCGGGCGACGAGAGGGAAACGCGATGTTGGCCTGGCTGCGCGATCTAACCTCGCGGGAACGCCGGACGATGCTCGCCTGCTGGGGCGGCTGGACCTTGGACGGCTTCGATCAGCAGCTCTACAGCTACGTCGTCCCCACGGTCATTGCGGTATGGGGCATGTCGACCGGCGCCGCCGGCACGATCGGTACAGTCACCGTCGTTACATCGGCGTTCGGCGGCTGGTTTGCCGGGGCGCTTGCGGACCGTTTCGGCCGCGTGCGCATGCTGCAGATCGCGATTTTGTGGTATTCGGTCTTCACCTTCCTGTGCGGCTTCGCCCAGAGCTTCGAGCAGTTGTTCATCCTGCGCGGCCTGCATGGGCTCGGGTTCGGTGGCGAATGGGCCACTGGCGCGGTACTGATGGGCGAGGTCATCCGCGACAAGTATCGCGGACGCGGCGTCGGCTTCGTGCAGACCGGCGCAGCCGTCGGTCCGGGCTTGGCAGCGCTCGTCTACGCCGGCCTCTATGCCGTTCTGCCCGAAACGATTGCGTGGCGGGCGCTGTTCTGGGTCGGCATCTTGCCCGGCCTGTTCGTGCTGTGGATCCGCCGCAGCATTCCGGAATCGGACGCGTTCGAGGGGCGGCGCAACAGCGGCGCGCAGCCCGGCATCGCCCACCTGCTCTCGGCGTTTCGCGGGCCGTATCTGTGGCTGACGATAAAAGTATCGCTGATGGTCATGGGCGCGCAGGGGGGTGTCTGGGCCGTTGGCTTCTGGATGCCGACCTATCTGCGCACAGTGCGCCATTTGTCCGCCTCCGGCACCGGGCTCTACGTCGCGGTTCAGCAATTAGGGGCGCTAATCGGATTCCTGCTCGGCGCCTATCTGGCCGACGCGATTGGCCGCAAATCGACGTTCATGATCTCGGCCGTCGCGACAATCATCATGGTGCTCGTCTATCTGTACGTGCCGGTCGGTGACACTGGTCTCCTGCTCCTCGGGATCCCGCTCAACACGGCGATCCTGATGAAGTTCGCACCGATGGGCCCGTTTATGACGGAGCTCTACCCGACCAATATCCGCGGCACCGGCCAGGGTTTCTGCTACAATGCCGGCCGGGCGATCGGCTCGGTATTCATGACCGCGATCGGCTTTGCGACGGCGGTAATGCCGCTCGGCACGGCGATCGCAGTGTTCTCGACTTTGGCGCATGCGCTTATGATCGTCATGCTACTGCTGCTCCCCGAGACGCGCGGCCGCGCTATCGCGAGCCTCGAGACCGAGGCGCCGGGTGCCGCGGCGTATCCTTCCCGGGCGGCCGTCGGGCGCAGTTAGCCGGGGGGAGCATGAAATTCTTCCCGGAGCGGCTATTTGTCGGCGATTTCGTCATATCCGCGACCCAAGAACTCGATCAAGCAGATGCCGTGGCCGAAAGGATCAGCCAAGTGCGCGATGCGGCCCCAGCTGTGCGTCTGGATGTCATCCTCGCAAATGGCGCCGGCTTTCCTTGCTCTGGCGACTGCCGCCTCAATGGCGGGAACGACAAAGTCAACATGCACTGGCGTCCAATGACGGGAATAGCGCCGTAACTCGTCAGTAGCTGCCGAAGGCTTCGTCCCGCCCGGTTTCATCAGCAAATAAACCGGCGACGACGCGCCCACCAACTCCACGCCGAAAGAGCCGAACCGCCGCGAAACCTGCAGGCCGATTGCCTGCTCGTAGAAGGTGATTGCCTTCGCGAGGTCATCGACGTCTATGTTGATCAAAAGATCCATGGTTGGCTCTCCACAATTGCCTCAGACTAACGATGATCACCTCGTACGACATCGGAGAGTCCGGCGAGCCTAACATTCGATCGACGAGGCAACATCGGCCGATCGTGACCCAGACTGGGCGTGCTCGGTGGACTTCGCGCGAGAGTCGGATAAAATCGGCACCGTCGGATCGACCTATTTCTCGGAGATCGAGAAGGTCCGCTCGAACAAGGCCGGTCCGGCCGGTGGCGGCAGGGAGGGGCTCATGAAGATCACAAAGGCGCTGCCAGTACTGGTGGCCACCGCGGCCTTGTTGGCCGGAGGGTCGCTGTCAGCCCGGGCGCAGCCGCAGAACGCTGCCGCCGCGATCGCGATCGGCGAAAAGGACATCGGCGGCGTGGTCTCCGGCCCGCACGGTCCCGAGGCGGGTGTCTGGGTCATTGCCGAGACGACCGAACTACCGACGCGGTTCAGGCGCATCGTCGTGACCGACGATCAGGGCCGCTATCTGGTGCCGGACCTGCCGCAAGCCGATTACAGCCTCTGGGCGCGCGGCTACGGTCTTATCGACTCGCCCAAGATGCGCGTGAAGCCAGGCCAGCGGCTCGATCTCGCCGCCGCGTCGGCGCCCAGCGAGGCGGAGGCGGCGCATTACTACCCGGCGATCTATTGGTACTCACTGCTGATGATCCCGGACAAGGACCAGTTTGGCGGCGAGAACGGCATCCCCGCCAAAGTCACCCAGCAGGACTGGCTGACGATCCTCAAGAACCGAGCCTGCGTGGGCTGTCATCAGCTCGGCCAGGAAGCGACGCGCACGATCCCCGCAGCGTTCGACGATCAGAAGACCAGCACCGACGCCTGGATGCAGCGCGTCCAGTCGGGCCAGTCGGCGCCATTTATGGTGAACCCGCTCGCCGGGCAATTGGGCGGCGCGCCGTTCAAATATTTCGCCGATTGGAGCGACCGGATCGCGCATGGCGAGCTGCCTCATGCAACGCCGCCGCGACCGCAAGGGGTCGAGCGCAACCTCGTCATCACCGAGTGGGATTGGGGCCGCTCGGACAAATACCTGCACGATCTAATCTCGACCGATAAGCGCGATCCCACAGTCAATGCCAATGGCAAGGAGTTCGGCTCACCGGAGTACTCGACAGACGAATTGCCGATCCTCGACCCCATGACAAACACGGTCACCTATTTTAAGGCACCGGTGCGCGACCCCGGGATGCCGCTATCGCTCGGCGACGGGCACGCCGCGACCTTGGAACCGGTGATGCCGTCGGCTTATTGGGGCGACCGGCAGATCTGGGACACGCGCGTCAACAACCACAATATGATGATCGACCGGAAGGGCCGGGTGTGGTTGACCGCCTCCGTGCGCGGCCTCGACAATCCCGCCTTCTGCAAAGAGGGCTCCGACCATCCCTCGGCCAAGCTCTTTCCGCTGAAGGAGAGCCATCGCCAGCTGGCGATGCTCGACCCGAAGACGATGAAATACACCTTCGTCGACACCTGCTTCGACACGCATCACCTGCAGTTCGGCTTCGACAAGGACGACACCTTGTGGACGAGCGGCGGCGGTCCGGTTGTCGGCTGGCTTGACACCAAGGTTTTCGACGAGACCGGAGACGCCGCGAAGGCACAGGGCTGGACCGCACTGGTGCTCGACACCGACGGCAACGGCAGGCGCGACGCCTATGTCGAGCCGGACCAGCCGCTCGATCCGAATAAGGACAAGCGCATCCCCGGCGGCTTCTACGCAATCATGCCGAGCCCGGTGGACGGCTCGGTGTGGGGCACCGTCGGCGTGTTCGCCGGCAAGGGTGCCGTCGTGCGGCTCGACCCCGGCACGAACCCGCCCACGACCGGGCTCGCCGAGATCTATAACGTCCCGCTGCCGGGCTTTGGGCCGCGCGGCGCCGACATCGATGGCCAGGGTGTCGTGTGGGTCTCGCTTGGCAGCGGGCATCTCGGCAGCTTTGACCGGCGCAAATGCAAAGCTCCGCTGAACGGCCCCAATGCCACTGGCGACCAGTGCCCGGAGGGCTGGAGCTTCTACCAGTATCCGGGGCCGGGCTTTGCCGGCATCGGCGACAACAGTGCGGAGGCGAGCTATTACACGTGGGTCGATCAACACAATACCCTGGGGCTCGGGAACGACGTTCCGATCTCGACCGGCAATGAAAACGACGCGCTGTTGGCGCTCGTGGACGGGAAATGGGTTGTGCTCCGCGTACCCTACCCGCTGAGCTTCTACGCCAAGGGCCTGGACGGCCGCATCGACGACCCCAATGCGGGATGGAAAGGGCGCGGGGTGTGGACGACGAGCGGCGACCGGGTGCCGTGGCTGAAGGAAGGCGGCAAGGGTACGGTTCCGATCGCCTTCCATTTCCAATTCCGCCCCAACCCGCTCGCCGATTGACGGCCCGCGCCGCCGGGCCCGGTACACCTAGTTCGTCCGCCCCGTCGGATTAGGTGGTCGCGTCCCGTCAAGCCGCCTCCAAAGTGGGGGTCGCGTCGATCTCGTCGGCCATCTCGCGGCGCAGCCGTTCGAGGTCGTAGCGGGTGTGCAAGACAAGCCACAGCTAAGGACCATTGCCGCACAGCTTGCCGAGCCGCAACGCCATGTCGGGCGTCACGGCGGCGCGCTCGGTAAGGACAGCGTGAAGCGCCTGCCGCGAAACTCCTAGGAGGCGCGCGATCTCGACGCGCGGCCGGCCGAGCACCGGCAGGATTTCCTCGCGCAACAACTCGCCCGGATGTATTGCCGGCAACCCGGTCCCCGTCCTCGGCTGGATCGTCAATGGTAGTCCTCCAAATCGACAGCGACGGCAGCGGCAAGCGCGACGCTGCCGTCGAGCGTGACCAGCCGGTCGATCCGCAGAAGGACAAGCGCATCCCCGGCGGCTTCTACGCGATCATGCCGAGCCCGGTCGATGGTGAGCGCTCGACGCTAGGCTCGGTCCCGGACCTATCGGGGAGGGCGGCCATTTTGACCGTTATGTGCCGCGAAGCACGACGGGGGCGTCTACCGCCTTCACTCCCTGACCTGACCGCAGCACCATCAGCGGGATGATATCCAATTCTGCCAAGTATCCTTCAAGGTGCATCGCGAGGTGCGACACGCGTACCAGGGTATCCTCGAGCGCCTCGAGCTCCGCCGCTGGCCGTCCGCGAAAGCCATGGAGCAGCCGGGCGCCTTTGACCGCGACGGCTCGGCCGCCCTTTAGCACCCCTAAAAACCCGGCCCAAAGCCGCGAGTGGAGCGAGACACCGCGCGCCCAGCACAGCTGCTTTAAAACGTAGAGTAAACTGTCACCGTAATCCCGTCACCGTAATCTCGGATATATCGCGCCGCCGCCCCCGTGAACCTCTCGACCCCGGTGAACCTCTCGAATATCTGACGGCCAGGGCAACTTTGGACCCTCGCCCAAAGCGGGGCGTCGGCGCCCCCGCCCATAGGTTCAATCACGGTCTGTTTCGTGTACGGCCTAACGCGCCTGCGCCAGGCTTTATGCTCATTTCAACCCGCAAGACAGTGTTATAGGGCGTCCCGTATTTGATCCTAGCCTTGAGTGGGCAATTGCCCGTCGAGTTAACAAAATTTCCGAAAGATGGGAAGCCTGTGTCTACAGTCGCGCAGACAACTTCCCGGCCTTCCCCATCATAGACAATTTGACCTGACTTGTAGCTGAGTCCGGGCACGCTGCCTTGAGGATACTCCATGATGATACTTTTGCCTGTTCCGACTGAAACTGGCACATACACCCATGCGCTGCCGTTTTTATCATATCCAAAGGATGGAAAGCCTGATTTTTGGACTGGCGCACCAGCCACTTGCTGGTGAATGACCACAATGGGCCCGGTTGCCGCAGCCACAGTTACGTTCGAGCTAGAATAGTAACTGTGCGTTGACGGGTTATAATATGCCGTAGGTTCTTCGCCAGATCCGACCGCACCTTGAGCCTGACCGCAGGCCATGGGCCGCTGTTCACCACCACTATTTGTCAGGCGGAAATCCTGGCAGGCCTCGCCGTCATGCCGGAAGGCCGCCGCCGCGCTGCTCTTGAAACGGCGGCTCAAGCCATATTCGCAGACGATATCAACGGGCGCGTGCTCCCGTTCGACGCGGCGGCCGCAGCGGCCTACGCGGACATTTTCACCGCCTGCCGAACGGCCGGCCGCCCGACCGCGCTCGATCTGATGATCGCAGCCGTCGCGCGAGCCAACGGTGCCGGCGTGGTCACGCGCGATATCGGCGGTTTCGAAAATTGCGGTGTCCCACTTGTCGATCCGTGGCAGACTTTATCTTGAAGAGGCCGCCGCAGGACGACCGCGCCGCCAGGCGAATGTATGAGGGTGCCGGGCTGGGATCCAAGGACGTCAATATATTCAATCCTTACGACAGCTATGCACCCATGGCGCAGTTGTTTCTGGAGGGCTTCCAGTGCCACGGCGTCAGAGTCGGAGATGCCTTCGCGTTCTACGCGGGCGATATCAGGTTTGGAGGAACACACCCGTTCTGCTCGAGCCGCGGTGGTCTGGGGACCGGGCACTGCCGTACGGCCGTGTACACCGACAGCATCGAGCAGCTCCGCGGCACGGCCGGCGCCCGGAAGGTCAAGGTTCGGGCAAGGAGCGCGCTGGCGGCATCCACCACGCCGAGCAGTGGCGGCTGGATCATGTTCGGCAAATCCCCGAGCTGACGACCTGTGACACTGGAGATCACCGGCTCGCGACGATTAATCTCAGTGCCTGACCCAAAATGGCTGGCGAGCGAGGACTAAGGTTGGCAAATCAGTTTGTGAACGGACCTTCGCCGAAGCGCGCGGCTACAACGAAGATGCGCCGGTTAACGGACAATGTGGTCTGCGACGTCTCAATTAAATTTCGTTCGATATCTAACCGGCGCTTCGGAGCTGAACCAAAATGTTACCTCGCCGTCAGCACGGCCTTGCGATACGGCACCCCCTATGAAAATGGGCACTGTCACTCCTCTGGGTCGATCCCTTGCTGATGGTGCAATTAGGCATACCAGTCCTTCGGCGCGAGCGCGCGCTCCGAGTTCGCGGCATAGCGTATGGTCGTCGCTGATCAGACACGGAAATTCTCTTAGAAAGCGACGTATATCTTTCGCATTCCCGTTTATCATCCAGGATAGAAGGGGATAGCGAACCGGGTACGGTCTTCCAACCGGCGGATTGTAGTATTGGCGCTGTGACTGTGCCGCTTCCCTACTGGCCGTTCGATGTCCTCGTGCGGCGTAGAGTACTCCGTAAGTTCCATCCGAGTATCTTCCTTGGCTCGGAGAGCGAAACGGGATATTGGCCATATCGGTTATCGTGTCGTCGCCCAAGGCCTCAGGTCCGCCTAAGGCTTGTAGCGCTTCGGCGAGCTCGCGTTCATCATCGATCTCGATGCGCATTTGACGCTGCAACAATATGCGACCTGGAGGGAGCGCAACTCTGCTGACGCGTTCAGAGATGACGATCGGCCGTGTCCGGTCGAGCATCTATAGGCGCGACATGCCGCGCTCGACGACTTCCTGGACTCGCAAAATGCCCGGTATGCGGTTTCGAAGCATGTACTCCAACGGAGAGAGATTTCCGAGGAGGGGCAGCTGATCGTGAACCCAACGCGCTTCATCAGCGGGATTGACGAAGAGGTTAGAGAGGATCGCGTGTATCGAATACATGATCCGCAGCCGATCGGATCTGTCCGTGTTCGGCGCGAAGGTCATCCGTCCTTCCAGCAGTGCCGGGATCAGCATTTCGTTCGAATAGGCTAGCAGATTTGCTAACTCGGAATTGCTCAGAGCCCACGATCGCGAGATCGCTTGAATAAGACGCACTGGCCCGGTAATCCGGCCTGCCAGCTCGGGCTGCGATTGAGGCCTTGGCTGCAAGAGGCCCTGGAGGACTTCTAGGGCGATCACTGCTTGCGGTCCGGGGGGAGCTGCTGGGGCAAAAGTATCTAAGCCCCCCAACAGCGCACGCCCGTGCTGCGCGCCAAAGCTCGTTGGTGGGATATCCCGTTCCAGGCCTTGGAGTTCTGGCACGACTTACTCTACTAGCGTCCCAATCCCGAGCCATTCGCAGATGGCTTTCGACGACATCTCCGAAAATCCTAGCCGCTTTTCGGTCGTATCGAACTCGCCGCCGGGGAGAAATTGATAGTCTCGCATGAGGTATAGGTTCGCGTCCGGTATTGCCGCAGGCTCTGCGGCAAAGAGAAGCTGCCATCCCGCGGTTAAATTCTGAAAAGTCATTCTAAGAAAGTGATCGATCCGCTCCGCGCCTATCAGCGCCGGGTCAAATGGCGCACGTTGCGGGGTCGCCGCTTGTGCAAGGATCTCCGCAACTCCGTCCTTGTCGACATCAACGTTCAGCCAGCTTGCAATCCGCAGGCTCACAGCACCTTCGGTCGCCGCCGTAGTCTTTTCCATGAAGGCATGCATCAGAAGCGCACAGTCCTGTCCAAACCTCGTCTCTTGGGGGCTTCTCAAATTTGTCGCCTGCACGGACATTTGATCGACGCGCATGGAAATCTCGAGCCGTCCGTCGAGCAGGCTCACCTGCAATCCTACCTCAGAAAGGTTGTTTGAGCTTAGGGCTCGGAAAGCAACGACCGGGATACCGGGGTAGCGATCGGCGAACATCTGGTAGAGGCCGCGAATGAGATCGGGGATGCTTCCCAGCAATTCCAGCGCCGGAGACGCGAACGGCACGGTGTAGATCGCATCTGCGCGGACTAGGGTGAAAGTCATCGAGGTGCCTTTTCGGCGAACCTTAGCGTCTTGGCAGATCAGACGTCCATCGTCTCCGCCTCGGCCCGAGCAAGTCCGTCAAGAGGCATCAAGAGCGGTTCCTGCGGCCAAGGCTGAGCGGCGGTTGTAGTTCCAAAGCGATCCACTGCTACCGACAATTAGACCGCGCAAGCTTTTGGATCGGGCTCTCAGCCACGTCCGGGGCT
>Ga0306923_10008018_pt1 | contig 10577 bp, 10 predicted proteins | sample sta12Can44000108_FD_203841 | JGI IMG/M metagenome (GOLD analysis project Ga0306923, IMG submission 203841) | Lab enrichment of tropical soil microbial communities from Luquillo Experimental Forest, Puerto Rico - statanox.12C.anox.44.000.108 (v2)... | ecosystem: Environmental > Terrestrial >...
TCATCCCCGAAATTCATCCTATGAATTTCGGGGGCAGGACACTAGCTGCCCTTTCTTCTTGGGCGCCGGCCACCTACATTGGGCGGGGTTCGCAACCCGGAAGCCGCCATGCTCCTCGCCCTCCTGATTCTGCTCGGCCTCGCCGCCCCCATCGCAATCCCACTCGCGACCGATCAGCCGCCCGCCTATGTCGCACCGCTGGAACGCGACCATACCCTGGTGGGCAAGGTGTGGCTGCCGGCAAGCCAAAGCTTCATCGAGCCCGCCGAGCTGGTAACGCGGGCCGAGGCGGCCGACGCGGTTCTGCTGGGCGAGACCCATGACAACCCCGACCACCATGCTTTGCAGGCCTGGATGCTGGCGCGGCTGCTGGCCTCGGGCAAGCGGCCGCTGGTGGCGTTCGAAATGATCGACGCGGGCCAGGCCCAGGCGCTCGACCGCTACCTCGCCGCCTCGCCCACCGACGCGGCCGGCCTTGGCGACGCGCTCGACTGGGATAAGAGCGGCTGGCCTGCCTGGTCCATGTACCGCCCCATCGCCGAAGCCGCCATGCAGGCGGGCGTGCCGCTGGCACCCGCCAACCTGACCCGCGAGCAGGTCCGTGCCCTGATCAAGGCCGAGCCGGAAAAGCCGTTGCCACCGCTGCCGAGCGAGCAGGCCGGCGCCCTGGAGCATGAAATCGCCGAGAGCCATTGCGGCATGCTCCCCGCAGCGGCCCTGCCCGGCATGGTGCGGGTGCAGCGCAGCCGCGATGCGGTCATGGCGGAGACCCTGGCCAAGGGCATGGCGCGCCAGCAGGCGGCGGTGCTGATCGCCGGGGCCGGCCATGTGCGGACCGACCGCGGTGTTCCGGTGGCGCTGTCGCGCGAGGCGCCCGCCGCCAAGGTGCTGTCCATCGCTTTCCTGGAGGTGAAGGACGGCGAAACCGACCCGGCCGCCTATGGCGGCCTGTTCGACACCGACCGCCTGCCCTTTGACGCGGTCTGGTTCACTCCACGCGCGGAACGCGAGGACCAGTGCGAGGCGCTGAAGCGCCACCTGGAAAGAAAGAAGGGCTAGACCAGATCCGCCAGGGTCTTCTTGTCGAGCACGCCGAGGAAGGCCGCCAGCGCTTCGTCCACCACCCGGGCCAGCTTGCAATCGAGCAGCGGACAGGGCTGGTCGATGTCGTTGCATGGCAGCAGGGTGAGGTTCTCTTCCTGGCGCATCAGACGCCCCAGGTTGATGGTTTCCGGCTCGCAGGCCAGCCGCAAGCCGCCGTTCTTGCCGCGCACGGTGCTGATGTAGCCCAACTCGCTCAGACGGCGGACGACCTTTTTCAGGTGTTCCGCGGAGATACGGTAGTACTCGGCCACCTCGCGCACCGTGACCACGCGGTCGCGGTTGCCGGCCAAGTAACGCATCAGGCGCAGCGAGTAATCGGTAAACTGGGTAATCTTCATGCCTGCCCCGAACCGAAAGACGCGACGTATACCCGCAGTTGGGCCAGGCGTTCAATGATTTGCGCAACGAGGGACGGCAGCTCGGCCCGATCGCCGCCGGACAGCGCCATCTGCTCGATGCGGGTGAAGAGGGTGAACAGACGCTCCTCGCCGAACATGGCGGCCTTGCCACGGGCCCCATGGGCGTGCTCGGCCAGATCGTCGGCCGGGGCTTCCGCCAGTTCTTGCAGGCGGGCGGCGTCCTTTTCCATCTCGGCCACGAACACGGGCAGCATGTGCTCCAGCCCGGCCGGGATTTCGGGTGGCGGCGGTTCGTCTATGCGCGGCATTTCCAGCCTTTCCAGTCAGACGTGCTCACCGGCCCCGTCCATCGCCAGTTTGCCTAGAAACGATAGGGTGTCGCAACGAATTCGCGTAAACGGTCCGACTACAAGACAGCATATCCGATGCCCACGCTGCCATGCTTAAGGCTTAGGCAGACACCCTTGCGCCGCCCCCGCCCCATTGCCATTATCAAAGGGCGAACACGGGCGGACGGCACGCCGCCTGGCAGGACAGCCTTCAAATCTCCTCCCCTTGGAACGACCGCGCGGCCCTGTCCCCCAGGGCCGCGCGGTTCTTTGTGCGATCGTTTCCCGTCAGCTCCCCCACAGCAGCAGCGCCACCACTTGCGGTGCCATGACGCGCAGGACCATGACCAGCGGGTAGACCGAGGCGTAAGCCAGGATGGGAGCTTCCGACGACGACATGCCCTGGGCGAAGGCCAGCGCCGGCGGATCGGTCATGGAGCCCGCCAGCACGCCGCACAGGGACAGGTAGTTGGTGCGGGTGATGATGTAACCGGCCACGCCCACCACCAGCAGCGGCACCAGGGTAATCAGCGCGCCGCAGGCCATCCATTTCAGGCCGTCGCCGTGCAGCAGGGTGTCGACAAAGCCGTGGCCCGACTTGACGCCCACGGCGGCCAGGAACAGGGCGATGCCGAGATCGCGCATCATGTGGTTGACGGGTGGAGGCATGAACCACACCACCGGGCCCAGATGACCAAGGCGCGACAGTAGGATGGCCACCAGCAACGGGCCGCCGGCCAGACCCAGCTGCACCGGCGCAGGCAGGCCAGGCAAGGCGATGGGCAGCGAACCCAACAGCATGCCCAGAGCGATGCCGATGAAAATGGGCACCATCTGGGTTTCCTGCAGCGCCTTCGAGCGGTTGCCCACCAGCTTGGCAACGTCGTTGAAGGCATGGGGGTCGCCCACCACGGTCAAGATGTCGCCGAATTGCAGGGTGAGGTGGGCGCCGGGCACCAGTTCATGGCCACCGCGGCTGACGCGGCTGATGACCATGTTGTAGCTGCCGCGCAGGTCCATCTCACCCAGGCTCTTGCCCAGGATAGCCGAGTTGGTAACCACCATGCGCTCCCACGCCACCTCGTCGGATTGCATCTTCTTGAGGTCGACGTCGGCGACGGGGCCGATCAGGCGCTTCAGGCGCTCCAGGTTATTGCGCGGACCGACGGCCAGAACCACGTCGCCCTCGGCCAGCACATCCTCGGCGCTGACCACGTGCTGGCTGCCGTCGTGCAACACGCGCGACAACACCACGCCCATTTCCTTGAGCTCTTCGAGTTCGCGCAACTGGCAGCCCACCACGGCCGGGTTCCTGACCACCACATTGATGGTCTCGACCACCGTGTGGTTGGCCGCCCGCGCGGCCTCGAAGTCCTTGGCGGCGGTTTTCACGTTCAGGCCGAAGACCACCCGCACCAGCAGCATGGACAGCAGAATACCGACGATGCCGAAGGGATAGGCCACGGCATAGGCCTGGCCCAGCACCGTCGCCCCCTGGGCCGCGCCCAGCTCGCTTAAGACCTGCTGGCCGGCGGCCAGCGAGGGCGTGTTGGTCACGGCGCCCGACAGAATGCCCAGCGCAGCCGGCAGTTCGACCCCGCCCACCAGATGCACCGCCACCGCGGTCAGCGTCCCCAGCACCACGATGGCCACCGCCATCAGGTTCAGCGCCAGGCCATCCTTCTTGAAAGCCTGGAAGAAGCCCGGACCCACCGAGACGCCGATGGCATAGACGAACAACACCAGGCCGAATTCGCGGGCAAAGCCCAGCATGGTGGCATCGACACCCACGTCGAAATGGCCGAACGCGACACCGGCGAACAGGGCGCCGCCCACCCCCAACCGCACACCGGCAATCTTGATTTGTCCCAGGCTGAGGCCGAGTGCCGCCACGGCCGACAGAATCAGCAATGCCTGAGCAACACCGTGCAGATGCATACCTTCCCCCCCAAAAGTCCAGTACGGATGGTTGTACCGGCACGGGGATTAGGCAAGGGAAAAGGTTATGACGGGGAGGTCACCGCGCCGCCGGGAATTGCACGCCGCCCTTGCAGCGCGGCCGCACGTCGCGGGCACAGGCGCGGAAATTCAGATCCCTATCCAGACATACACGGACTTCCGCCGCCTGGCGGCCGCGGCAGACCACGGCCAAGCCCTTGCGCTCCATGCCAGGATTGGCGGCGATGAACAGCTTTTCCACCTGCTCGACGGTCAGGCTCTGCTGCTGCTCGGGCATCTGGAACAGCTTGGGGATGCGCACCTGCTCGTAGGCGTGGCGGGTCTTTGCGAAATACGCCGAAGCGTCGGCGCCGTCGCAGGTGCCATGACGCGACCACTCGTGCTGGATCAGCTTGCGGCTGGGCATCACGGGCAGCATGTCGTCCATCACCTGGGCCGGGACCGGTTGCGGCGCCGCGCACTCGGCCGGGTAACCGCCCTTGGAATATTGCGGCCACAATCCATGCACCACGAAGCCGTAGCGGCGCGCGCCATTGCACTGGTCGCCGTCGACCTTGCCCACCTTGCCGCCGCACCAGGTGGGCGACCACGACAGCGACAGGACATAATAGTCGAACTGCCCTGCCCGCCCGGTGTCGCGTGCCAGCGCGGGCGACAGCGGCAGCCAGCACAAGGCCAGGATCAGGGCGGCAAGACGGCGCATGGGATTTCCCCGGGGTTCAGACCATTGCCGCCAATGGTCGCACAAGCCGGCACGCCTGCAAAGGCACCCCTGGGACACCTGGTGATGTCAACCGGAGATTATCCTTATGCCCCCCGCGCCGAAACCCCAACCGCCCGCCGGGTCTGGTCGCGCAGGCCGCTGTCCACCAGTCCGGGCAGCAGGCGTTGCACCAGCAGGAAGAATCGTTCCGGGCCGCGCGGATAGATGTCGCGGACATCATTGGTGATGCCGTCCGCCAGCCGCTGCGCCACCGTCTCCGGCGGGTCCAACCGCATGGAGAATGCCTTCACATAACAGGCGAAGCCATCGGCCGCAGGGGTTCGCGTGCCGCGCGGGGCGCAATAGGTCACGCCCACACCCTGGTCGGCCAGTTCGCGCCGCAGCGCCTCGGACCAGCCGCGCATACCGAACTTTGTGGCCGAGTAGGCGGCGAAAAAGGGAAAGCCGATGTCGCCGAACATGGACCCCACATTGACCACCCGCCCCTGCCCCGACGCCCTGAGCAGGGGCAGCAGGCTGCGGGTGATGCTCATGGGAGCCAGCAGATTGACTTCGACCATGGTCCGCCAGACGTCGTCATCCTGCAGGCTGATGGGCCCGGCCTCGACCACGCCGGCATTGTTGACCAGCAGGTCCAGCCGCCCCGACAAGTCCATCACCCGGGCGTAGATCGAGGCGCGCGCCTCGGGATCGGCCAGATCCAGCGGCAACACCCAGTTGCTGGCGAACCGCCTCCAGTGCGGCCAGGTTGCGCCCCAACAGGATGGGCCGGACGCCCCGGCGGGACAATTCCACGGCAAGAGCCCGGCCGATGCCCGACCCGGCTCCGGTAACCATGGCAACGGCGCCGTCAAGCCGCATGGCTCACCTCCCCGCCCCCTTGCAACGCCCGGAAGACGTTGCCGTAAAGGGCATAGAATTCCTTGGCTGCGGCAATCACCGTAGCGCGCCGTGCCGGCCTGTCGACGGCGTCCAGCAGGCGGGCGAAGGCCTCGACATGGCCCACATCCAAGCCCCCGTGGGAGGTAAGGTAGCTGAAGCCGCGCTCGCCGCCGCCCAGCCGGGCACGGATGGACTCGGCGGCGCGGATGGCCAGCGCCACCGACATCCCTTCCAGCACATGCACCATGCCCAGCAGGCTGTAGGGCCCTTCCTCGGCGATCAGGTGGAAGGCGTGGGCCACCAGGACCCGCACCGGCAGCGGCGGACGGGCGTGGCGGGTGGCCTCGGGATCGCCGCCCAGCGCGGCGATGTCCTCAAGGATCCACTCGTCGTGCCCGATCTCTTCGCGCACGTATTCCTCCAGTCCGACAGCCATCGCCCCGTCGTCGGCGCCGCACGCCTTCAGCGCCGCCTGCAACAGCGGCACGGTGTAGCGCACATGGTGGTAGGCGCTGTTGAGGAAGGACAGGTACAGGTCGCGCCCGACGCCATTGGCTACCGCATCGGCGATCAGCGGGATGGACATGAAGTGATTGCGCTCGGCCGAGGTCTCGGCCAGCAAGGCATCGTAGAAGCTCAATTTTACCTCACGCAGAGTTTGAGCGATGCGGCGACGGCGCGGGCGGCCGTCGGGCGTGAACAGGTCGTGGACCAGGGAGAGTGGCAGCACCGCCACCTCCACTGGCCGCGCATAATCAGGGGCGGCCGCGGTCAATTCCCGCACGCGCAACAACCAATGGTCGACACCGACAGGAGCGACCGGGTCGGCCGGCACTACCGCCGCCTTCACGCCCGCATGACCGGCGATGACCGCGCAATGGCGGATGGAGGGATCAGCCAACAGCATGGGCTCGATCCACTCCGGGTGAACATTGCGGCCCTGGGGGGTGACGACGACGTCGTCCTTGCGCCCCAGCACGACCAGATTGCCGTCCGCATCGAAGCGCCCCAGATCGCCGGTGCGCCATAGGCCCTCGGCGGGGGCGCCGCCCAAATAGCCGTGCATCACCGTCGGGCCGCGCACCACGATCTCGCCATCCTCGATGTCGACCGACAGGCCCTCCAACGGCCTCCCCACGGTACCGGAAACGCGCCGGCCGGGGCGGTTGACCGCCACCACCGAACAGCATTCAGACAGGCCATAGCCCTCGTGCACCGGCAGCCCCTTGTCCCAAGCCGACGCAGCCAATACCTCGCCCACCGGGGCCCCCCCCACTGCGACGAAGCGCAACGACACGGGTGCCTGACGGCCGGTGGCATGCAGCGCACGAACCCAACCCGACAGCAAATCGGGCACCACCACCGAGGTGGTCGCCCCCACCGCCTCGGCCTCCAGCGGCGAGGCGGCGATATGGATGCGCGCGCCCACCTTCAGCGGCAGCAGCACCCCGGCCAATTGCTCCAGCAGCAGCGAAAAGGGCAGCAGGGACAGATGAACGTCAGCCTTGCCGGGTTGAACTGCCTGGGCCAGGCCATCCAGGCTGGCGCCCATGCTGGGCTCACCCAGCACCACGCCCTTGGGGCGCCCGGTGGTGCCCGAGGTGTAGATGATGCGCCGCGAGGGCTCGCTCGACACCAGCCGGCCCCTGGCCGGACGAGCCTGCACCACCGGCACGCCAAGGCCGGCCACGCGCGGCTCCAATTCGGCCGTAGTGACGATGGCGGCCATATAGGAATTGCGCACCATATGGCGCCATTGATCGACCGAGAAGAAGTCGGGCAGCGGCACGATGGTGCGACCCAGCGAGGCGAGAGCCAAGTCGGCCACCACATGGCGGCGGTCGCGCGGCATCAGCAGGCCGACCACCTCGCCCATTCCCGCCAGCGTGGCGGCCATGCGGGCGATGTCGTCGGCAAGGGCGCCGTAACTCATGGCCCCTTGGGCATCGCTGATGGCAATGCGGTTGGGGTCGGTGGCCGCGATGGCGCGGATGGCGGCAAGCACGCTACGCATGAAGACGCTCCGGCGCCGCCAAGGTCGCCGCGCGCCGCAGTCCAGCCAGGGTGTCCGCCGAGACCGCCAGCACGCGGGGGTCATGCAGGTAATAGCTGCCCCACACACTGGCATCGGGCAGGCGCTCGGGCCGCGCCGCCCCCAAATCGACGCACACCAACCCGGCCCGGCGCAGCAACGCCCGCAGCCGATGGGTGGCGGTGAAAAGGCCGTAGGCGCACCCTGCCCCCAGGCACAGGCGGATGGCGGCCCCCACCAACGGCATGGCGGCACCCGGCCGAGTGGCGGCCAGGCTGGAGAATTCGACGATCTGATGGGCGGCCACCGGACGGCCGATAGCGGCACTCAAGGCGGCTTCGGTGCCGCCATCCAGGTAGGCAGCCGAGAAGAAGCCATCTTCGGCGAAGCGCAGCCCGGCCACCGCCAGCGGCTGACCCGACGCATCCAGGCAGGCGAGAAGCCGGCGCGGAAAGGCCGGCACATGGGCGCCGTATTCGGACAGGAAGACCTCGCGCACCGTGCGCTCCAACAGGGCGCGGGCGGGATGATCGCGGTCGGCGAGCAGCAGGGTCATGGTTGCCTCCTTACTGGAGGCGATCCTGTCTTTTCGACCTGACGGCAACCTTACGCTGCGGGGAAAACCATCCTGAATTGAGCACCGCCGCCCTCGGCATCCTCCACGCTGATGCTGCCGCCATGGGCGTTCATGGTGCGCTGGACGATGGCGAGGCCAAGGCCCGAGCCGCTGGTCTGACGCTCGGCGCGCCAGAAGCGCTGGAAGATGACGCTGCGCTGCTCTACCGGAATTCCCTGCCCTTGGTCGCGCACCAACACCGTCGGCGGATCGGCCTCAACCGTCAGGGTTACCGTGGTTCCAGCCGGAGTATGCTTGAGCGCGTTGTCCACCAGATTGCGCATGGCGTGGAACAGGGCATCGGATTGACCGTGGACGACCACGGGCTCGTCGGGGGCCTCGACCTCGACCATGCGATCCGACCGGATGGCCATGGGGGCCAGATAGGCCGCCACGTCGCATGCCAGGTCGGCCAGGTCGGCGTGGTCTGAGGGTTTGACCACCAGCGTCTCGGCGCGAGCGATGCGAAGCAGTTGCTCGACCAGATGGGTCATGCCGTCCAGGTCGCGGCGCAAGGCGGTGGCGGTGGCGCGGTCGGGCAAGGTGTCGATATGGGCAGCCAGCACCGCCAGCGGCGTGCGCAGCTCGTGGGCGGCATCGGCCGTGAAGTCGCGCTGACGGCGGAAGCCTTCCTCCAGGCGGTCCAGCGCGTTATTGACCGCGCCCACCAGCGGCAGCACTTCGCGGGGAACGCCGGCGTGGGGCAGGCGCAGTTCGGTGGTGAAGGGACCGATGCCCTCGGCCATCTGCGACAGCTCGCGCAGCGGCTTCAGGGTACTGCGGATGGTGAGAATCGACACCAGCAGCAACAGCATCAGGAACGGTGCCGCCAGCCAGCCCCCGTCCTCGAAGAAGTCGGCCAGCACCGTCTCGATCAGTTCCTGGTAGTTGCTGCCCAGCCGGACGACCTGAACGAGCAGCCGCCGTTCGCCCACGCGGAAGGGAAGCGCCTCGCCGAAGTAATTGGCCGGGCCGGGGCCATCGGGATCGTACTGATACAGCGAGCCGTCCTCGTCATCCTCCACCTTGCCGGGGATGGGGCCCACATTGGCGCCCGCCGAAAACAAGATCGTCCCGCTGTCGCGGTCCTTCACCGCAAAGCCGTGGGCGCCGTTGGAATTGGAATAGGCGGCGATCAGCGTGGTGGGCAGCTTGAGCAGCAGGCCGCCCTCGCCCGGCTTGACCGCCTCGACGATCATGCGCGCCGTCTCGATCATCGACTTGTCGCGCAACGAGCCAGTGGTGCTCTGGAACTCGAACCACAGCCACCCATAGGCGCAAATGATGGCCGTAATGGTTGCGAGGGATAGGCGCAACACGATGCGCCCCATCAGCGACGGCGGCGTCTTCACCTTATGCGTCTTCCATTTCCGCCAGCATGTAACCGACGCCTCGCAGGGTGTGGATGGTGACACCCGAATCCACACTGGTGAGGCGCTTGCGCAGGCGCGACATCAACACCTCGACCGTATTGGACGAGACGTCGTCGTCGAAGCCATACAGCCCCTCCTCCAGCGCCCGCTTGGGCACCACGCGGCCGGCGCGGCGCAGCAATTGCTCGAGCATCTCGGTCTCGCGGCGCGGCACCGAGACGGCCTGCCCGTCCACCGCCACCTCGCGCGATACCGTGTCCAGGCTGACCCGGCCACAGGTCAGCGCCACGCCCAGGCTGGATCCCGGCCGGCGCAGCAAGGCACGGACACGGGCCAGCAGCTCTTCCATGGCGAAGGGCTTGAGCAGGTAATCGTCGGCACCGCAGTTCAGGCCCCTGACCCGGTCCTCCACCCCGTCGCGGGCGGTGAGGATCAGCACCGGCTCGCTCTGCCCGCGGGCGCGAACGCGCTTCAGCAGTTCAAGTCCGTCGCCGTCGGGCAGGCCAAGGTCGAGGATGACCGCCTGGTATTGCACCGAATCCCAGGCGGCCTCGGCATCGCCCACGGTGGTGAAGGAATCGACGGCAAAGCCCCCGTCGCGCAGGCCCTGGCCGACAAGTTCGGCCAGGCGGGGATTGTCCTCCACCAACAGGATGCGCATGGATACTCCGTCAGTTCAGCACGTACTGGATGTCGGAATCGTCCTTGGCCTTGAATCGGACCTGGACCAGGGTGCCGGAGCCATCATACCAGAGCTCCCGGGCCAAATCGCCCGCCATGGAGTAGTGGTGGGCGGGACGCGACCGACCGTGGACGGTGACGGTGTCCTCGCCCATGTCGGTGATCTTCACGGTCATGGCGTGGCCGTCCAGGGTATTCAGCAGGGTGCCCTGGGCCACGGTGGCGCGGTTCCACAGGGATGCCGGCACGGTGGCGCCGGGCATGCGGGTGGCTTTGCCGTCGCCGTTGACGTCCAGCCCGGCCGAACCAGCCGCCACCTTCAAGGTATGATGGTCGCCGTCGTCGTTGGTGGTGGAGTTCAGCGACACCAGCTGGTCGCGGTTCCAGACCTCCTGGCCGTGGTGCTCGAAGCGGTAGACGGTGATCATGGCCATCTTCACCACCACATTGGTGTCCACCGCCACACCCACGCCTTCGGGCTGGGGCTGGAAGCGCAACACGTGGGTCCCCACCGGTTC
>Ga0306923_10008020_pt1 | contig 10575 bp, 7 predicted proteins | sample sta12Can44000108_FD_203841 | JGI IMG/M metagenome (GOLD analysis project Ga0306923, IMG submission 203841) | Lab enrichment of tropical soil microbial communities from Luquillo Experimental Forest, Puerto Rico - statanox.12C.anox.44.000.108 (v2)... | ecosystem: Environmental > Terrestrial > Soil...
CTGGGCGTCCGCCGCGCTGCCGCCATTGCCGGCGATCAGAATTTTATGGCCGGAACGCAGGCAGCCGATCATGACGTCGGCGATCTTGCGCGCGGCCGATAGCAATGTCGCGTCCTGCGTCGCGCGCTCGAAAGCTGCGAGCGACTGCTTGAGATGGACGCCGATCAGATCTTTTGACGCTTGGCTCAAGACACATACCCATTGGCGATTGTCGATCACCTGCCCTTGGTAATGATCGGTTCGCGGCCGCGCAAGCGCGGGAAAGTGATTAACGCGCGGTGGCTTCCGCGAGCACGCGACCGGCAATCGCGACCACGTCGGACGGTGGAATGTCGCGCATGCAGCGATGGTCGTTCATGCGGCAGACCGGGCGGTGGCAGGGCTGGCACGGCACATGGGTTTTGGTTTGCACCGTCGCGGCGAGGCCGTTCAGCGGCGCCCAATGATAGGGGCTGGTAGGTCCGAAAATGCCCATCGTCGGCGTGCCCAGGGCCGCCGCGATATGCATGAGGCCGGAATCGTTGGAGATCGCAAGGCTCGCTGCCGCCATCGCCAGAATGCCGTTGCGAAGGTCGCTGCCGGTCAGGTCCCGCACGCGCGGCCCACCGGACGCGACGATGTCCCGGGCCATCGCCTTCTCGCCGTGGCCGCCGACCACCCAGACGTCCAGACCCTGTTCGGCCAAAAGCCGTGCCGCCTCGCCGTAATAGGTCCAGCGCTTGGAGGCGCCGACCGAGCCCGGCGCAAGCGCAACCGCGCGGCCGGAGCCAAGTCCGTTGGCCTGCCGGAATTGTGCGGCGTCGCCCAGGGGAACCCTGAGCTGGGGCACCGGCCATTCACCCGGCAGCGGCGCACCATCGGGCAGCGCCAGCGCCGCGTTCTTGTCGATGAAGCGCGGCAGGGCGCGTTCGCCCCAGCGCCAGTGGTTGATCAATCCGAACCGGACCTCGCCGACAAAGCCGATCCGCTCGGGAATCCCCGCCAGAGCCGGCGCCAGCGCCGATTTCCAGGTCCGCGGCAGGACCAGTGCGGTGCGATAGCCCTTGGCCCTCAGAAGGGCGGCCAGGCCCCACTGCTTGGCCAGGGCAAGCCGGCTGCGCGGGAGGTCCCAGACGATGCCGGAGCGCACCCCCGGCATGTAGTCGACGAGCGGTGCACACAAGGAAGTTGTGAGTAAGTCGATCGGCCGGTTGGGCCAGCGCTGCTTCAGCACTCGCGCCACGGTATGGCCACGGACGAAGTCGCCGATCCACATATAGGGGACGATCAGGATCGGACTGGTATCGTCCTGATCCTCCACGGGCTCCTTATGCTCTGAATGATAGTTCATTCTTTAATTATCTTGGTGGCCGTGGTGCGATTATGTCGGTAGCCGCTCGCCGGTCCAACGTAAAGCGGCCCTCACAACCTTCACCTAGGCGCAAGAAGTCAGATTGCCTCGTGGGCGCGAGTGGGGCAAAAGCTGGCCTCGCACAATCAAGGCAGGGCGTGGAATGTTGCTGGTGACTGGCGGCGCCGGTTTTATCGGGTCGAATCTCGTGGCCGCGCTGAACGAAGCCGGCCGGATCGACGTCGCGGTTTGTGACGTGCTCGGGTCAGACGGCAAATGGCGCAATCTCGCCAAGCGCCAAGTCGCCGATATCGTGCCGCCGCATGAACTTGCGGATTGGCTGAGGGGCAGGCAGCTCGATGCCGTCATCCACATGGGCGCGATCTCGGAAACCACGGCGACCGACGGCGACCTCGTGATCGAGACCAATTTCCGTTTCTCGACGCGGCTGCTCGACTGGTGCACGCAAAGCGCGACGCGCTTCATCTACGCTTCGTCTGCGGCAACCTATGGCGACGGGGCGCAGGGCTTTTCCGACGATCGCTCGATCGCGGCGCTGAAGATGTTACGGCCGCTGAACCTGTACGGCTGGAGCAAGCACCTGTTCGACATGGCGGTCGCGGAGCGGGCCGCCCGCGGCGACCGAATGCCGCCACAATGGGCGGGCCTGAAGTTCTTCAATGTGTTCGGACCCAACGAATATCACAAAGGCGCGATGATGAGCGTGCTGGCGCGCCGGTTCGACGACATCAGGGCGGGCCGCGTCGTACAGCTTTTCAAATCGCATCGCGAGGGCATCGCCGACGGCGACCAGCGGCGGGATTTCATCTATGTCGACGATGTGGTGCGGGCGGTGACGTGGCTCATGGCAACACCAACGGTTTCCGGGCTGTTCAATGTCGGCACCGGCAAAGCGCGCAGCTTCAAAGACCTTATGCTGTCGGCCTATGCCGCGCTCGGCACGAATCCGAACATCCAATATATCGACATGCCCGAGGCGATCCGCGACAGCTATCAGTATTTCACGCAAGCCACTATCGATCGGCTGCGCGGCGCCGGCTATAACGGCGGCTTCACAGCGCTGGAAGACGCGGTCGCGCTTTATGTCAAAAACTATCTCGATCGCGCCGATCGTTTCCGCTGACGCTGCCATAGAACGGATCACAATGTTCGATTTTGAAGCTCTGTCGCATGCGATCTCCGGCCGGACAGTACTCTGCGTCGGCGATCTCATGCTCGATGAATTCGTCTATGGCGAGGTGTCGCGGATCTCGCCGGAAGCGCCGGCTCCGGTGATCGCTGTTCAGCGCAGCGAGACCAACATCGGCGGGGCGGGCAATGTCGCGCGCAATATCGCCTCGCTTGGCGGGCGCTGCATCTTCGCGGGCCTGATCGGCGACGACGATGCAGGCGCGAAGCTGAGATCCGCACTTGCGCTGGAGAAGAACATCGAAAGCGTGCTGGTTTGCGATCCCAAGCGGCCGACGACGCGCAAGGTTCGTTTCGTCTCCGAGCATTTTTCCACGCATATGCTGCGCGCCGATTGGGAAAAGGCGCAGCCGGCGACCGGCGACATCGAGCAGAAGCTGATCGATGCGATCCTGCCGCAGCTTTCGCGCGCCGACATCGTGTTGTTGTCCGACTATGCCAAGGGCGTGCTGACCGCCCGCGTGATCCGCAACGTCATCGATGCCGCGCGCAAAGCGCGCAAACGCGTGCTGGTCGATCCCAAAAGCGCCAATTTCGCGATCTATCGCGGCGCAACGCTGTTGACGCCGAACCGCAAAGAATTTGCCGAGGCGACCCGCAGCCCTGCCGATTCCGACCAGAATATTGCGGAAGCCGCGCGCGAGGCGATGGTTCTGGCGAACTGCGAGGCCATCCTGGTGACGCAGAGCGAGAACGGCATGACGCTCGTTCCGCGGAACGGCGAAATGATCCATGTCGGCGCGCATCCGGTCAAGGTGCGCGACGTCTCGGGCGCGGGCGACACGGTGGCGGCGGCGCTTGCGCTGGCGCTCGCCGCCGGCGCCGATTGGGAGGGTGCCTTGCGCATTGCCAACGCGGCCGCAGCGGTTGCGGTCGGCAAGAAGGGAACAGCCAGCGTCACCGCGTCGGAGCTCAGGCGAAGAATTTTGCCGCACGCCTACCTCGCCGCGGAAGAGAAGATCATCGCTTTTCCCGACGAGCTCGACGCACATCTGAACGAGTGGCGCAAGCAGGGTTTGAGGGTGGGATTCACCAACGGCTGCTTCGACATCCTGCATCCCGGACACGTCAAGGTGCTGACGGCCGCCCGCGGCGCCTGCGATCGCCTGATCGTCGGGCTCAACAGCGACGCGTCCACCCGGCGGCTGAAGGGTGAGGGGCGCCCGGTCCAGAACGAGCGGGCGCGGGCCGAGGTGCTGGCGGCGCTGGAGGCGGTCGATCTCGTTGCCATCTTCGACGAGGATACGCCGATCAGGCTGATCGAGCAGGTGAAGCCGAACGTCCTGGTGAAGGGTGGCGACTACAGGCCCGAACAGGTTGTCGGCCGCGAAATCGTCGAGGCACATGGCGGTGCAGTCATGCTCGTCGACATATTGCCCGGCTGCTCGACGACATCGCTGGTCAACCGCGCGCGCGGAGACGTGGCATGACGGCCATCGCGGGCGAGCCGACGGCAGCCATGCCGGCAAGGCGCTGGCGCGATCCGGCGACTTGGGCGACGGCAGTCGACGTGCTGGCTGTGCTGCTGGCGCTGTCGCTGCCATGGTCGACGTCGCTGGTCGGCATCTTAGGCGTCGTGATCGTGCTCGCGATGATGCCGTTCCTTGATGTCGAGGCATTCCTGCGCTCGCTCAGGCGTCCGATCTCGGCGTTGCCGATCGTGTTTTTTCTTCTCGCGCTGGTCGGGACCCTGTGGTCGGACGCGGCCTGGGGCGCAAGGGTCTACGCGGTGGGACCGACTGCGAAGCTCCTGGTGCTCCCGTTCCTATTCTATCATTTCGAGCGGTCGCAACGCGGCCAATGGGTGTTCGTCGCCTTCTTGGTCTCGTGCACGCTGTTGATGGTGATGTCCTGGATCGTTGCGTTTAAGCCTGGTCTGGCATTGAAAGTCATCGATGATGGGGTATCGCGCGGGATCTTCGTCAAAAACTACATCGATCAGAGCCAGGAGTTCACACTGTGCGCGGTCGCGCTGGCCTATCCGACTGTCATGTCGCTGCGCGCGAAGCGAATTTGGCCGGCGCTGCTGCTGGCCGCGCTCGGCTTGAGTTTCGTGGTCAATATGGCGTTCGTTATTGTTTCGCGCACCGCGCTCGTGACTATGCCGATCATGGCGGCCGTGTTCGGACTATTGCATTTGCGTTTGAGGACTAATCTCATGATCCTCGCGGCGGCGATCGTTGTTGCCGCCGCGGCCTGGCTTGCGTCAGCGCAACTTGAAACCACGCTGACGAGGTTCTCAACCGAGTATCGGGAGTACAAGGACACGGGTCGTGCGACCTCGATTGGCGAGCGGCTGGAATATTGGCGGAAGTCGCTGCAGTTCTTCGTCGACGCCCCGTTCGCTGGACACGGCACAGGATCGACGCGAGGGCTGTTCGAGAAGGCGGCGACCGGTCCCAACGGATTGGCCGCTTCCGCAGTCGTCGGCAATCCGCATAACCAGACGCTCAACGTCGCCGTGCAATGGGGTGTGGTCGGCATTGCGGTGCTCTACGCGATGTGGACGCTGCACCTCCTGTTGTTTCGCGGCGAGGATCTGGCAAACTGGATCGGATTGCTGGTCGTGGTGCAGAATATCTTCACCTCCCTGTTCAACTCCCACATTTTTGATTTTCACGAGGGCTGGATGTATGTGCTCGGCGTGGGTGTGGCCGGCGGGATGGTGCTGAAGGCGCAGTTGGCCAAACTGGCAACCCAGAGCTCCTGAATTTGTCGGCGCTGGCGGGGGCAGGCGAGATAGGTTATCAGCAGCGCAAGGGTGACGCCGTAAGCTCGGAAATGTCTCAGCTGTTGGTTGTTGCATGACGCGTTTTTCGCACCTCACGTTGCGCAACTATGCGATCGCGGCGCATGACGTCGCCGCGACGGCGTTGGCCTTGCTTGCGGCGTTTTACATCCGTTTCGAGGGCGGCGAGGGTTTCTACGAGCGGCTGCCGCTCCTTCTGCGCATGCTGCCTTATTTCCTCATCTTCAGCGCAGTCGCGTCCTATGTCTTCAACCTGACCACCACGAAATGGCGTTTCATCTCGCTGCCGGACGCGCTCAACATTTTACGGGTCGCGACGCTGTTATCCGTTGCGCTTCTGGTGATGGACTACATCCTGGTTTCGCCAAAGGTGCACGGCGCATTCTTTTTCGGCAAGGTGACAATCGTTCTCTACTGGTTTCTGGAGGTTTTCTTTCTCTCGGCCGCGCGTTTTGCCTATCGCTATTTTCGTTATACCCGCGTGCGGCGCCATGCGCGCATCGAAGAAGCTTCGCCAACTCTGCTGATCGGGCGCGCCGCCGACGCCGAGATTCTCTTGCGCGGGATCGAGAGCGGCGCGGTGAAGCGGATCTGGCCAGTCGGGTTGTTGTCGCCATCGCCCGCCGACCGCGGCCAGTTGATCCGAAATGTTCCTGTGCTGGGCGGGGTCGGTGACGTCGAGGATGTGATCGGCGATTTCGCCAGACGCAGCCAGCCAATTGCGCGTGTGGTGATGATGCCCTCGGCATTCGAACCGGAATCGCGTCCCGAGACTGTGCTGATGCGCGCGCGGAGGCTTGGGCTGATCGTCAGCCGCCTGCCGTCGCTCGAGGGCGGCGACGCGCCACGGCTCACCAACGTCGCGGTCGAGGATCTCCTGCTGCGCCCGAGCGAAAACATCGACTACGCACGGCTGGAGGCGCTCGTAAAGGGCAAGGCGGTGATCGTCACTGGCGGAGGGGGTTCAATCGGCTCCGAGATCTGCCACCGTGTCGTGACGTTCGGCGCGGCGCGGCTGTTGGTGATCGAGAATTCGGAACCGGCGCTGTATGCGATCACCGAGGCGTTGGCCGCAGAAGGGACTACGGCAGCGATCGATGGACGGATTGCAGATATCCGTGATCGCGACCGTATCCTGCGTTTGATGAACGAGTTCAAGCCCGACCTGGTGTTCCACGCAGCCGCGCTCAAGCACGTGCCGATTCTCGAGCGCGACTGGAGCGAGGGGGTCAAGACCAACGTCTTCGGATCTGTCAATGTCGCGGACGCGGCGATGGCCGCCGGGGCCGTAGCGATGGTGATGATTTCGACCGATAAGGCGATCGAGCCGGTGTCGATGCTGGGCCTCACGAAACGCTTTGCCGAAATGTATTGCCAGGTACTCGATCACGATTTGGGCGTCCAGGCAGCGAACGCGCGGCGCATGCGGCTGATCTCGGTGCGGTTCGGCAATGTGCTGGCGTCGAACGGCTCGGTGGTGCCAAAATTCAAGGCGCAGATTGAGGCCGGCGGGCCGGTGACCGTGACCCATCCCGACATGGTCAGATATTTCATGACCATTCGCGAGGCGTGTGATCTGGTTATTACGGCAGCGAGCCACGCGCTCGCAGCGGAGCGTACGAATGTCTCGGTCTATGTGCTCAACATGGGACAGCCGGTGAAGATCGTCGATCTTGCCGAGCGCATGATTCGCCTGTCCGGGCTGCAGCCGGGTTACGATATCGAGATCGTCTTCACCGGCATGCGACCAGGCGAGCGATTGAACGAAATCCTGTTTGCGACCGAGGAGCCTGCCGCTGAGATCGGGATAGCCGGCATCATGGCCGCCAAGCCCAACGAGCCGCCGATGCAGGCGATCCGGAAGTGGATGGCGGCGCTGGAGCATGCAATCGAAAAGGACGATCCGGCAACCATCAAGGCCGTGCTCAAGGACGCGGTGCCGGAGTTCGGTGCGACAGCTGCGTGATCTGAGGCGGACCTTGATAATGAACGATCGGCCAATTGTTCTGGTGACCGGCGCGACCGGTTTTGTCGGGCGGCATCTTTCGCCCATCCTCGAAAGCAACGGATGGACCGTGCGCGCTGCCGTTCGGCGTCCATTGGGCCCTTACGAGGTCATGATCGATTCCATCGGTCCCGACACCAACTGGCAGGCTGCGCTCGCAGGCATTGATGTTGTGGTGCATCTGGCGGCGCGGGTGCATCATCCCAACGATCGTGATGCCGAACAGCTCTATCACGATCTCAACGTCGGCGGCACCTTGCGGCTCGCTCGCAGCGCAGTTGAGGCCGGCGTGAAGCAATTCGTGTTTGCGAGCACGGCTCTGGTCTTTGGATGCAACAATGATGGTCGTCCTCCCTTCAACGAAGACGACGTTCTGACGCCGCACAGTCCTTACAGCCGATCCAAGGTCGAAGCCGAGGCTGGCCTGAAGTCGCTTGCGCAGGGCCACGCGATGGGTGTTACGGTCGTCAGACCGCCGCTTGTCTATGGTGCGGGCGCAAAGGGCAACTTCGCGCTCTTGGTGCGGGCTGCAAAGGTCGGCGTGCCGCTTCCGTTTGCTGCCATCCGCAATCGTCGCGCCTTCGTATCCGTGCAGAACCTTGCGTCGTTTATCGCCTCTCGTCTTTCCGCATCAAGTGGGGGATTTGACGTCTTCCTTGTGGCTGACGCGGAGCAGGTGTCGACGCCGGAATTTTTCACGCGGCTTGCGAAGGCGGCGGGCCGCAAGGCGCGTCTCTTCCCGGTCCCGGAGCCGCTACTGGGCTCGCTGTTAACGCTTAGTCGACGGCCCGACGCACGCCAAAGCCTGATCGGCTCGCTCGAATTGAACATCACGAAGGCGTTGTCCACGGGCTGGCGGCCGCCGCTGACACTAGACGAGGGGCTCCGTCTCGCTTTGTCAGCGCCTGAGGCGTGAGGCCTGTCCCCTCCTAGTGCAGCTTTCGAGTTGAAAATCGATAAAGCAGGAGCGCTACCAGCGCTGTTCCGACGATCAGTGACACAACGCGCGCGCTGGTCGAGTTCACTTCGATCGATGTAAGGGCGAGTGCGACCAGCGCGACATTAAGCGCAAAAACCTCGCCGACAACGCGAGGCACTGTGTAACCGTTATCGGTGGCGCGTTGATAGAAGTGGCCGCGGTGCGCGGCCCAGAACGGCTCGCCTCTGATGATCCGCAGGACCAAGGTCAGCGTCGCGTCGGCGATGTAATAGAGTGGTAACAGCAGCGCGGCGACGAGCTGGTGCTGCCAAGCGAGTTGCAGCAAGCTCCAACCGAGCAAGAGACCAATCGGAAGCGAGCCGACATCGCCCAGAAAGACTTTTGCGATGGGGCGGTTGAACGGCGCAAAGCCGAGCATGGCGCCGCCCAGCGCCGCCGCAATGATGGTTGGCACGGCTGGAAAATCGCCGAGCCATCCAAGCAGCACCAGGGCCCCTGCAATGGGCACGATCTCGGCTACGGTCATCAAATCGAGCCCGTCCATGAAGTTGACGAGATTGACGAACCAGACGAGAGCCAAGAGCAGCAAGCCGCGTTCGATGGCAAGCGGCAACATTGGTGCGATCCGAAACTCGGCGGGGCCTGTCAGTATGACCGCGCCGACGGCGGCCGCCTGTAGCAACAGTCGCGGCAGCACCGGGATTGGCCTGATGTCGTCGGCAAGTCCGACCAGCCCGATGAAAATGGTCGCGGCAAACAGCGTCGGCGGGATACCAAGGCCCATCATGCTCGCCGCGACTCCGGCCGCCGCCAGCGTTGCCGCAATAACGGCGATGCCGGCGCCCTGCGGCGTCGGGACGGCATGCGAGGATCGCGCGTTCGGCCGCGCCAGTGTGTAGCGCTGCAGCAGGGGACGGAGCAGCACGATCAAGCCGGCTGAGATCATTGCGGCGGCGAGCGCGACAAGCATGAGCGCCACGCGATCTGAAACAAGATTGCTCATGAAGTCGGCACAAGCGGTGTCTTTAGGCGATTTCTTTCAGACCTTCCTCGCTGCGGGCGTGCTGGCCCGTGAGGAGTCTGTCCATAAGATCGCGATAGGCGCCGAGCGCGATCGGCCGCGTGTAGCGTGAGGCGATCAGCGCGGCGCGGCGCCCCTTGGCCTTGGTGCCGGCCGCGTCAGAAGCCGCGGCGGCAATCAGCTGCGCCAGCACCTTGGGATCTTCCGGCCGTGTCACCCAGCCGATACCTTCCTCCTGCAACAGCATCGCTGCCTCGGCATCCGGCTCCGAGCAGATAATGATCGGCCGGCCGATGGCAAATATGTTGTAGATGCGGCTCGGCACGGACACGCCGGTGTTGTTCTTGCGGTAGGGGACGATCCAGGTGTCGCCGGCGGCGAGAAAATCTTCCAGCTCGGAGTCAGCGACCCGTTCGATCAGCGTGACATTGGGCAGCGGGGAGGCCGCCTGGAGCTCCTTGATGCGTGTCCAACCGACGCCGTGGCCGGACAGCATGAACTTGATGTCTTGCTTGATGTCTTGGCGACCTTGAAGCTGCCGCGCAGCCTCAAACACTGAGAGCGGGTCGTGCGTGTATCCGACATTACCCGACATCGCGACAATGAACCCGCCGCCGCAGCGCTTCCGGAACGTATTGTCGTCGCTGATCTCCCGGTAGCCGACAGTCATGCTCGCCCAATTTGGAATAAGCGTGAGCTTGTCGGCGCTCACCTTGGGATAGGCGAGCAGCTTCGGCGCCATGTCGCGGCCGATGATGATGATGGCATCGAGCCAGGTGAACATCAGCCTGTTAATGGCACGCAAACCCCGCGCTAGCCATGAAGACGGGCGAAGCAGCCCCGCCATCACAAGCGAATCCGGGTAGAGGTCATGCATGATCAGGCTTGATGCGGCCTTGCGCAGCCGCGCGGCAAGTGTGACCGCATAGGGCAGGGTGAAGGGCGCGGTGACGGTCAGCACCACGTCCTCGCGGCGCGCGTGTTTCAACACGGCCAGCAGGGCCTGCAGCGAGAACAGCATATCGGCGAAGCTGCGCGAGACCAGCGCACCCTTCCCCGGCCACCAGCTCTTGATCTCGATGATCTCGGGTCTGCCGGCTGGCGGCGGCGATTTGGACGCCGCCCCCGGCGCGCTCGTAATCACGAGAACGCGTCCCTGGCGCGCGAGTTTTTCGGCGATATCCGTCATGTAGGCCGAAGTCGAACTCGGGAATGGTGCGTAGTGCTGGCTGACGAGAACGATCTTTCCGGCGCGGGTCGCTTCTAGATTCTCGGGAGCGCGCGGCCCCTCATGGACCACGCCCTCATAGAGCTCGACAAC
>Ga0306923_10008021_pt1 | contig 10572 bp, 9 predicted proteins | sample sta12Can44000108_FD_203841 | JGI IMG/M metagenome (GOLD analysis project Ga0306923, IMG submission 203841) | Lab enrichment of tropical soil microbial communities from Luquillo Experimental Forest, Puerto Rico - statanox.12C.anox.44.000.108 (v2)... | ecosystem: Environmental > Terrestrial > Soil...
GGCCAATGGCACGAGTTCTACCTCATGGCGGGCACGGCAGCGGTGACGCTGGCGGGGCTGTTGTTCGTGGCGCTCTCGCTGCACCTTGACCGGCTGGTGGAGGAGAGCCACGAGCACCTGCTGGCGCTCGCGCGCGTGACGCTGCTGTCGTTCACGATGACACTGTTCGCGTCGATGATCATGCTGGTCCCGCCCGTGGGGGCGCACCAGACGGCGATCATGCTGGGCGCGATGTCCGTCGCGGGCCTGTCGTTCACGTTCCGGCTGACACGCGCCGCGCGACACCACGACGAGGCGGGCTTCAGCCGCGGCCTGGTGCGCAAGCGCCTCCTGTTCCCGACCCTGGGCTACGTGCTGATGCTCCTCACTGCGGTCAGCCTGTGGCTCGGCGTCCCGGAGATGCTCTACATGATGGTCGGCTCCATGTGCATGATCCTCGGGAACGCCGCCGGCACTTCGTGGGAGCTGCTCGTCCACATCGCCCGGAACCGGCGAACAGAACACCGCGGCTGACGCGCGCGGGGAGGTCCGCGATGAAGCCGTCGCACGAATGGGACGCGGGCGTCTACCACCGCGTATCCGCGCCGCAACGCTCGTGGGGGCTTCGCGTCGTCGAGCGCCTCGAGCTGCGCGGGCGCGAGCGCGTGCTGGACGCCGGCTGCGGGACCGGGCGCGTGACGCAGCCGCTGCTCGAGCGTGTAGAGGCGGCCGGAGGCGGCCTGGTGGCAATGGACCGCTCGCTCGACATGTCGCGCACGGCGCGGACGACGCTGCCTGCGATCGTGCCCGTGGTGAACGCCGATCTGCTGGCGATGCCGTTCACGCGCGCGTTCGACGTGGTGTTCAGCACCGCGACGCTCCACTGGGTGCTGGACCAGGCCGCGCTCTACCGCGCGATCGCGGCCGTGCTCGTGCCCGGCGGCCGGCTGCACGCGCAATGCGGCGGCGAGGGGAACGTCGGACGCTTCCGGCAGCGCGTGGAGGCGCTGTGTGCGGCGCCCCGGTATGCGGCGAGGTTCGCGGGCTGGAAGGAGCCGTGGCGGTTCCTGTCGCCGGCGGAGGTGGATCGGCATCTCGCGGCGGCCGGTTTCGAGAGCGTGCGCACCTGGCTCGAGCCCGAGCCGACGCCGTTCACCGAGCGCGCGGCGTCCCGCGAGTTCGTGGAGCACGTCGTCATCCCGGCGTGGCTCGTGCGCTTCGAAGGCGAGCCCGGCGAGAAGGACGCGTTCCTGGACGAGCTGTGCGACGCCTCGGCGGCGTCCGCGGACGGCTACGGCCTCGACTACGTGCGCTTGAACATCGAGGCGACGTTGGGCAAGGGACCGCGGTGAGCGCGCCCCGGCGCGAAGCGGCCGGCGAGCGCCTGCTCCGGCTGTGGGGCACGTGCCGCGGGCTCCCGTTCGGCCGCGCGATCTTCGGCTGGATGTTCGCCCGCACGGTGCCCTACAGCGGCAGCATCCGCGCCACCGTGCTGGAGCTGGAGCCCGGCCACGTGAAGCTGGCGCTGCGCGACCGGCGGAGCGTGCGCAACCACCTGGGCTCGATCCACGCCGTGGCGCTCACGAACCTGGGCGAGCTCGCCAGCGGCCTCGCCATGACCGCGGCGCTGCCCGCGGGCGTGCGCGGCATCGTTCTCCGCATCGAAACCGTCTATCTGAAAAAGGCGCGCGGCACGCTGGTGTGCGACTGCCGCGTGAACGTGCCCGAGGTGACCGGCGACCTGAACCACGAGGTGCACGCCGAGATCCGCGATCAGGGCGGCGATATCGTGGCCAGCGTGCGCGTGGTGTGGCGTCTCGGGCTCGTGCCGTGACGCTCGAGACGGCGCTCACGCGGCATGCCGGGATCGAGGTGCCGCTCATCTGCGGCGCCATGTACCCGTGCAGCAACGTGGAGCTGGTCGCCGCCGCGTCGGAGGCCGGCGCCATCGGCATCGTCCAGCCGGTGACGCTCACGTTCGTCCACGGCATCGCGTTCCGGGACGGCCTCCGGCGCATCCGCGCGCTCACGAAGAAGCCCATCGGCATGAACGCGCTGATCGAGAGGTCGAGCGCGCACTATCTCGAGCGGATGCGGCGCTGGGTGGACGAGGCGCTGGATGAGGGTGTGCGCTTTTTCGTCACCTCGCTCGGCGATCCGCGCTGGGTGGCCGAGAAGGCGCACGCGGCGGGCGGCGTCGTGTACCACGACGTGACCGAGGCGAAGTGGGCGAGGAAGGCACTCGACGGCGGCGTGGACGGGCTGATCGCGGTGAACGCGCGGGCCGGCGGTCACGCCGGCCCGCGCGACCCGCGCGCTTTGTTGGACGAGCTCCTGCCGTTCGGACTTCCGGTTGTTTGCGCGGGTGGGATCGGAGACGCGACAGGGTTCGTGAACGCGCTGCGCATGGGCCACGCCGGCGTGCAGTGCGGCACGCGATTCATCGCCACACGAGAGTGCGACGCAAGCGAGGCGTACAAGGCCGCGATCGTATCGACCGACGAGAACGGCATCGTGCTCACCGAGCGCCTGACCGGCGTGCCGCTCGCCGTGATCGACACGCCCGTGATCCGCCGGATGGGGCTCCACGCGAACGCGCTCGAGCGCTGGCTGCTCCGGAACCCGCGCACGAAGCACGCGATGCGCTCGTTCTTCGCCGTGAAGACCGCGTGGACGCTCCGGCGCGGCGCCCGCGTGGACCGGTCCCAACTGTGGCAGGCGGGGAAGAGCGTCTCGGGGATCCACTCGGTCGAGCCCGCGGGGGCGATCGTCCGCCGGTGGGCGAGCGCGCTCGCGGCTGCGAGCGGGGCCGACTGAGCGCGAGCCGCAGCGCGCGTACCCGCCGCGGTCCACGCCCAATTCGACAGGGCGCCCGCAGGTATCCGCAGGCGCCCCATCAACCGAGGGCTGAAGTCAGACGTTCGAAGTGTTCAGACCTTGGTGGTCTTGTAGTTCGCGAACTTGAACGACACCTCGCCCCCGAGGGTCTGTGGAGTAGAGAACTTCAGGTTCGGCAGGTTCTTCTTGATGAAGTTGGCGGTGCGACGCGTGGCCTCGTCACAGCCGAACCGCTCGTCACATACCGTCACGATCACGCCACCATCTGCCGTCTTGAGACAGTAGAACGCGATGAAACCGGGCACCGAGCTCACGTCCGACTCGAGATCCTTCATCCGTTTCTTGAGCTCGTCGGTGAAGCTCGGAGAACTGGTGTAGTGCTGGATGACCGAGTGCATGGCCTGCCCCTCCGTGTGCACCGTGGACCGGTCCCGCTGGTCGCGGCCATGACTGGGGCCTGATGTATTGGGAATAGTCCCGCGCGGAGGGGTGCGTCAACGGGATTCGCACCGACGGTCCCACGCATAGTTCGGACCAATCGGTTGGTGTTCGGACGCGGACCGCGTGGAAGAGCCGTCGTCATCGCCCCGACGCTGATGACCCGCGCTGCGTCGGGGATTGGCGGCGCTACGACTTGCGCGCTGCCGCGTACAACTCGTCAGCCTTCGCCGCAAGGATGAAGTCGTTGTGGTGAAGCCCCTTGATCTTGTGCGTCCAGGTCTCGACGAGCACGCGGCCCCAGGAGAGATGCACGTCGGGATGGTGTCCTTCGCGCTCGGCGAGCTCGCCGACCGCGACCGTGAAGTCGAGCGCCTGGCGAAAGTCCTTGAACTTGAACTCGCGCTGAATTCGCTTGACTCCGCCCACCTCGGTCACGGCCCACTCCGGCACCTGCGGCTTCAGTGCGGCGATCTCGTCGTCGGTGAGCGTGGGCACGCCACCGCGGCACGGCACGCAGGACTCCCTCGTCAGTTCCGCCACGTCACCTCCCTCGCTCCGCCCGCTGCTGGTAGATCCCGATCACGTTGCCGCCAGGGTCGCGGAAGCGGGCGGTGATCTCCGGCGCATCGGCGCCTATCGGCTGCACGATCTCGCCTCCCGCGGCGCTCACGGCCTTCACCGCCGATTCGGCGTCATCGACCATGATGTAGAAGAGCAGCCCGACCTCGCTCATCGGCTTCCGCCCGCGCACCCACGTGCCGCTCACCTCGCCGACGCCGTCATCGAACGCCGTTGAGCCGTCGCCGCGCTTGCGCGTCTTCCAGCCGAACACCTGCGTGTAGAAGTCGGCCGAGCGCTGGATGTCCTGCGCCGGGATCTCGACGTAGCAGATCTTGCCATTCGCATAGTTGGGCATGGTGCTCACCTCCTCGAAGGGTCCTGCATCCTACGCCACGCGATACGTGCTCGGTGGCTTCTGGTCCTGCCAGGGTGGCGCGATCGGGCGGCCGCCCAGCGGCTCCGCGCGGTCGATCACGAGCGTGAGCGCGCCGAGCGTCTCGTCCACGCGGCCCTCGGCGCGCACCACTTCGCCGCGCATGTGCTGGCCCCAGCGCCGGTAGGTGTCGGGGAAGAGCACGCACTCGACCAACCCGGTGTGGTCGGCGAGCGTCGTGAACAGCACGATGCCGCCGGTCTTCGACTCCACCCGCCGCGCCGCGCACGGGATGCCGCAAACGGTGATGCGCTTGCCGACATGATGCTCGAGCTCGGAAGCATGAACGCATCGCGACATCGCGTCTCGCTGCAGGAAGACGTCTAAAGGGTGCGCGGAGAACCAGAGCCCGGTGGCCGCGAACTCGCCGCGCACGCGGTCGGCGAGCGGCAGCTCGGGCAGCTCGGGCAGCGCGTCGCCGCCGGGCTTCGGTGCGCTCGCGGCCGGCGCCAACGGTGAGCCGTCGGCCGCGAGGAGCCCCGACGCGCGCGGGTTCGCGACGTGCCGTGCCCGCGAGGGCACGGCGGTGAAGACGGCCTCGTGCACGCGCGCCTCGAGCCGCATCGACGCGCGCGTGCGCGCACCCGCCTGCGGTGCGTCCGCACTGCCTGCGAGCGCATCGAGCGCGCCGGCCATGATGAGCGCGTCCAGCTCGGGCGGCGTGGGGCGCGCGCGGTCCACGAGGTCGGCGAGGCTCGCGAACGGCCGTGCCGCCATGATGCGCTCGCCCGTGGCGTGCGCGAGCCCGGCCACACGGTGCAGACCCACGCGGACTTTGGCGCTGCCGTAGGGGGCGCTGCCCGCGACGGGCTCCAATGTCGTGTCCCACTGTGACCGCTCCACGCACGGCGGCAGGAACGTGACCGGCCTGCGACCGATGCCCCCGCGGCGCAGGTCCTCGACGTGCACCCAGGTCGGATACATGCCCGCGTGATGGTTCAGCACGCCCACCGCCCACTCCGCGGGATGCCGGCACTTCAAGGCAGCGCTCTGCCAGGCGAGCTGGCCGTAGCCGGCGGCGTGCGCCTTGCAAAACGCGTACGCCGCGAACCGCGACAGCTCGCACCACACCTTGTGCGCGTCCTCCGCGCTCACGCCCGCGCGCGCGGCCTGGGCGAGGAATCCGCGCTCGAGGAAGCGGAACTCCTCGTCGTCGCGCGCGTGCGCGATGGCGCGGCGCAGCGTCTCGCCCTCGGCGAGTGGCAGGCCACAGAGCGCCGCCGCCACGCGCATCACGTCTTCTTCATAGAGCAGGATGCCCTCGGTCTCGGCGAGCGTGTCGCGCAGCCGTTCGTGAGGAAAGCTCACCGGCTCGAGCCCGCGCCGCCGCCGGCAGAACGCCTCCTTCATCCCGGACTCGGCGGGCCCGGGGCGCACGAGCGCCACCGCGGCCACCGTGTCGGCGAGCGTCGCCGCACGCAGCATGCGCAGCAGGTGGCGCATGGCGGGGGATTCCAGCTGGAAGCAGTTGAGCGTGTCGCCCGCGGCAATGGCTGCCGCCGCGATCGCGTCGTCGGAAGCGATCGTGCTTTCATCCGGTGCGATGCCTCCGGCATCGCGTACCAGTCTCGTGCACTCGCCGATCGTGGTGATGGCGCGGTTCCCGAGCAGGTCCATCTTCACCAGCCCGATCCGCTCCACCGCGCGCATCTCGAACTGCGACACCACGACGCCCTTGGTCGCGCGCTCGAGCGGCAGATAGTGCGTGAGCGCGCGGTCGCCGATCACGAGCCCGCCGCAGTGAACGGAGAGGTGTCGCGGCGCGCCGGCGAGCCGCGCGGCGAGGCGCAGCGCCTCGGCGATGCGCGCGTCGGCGAACTCGGGGCCGAAGTCGTGCGGGCCGAGCCCCGGTCCGCGACCGTCGGGCCCCGCGCCGGCCGCGCGCGCGCGCTCGGCCTGCCGCTCGTCGACCGGGGTGCGCGAGCGAATCGGCACGCCCGGCACGCCGTCCTCCAGGACCTTCTCCAGCGCCGAGGCGTCCAGGTCGCGCGGCACGCGCTTGGCGAGCGCGTTCACGCGCGGCAGCGGCACGCCCAGCGCCTTCGCCGTCTCGCGGAACGCGGAGCGGGGCCCGAGCGTGGCGTGCGTGCTGATCATCGCCACACGGTCGTGACCGTAGGCCTCGTAGACGTGCGCGATCACCTCGTCGCGCCGCCGCCAGCACAGGTCCACGTCGAGGTCGGGACAGTCGCGGCGCTGCGGATGCAGGAAGCGCTCGAAGCACAATCCATAGCGCACCGGGTCGACGCTCGTGACGCCGAGTGCGTACGACACGATCGAGCTGGCGCCCGAGCCGCGGCCCACGGTGGGGATGCCGCGCTCGCGCGCGAAGCCGACGATGTTCGCGACCAGCAGGAAGTAGTCGGTGAAGCCCATGCGCTCGATCAGCGCCAGCTCGCGATCGAGCCGCCGGCGCGCCTGCGCGCGCGCCATGCCCGCGGGATAGCGCCGCGCCACGCCGGCGAGCGACAGCTCGCGGAGCCGCTGCTCACCCGTCACGCCTTCGGGCAGCGGCGCGCGGGGAAAGATCGGCACGCCCATCTCGAGCGTCAGGTGGCAGCGCTGGCTGAGCGCGGCGTTGTTCTCGAGCAGCGGCTCCGCCTGCTCGGCACAGCCGGCGCCCGCGCACACGCTGCGCACGCGCTTCACCCACTCGGCGGGCGAGCGGAGCAGCGCGTCGTGCGAGCAGAACGCCGAGCGCGGCATCCGCTCCAGCAGCTCGCCCGCGGCCGCCGTCACCGCGACGCGGTGCGTCTCGTGATCGCGCGGGGACAGCATCCAGACGTCGCCCGTCGCCACCGCGGGCACGCCCAGCCGCCAGCTCTCGTTGAGCCGCTCGCGCAGCCGCGGGCGCTCGGCGGCGATGCCACGCACGCCGAGCCACACGCCGCCCAGGCGCGCGCGGCCGCGCGCCACCTCCTCCGACGCCGCGATCGCCGGCGGCACGCCCGCCGCGAGCAGCGCCATCGCGAGCCCCGGTGACTCGACGATCGCGTGGAGCCCCGCGTGGCATCCGCCGATCGCGCGCACGAGGTCGAACGCGTCGTCCAGGTGGCGCGCCGTCAGCAGCGCGCACAGGCTCGCCCAGCCGCGGCGGTCGAACGGGATCAGCAGCGCGCGGTTGCCACCCGTGAGTGCGGTGACCTCGGCGCCGGCGATGGCCTTGAGCCCGGCGCCCTTCGCGGCGTCCAGGAAGCGCGCCGCGAGGTAGAGGTTGTCGATGTCGGTGAGGCCGAGCGCCGTGTGCCCCAGCTCCGCCGCGCGCTCGCACAGCGCCTCGGGCGAAGCCACGCCCGCGAGCAGCGAGCCGAACGAGCGAACGCGAAGCGGAACGAACGGCGACATGACGAGTTCAGGCGGCTCCAGTCACGGGATCAACGAAGCTTGAAGTGCGGGTTCTTTCCTTAAGCTGAGGTTGCGTTCACTTGGTCAGCGACGGCGTGCGCAGCACGAAACCATAGCGATCCTCGCCGACGCGGCCCTTCAAGTGGAGCGCGCGGCCCGAGACCACGGCGCCGTGGCCATAGCTGCCGCGCACGCGGTCGAGCGCCTCGCAGAACGCCGCCCGCCGACCGGCCTCGCGCTCGTCGAACAGCGAGCCCTGCTCGGCCGCGTCGTGGGCGAAGTTGGAGAGCGTCACGCCGATCGCGTGCAGCGACACGCGCCGGGTGAAGAGCCTGGTGTGGAGCTGGAGCGCCAGCGCCAGCACCACCGGGTCCACGGCCGAGGGCTGCGGGAGCGAGCGCGCCTGCTCGGCCGACTCGTCGTCGCTGTAGCGGAGCCGCACGCTCACCGTGCGCGCCGTGAGCGACAGCTCGCGCGCCGTGCGGCAGGCGCGGCCGACCAGGTATTCGAGCATGCCTTCGATCTCGCGCGGGTCGGCGGTGTCCTGGTGGAACGATGTCTCGCGCGAGATCGAGAGCGGGATCTCGCGCGAGACGACCGGTGCCGTGTCGCGGCCGCGGCAGCGCTCGTAGAGGAGCCGCCCCGGCGCGCCGAACAACGCCTCCAGCGTGCCGGCCGGCAGCACGCGCAACTCGCCGATCGTGCGCAGGTTCATGCCGCGGAGCGTCCGCGCGTGCGCATGGCCCACGCCCGCCAGCTGCTCGATCGGGCGCCCGACGAGAAACGCCTCGGCCTCGTGCGCATCGATGCGCGCGAGGCCGTCGGGCTTGGTCGTCTTGCCGACGAGCTTCGCCAGCATGCGGTTCGGGCCGATGCCGCACGTCACGGTGAGCCCGGTGTCGTCCAGGATCGCGCGCTTGAGGCGCGCGGCGGCCGCGGTGAAGTCGCCGTGCACGCGCGCCGTTCCAGTAAGCTCCAGGTACGCCTCGTCGAGGTACGTCTCCACGTCGGGCGAGAGCTCGCGGCAGCGCTCGAACACGCGCTCGGCGTAGCAGCGATACACCTGCGCGTGGCCCTCGAGGATGACGACGCGCGGGCAGAGGCGCTTGGCCTCCACCAGCGACATGCCGGCCCTGAGCCCGAACTTCCGCGCCTCGTACGAGCACGACGCGATGACGCCCGCGCCGACGATGACCGGCTTGCCCTTCAGGCGCGGGTCGCGCTGCTGCTCGATCGCCGCGAAGAACGCGTCGATGTCGACGTGCAGCACCGTGCGGGCGCCGGGCGGCTCGGCGAAGATCCCGGGCGGCATGGCTCGCTCAGCGCGTCCGCGCCGCGCCGTCGCGATGGCGCGCGAAGATGTCCTCGACGACCTGGTTCGCCATGTCGCTCCGCGAGGCGAAGCAGAGATGCCCGGCCAGGCGGCCCGCGCCGTCCCGGAGCGGCAGCGGCTCGAGGACGTTCGCGAAGCGGGCCTCCTCGCGGAGCCGGCGCGCGAACGCCTGCGGCGCGGCGCCGTCGCGCGGCGCCTCGGCGAGCCAGCCGTGCACGTCGCCGGCCGGGAGCGTCACGAACAGGTCGATGGTGCGGAGCCGCCCGGCCATCTCGATCACGCGCCAGTCGAGGTGCGACGCGGGCGGGTCGAGCACGCAGAGCGCGCGCCGATAGTCGTCCTGCCGGACGCGGGGGAGCACGTCCTCGAGCAGGAGCCGGTTGCAATCGCCCTCGAGAAGCGTGACGTCGTCGCGCTTCCCCACGGCCGCGCGCAGGGACTCGACGCGCTCGCCGTCCAGGTCGATCAGGTAGTGGTGTCGGAACGGCGGCGTCACGAGCAGCGCGTTGAGCGGGCTGCCGGGCGCGAACTCGCGGGCGCGCTTCGGCACGCGCACGTCGGGCCCGGCGAAGCCGTCGATCCAGTAGTGCGCGAGCCCGGCCTGCCGGCTCAGGATCGTCGAGTACGCCGCGGCGTACCTGCGGACGATCTCGAGCTTCAACTCGGGCCAGCCGGTGGTCGCGGCCGGCTGCACGCGCGGAACGGCCGCTGGCGTGCTTGCGCGGCGGTGCGAGGGGCGCTTGCCGCGGGCGCCGGCGTTTTGTGTGGTCTTGGAACGGGTCGCCATGCGGGGCCTCGGATCTCCCGGGCGGTCCGTGCCGGCGGCCGGCCATCCCCGCGATTGCCGGCGCCGGACACGGGACCACCCGTCATGTCGGGGCGCGGGGGCGGCGGCTGCTCCCGCAAAGGCCCGCGCGGTTCCAGCCGCGATTCGAGCCTTTGGGGACCCTACTGCACAAATGTGCAGTATGCAAGCGGGGACTGTGACGCGCCCGGCCGGCGCTGCGATGCTGCGCGAGTCGCACGCCACCGGCGCCGCATGGCTGCGCCGGGGCCGTCGCGACGCCCTTGGAGGACCGCATGCCGCGCTCACGCTCGCTCGCCGCCATCCTGACCCTGTCGCTCCTGGGTCCCGCAGCCTCACTCGCCGGGCCCGCCAAGCCGAGCGGCCCCGGCAAGACGTTCAACGCCGGCAGTGCCTCGATCTGGTACGAGGTGCGCGGCGGTGGGGGCGAGCGACCGCTCATCATGGTGAACGGCGGGCCCGGGTTCGATCACACGTACGTGCTCTGCTCGGACGCCTGGGACCAGCTCGCCCGCTCGCGGCGCGTGGTGTTCTACGACCAGCGCGGCACCGGCCGCTCGGGCGCGCTCAAGGCCAACCAGTCGTGCACGCTCGCCGACCAGGTCGCCGACCTCGAGGCGCTGCGCGCGCAGCTCGGCGCCTCGCAGGTCGATCTGCTCGGTCACTCGTGGGGCGGCTACCTGGTGATGGCCTACGCCTCGCGCCATCCCGACCGCGTGGCGCACCTGATCATCGCGGATTCGGCCGCGCCGAAGTGGGGCGATACCGAGTTCATCTTCAAGTACATCTTCCCCGAGGGCGTCGAGCGCCAGGGGCAGCTAGACTTCTTCGACACGC
>Ga0306923_10008023_pt1 | contig 10571 bp, 7 predicted proteins | sample sta12Can44000108_FD_203841 | JGI IMG/M metagenome (GOLD analysis project Ga0306923, IMG submission 203841) | Lab enrichment of tropical soil microbial communities from Luquillo Experimental Forest, Puerto Rico - statanox.12C.anox.44.000.108 (v2)... | ecosystem: Environmental > Terrestrial > Soil...
TGTACAGACCCCTGAACAGTTACGTTTTTCATAATTGATTCAAATTCAGTCCATCAGTTTAAGCGGCTTAAAATACCGCACGTGAGCGCCCACCATTCCGGCCGCGCCGAGCCTGCGTCGCTCGGTGAACTCGTGCGGACGCTGCCCGTCCGGCAACTGCTGCTCCTGTGGCTGGCCATCTTCAGCACGTTCGCGACGATTGCATGCACGCTCGACACCATCGGCGGCGGACGTTTTCCGATGGCGTGGCTGGCATCGATGGCGCTCGTGTCCGGAGGCCTCTCCGTCGGGTTCACCCTGACGTCGCTGCGCCGCCGATGGCTCGCCTTCGCGGTGCTCGTCGCGATCGACGTCGCGTACATCGTCATCGTGCGACGCGGGATCGTCTTGGCGCCCGTCGCGCCCCCGGGCCGGTTCATCTGGGACGCAATCGGCACGCTGACCGGCACGTCGTTCGGCTACACGATGTTCATCCTGTTCATGAACGCGACGGCAACCCAGTACCTCCGGGCGCGGGCGGAACTCTCCGTTGCGCATGACATCCATCAAGTGCTGGTCCCATCGATCGACCGCCGGATCGGCGAGTACGAGTTCTTCGGGTGGTCGATCGCGAGCGGAGACGTGGGAGGCGATCTCGTGGACGTCGTCGCCGGCGAGGGCCGCTGGCTCGCGTACATCGCCGACGTTTCCGGCCACGGCGTGGGTCCGGGCATCGTCATGGCGATGTTCAAGAGCGCTCTTCGGATGCGGGCGCTGGCCGATGGCACGATCGCAACGCTTCTCGCCGAGGTCCAGACGACGCTCATGCCGTTGAAGCAGCCGAACATGTTCGTGACCGTCGCCTGCGTGCAGGGCGGTGCGGACGGCGCCGTGGAATGCGCAGTGGCCGGCCACTTCCCGATTCTCCGTGCGCGTGCGAGCGTCGTGGAAGAGGTCACGACACCGCAGCTAGCCCTGGGGATGTTTGAGGATGCCGTGTTCGGATCGACGCGTGTCGAATGTGGCGATGGGGATGCCCTGATTCTCTTGACGGACGGGCTGGTCGAGGTATTCGACGACGCGGGTCGCGAGCTGGGATTCGAACGGGTCAAGGCAACGCTGGCCGAGGTCGCCGATCGGCCGCTCGCCGAGGTGGCGCAGCACGTGTTGACCGGCGCACGGGCCCACGGTATCCAGACCGACGATCAGAGCCTCTTGCTGATTCGCCGCCGCGCCTCCGCCGCGTCGCGCTGACCACACGACCGCGCCGCGCCATCGAACTGTAGGTGGCGGTCGAACTGAAAATCACAACGCCATGCCAATCTCGATCTATGCCCTTCAGTATGCACCCCACATCGGTCGTCACATGCGTTAGCACGACGCCATCGGATAACGTCGTCATATTCGTCTACAATCGCAAGAGCCACTGGAGGGGCCCCCGATGCTCCGCATTCTTGCATTGGCGCTCGTCGCACTCGGGATCGCCGCTGGCGTCATGGGCCAGCAGGTTTACGAGCCAGGAAACGGGGTCACTCTGCCGCGCGTTATCAAGGAGGTCCGGCCACAATACACGCCCCAAGCGAAAGTATGGGCTGGACGACGAGGCGAGCAAGGCGTTCGGACAATGGCAGTTTGAACCTGGCAAGAAGGACGGTGCCCCTGTGGCTGTCAGGATCCATGTCGAGCTGACCTTCACGCTCAGGTGAGCACGGCCTGAGCAGCCGGCACGTCAATTTCCAGCTCCGCCCCGCGCGCATGCCTCGCGCGCGCCCTGACGGAAGCTGCTCTCGCCTCCACCGGCCTCGAACTCGCCGCGAACGGTCTCTACTGGGCAACATTAAGCCTTGCTCGCCTCAGTTACGGCTCGCAGAGAGATCCGGGCGTATGAGCTGGCGGTCGCGAGGGCCACTTCTCGCTTGCATGCGCTTCCTCAAAGATGCCTCAGGACTTGCTGAGATTCTCCGTTGCCAGACGTGACTCATTCCTCCGCACGAACGCGGCGGCGCAGCTCGTCGCCGAAGTTCAACAGGAATGTCAAATGCATCGGGTCCCGACGCTCTGTTGTCCCATCTGGATACAGAACCACCACGAACCGCTTTCCATCTGGCGCCAACGCATAGGGTTGGAAAGGTCCGCCTGTGACATTCAAAAGAATTTGGTGCTGGGACCAGACGCGTGGCGTGCCAGCGGAAAACGAGTCGCCTTTAGCTGTGCAGTCGGTCGTCATGATGCGCCGGTCTGGCCCGAGGAAGAACAGCTCACGCCCGTTCGAGGACCACAGGGGAAACCCTCCGCCGGCATTTGAAATCGGCACTTTCCCGCCGGGCCCGGGGAACGGCTGGACGTAGACCTCTGTTCGCCCTGTCTCTCCCGACGCGTACGCGAGCCAGTGACCGTCCGGCGAGAACGCCGGCATGGGGAAACCTCGTGCACGCAGGAATAGTTCTGGATTTCCGAGCTGCGGATGGTCGGAGGTGCCCGCAAACGTCGCGGTCAACACCTCCATGGCTGTGAAGGGATTGCCGCCTTGAAGTACGAGGTGTTTTCCGTCCGGCGAAAACGCGGACGGACGCCCATCAACTTTGGCCAGCCGCTGTGGTCCACCTGATCCGTCCGACCGGATCACGTAGATACCCGCGTCGGGCTGATTGGAGACTCTGAAAACAATGTATTTGCCGTCGACTGACCACACAGGCGAGTCGCTCGAGCCAGGCAGAGACGTGAGACGCACTGAGGTGTTGCGTTTCACGTCTTGAATCCACAGATCTCCTTGACCGATGACCGAGCCCGCTGCAAACGCGACGCGGTTGCCATCGGGTGAAAAGCGCATGCCGTTATAGAACCCCGGCGCCTGATGCAACGGCTCCACCTTGCCTGTGGGGTCGAGCCAAAACATCGATCGCTCCGGCTCTCCTTTGCCGCTCACATATACAAAGGTCCCGTTGTGGGAGACGTCGAAATCAGCGGGACTTGTCGACACAATGGAAGCGACGTCGTTGAGCATCGGCTGAGGGGTGCCTGCGACGGCCAATCTGCGCCCATCGAACGCCACGGCGAGTAATGTGCTCTGGTGAACATAGACGAGGTACGCATGGCCGTCGGACGCCGCCACGTATCGGCCCAGTACGCCCCCGCGAATGAGCGTCCTTCGCTCGTGAGTCTTCAATGAAAGGATGTCGACGCTCGCATCCTCCGGACCACCACCCGTGTATGCCGTAAACAGAACTGCATTGCTGCCAGGGAGAACCTGAGGCCAGCGGTGACCGAGTTCGCCCTCCCGCAGCTGTGTTACTGGCGCAGGCGTCCCGCCAGCAGCGGAAATCCGCGAAAGCCCCCCGTTGCCGCCGCTAAGCGAGGCGACAATAGTGCCGTCATCCCCCCAGCTTCCGGTTGCAAAATTTCCTGCGCTGCAAAGCACAACAGGCGCGCCGCCCTGAACCGGAATTTTCCTGAGTTTCCCGTCGCCAAAAAAAGCGATCCACTGGCCGTCTGGAGAAAAGAAAGGGGAGGTGGCATTCTCCGTCCCGGCAAGGGTTGCGAACTGGGTTTCATCGAGCCGGCGTGTAGCGAGGCGGGACTTGCCATCCACATCACGGACGGCTTTAATTGCAAGACGCGCCGCATCTGGGGAGAGCGCCAGCCACGCCCCGGGTTGAGAGCCGGCGAAAATCGTGTCGTCCAGACGCAGGGTCCCGTCGGGGCTTTGCAGCAACTCAGCGCTGAACTTCATTAATGCGCGCTCAGCCGGCCGCGTTGCACGCCACCATTCGAAGCCCAACAGTGCTGCCAGCATCAGACCCGCTGCCGTAGCCAGTTGCCACCAACCAGGACGGTCGACCGGCCGCTGCGACGTCGCGGCGATCTGCGAGCCCGCTTCCGCGATCCACTTCAGCTCGTCGTGGAGATCGCGCGCTGTCTGCCATCGCGCCACAGGCTCTTTCGCGAGACACTTCTTGACGACGCGATCGAGCAGTGGCGGCGCGAGCGGTTGGCTCGCGATGATTGACGCCGGCTCGCTGCTGATAATCGCTGCAATCAATGTCGCTTGGCTCTTGCCCTCGAACGCTTTCCTGCCGGCGATCATCTCGTAGACGACTGCGCCGAAGGCGAAGATGTCCGTCCGCGTGTCCGCCTCGTGGCCCTCGAGCTGTTCCGGGGCCATGTATTGAAACGTGCCGAGGAGCGTCCCCTGCGCCGTCAGCCCCGGCGGCGTCGTCGGGAGCATGGACAGGCCGCCAGCGGCCCCAATCGGTGCCGTCGCCTTGGCGAGTCCGAAGTCGAGCAGTTTGGCGCCGACCGTGGTGAGCATGATGTTGCCTGGCTTCAGATCGCGGTGCACGATGCCGGCACGATGCGCCTCGTCGAGCGCAGCGGCGATCTCGATTGCGTAGCGGAGGGCTTGGGCGAGGGGCAGGGCACCCCTCTCCAACCGTTGGGCGAGCGTCTCGCCCTCCAGGTGCTCCATCACCAGGTAGGCGATGCCGTCCTGCTCACCGACGTCGTAGACTGCGCAAATATGCGGATGCGTCAGCGCGGCGATAGCTTTCGCTTCGCGGTCGAAGCGCTCGCGGAACCCTGGATCGGGAGCAAGAGTATCCGGCAGGATCTTAATCGCGGCGATGCGATCAAGGCGGGTGTCGCGTGCCTTATACACCTCGCCCATTCCGCCGGCGCCGAGGGCGGACTGAATCTCGTACGGGCCAAGGCGAGTTCCAGCAGGTAATGCCATCAGTCGCTCAGAGGAGCGGGAGCGGTCATTGTAACGGGTCAATCGGCAGGCTCGAAAGCGCGGAGGCCGTCGGGGCGACCCGTTTCTACGAACGCTTTTAGCCGGCCCAACTGCCCGCGGAGCACCCCGGTCGACGACCGTGGCTATGTCGCGAAAACCGCCCGCACGGGGCGGCGTCGAGGTGGCGAGGGAAGCCGCCGGGAACGACCGCTTCCTGCTGAGCCGCGGTCACCGTGTAAGGAAGAAATTCCATCCGACATCACGGCCGGCTAGACTTCGTACCCAGTCACAGTGAGGAACGCCTCGTCGAAGACTGCCTCAGCGGAGGATGCGATGAAAGGGCGGGCGCGAGAACGAGAAGACTGGCGACGACGCGTGTCGACGGTGACTGGCGTCCGCCTTTTTGTCGTTTGGGTGTTACTGGTCGGGGCTGCGACGCCGCAGGCCCGCCAGGCGGCACCCGCATTCGAGCGGCGCGAATTCGTGATTCACGATTTCCACACCGAGAGCGGCGTCGTGCTCCCGGAGGCTCGTGTCGTCTACACGACGCTCGGGACGTTGAACCGCGCGGGCGACAACGCGGTGCTACTGCCGTCCCACTACATGGCCAACTTCAACGGCTACAACTGGCTCATCGGCGAGGCAAATCGCTCCGACGCCGCGGGTCGCGCAGGCGCAGTTGACCGCGCGCTGGATCCGGCGCGTGACTTTATCGTGCTGACCGAGCTCTTCGGCAACGGGCGATCGTCCTCGCCGAGCAACACGCCAGACCCGTTTCATGGGCCGCGGTTCCCGATCGTGACGATTCGGGATAACGTCGACGCGGTCCATCGCCTTCTCACACAAGCGCTGCATCTGAATCACCTCCGCGCGATCATTGGCTTCTCGATGGGCGCCGAACAGGCGTTCCAGTGGGCGGTCAGCTACCCCACCTTCATGGACGCTATCGTCGCAACGTCCGGGACGGCGAAATGCTACGGCCACGGTTTTGTCCGCCTCGAAGGTCAAATCGCGGCGCTCACGACCGACCCCACGTGGCGCGGCGGCGACTACACGGAGCCGCCAGTCAAAGGCCTCGAAGCGTTCGGGATGGTGTGGGCGGGCTGGTTGTATTCGCAGGAATGGTGGCGGCAAGAGCTGTGGAGAACGAATGCCGCCACCTTCGACCAAGCGTGGCAGGCGTTCCGCACGCGCTTCGGCGCGGACGCCAACGACTACATCCTGCAGGCCCGTACATGGCAGCGGCACGATGTGGGAACGACCGCCGGGTTCGACGGGAACACAGAACGGGCGCTCCGATCGATCAAAGCGCGCGTGCTCTACATGCCGTCGGAGACGGACTTGTATTTTCCGGTGACCGACGCGCGGTACGAGCAGGCGTTCATCGCCGGCGTGACGTTCACACCGATTCCGTCGCTCTGGGGACACACGGCCGGAGCGGCGAGCAATCCGGCGGACTTGAAGTTCCTCAACGAGCACATCACCGCGTTTCTCCGAGAAGCGGCCCACCCCCCAAGATAGAGCGCAAGGTCGTTGCTCTCTTGAAGTTACCGCCGAAATCTGCCGATAAAGCGGCAGGGGAGTCTATGAGGTCAGCCGTTGGCTTTTTGGTTGTGATGGTGCTGGTTGGCGGCGCGCGCGTGGCAGCGGCGCCGGGCAGGGGTCACGTGACGCTCGCAGGCGACGTGAACGCCTCGTTCGACATCGAGGTCAACGGCTGTGTCGCGATGCGGCCGGGTGATTCGGTCATGGACGGGTTCATGTTCACGATTGTGCACAACGAGATGATCGCAACGGGCGTCATTCAGGTGCCTGGGTACGGGGGCGAGAAGACGTACGAGCGCACTCCCGCGAACGACAGGGTCGTTCGCCTTTCGCTGCAAATTCACAAAAGCGCCAGGGACTCGAAGATCTACGACGTGGATGTTCGCGAGAAGTCGCCCGGCGTCGTGAAGGCCACCGTGAGTGAAGACGGCCGGACCGGGAGCGCCACGTTCGAGGACGTAGACCTCGGGTATTCCGGTAAGAAGGAGGGCAAAGTCTCAGGCTCGATCACCTGGGAGTGTGCCAGCGTCCTGGTGCTGTAAGTCCGCCGGGCCCCGGAGTCAGTGAAGACTTGGGATCGCTGGGGCGTCGACATTGATCGTGTGCTCTCAGTCGCGTGACGCGGTCACTCGTAACGCAATGCGAGAATTGGATCGATGTGGCTGGCGCGGTGTGCTGGAATGAAGCCCGCCAGGGCCGATACAAGCGTCAGCAGAAACATGGTGCCGGCGGCGACAGATGGATCATGTCCCTGGATGCCGTACAGTTGCGCCGCGACGAACTTTCCTAGACCCAGACCCGTCGGAATACCCACCGCGAGCCCGAACGCAAGGAGCAGCAACACTTCCCGCATCACCGACCAAAGAATGGTGCCGCGCTGCGCGCCGAGAGCCAGCCGGATGCCGAGCTCCTTTCGCCGGCGGGCAACGACAAACGCCATCACGCCATAGAGACCGATCGCGGCGAGGGACGTCGCAAGTAGACCGAAGCCGGCCGAGAGAAACGCGACGAGACGATCGGTCAGCAGCGTTTCGTCGAGCTGCACCTGTAGTGTCTTGGTCTCGAAGATCGGCAGCGACGAATCAAGCCGCCTCACCTCGCGCCGCACCAGCGCAAACGCCGCCGCCGAGCTCATCGTCGTCCGGACGTAGAACGTCGCACCCGAGCGCCCCCACGCCGGTACGAACATCTGGCGCCGAACGCCCTGACGCGGTCCTTCGTACAACGAGTCGTCGACGACGCCGATGATTTCGATGTCGAGCTGTGGATTCGGACCGCCACCTTGTCCGAGGTGACGCCCCACGGCGCTTTCACCTTCGAAGAAATGCCTGGCGAAGCGCCGGTTGACGATCGCGACCTTCGGGTTTTCCTTCACGTCCATCAAGGTAAAATCGCGGCCTTCGAGAATCGGGATCTGCATTGTCGCGAAGTAGCCTGGGGACAGCGCGTTCATGAACGCCTGCATGTCTTCGCCGTCGGCCGCCTTGTGCCCTTCGACCGCCGTCCGATTGTCCCATTCGCTCCCGCTCAGGATCGGCACGGCGGCAAGCGCTGACGAGGTGACCCCCGCCGACGCGCGGAGTCTGTCGAGCAGGTCCTGATAAAGGTGTGTGGTTCGCGGTCCGTCGTAGCCATTCAGCTGCGGTGCGAGCTGAAACGTCACGAGGTTCTCGAGCCCAACGCCGGTATCGGTGGTCTTGAGGTTCTGCAGGCTGCGCACAAATAAGCCCGCGCCAAACAACAAAAGAAAACTCAATGCCACCTGCGCGGTCACGAGTCCCTTCCGCAGAAACAGCGATCCACCAGTGCCCGCGATCGAGCCGACCGTGTCCTTCAGCGCGGTCCACGGATCCGACCGGCTCGCGCGGATTGCCGGGATCAACCCGAAGATGATGCCGGTGACGAACGCCAGCACGATGGCAAACCCGAGGATGCGCACGTCGGGACGCGCGCTGATCGACAACGGCTGGCCGCTGGTTGGCACCAATGCGAGCAGCGCGCGCGTCAACACGACCGCGAGTGCGACGCCCACGATGCCGCCGGCTATCGACAGCACCAGGCTCTCGACGAGCATCTGGCGGACGAGGCGACCGCGCGATGCGCCGAGCGACAGCCGGACCGCGAGCTCTTTCTGCCGCATGAACGCGCGTGCGATCAGCAGGTTGGCGACGTTGGCACACGCGATCAACAACACGAGACCGACCATGCACATCAGGACGATTAACCCGGTCGAAAAGTCGTTGCGCAGCGATGAATATCCCGTCGCGGCGCTCTCGGCCAGCATCCGGCCCTTCATGAACTGATCCCGCGTGTACGCGGACCAGTTGCTGGCCGCCGGCAGCGTGATCTCGTATTGGCGAATTTGCGTGAAGAGGCCCTGCAGCGGAGCTCGCGCGGAATCGACCCTGTCGCCAGGCTTCAACCGCCCGAACACCTGCACCCATCGCGCGCGCCGGTCGTCGGCGCGCATCCACGTCCATTCCGGCAGCATCGCGCGCTTCATCAGAACCGGGACGCGGATCTGCGGCTCCTGCGCCGGATCGAGGCCGAAGAATCCCGCGGCCGAAACGCCTATGATGGTCATGGGGTAGTTGTTGACCAGAATCTTCTTTCCAATGACGTGCAGATCGCGCGAGAAGCGCCGGACCCAATAGTTGTAGGCGAGAACGACGACAGGATGGCCTTGATACACGCGATCGTCTTCCTCCGACCTGAACACGCGACCGAGCGCCGGCTTCACACCAAGCATCGCGAAGTAGTTGCCGGAGACCATCTCGGCCTGAATCCGTTCGGTTTGGTTGTCGATGCTGACTGACGCCGGCACCAGGCGCCGGCAGAGGACTTCCGACAGCGGTTCCGCGCGCTGCTGCAGATCCTGGTAGACAGGGTAGGAGTGCATGCGCAAGCCCATGTTGCTGCCGTTGTGCAAGCCCTGCTGGTAGAGCATCACGAGCTGTTCCGGCGCTTTGACCGGGAGCTTGCGCAGCAGGATCTGATCCATCAGCGTGAAGATCGCGGTGTTCGCGCCGATGCCGAGCGCGAGCGACAGAATCGCGACCGTCGCGAACAGCGGACTGCGCCGGAGTCCGCGCAAGGCAAAACGCAAGTCTCCGCCGGAGGTGACCATGTGTGCTTGGACGAGAATTGAGGGCTGTCGGTTGACAGGCCGTCAGCATGAAGGGCAATGAATGTGAATCGGCTGGCGTCGCAGAGGAGGTGGCGGTTGCCGCAATAGTGTGGAAGCCGTCAGGCAGATGGAACCTGCGATGTACCGTTGCTTGAGCGGGGGCTCCCGAGCGGAGGCCCCGCTCACCTCCCTTCGCGGGTACTGACAGGAAACATCCGAAAGTGGCCAGCGCCTTGGAAGGCGCGGACGGCCGATCACGAGGCTTTCGACGACTCAGCCTTGCCTGGCGTAAACGGCTTGCCCGCCTTTTCCTCGGCTGCTCCCATCAACGTCATTTCGAGCACGCTCAGATGTTCTGCATATGCATCCAGTAGGGCCGCCCGATATTTCACGGCGGTCCGTGCTCCCTTGACCACCTTCAGAGCCCGCGTGATCCAACGCCTGCGCCGCGACGCTTCCTGAGCGTCGCGAACCGGCAACGATAACATCTGTTCCACCCACTTTTGTTTCGCCTGGGCGCGCGCTTTCATTAGTCCAACGCGTAACTCAAGAATCGGTGATTGGCGTGCGTCAAGCATGTCCCGATCTCCCTCGTGATTCTGAACCTCATGGCCATGCTGGTCTTTCGTGGGGCGTCGCGACATCTCTTCATCCCTCGAGAAGGCTCCCTGGATTGAACACTCACGGACCGCGCTCGGCTTCGGGCTGGTTCGGAAAGCCCTTGGAGCCGAGCGCGAGCAAACCTACTACTCAGCCGCGACGAGCGGTCCTTGGAGAGGCGCTATTCTGCCTCGCGTAGTTTCGCCGATAGTGCTGCTCTCCTGACAAGTCGCGCGCGTCGGCGTGCCCGGATCGCGGCGCGCTGGATGAGACGGGCGCGCAGTCGCGCGCGGCGTTCGAGTCGAGCGACAAGACGCACCCGACGCCTCGCCCGGAACGCCGCTATCGTCAGAAGCCGAGCGCGACGCCGAGCTCGGATCACGTGACGTAGACCCTGCCTCCCGAGAATCGTTTCATGACCCTCTTCTTCCTCTCCTTCGTCCTCTTCCTCATCGTCCTCGCCGAGCCCCATGAACTCCTCGTCGTCTTCCAAACCCAGCATCTCGGTCGGTTCCTCCTCTTCCTCTTCTCCCAGACCCAGCATCTCTGACGGATCGACCTCCTCCAAACTGAGCAACTCAGTCGGGTCGT
>Ga0306923_10008024_pt1 | contig 10571 bp, 4 predicted proteins | sample sta12Can44000108_FD_203841 | JGI IMG/M metagenome (GOLD analysis project Ga0306923, IMG submission 203841) | Lab enrichment of tropical soil microbial communities from Luquillo Experimental Forest, Puerto Rico - statanox.12C.anox.44.000.108 (v2)... | ecosystem: Environmental > Terrestrial > Soil...
CCGGAAATTATCGGCAAGACGCAAATACTAAATGGCGTGCAGCACACGATTATCGGCGTGGCTCCGGAGGGCTTTTACGGAACGTTCGTGGGCTGGCCGATCCAGTTCTGGGTACCGGTATCGATGCAGGAAGTGTTTGAGCCCGGCGGGTACAAACTGGAAGACCGCAATCAGCGCTGGATCGAGGGTTTTGCGCGCCTCAAGGATGGCGTGACGATCGAGCAGGCCCAGGAAGAAATTTCGACAGTTGCGAAGCAGTTGGCGGCGCAATACCCGGAGACGAATCGGGGGCAGGATGTGAAACTGCTGCCACTGTGGAAGGCGCCGTTCAATGGGGCGACGGAGATGCTGCCGGTGCTGACGATCACACTGGTGGTGGTGTTCGTGGTGCTGCTGATTGCATGTTCGAATGTGAGCAACCTGCTGATGGTTCGCGCGTTTGCGCGGCAGCACGAAATCACGATTCGCATGGCGATTGGCGCAAGGCAGGGCCGGTTGCTGCAGCAACTGCTCACGGAAGGCCTGATTTTATCGACGATTGCGGTGATCGGAGGACTGGCGGTCGCGTATTGGTGCCGCAACCTGCTGGCGGTGTTCTTTTCAACATCTGGAGTTGACGCCCATCTCAAGGGCGAAATCGACTGGCGGGTGCTTCTCTTCAGCGTGTGCGTGTGCCTGGTGTCGACGCTGATGTTTGCGCTGGTACCCGCGCTTCAGGCGGGAAAAGTGGACCTTGCCGGCTCGCTGAAGTCGGAGTCAGGCTCCGTGTTTGGAGCGCGAGGGAAGGCGCGGATCCGGTCTATCCTCGTTGTGGTTCAGGTGTGTTTGTGCTTCGTGTTGCTAGTATCGGCGGTGCTGCTGATTCAGAGCATGCAGCGAATTCGCACCGCCGATCCGGGATTCGTGACGGAGTCGCTGCTGACGACCGGACTCGACCTGGTTTCCGCAGGATATGACGAAACCCGCGCGAAGGATTTCCAAACGCGCTTGATCGATCGCGTTCGTGCGGTAGCGGGTGTGGAGTCGGCGGCCCTGGCGAGAGTGAGGCCTTTCAGCTATGCGACGTATTCTTCCGGATTGATCAATGTCGAGGGATATCAGGCTGGGCCCGACGAGAAGCCCGAATCTGAGTACAACCAGGTTGGGCCGGATTATTTCCGCACGATGGGGATTCCGCTGCTCTCGGGCCGCGAGTTCACGGATGCGGATAATGAAGCCGGACCCCTCGTCGCCCTCGTGAACGAGAAGATGGTCAAGCAGTATTGGCGCGGGGAAGACCCCATCGGCAAGCGCTTCCAAGTGAAAGACAAATGGGTGCGTGTCATCGGTGTCGCTAGAATGGCGAAGTACGGAAGCTACGGCGAAGCCCCCAAAACCTTCTTCTATGTTCCTCTGCGCCAGGACTTCTCCATTCGTGTCAGCCTCAATATTCGTACGGCGCGCGACCCGGTGATGATTGCCGGCGACCTGGCACGCATCATTCACCAACTGGATGAAAACCTGGCGCCTACGGAAGTCATCACCATGCGGCAACACATCAACTACTCGGCACTCCGAGCGCAGCAAGTGGTGGTCGCGCTGCTGAGTATTTTCGGGGGGCTCGCACTGCTGCTGGCGGCGGTCGGCCTTTACGGAGTCATGTCGTACGCCGTATCGCAGAGCACGAAGGAGCTGGGATTGAGAATGGCATTGGGGGCGCGTCAGTCGCATTTGCTGAAGCTGGTGTTCTCGCACGGACTTGTATTAACCGGGATTGGGATCGTGCTCGGCGGGATTAGTGCTCTACTCTTGACGCGGCTGTTTACTACGGTGCTTTACAAAGTAAGCCCGCGCGATCCGCTGGCGTTTGGGTTGGCGTTCGTGGTGATGACAACGGCGTCGATTGCAGCGTGTTTCTTCCCGGCGTGGAGAGCCACGAGGACTGATCCAGTAAGGGCGCTGCGAGATTCGTAGAGGAGTGGCTAGCGGCCAGTTGCCAGTAGCCAGTTGTCAGTAAGAACAAACCCACCCTTTCCCAAAAGATGGGAAAGGATGGGGCACCCGCTAGTGGCACCGGGCAACTTTGTCGAAATCCGTTGAACGACTGATTGGCTACTCGAACCGAAGCGCCTCCATTGGCTCGATCGATGCGGCGCGGCGCGCCGGAAGGTAGCAGGCCAGCAGCGCTGCCGCCAGCAGCACCAGCGAGACTGCCAGAAAAGCTGACAGATCGAGAGCGCCAACACCGTACAACATACTCCGCATCGAGCGTCCCACAAACAAGGCGCCCACCAGCCCGATCGCAATTCCGACACCAGCCAGTATCATCCCTTCTCTTAACACCAGTGAGACAACGCTTCTCCGGCCAGCGCCCAGGGCGATACGCAAACCGATTTCGCGCGAACGCTGGGCAACCGAAAAGGCCATTATCCCGTACACACCTACCGCGCACAACAACAGCGCAACCGCGGCAAAGCTGCTGAACAGAATGGCGTTGAACCGGTCGTTGGCGAGCACCCGATTTCGAACCTGTTCCATGGTCCGGGGAACTGCGAGAGCAATCTGCGGATCAACCCGGTGGACGGCCGCCGCCACACTGGAAAACACCTGCTCCGGATCCTGTGCGGTGCGGACACCGATATAAGCGCTGGGCCAGGGGAGTTGCCAAAAGGGCACCAAAATCTCAGGATGCTCGTCGCGCATCCTCTCAACAGGAACATTGTGGTACACGCCCACGATCTGCCATTCGATCGGCGGGCCCAGTACGGTGACGCCGGGAATCAACTGTTCGACCAAGACACGCTGCCGGAGAGGATCGGTGCCCTTGAGATACCGCACGGCAAACGCTTCATTCACCATCGCGACCTTCACACTCGAAGCCGTGTCCTGATCGTTAATGGCCCGGCCTTTCACGACACGAATCCCGAAAGTGGAGAAGTAGTCCGGTGTAACCATTCCGAAGCCGGCGCCGGGACGTTGCGACGGATCGGCATAAGGCGGTTGTCCAGCAAGGGTGAACTCCATTCCCCACCCCGCCCAACGCAGAGGCAAACCTGTGGTTACGGTGGCATGAGAAACGCCTGGGACCGAGTTCAACTCGTCCAGCATTCTCCGGTAATAGGCCCAGATGTCGGCCGGCTGCTTCGAGCGAGTGTCGGGAACCGGCAGATAAAAGGTGAAGACATGGTCGGTGCGGACTCCGGTATCGACGCGCATGAGCTTGATAAAGCTGTGAATCGCCAGGCCCGCGCCGGTCAGCAGCGCCAGGGCCAATGCAAATTCTCCGACGACGAGCATCCTGCGCAGCTGCTGCCGGGCACTGCCGACTCCTGAACGGCCTCCTTCCTTGAGAGCTTCGCCGGGATCGATACGCGAGGCGTACCATGCGGGAGCGCATCCGAACAGAATGCCGGCAAGAGTAGTCGCCGCAAGGGTGAAAAGCAGGACTGGAATATTCAGCGATAGCTCCGCTTCACTGGGCAAAGTATCGGGCGGAAGATTCGCGACAATTCCGCGCAGTACGACGATTCCCACGCCCACCCCGAGAACTCCACCCGCCAGGGAGAGCAGAATGCTTTCCGTGAGAAGCTGCGCGAAGATCTTGCCGCGCGTCCCTCCCATGGCGCTGCGGACCGCCATCTCGCGCTGGCGAGTGATGCCGCGCGCCAGCAGCAGGTTGGCCACGTTGACACATGCGATAAGCAGCAAGAAGCCGACCGCACCGAGCAAGAGCCACAGCATCTGAATGCGTTCCGGGGGAATGAAGTCATTCTTGAAGGGCTCGACCATCGCTCCCCAACCTTTGTTGGTTTCCGGGTAGGCCTCGGCAATATGGCCGGCCACCGCATCCATATCCGCTTGCGCCTGTTTGCGCGTGACGTCCGGCTTTAACCTGGCCATCACTTCGAGCCAGTGATACCTATGATTCACCTGCTCCGGCTTGAACGAGAGCGGGACGGTGATTTCGCCCTGGCCGCGATCGGTGAGACCGGGAGCAAGGACTCCCACCACGGTGTAAGGGTCGCCATTGATGGGAATTGTGGTACCGAGTATGTTAGGGTCGGCGCCAAGCTGCATCCAGTACTTATGGGTAAGGATGACGACATGGTCTTTGCCCGGCTGTCCTTCTTCAGGCAGAAAATCGCGGCCCATCGCGAAAGCGTATCCCAACATGCGACAGAGCCCGGGAGTGTTGATTCGCCCCTCGATGAATTGGGGCTGCTCGTGAGTGGCAATGTTGAAATTGCCGTCCGCCCAGGCGTGCATGTCCTGAAATGCGGTGGCTTGCCGCTTCCAATCGAGGAAGTCTCCGGCGGATACAGCGTTGCGCTCGCCCTGGATTTTCAACCAGACGATGACCAACTGGTCGGGTTTGTCGTATGGCAATGGCGCGAGCAGGGTGGCGTAATCGACTGTGAAAATGGCTGTAGTGGCACCGATGCCTATCGCCAGGGTCAGCACCACCATGAGGGTGTGGCCGGGAAGTTTGCGCATCGTGCGCAGGCTGTATCGGAGGTGCTGTAGGAAATTCGGCATAACCCACCTGATTATCAACTACAGAAGCAACTCAAGCGCCACTGTGTCTGTTGGAAGCGGATGGAGGGCAAGCACTTATGCTTCGTGTTTTGCGGTTGCGGACATTGAGCGTCCGTGTCCGGACAGATGCGATAACAGCGGACAGTGTGCTGGCAAACAGGCTCAACCTGACAGCCGTGCGACAAACTGAAAGGGACACCGGAGCGGTGTCCTGTGATGAAGTGAATCAACTTTGATTGGGTCCCTCAGCGGCTGAGGAGGCTGCTGAAAGAGTCGAAAGCGCGGATTCCTCGCGGGCTGAAGCCCGCTCGTAATAACAAAAAGAAAGGACTTGTACGGCACGGCTGAAGCCATGCCCTTTCAAAACATCGCCAGAAGAGAATTTTTCAGCACTCTATGAAGCCGCCTTTGTATTTACAGACGGCCTTAAGGCCGTCCCCTCCGGCTATCACTCAATCAGCCTCTTTCGTAGCCATTACGGGACTTCAATAAGCTCGATTTTGCCGTCTTTGCGGCGATGCAGGACTTTGACACGGCCTTTGCCGTCGCGGAAGACAAAGACGTCGCGGTCGCGGAACTCGCACTCTTTCACCGCTTCCTCAATGGTCATGGGGCGCATGGCAACCGAGTCGGTGGACTTCACGAGATGCGCTTCGGTGGTGCGGGCGACAGAGGGAAACTTGTGCACGACGACTGGCACGGCGGTGGCGGCATTGGTTCCGACGGAGATCTGGGTTTCAGCTTCGGCCTCGACGGGCGCCTTCCAGGTTTTGTCTTTGGGCTTGCGGTACGTGGCACGGCGGCGGCCGTTGCTCTTAAGGGCCTGGGTTTCGATGTGCTCGAGCGCCTGGTTGACGGCGGTGACCATGTCGGTGGCTTCGGCCAAGCCGACAATGTGTCCGCGGCGACGCTTTACGGTAATTTCCGCAATGAAACGATGTTTTTCGTTGGTCAGGATGACCTTGGACTTGAAGTTCTCACCGAGAATTCTGGTGAGCTTGCCGAGGCCCTCTTCGACCTCGTCACGAACAGCGGGAGTGATTTCGTACTGGCGTGCCAGATATTCTACGTTCATTGAGCTCCCTTCTGGCGGCGCGGACTAAAGTCCACGCCGGGGATAAAAAAAGAGCTGAAACGGCACGGCTAAAGCCGTGCCCCTTCAAAACAAAAGAACTTCACCACAGAGGCACAGACGGGGCTAAAGCCCACATTTTAACGGCCTCCGAACGGCACGGCTGAAGCCGTGCCCTTTCAAAACTTCTGTTGTAGCGAATTTGGGTGTGAAGTTCATGCTGTTCCGATCGAAATACTGCCTGGCAAGTGTGCCGGAGCCGGTACAGCTACTCAAACACCCGATAGTGAAGTCCCTCAGGGGCTAAAGCCCACATCTTAACGGCCTCCGAACGGCACGGCTGAAGCCGTGCCCTGATACGAAACATTCGCAAAGCAGGCTCTTCGCCGGCCGGCCAAAGCGGCGCCCTGATACGAACGAATATCATTGCGGCTTCTATCGCGAGCCGCGGCGAAAGCAGATCCCTCGCGGACTAAAGTCCGCTCGGGACGAAATTCAAAAGGATTCTCTACGGCACGGCTGAAGCTGTGCCCTTTCAAAACATCGCCTAAGGCAAGTTTTTTCAGCATTCTGTAAAGTCGTGCCCTGATACGAAACACTCGCACAGGTGACTTTTCCCGCAGCCTGTAAAGCCGTGTCCTTTCAAAACACAGACACAAAACACACAATAAAAGCATGGCTAATCTTTTACCCTGCGCTGGTGAGTGCTGGGGATGCGCATATCTTCCCGGTACTTGGCAACCGTGCGGCGAGTGACCTGAATCCCTTGTGATTGGAGGATGTGCGTGATCTGCTCGTCGGTCAGCGGTTTCGCGGGATTTTCCTCCTCAATCAGCTTTTTGACCCTGCGCTTCAGGATAAGCAACGATGTGCCGCCGCCTTCGGGACCATTCACGCTTTCGGTGAAGAAATAGCGCAGTTCGAAGACGCCCTGCGGGGTGTGGGCGTACTTGCTGGCCACGGCGCGGCTCACGGTAGAAGGATGCACGCCGATCTCCTCGGCCACTTCTTTGATCATCATGGGCTTCAACTGGTCAATGCCGTGATCAAGGAACTCGCGTTGGCGGGCAAGGATGACGTAGCAAACGCGCAAGATAGTCTGTTTACGCTGCTCGATGTTCTTGATGAGCTGAATAGCGGACTTATAGCGCTCCTTCACGTAGTTGCGTACGTCCTTTTCGGCAGCGTCGCGATGCAAGAGACGACGGTAAGCCGGATTGAGGCGCAACTGCGGGACTTCCTCGTCGTTCATCACGACGATGTAATCGTCGCCTTGCTTAACGAAGGCGACATCGGGCTCGATGAGACGGGTTTCGACCTTGTTGTAACGAAGTCCCGGTCGCGGATCCAGGGTGCGGATGAACTCCATGCCGGCCATTACAGCTTCCAGCGGGCGACCCATCGCCTTGGCGACATCTTTGTAATTCTTGTTCTGCAAGACGTGCAGGTGCTGATCGACCATTACGATGGCGTCGTCAATAGCTTCTTTCTCGGCGACATGATTGCCATTGCCATTCTTGCGCTCGACCGTCTTCAGATATTTGAGTTGGGCCAGAAGACATTCGCGCAAATCGCGCGCGCCTACACCGATAGGATCCATCTGCCGGACAATGTCGATCGCCTCACGGAGAGCGTCGCGGCTGAAGGGCACACGCGAAGGCTCGGTGCGCGGAGGCACCAATGACGGACGCGTACCGGTGGAATCGGAGACCTGGGCGACAGGCTCAGTGGCAACGGCAGTTGCGGCGGCTGCCGACCATTCATATCCCACCTTGTCGTCAACTAACGCGGCCGATAAGGGTGGGGCACCCAAGCCAGGCCTGTCGTCGGCAGATGGAGCGGATTCGGGTGGGGCACCCACAGAGGTCGCTCCCGATGTAACGTGCGACGAACCGGCCACGTGCTGCTCAAAGTCCATCAGGCCGAGGAGTTCGTCTTCCGTGGCGATGAGGTAGCCGTCTTCGTTGAGGTTGCCAATGACCAGCTCGGCGGCGCGATAGACGTCATCTTTGACGTGCAGCGAACCGAGTTGCCAAAGAAGGTGGTCGGAAAGGGTCGTGGGCTTCGACAGGAAGTTCTCGAACGCGGGGCGCTCGCTGTCCTCCATCTCGATGGGTGTGCGCATGCCGGGATCGAGATAATCGCGGAAGAAGCTGCCGAAGTCGATTTCGTCGAAGGGATCTTTTTCTTCCGCCGGTTTGGGAGGCTCTTCCAGAGCGGCGGCGGAGCTGTCGCGATCCTTCTGCTCTTCGCGCGCGGATACGTCATCGAGGAGGGGGACGATATTTTCGAGCTCTTCGAGGACGGGATTTTCGGTCAGCTCGGCGTTGATCATGTCGGTGAGCTCGAGCTTGTTGAGGGCGAGCACACTGACCATCTGAACGAGTCCCGGAGTCAGAATCTGCTTCTGAGAAACTCGAAGACTCAATTTTGGCTGCAACAAAACCATGACAGCGGAGTCCCGATGGGGCCCCAGAACCCTCCTAGAAAATTCTAAACCGAAATGACGGTATACGGGGTGAAATGGACATATAAATGCACACGCAAATGGGAAACTGTCTGGCCCGTTTCATCCTGGGCTTAAAAGCACGAATTCACGGCGCTTTTTCAGCGGCCTAAAGGCCAGTGTTTCCACCCTGTTCTAAATCAGCGAGAAGCTCTCACCCAAGTAGACGCGCTTCACCTCAGGATCGTTGCCGAGCTGCTCCGGAGTGCCGGCACGGAAAATCCTTCCTTCGTTAATGATGTAGGCGCGATCTGTAACCGAGAGGGTCTCGCGAACGTTGTGATCGGTCACCAGCACTCCGATACCGCTGGCTCGTAGATCAGAGATGATTCTCTGGAGTTCGAGCACGGCGATCGGATCGATGCCTGAGAACGGCTCGTCGAGCAGAATAAATGACGGCGAGATGCATAAACAGCGGGCAATTTCGACGCGACGGCGCTCACCGCCAGAGAGAGCGTAGCCCATATTCTTGCGAATGACGCCGAGACTGAGCTGGTCGATCAGGCGCTCCTGGCGCTCGCGACGTTCATGCCAGGAGATGGGCTGGGCTTCAAGGACCGCCAGGATATTGTCCTCGACCGACAGCTTGCGGAAAATCGATGGCTCCTGCGGCAGGTAGCTGATGCCGAAGTTGCGGGCCCGGAGATACATGGGGACATCGGTGATCTCGTGGTCGTTGATGACGACGCGGCCGGTATCCGAGGGGATGAGACCGACAATGATATAGAAGCTGGTGGTTTTGCCGGCGCCATTGGGGCCTAAGAGCCCTACGACTTCGCCCTGTTTTACGTGCAGACTGACATCGTTGACGACCCTTCGCCCACGGTAACTCTTTCCGATGTCTTCGGCAGATAAAGTCTGCATTTACTTCGTGATACGCGCACGTGTAACGGTCGGTCCAGGCGCCTTACTTTCCACCAGCACCCTATCATCGCGACTGTAGAAAGTCAACGATTCGCCCCAGATCTGGCCGTGTTCGGCATCATAAATGCTGGCGGTTTTTCCGGTCAGATAATACTTGCTGTCGTCTGCCGTATAGACCAGCCGAGCACCGACCGCGCGGCGGTTGGGTTCGGTGACGACGACCTTGCCGACGGCAATCATGTGGTCGATACGACTCGGGCCTTCGGAGCCGGGGAGAATCGCCTTCGCCGCGGTTGGAGGCTTGCTGGAGTCGGTACTATCTGCGGGCTTGAGATAGACATCGACCTGTTCCGCGCTCACGGTACCGGTCGGGCTTTTTACCAGGACATTTCCGGTGTAGCGAGCGCGACGTTCGGCATCGACGTAGGTCAGCTTGTCAGCCGTGACGTCTACGGGCGTGAGCTTGCCATCTTGTCCCTGTTGTACAAACAGACTGGAGACTGATTGAGCGGTGTCGGCGTGGGCGACGATGGTGCGATTCTGCTGGTCGAAGTCGATCATCGGAGATCGAACCACATTGGCGGTTTGCCACAAGCGCACGTTACCGGTGTAGTGCGCCACGCCCGGCTGCTGATGAGAAGTCATGTGCAGCGATGTCACATGCACGGGGTCGGAGGCGGCCAGCAGAGCGCCGTTGGGTTGCGGCTTCAGGTCGCTGTAAGTGGTCTTGACGTTGCCGTCGGCAAAAGCTTCACCAGATTGGCGATTGAGACGAATGACGTCGGCCGTGGTGGTCGTTCCTCCGTCGATGGCGCGGGGGGATCCGTTGAGGATAAGGATTTCGTCGGCGGGAGTGTAGGTCGCTTTGTCGGCGAACATGGCCCGACCTCCCGTGTCGGGCTTGGCGCTGGGTTCGTGATACTCGAAGTCGCCAGTCTGAACGAGCTTCTCGACGCCGCCATCCGCGGCAAAAGCCACGTCGAGATTGCGCGAGGTACTGATCTTGTCTGGAGAATCCTGAGAAGAGGAAACGATGCGCGCGTCAGGTGAGCCATGCAGCGTCTGCATGTGATTGGCCTGGCCGAAAGTCGCATGGAACTTTCCGGCTGTAGCGATAGTAGTGGAGTTCGATGAGCCGAAATCCTGTCCTGGTTTGGGCGCGGATTTGGCAGTCTTCGGTCCCGGCGAAACGGGAAAGATCGTGATCTTAGCCGGCCCCACCGTATCCCCGGTTCTTAGCGCATTGCCGTTTTCCAAGACGAAGTTGAGCTGATCGGCAGCGATCTCCATGGGCTGGCTGGGAGAAGCGGCCTGGCCGGGCTGCGGTTCCTGACGCATGCGGGCATTCTTCACCATGTGGAACAAATGAGGCTGATTATCGGCTTCGAAGTCGAGGATGAAGGTGTCGGCAGAGCCGTGGCTCAGGTTGTCCCCACGGGTATTGAACTTTGCACCGCCGGTGACGACGGCCTGTTTAATGGCGTTCTTTGGACCCATGCTCAAGTCACCGCGCGGGCCGCTGATGTCCACGATGGTGTCGCCCCGGACTTCAATGTTGACGTTGCCGTCGGCCCGGGCATGCTGAATGGTGTTGTCAGGCTCGAAGAGCATAGT
>Ga0306923_10008026_pt1 | contig 10569 bp, 11 predicted proteins | sample sta12Can44000108_FD_203841 | JGI IMG/M metagenome (GOLD analysis project Ga0306923, IMG submission 203841) | Lab enrichment of tropical soil microbial communities from Luquillo Experimental Forest, Puerto Rico - statanox.12C.anox.44.000.108 (v2)... | ecosystem: Environmental > Terrestrial >...
AAGGCGCGGGCGGTTTCCGGCGGCGCCTCCGTTGTATTCAAGGTCTGGGGGCCAGCGGGCACGGCTGAGCGACACCAGGGCGCATATTTCCCCTCCACGAGCCTATTTCTCGACCTGCTGTTCGGGACAAAGGGTGCATTCGCGTATTTGCGCGATTTTGCTGCGCCGATCACCCTCCAAGCACACGATATTCCCGCGGAGGTCCAGTTAGCCCCGGTACCGCAAGCAATTTTGAAAGAAAATGGCCTCCTCATCAGAGCCATCGCTGGACATCATGGCGACGCCCCAGCCGTAATTTACCGCATCGACTATGCCGGCAAGAGCATCACCTTCTCGGGTGATATCGATGCGAAAGGACTGCCAGGGCTACGCACCATCGCCAAGGGAACCGACTTGCTGGTGTTCAATAGCGCGGTCCTCGATCCGCCCGGGTCGCCAGAGATTTTGTACACGCTGCATACGCCGCCACGTGCCATCGGTGAGCTTGCGCGGGACGCGGGTGTGCGCAGTCTCTTGTTGAGCCACATCTCGCCCGCTGTCGAGGAGAACAAAGACGCAGTGTTGGAATCGATCAAGCGCACTTACCAGGGCCCGGTGAGCCTTGCCGCAGACCGAGCTCGCGTGCTGCCATAACAGTCGATTTCGGGGGCGGCTTGGCGGATCGACGTGCGTCGGTCGAGTTTGTCATCAAGGACTCCAAGAGATTCCCGAACACGCATGGATATGCGTTCGGTCAGTTCGATTACGACACTGCGACAGGAACGTTCAAGACGGGCACGCTCGGATCCGTCCCGATCACAGGCTCTGAGTGCGGATACGCGTGCCACGCGGCCCACGTGGCCTCGAGAGATTACATTTTCACGGCGTATCCGCCGCGGTAGGTCCTGTGGGGCACTCTTAACCATGGCGGGCGACTGTCAGTTTCGTGTAGACCCGCATGACTCGCGCAGGTGCCGGCCCGACAGTTGCCGATCGGGTAGATCGCGGACGTACGTCGATGCTTCAGCACGCCGCTCACCCGAACATCAGGAGGGATCGCACACCCAGGCCGACCAACTACTCCGCTGACGGCTCGCCTTGGAAAACCGCCACGATGCTCCCGGCTGCCAGTAATCCAACCGATAGCCAGAGGCCCGAGCGGATGCCGCTCGGTCCATCGGACAGCGCACCGCTCAATATGGGTCCGACGCACTGCCCGAGGCCGAATACAACGGTGAACGCAGCAATCACCGCCGTCCACGCGTGCGGCCTGGCGGCCTTGCGCGCGAATGCCGTGACCGCGGCTACAACCGAGAGAAAGGAGCCGCCGAACAGAATGGCCGACAGATAAGCCGCGCCAGGCCGGCTCCACAATAGCGGCACCGCAGCCCCCACCATAACGACGCTGATGGTGGCCGCAGTGCCCAGACCTCCTGTTAGACGCGCGAGAATGGGTCCCCACAGAAAGGCAGCGGCAACGGACGTAAGACCGAGGATCGACCAGAAGAGAGAGACGCTCGCCGCGGAAAACCCCTCTTCACTGCGCAGGTAGGCGATGATGAAGGTCGCGTAGGCGATGTAGCCTGCTCCGAAAAGACCATAGGCAAGAAGATTGTGTGCCATGGCGCGCGGCGACCATCCGCCTCCCACACGGCCCATGGCGCGCGCGGGTTCGCGCGTGTGCCGGAGGGCGAAGCAACCGAGCGCCGCCCCAGCCAGACCCAGCCCACCTAGCACCAGCCAGCCGCCTCGCCAGCCCACCGTTTCGAGCAGTGACGGTACGGCCAGGGCCGATGCAATGATGCCCATGCCTGCGCCGCAAAAGTAGATACCCAGCAGGGTCGGCGCGCGGTTTTTCGACGCCTCCGTCGCGGCAGCGGCGACAAGTCCTGCTCCCGATATGAACACAAGCGCTCCCATGAACCCGGCCGCCAACCGGAGCGCCAACAACAACGTGAAATCCGCGGTGAGCCCCGACGCTGCGACTGTAATCGCAGTCAGCAGCAAACTGACCGCGAACAGGAGCCTGTCCCCCGCCCACCTGGCCGTGAGAGCTGCCACAAGCGCGCCCGCTAGGTATCCAGCGGCATTTGCTGCGTTCATGGCGCCTGCTTCTGCGAAGTTCCAACCAAGATCTGCACGCATGGCGGGCAATAACAGCGCGTACCGAAGCGGGCCAGTCCCAGCGCCACGGCAGGCCCCATTGCCAGGCCGACCACGACCCACATTGGCGTGAGCGCTCCCCGAGCCTCCAACGAAGTCACCTCCGACCCTCTCATAAGTCCCTTTACGAGGCTGAACTCCGTGCTGGCCCTCACGATGTGCGGAAGCCAGAAGCCGCTGTGCTCGCGCCGAATGATGATGAGGTCATGCAGGTTACTTGGGATGCGCTCGAAACGATCCGACACTATCGGCTCGACTCGTTTATAGGGGTTGAGGAGCGGCGGCCGCCTCGCACGGTATAGAGAGTTCCCGTTGCGAGTCTGAGTGATGGTCGCGCACCTCTTTTGAGGGACCGCTCGGCGATGGCCGGACCATGCGCGGGGATTGCATGTGGCCCTGCCCGCTTAAGTTCCAGTTCTGGTGACTTCCACGCAAAGCTGGACCGTGTTCGAACCCGGATGGGGCCTGGTGCGCGCCCCGAACGAGCGCAGCAAGCCCTGAATCGCCGTGTTCTCTGCGAGCGCATCGCCGCACAGACAGCGCAAGGCAGCATATCGGGCGTGCCGCAGCAAGGCGCCCATCAACAGCGTTCCAAGACCCACCCTGCGCCAGCCATCGGCGACGACGAGAGCGAGCTCAGCCGAATCGGAGTCGCCGATGCGAATGTACCGCGCTTCGGCGATGAGGTTCATCACTTGACCCGCCGCCGCGTTCCAAGGCTCGGCAACTAACGCAACGTGAGCGCGATCGTCAGTGATAGTGAACTCGCGCAACGTACTCTCTCCCACCTCCCGCACGGGAAATAGGAAGCGCAGCCTGAGCGTCTCCGGCGAAAGTGCTGCGAAGAACCCCCTGAGCGCATCCAGGTCCCCGGAGCAACTAGGCCGGATCCTCACGTCACGCCCGTCTCTGAGTCGTGCGCACTCAGCCGGGGTGCGATCCGGTTGTGCAGGCTCTACAGCAGTTGCCGCGTTCCTGGGAGGGACGATCGCTGTGAACTTCGTGCACATCAAGATCCGAGGACTACCGTGCGCATGGCGGCCGTCGCGACACGCTGGTCATGCAGGGAACGATCTATAGGTAGTAAGCTGCCGGTGGAGCTACCGCCCACAAGCCTTGTCGCTCAGCAGACCGGCTGTCAGGCCTTTCCATTGCGCTAAAGCGGAGATCGGTGCCCTCTCCCCTGCGAGAGAAGACATAGGTGCGTCGCTCGCGTCAGCCTGCAAGCCCCAAAGCGTCCGGGCTGGTTGTTACAGCACCGTAGCCAATGTACTCACCCTGCAGGAGCGAAAGAGATGAACAGGAGGCCCATCAAAATCCCCAGCCCCGACCATCCAATCACCATCACAACCGCGGGGGAACACATAACCGTGACTGTGGGCGGGCGGCGTATCGCCGACACCCGTGAGGCGCTGACGCTCAACGAGGCGGCCTACCCTCCCGTGCGCTACGTTCCGCGCAAGGATGTCGATCTGACGCAACTCCAGCGGAGTCATCACCAGACCTATTGCCCTTACAAGGGCGAGTGCGCCTACTACAGCATCCCGGCCGGCGGAAAGCGCTCGGTTAACGCTGTCTGGACCTACGAAGCGCCCTACCCCGCCGTGTCGCAGATCCGGGAATACCTGGCGTTCGACCCGAACCGCGTCGACGCCATCCACATTGCAGTCGAAGGCTGAGGTACCGATGCGGGAGTTTGGCGGAATCAACGATGCGCACCGGCACGACACCCGCTGCGATGAGCAGGTGCCGGAAATTCCCCAGGTTCGAGCGACAGGCCCGGTTTTGGGTCACAACGCGGAATTACCTTTCGGCGCGGCCGCCAGGTACAAGGGCATCACCTGAGGCATGTGGCTCTCAAGGTCCGCTATGCGGTTCGCTGACGCGGGGTGCGTGCTCAGGAACTGCGACGGTTCGCTTTTTTCGGCCGCCATCATTTTCTTCCAAAGACTGATCGCTTCATGGGGGTCATAGCCCGCACGTGCCATGAGCTCGAGCCCCATCACGTCCGCTTCGGCCTCCTGTTGGCGGTCGTGCGGCAGCTCGAAGGTCACCGAGGCAACCTGGTCGGCCAGTTGCATCGTGCCGGGACCGGCACCGGTTAACACCGCGAGCCCTACCAGGGCGACCTGCTCCTCATAGGCCTTGGAGACGCGTTCGCGAGTGTGCTCGCGCAGGGCGTGCGACATCTCGTGCCCAAGAACCGTGGCGATTTCCGCATCGTTCAGCTGAAGTTTCTCTACCAGACCGCTGTACACCATTATCTTCCCGCCAGGCATGCAGTAGGCGTTCATCTCGGGCGTGGTTAGTGTGTTGACCTCCCATTTCCAGCTAAGGGCGTCCGGGCGGAAGGTCGCAGTGCCGGGAATGAGCCGGTCGGTAATCCGGTGAATCCGCGCAGTAAGCGCCTGATCCGCGTTGAGTTTCCCACCCGCTTCGGCCTTTTGCAGTTCGCCAAGATACGCCTGCTGTGCGCCCTGCTCGACAGAAGTCTCCGAAACCAACATCGTTTGCTTACGTTCTATATCGACAGCTCCCGGTCGGGTCGTCTGCACGGTGGCGCAGCCCGAGAGCGCGAGCGAAAGCACAAATATCAGTGTGCGACTCGAGGGAGATCTGCTGCTCATGTACCTCACTCCCAATCGTGGGTCACAGATGGGTCAGCCGTCCGTGGCGGGGCGAATCGCGCTCACCTTGGCTGCGGAAGTGCGTGCCGCCCGCCCTGAAAAATTGCACAGCCTTGCAGCGCCGACGGTGCGGCAGCCACTGTCACGACCGCTATGCGATGTGTGACGAGCAGCGCCTCAACGGCGTCGTCCCCCGCCGCCCCGCGATCCCATGCTACGGGATCCCCGGCTGCTCGCGGCGCTCGCGCGCGAGCCGCTGAATCCATCGCTGCCGCCTCCTAAAGCACCGCGACCTCCCGCATCACCTCTGGAGCTACCCCCACCTCCTGCACCAGCGCCGCCAGAGAGGTCTCTGCTGCCAATGCGGTCCGCGCTACCGCCAGCACTCGTCGCACCACGGCCTTGACCGGCACTGCGGTCGGTCGCGGACACCTGTCCGGAGCGGTCGGCGCCACCACCAGCGCTCGTCGCACCGCGGCCCTGACCGGCGCTGCGGTCGGCCGTGGACACCTGTCCGGAGCGGCCGCCCGCACCGCTGCCCTGGCCGCCATATTGGCTCGCGGTCGCGCGGTTGGGGTAAGGGGTACCGCCGCGATGAGCGGAATTGTGCTGCCAGTTGCCGCTGCCTCCCCCACCGGTGCGCACGTAGTTGTTGTTGTTGTTGATCACAACCGTGCTGCTGTGTCCCCAGCCGCACCCATAGCCCCACGCCCCGCCCATCGCAGCGCCCATGGCCATGCCAATGCCGAAGGAGATGAGCATCGATCCGGGGGGCGGGGGCGGTGGGTAGTAGACTGGTGGATACGGGTAAGGTGGCGGGCCATAGACCACGGTCGGATTGTACGAAGGCACATACACCACCTGGGGATTGGCCTGCTCGATCACGATGACTTGCTCATTGTCGACCGTCTTCGTCTGCACGGTCTGCTGCTGACTCGAACTCAGATTGCCCTTGGCCTCCGCCTTGCCGCGCATACGCTGCACGGCGTCCATCACGTCCTTCTGCTGCGCGAGAAAGGCGTTGCCGAGATCGGTGGTCCACTGGATGTCGTCGCCCAGGCGCTTGATGACGTCGGGAAGACCCGCGAGTCCCTTGACACTCGGGTCCCAGGGTTGTTTCGAAACCGCATCCTCCAGCGCCTGATCCTTGAGTCCGGGATTTTTCGCGAGCCATTGCTGCAGCTGAATGATCTCCACCGGATAGGTCGATGCGGCCAGTACCTGCGCGAGCAGCGGGTCGGGATATAGCGCAATCGGCGCCACGAGCGAATCGAGTTGATCGGGCGGAATTGCCGCGGCCGCAGGTTCCTGCGCGGGTGCCTGAGCCCACACTGCCTGAAAGGAGGCGCCGCCGGTGAGCGCGAACACGGCACTGGCCAGAGCCACGAGCAGACCGTGCAGCCGGATTTCGTGACGGTGGTGGTGGGCATTCATAGACTTCACTCCGGATGCAGGCAGTTTCCGTTCCCTCAATCCTTGACCGGCGTCCAGGTCTTGTCCGGATTGAAGCGCTGCATCTTCTTGAACTCCTCAAGGGTGCTCGGCCCGAGGTCTTTCTCATAGACCACGCCGCTGTGACTCACTATGAAAGTTTTGATGCCGCTGCTGCCGTACTGCGCGGGAGCCGCCACCAGCGCAAAGCCCCCGATCATCACGCCTTTGATGACGAAATCCATGGCACCGTTCGGGGCGGCGGGTCCCTGCCCTTTCAGGACCTTGAAGTAATAGCCGTGGTAGGGCTGGCTCTTTGTGGTGTAGCCCTCCTCGATGGCGTCGGCGATCCGCTCGCCGATCGGACCGCCCAATGTGCCATCCGGGTTCCTCCAGGCCAGTCCGTCGTGTTTGCCCGGAGTGCTGATGATGCGCTGTGCGAACTGGTTCACTTCGTAGCCCTGGCGCTTATCGAACGCGTAGTCGTACTGGGCTTCCACGTAGCCACGGCAGATCTCGATGGCGTCCAGCTCATTACCGCCGATGCGCCGCCTCAGCAGCTCCTCGCGACCTGCTGCGGCGTCGAACGACCACTTATCGCCGTGCCTCACAATCGGGATCGGAGCCGGCCAATCCTCTTTCCCCACGATCAGGATTGCGTGATCAGGATCCTTCGGGTCTATGCTGACGCTGTTCTTGTCCCGTGCGTGCGCAGCAAACTCTGCGGCTCGCTTGCGGTCCTGCACTAGATCGCCGCTCGTAACAAGATCTGCCTGCCCGGGGCCGAGGATCTTCTTGAACGCCGCGACGTCAAACTTGTCGGCTGCTGCGATGAAGGCGTCAGCGGCCTGCTCGGGGGTGTCGAAAGTCTGTGACCCGCCGCCCGCGGGAGTGGCTGCAGTCGCGGTGGAGGCCGAAGCAGCCGGTTGCGCGGCCGCTTGCTGCACGACCCCCAGGCACGGTACCGCGATCAGGACAAGCAAAGCCCAGTGGAAGGGTCTTCGTGCAGAGGTTGCTTGCATCGTCATCCCTCTTGCGAGCCTTGGCGCCGGCGTCGGATCAAGAGTTACGTTCGAGTGGCACATCGCGACACCTATCAGCAAACGGCAACACTCAGTTGAGCCATGCCCGCGAGCTGCGACGTCCTGCGTATCTTGACTACGAAAACTGCGGCTGTCTTGCGTGCTCAATTGGCCTTGTTCGATCGAGCTTGGACTGGACCTGTGCGGGCTGCGCATCCGAGGCATTGTCGTGCCCACAGTCGGTGGTTGGGACGAGGCGATCAACCGAACGATGTCGGTCCCACCGCGCCAACCCACCAACGCACCTTCGTTTCATCCTTCTCATCCATGTAAAAGAAATGGGTCATCGTGGGATGAACCGTCGGCCCCGACCGATCATCAGGTGTCATATCCACGACACCGCGGAACACCTTCAGGAAGCCTGCGTCCCAATATTCGGTGACGTGATGCAGCGTGCGGAACCCGGTGTCGATGAAGGCCTTGAGGTTGGCGCGAATCGCTTCGCGACCCCTCCAATCCGCAACGCCGAGATTGCAGACCGCATCCTCAGTGAAGCAGTTGAAGCCCTTACCGAAGGTTTTGTCGTCAATCTCTCTCCACATGTCGAGAAGCCATTGTGGCGGGTCCTTCTTCGTAAAGCTACTGACTTGCATGTGTCTCTCCTTCGGCAAGCGCCTCGGTTAGCGGTGTCGCTCATGAGGACTTGCGATCATCCCATTCAAAGAAGTTGGGATGTCTGTTACGCGTGCTGCGCTTGCCTTACCCTCGATCGCGTGCCATTGCAGGGCGAGTGAGCACGACGGCTCGACGAGGGCTACCTGGCGCAGAGCGCCGTCATACACCTCGGGTCCTCGTGAACACCTCCCGTCTCATCGATACACACCGCCGGTCAGCGGAATGACCTGCCCGTAAAAGGTCTCGGTGTACTCGGAACACAGATATAATCCGAGATAGGCGGACTCCTCTCCGCTGACAATCTTCTTGCCTGGCATGCGGCTGATGAGCTTGGCCCACCCTTCGGCCGTGTTCCCGGCTGCCGCGCGCATCAGGTTGTTGTCCACGTTCTCCTGAGCGATCGCGTTCACATTGATGTTGAACGGCGCCAGTTCGAGACCGATCGCCTTGATCCAGGAATTCTGTGCCCCGCGCGAAGCTGCGTAGACTGACAGATAGGCAGTCGGCAATGCATCGACAATCGGTGTGAGCATCGTGGCCGCACCAGTGACACCCACCAGCGAAGTGATCGCTACGATCTTCCCGCCGCGCTGCTTCTTCATGCGCTTGGCGGCGGCACGCGTGACGCGGCAGAAGGAGAAGAAGTTCTCGTTGAACATCTCCTCAACAGCTGCATCGTCCACCTCATCGAGCGGAATTGACTTCACGATGCTGTGATTGCTGACCAGGACGTCGATGCGACCGAACTTCTCGTCGATAGCCCGGAAAAGGGCATCGACGTCCGCAGGCCGGGTCAGGTCAGCCGCGAGGATGAGACCAAGCTCCCCATGCTTGCGCGCATAGGCTGCATGCTGTTCCGCATCGGCCACCTTGCGGTCCTGGACACAAACGATGGCGCCAGCGTCCGTGAAAACCTTGGCAAAGGCCGGTCCCATGTACTGGGATACACCGGTGATCAGCGTTACTTTTCCATCCAGTCGCATTGCAGTTCTCCTCTTCTTTGCGGAGACCAGCCCGCGAATCCGGCACCGCCGACCGTTGAGTCTCGCTGGTGCGGTGAGTTAGTCCCTGATCCAGAGCGGACTCTTCCAGGTTGCCAGCGCCTCCAAGAAGACATTCAGTCGCAAAGGCACAAACCTCCGACTCGGGTAGACGGCGAAAACCGGAATCGGCGAGGTGGCCCACTTCGGCAGCAACCGAATTAGTTTACCTTTGGCGATGGGTTCGTCGCAGAAGGTCGAGGGCAACAGTCCGATTCCATGACCCCGGTGTATGAACGCAGCAATCGTGTTGTTATCGCGACTCGATATCGGGCCCGACACATGGACCGTGACCTTTCTTCTCCCGCTCACCAGATCCCAGTCACGCTCGTTGTTCTTGCCATTGAGCAGCACGCAGTCGTGGGACTTCAGATCGGCGGGCTCCTCTAGGAGCGTTCTCGCTCTCATGTATTCCGGAGCGGCCACGACGTAAAAAACGGTCTTGCCGAGGCGCCTGGCGATGATGCTGGAGTCTCGCAGCTCTCCGATGCGAATCGCGACGTCGACATTTTCCGCGACCAGATCAAGAAAACGGTTCGTGATGAACAGGTCAACTCGGATACGCGGATGATCTTTCAAGAAAGCGGATATGAAATCTAAAAAGGGCTCGCGACTCAGCGTGAATGGAATGGTGATCCGCAGGAGACCTTCGGGTTTCTTCTGCGTCTGCGTCAGAACCCGCTCAGCGTCCTGCAGAAGGTTCAGCGGTTCCTGGCACTCGCTGAAGTAATCCCGTCCCTGCGGGGTTAGGCTCACGCGCCGCGTGGTGCGCCTCAAGAGCGACACGCCGAGTTCGGCTTCCAGCACCGACAACCGACGGCTCACCGTCGAGATGGGCATCCCCAGCGAGCGCGCTGCGCCCGTGATGCTCTCGAATTGGGCGACCTTAGCGAATATCAGGATGTTATCAAGGTCAGCCATAAGGCATTTTGCCATTTATGGAAATGAGATTACACACATGACCGTCTAATCACGCTCTACGGGAGACCGGACAATTCCTACAACCAAAGCACTATAGGCAGCAGGCTCAGATGACTACCAAGCGAAAGACCGTCGCAGTTACTGGAGCATCCCAGGGCATTGGCGCGGCAACTGCCAACCTTTTCCTTGAGCGTGGCTATAACGTAGTGGCCAACTCCCGCTCCATCAGTCGCACGAGCGACCTGCAACGCTCCGACAGGCTCGCCCTGGTGGAGGGTGACATCGCTCTCGCTACGACGGCCGAGAGAATCCTGTCAACGGCAGTTCAGTTGTTCGGCTCGCTCGATGCCCTGGTGAATAACGCCGGAATCTTCTTCCCAAAGCCGTTCACCGAGTACACGCCGGAAGACTTTCGGGCGCTTTCGTCCACGAATCTAGAGGGCTTCATCTACACGACCCAACTGGCCATGAAGCAGATGCTCGCGCAGAAGACCGGCGGCAGTGTCGTGAGCATTACGGCCACGATCGCGGATCATCCGCTTGCGGCGTTCTCGGCATCCCTCCCGATGATCACGAAAGGCGGAATCAACGCAGTCTCACGCAGCCTCGCAATGGAGTACGCGAAGAATGGTATTCGCGTGAACACCGTAGCACCGGGCGTTGTGGATACGCCGCTGCTCAAGGACGCTCCGAAAGACTACCTGCGCACCC
>Ga0306923_10008028_pt1 | contig 10568 bp, 9 predicted proteins | sample sta12Can44000108_FD_203841 | JGI IMG/M metagenome (GOLD analysis project Ga0306923, IMG submission 203841) | Lab enrichment of tropical soil microbial communities from Luquillo Experimental Forest, Puerto Rico - statanox.12C.anox.44.000.108 (v2)... | ecosystem: Environmental > Terrestrial > Soil...
CTCGGTCAGTTCAACATCGAGATCAACGTGCCGCCGCGGCGGCTCGACGGCGATGCCGTGGCAGGCCTGGAGAAGGAGGTCCGGGGCAGCCTCAACGACGCGGACGCCAAGGCACGCGGCATCGGCAACCACCTCGTCATGATCGGCATTCTGCCCACGCTCCAGGAGAGCGACCTGCACGAGGACGTCCTGTCCGCGAACGCGCGATACCGGGTGATCAACGAGCAGATCTTCGCGGCGCGCGGTGAGGACATGCACATCGAGATCGACGGCCCGGAGCGGCTGGTCACCCACGCCGACAGCATCACGCCGGAAGCCGCCTGCACCAGCGTGCAGTTGCACGTCCAGGTCACCCCGGAAGCGTTCGCGAACTACTGGAACGCCGCCCAGGCGATCGCGGGCGTTCAGGTCGCGCTGGCCGCCAACTCGCCGTTCCTGTTCGGCAGGCGGCTATGGCAGGAGACCAGGATCACGCTGTTCGAGCAGGCCACCGACACCCGGCCGGTGGAGTTGCAGCAGCAGGGGGTGCGGCCCCGGGTGTGGTTCGGCGATCGCTGGATCACCTCGGTGTTCGACCTGTTCGAGGAGAACATCCGGTACTTCCCGGCCCTGTTGCCGATCTGCGAGGACGAGGACCCGCTCGCGGTGCTTGACCAGGGCGCCGCCCCGGAGCTGGCCGAGATGAGCCTGCACAACGGGACGATCTACCGGTGGAACCGGCCGGTCTACGCGGTGGTGGACGGAATGCCGCACCTGCGGGTGGAGAACCGGGTCCTGCCGGCCGGCCCGTCGGTCGTGGACGTCATGGCGAACGCGGCGTTCTACTACGGGCTGGTACGGGTGCTCGCCGAGGCCCAGCGGCCGGTGTGGACCCAGATGGCGTTCACGACCGCCGCCGAGAACCTCTACGAGGCGGCGCGCAACGGCCTGGACGCGAACCTGTACTGGCCTGGCTTTGGCGAGGTGCCAGCCGTCGAACTGGTGCTGCGCCGTCTGCTGCCACTCGCCCAGGAGGGGCTCGCCCGCTGGGGCACCGACCCGGCCCTGGCCGACCGGCTGCTCGGCATCATCGAGCAGCGCTGCATCACCGGCCAGAACGGGGCGGCCTGGCAGACGGACACGGTCGCGGCGATCAGCGAGGGCGGCGCGGATCGCGTCGAGGCGCTGCGCCAGATGACCCAGCGCTACATCGAGCACATGCACACCAACGAGCCCGTACACGCCTGGCCCACCGGCCGCTAACCGCGGTTCCAGGCTCGCCCGGCCAACGGGGCCATAGCCAACGGCTCCGGGCATGCGTCAGAGCAACAGGCCCATGACCATCGCGTCCCAGAGCTCGCCGCTGGCCCGCCGGTACTGCTTGGTCAGGCGCCCCTCCTCGGCAAAACCGCACTTGCGGTAGAGGGCGATCGCCGCCTCGTTATGGGTGAACACCTCCAGGGACAGCTTGTGCAGGCCCTGGCCGCGCGCCCAGCCGATCGCCGCCCGCACCAGCGCCGAGCCGACGCCGCGGCCGCGCCAGTCCCGGTCCACGAGCATCGCCAGGTCGCCGAAGCCGTGGTGGCTGGGCTTGATCCGTATCAGCCCGACAACCTGATCACCGGCGACCGCGACGAAGGTCCCGGCCTCCGCCATGCCCGCCTCGAAGATCGCGGTGCGCTCGTCGATGTCCACCGGCGGCTCGGTAGCGATCCCGGTGCGCTCGGCCGCCACGACCGCGAACAACTCCGCCATCGCCCGCGCATCCTCGACGCGAGCGAGCCTTACCACGAACTCCGCCACCGGCTCATGCTCCCACCTCCGCCCGGGCTACCGGTCAGCGGGACGCTGCCAGGGGCGTGCGGGTGATCACACCGGGCGGTTGCAGCATGCGTCCAAAGACGCCTTCGGGGGTGTGATGCCGCGAATCATAAGCGCGAAGTTTGCCAGGCAGTAAGCATTATTCCTGCGGTGCTCCTTCTTCTCCGTGTGCAGGATGAACTCAATAAAGTACTGATGCATCATCTCGTGGAGGATGGTTTTCGCACGGTACATACGATTTTGGGTCCAGAAGGTTGGGCCCAGCCATACCCGGCTCGGGTGCTTTATATCCGTAAGGGCAAGGTACGGGAGCGTGGCGTCACAGACATAGGCTGTTCCACCCCGCAGGAGGGCCTTAGTCGCCAACCGGTACCGCCGCGCCAAAGTCGCGCCCGAACTGGCCCCACCGGCCCACGGCACGGGACGGCTGGGCGGATGGCCGAACGTGTTGCGAAAGATCCGCACGGTCCGGGCGCTTGGCGGCACTTCGAGGGCCGCCGCGGCACCTGACGCCAATCCGATCGCATCCCTGATGGCCGTACGAAGGATCCGGCGGCACTGCGCCTGATTTCCGAAGTGACACCCTCCCGTGCAGGCAAAGCGGAAGACTGGCGACGGCGAAGTCTCGTACAGCCCCAAGGACTGCTCATCCTCGAATTCCCACTCCAGCTCGCTATCTTGCATTATCCGCACAACAGGTGCCTCCCTTACTTCGCATAGGAACCAAGAATTAAGGTAAGGGTTTCGATGCGTGATCTCGTAGCCGCAGGTTTGCGCGTCACTCGATCGAGGTCGCTCAGGCGTGTGCCGCATGAACAGGTGACGACCCTGGCCGGAAGTAAGGTCTCGCGCCCGTCGCGGCGTACGCTTGGGCCAAGGCGCCCTTTCTGTGGTTCGCGGCGGAGGTAGTGGTGGTGCTGACCGGCTTGCTGAGCGTCCTGGCGCCGCTTGCCGGCCTATGGCACGGGATGGAACACGTTCTGCTGGCGCCATCGAACCTGTCCGCTGCTGCCGTGGCCCTGCTCGCCGGGGCGGTGCTTGCCGGTGCGCTGGCGGCGTGCCTGGCCAGCGCCGCCAGGCTCGGCCGGCTGTCCGCGGCGGCGCCGCTGATCCGGCGTTCCGCCGCGCTGCGCGAGAAGTCCTGGTGCGCCGCGTTCCTTCCGCAGCGCGACCCGGACGCGGCGGGCCGGCCCCGTCCCAGAGCACCATCGGCGGCCCCGGCGGCCGCTGGTTCCTGACCCGCGGAGCGCACCGGCCCGCGCCGGGCCGTGATGTCACTCGCCGCTGACGTCTCCGCTGGCTGAAACGCGGCCGTCTCCAGCCGTCCTTTTCTCGTTCCTGGCCCGCTGGAGGGTTGCACCATGTCCGGTTTCCTCGGCGTCCCCATCGACGCCGCGTATCACCTCGTCGCACTGTTCGCCAGTTCTCTCACGCCGCTGCTCGGGGGCCTCGCCGCCGCGGCCGCGATCGTCGGTTTCACCATGGCCATGCGCCTGCTGCTGCTCCCGCTGAGCTACCGGGCCACGCGTGGCATGGCGGCGCAGGCCAGGATGGCGACCCTGGTCCAGGGCCTGCAGAAACGGTATGCCGGGCAGCCGGACCGGCTGCAGCGTGAGCTGGCCGCCCTGTACCAGACCGAGGGCACCAGCATGTTCGCTGGCTGCCTGCCGCTGCTCGTGCAATGGCCCGCGTTCAGCGTGCTGTCCCTGCTGTTCCGGTCCCCGCAGGTCGGCGGTGCGCCGAACACATTGCTCACGCACCACCTGTTCGCCGCGCCGCTGGCCGGCTACTGGCTGGGCGGCGCGGGGCCGCTCAGCGCCCAGGGAGCGGTGTTCGCCGGCCTTTTCGCACTGCTGGCGGGCATCGGCTGGCTGTCGGCCCGGATGGCCCGCCGCGCCGGCAGCCCGGGCGCCGTGCCTGGCACGGCCGCCGCGACCGGCACGGGCGCCGCCAGCGGGACGGCGGCCGCCCTGGTCAGGCTGCTGCCGTTCGCCACCGTGGCGATCGCCGCGTTCGTGCCCCTGGCGGCCGGGTTGTATCTGGCCGCGAGCACCGCCTGGACGCTGGCCGAGCGGGTGGTATTCGGCCGCCTCCCGGCCGTGCGGCAGGCCATTGACCGCCGGGGCCCGGCTGGTTAACGTCCCTTCCTCAGACCACGGGCTGATTCGGCGCCATCCAATCAGCCGGCGTATCCGACCACAGGCTGACCCGGCGGCCTTCCATCGGCCGCAGAATCACACCAGAGAGTGATTCGGGACCCTCTATATACTCAGTATAGTACCGAGCATGATCACTAGCTGTAGTGCCTCATGAGCGTCAAGCATGCGCTGCTCGCGCTGCTGAGCGAGGGCCCGAAGTACGGGCTTCAGCTCCGTGAGGAGTTCGAGTCGGGGACCGGCGAGGTCTGGCCGCTGAATGTCGGCCAGGTGTACACCACGCTGCAGCGCCTGGAGCGGGACGGGCTGGTGGAGTCCGACGACACCACCGAAATCGGCCCGCAGAAGGGGTTCCGCATCACCGCGGCCGGCGCGGAGGAACTGACCGCCTGGCTGCGCACGCCGCCCGACCTCAGCTCGCCCCCCAGGGACGAGCTGGTGATAAAGGTGCTGGTGGCGCTGCGGGTCCCCGGTGTGGACGTGCACGAGGTGCTCCAGGTCCACCGCCGCTACCTGGTGGAACTGATGCAGCAGTGGACGCGCCTGAAGGAGGACGAGGCCGACTACGACCTCAGCCTGGCGCTTGTGGTGGACGCGGAACTGTTCCGGCTGGACTCGGTCATCCGGTGGCTGGACTCCGCCGACGGCCGTCTCAAGCGCGCCGCCACCGACGCGGCCACCGCGACCCCGGCCGCGGCCGCCTCCCAGCCGTCCCCCGCGCCGCTGCCGAAACGGCGCCGGACGGGAGCACGCAGATGAGACACGCGTATCGCAATTTCGACCGATCAACTTGGCTGCACCACTACGGGGGCCTTGAGGAGGCCATGACATGAGCATGCTGGAACTGCGGGGCGTGACCAAGGTCTACGGGCAGGGCGACACGATGGTGAACGCCCTGCGCGGTATCGACCTGACGGTGGAGCCCGGCGCGATGGTGGCCGTGATGGGCCCGAGTGGCTCCGGCAAGTCCACGCTGCTGACGATCGCCGGCAGCCTGGAGGAGCCGACCGAGGGCGAGGTACTGATCGACGGCGCCCTGCTGCGGCAGATGTCGCGTAACGCCAAGGCCAGGCTGCGGCGCCGCTCGATCGGGTACGTGTTCCAGGACTTCAACCTGCTGCCCGGGCTCACCGCGGTGGAGAACGTCGCGCTGCCGCTTGAACTCGACGGGATATCCGGCCGCCGCGCCCGCGCGACCGGCAATCGGGTCCTCGACGATCTCGGCCTGTCCAAGCGCGCGGACCGGTTCCCCGACCAGCTTTCCGGCGGCGAGCGGCAGCGGGTGGCCATCGCCCGCGCGGTGGTGGGCGAGCGCCACCTGCTGCTCGCCGACGAGCCGTCCGGCGCGCTGGACTCGGTGAACGGCGAGGCGGTGATGCGCATGGTGCACGAGGCGTGCAAACGCGGCGTCGCCGCCGTGGTGGTGACCCATGACGCGCAGCTTGCCTCGTGGGCCGACCGGGTGGTGTTCCTGCGCGACGGGCACATCGTGGACCAGACCGCGCCGCAGGCCGGGCCGGAGTCGCTGCTCAGTACCCCGGGACAGGCGCAATGAGCACAACGCTGCGCGAGCGCCCGGCCGCCCCGGCTCCCTCCAGCGGCCCCAAGAACGGGGGCATGCCGGCCCGCCGCGCGGTGACCCGCTGGGCCTGGCGCCTGTTCCGCCGCGAATGGCGGCAGCAAATGCTGGTCCTGGCGCTGATCACGGTCGCGGTGGCCGCCACCCTCATCGGCGCGGCCGTGTCCACGAACACGCCACCACCGGCCAACGCGGGCTTCGGCACCGCACGGAACATGGCCACGTTCCAGGCACCCGACCCGCACCTGGCCAGCCAGATCGCGGCGCTGCAGCAAAAGTACGGCCGCGTCGACGTGATCGAGAACCAGACCTTCGCCATCCCAGGCACGATCAACACCTACCAGTTGCGCGCCCAGAACCCGCACGGGCCGTACGGGCAGCCGATGCTCTCGCTCGTCTCCGGCCACTTCCCCACCGGGGCGGGCCAGGTGGCCGTGACCACCGGGGTGGCGGCCGACTTCGGCCTGCGGATCGGCAGCGTGTGGCACCAGGGCGGCACCGCGCGGACCGTGGTCGGCATCGTGCAGAACCCGCAGAGCCTGCTGGACGAGTTCGCCCTCGTGGCACCCGGCCAGGTCCACAACCCGACCCAGGTCACCGCGCTGTTCGACGGGAACGGCCAGCCTCCCGCCGGGCTCGCCCACAACATCACCGCCGCCGGATCGCAGACGCCGGCCAACGTGCTCAACCCCGACACCATCTCCACCGCCGGTCTGGTCGTTGGGATGCTGCTCATCGCGCTGGTCGCGGTCGGCGGATTCACCGTGCTGGCGCAGCGCCGGCTGCGGTCGCTTGGCATGCTCGCCTCGACGGGCGCCACGGACCGGCACGTCCGGCTGGTCGTACTCGCCAACGGTGCCGTGGTCGGCATCGCCGGCGCCGTACTCGGCCTGGTGGTCGGGCTGGCCGGCTGGCTGGCCTACAGGCCCGCGCTCGAGCAGAACGCGCACCACCTGATCGGCATGTTCGCCCTGCCATGGGGCGTGATCGCGCTATCGCTGGTGCTGGCCGTGGTGGCCGCCGTCTTCGCCGCGTGGCTGCCCGCCAGGGCGATCACCAAGGTCCCCATCGTGACCGCGCTGTCCGGGCGGCCCGCCCCACCCAAGCAGGTGCGCCGCTCGGCCATCCCCGGCCTGATCGCCCTGGTGGTCGCGTTCATCCTGTTCGGGATGTCGGGAGCCAAGGAAAGCCTGGGTTATCTGGCCCTGGGCCTGATCGTGCTCATCGTGGCGGTGATTCTGCTGGCCCCGTTCTGCCTGGCCGTGCTGGCCCGGCTGGGCAAGCGAGCGCCGATCTCGGTGCGCCTGGCGCTGCGTGACCTGTCTCGCTACCGGGCCCGGTCCGGCTCGGCGCTCGCCGCGATCAGTATCGGCATCCTGATCGCCGTGATCATCTCGGTGGTCGCGGCGGCACGGTACGCGAACGTGCTGGACTACGCCGGGCCGAACCTGGCGTCGAACCAGCTCATCGTCTACACGCCCAACGGCCAGGGCGGCGGCCCGAACGGCCCGGCGAGCATGAGCCCCGCCCAGTTGCAAACGATGTCAGCCAAGGCGCACACCATCGCCACCAGCCTCGGCTCCCGAAGTGCCGTCGAACTTGAGACCACGGACGCCAACCTCGAGCACAACGCGGGCGGCCGCAACTGGAACGGCCCGCTGTATGTGGCCACCCCGCAACTGCTGCGCGCCTTCGGGATCACAAGTTCCCAGTTCAGTCCCACGGCCGACATCCTCACGATGCGGCCCGGGCTGTCCGGTCTCGCCAAGATGCAACTCCACTACGGCAGCCAGAAGGGCCCCGGGCCCCAGCGCCCGGGACCGGGCCAGAACCCGACCTCGTTCCCCTGCCCGAAGGGAAGCTGCATCGCCAACCCCCCAATTCAGGAGGTCAGCGCGCTGCCGTCCGGCACGTCGGCACCCAACACGGTGATCACCGAGCACGCCGTCCGCACGCTGCACCTGCAGACCGGCCCCGACAGTGTCGCGGGCTGGCTGATCCAGACTGCCAACCCGCTCACCAGCGCGCAGATCCACAACGCCCAGGTGGCGGCCGCGGCCGCGAACATGAGCGTGGAGACCAGGTCGAGCGTGCCCTCGTCGGCGACGGTCATCGGCTGGGCCACGGTGTTCGGCATCGTCCTGGCGCTGGCCATCCTGGCCATGAGCGTCGGCCTGATCCGCAGCGAAGCCGCCAGCGACCTGCGCACCCTGGCCGCCACCGGGGCCAGCTCGCGAACCCGCCGCAACATCACCGCCGCGACCGCCGGCGCGCTCGGCTTCACCGGCGCCGTGCTCGGCACGGTGGGTGGCTACATCGGCACCGCGGGCTGGTTCCGCACCAGCGCGCTCAACGGTGGCCTGACCGCTATGTTCACCACGGTCCCGGTCACGAACCTGCTCATCATCCTGATCGGCATGCCTCTGGTTGCGGCCATCGGCGGCTGGATATTCGCCGGCCGCCAGCCCCGCGACCTGGGCCACCAGCCACTCGAATAGAGGCGGTGTTGGCCTGGGGGGCGACCCCCTGGAACCCCCGCTGGCTCAAGGCCCCGTTCCTTCGTCACGGGGCCTTGGCCAGGTCTCGCCCGCCTGGCCGCGAGCCCTCCGCACGGGGCTCGCGGCCAGGCAACGCTCTGTGCCGCTTCCGTCTACTGCATTTGCCGTCGTCGACTATTCATCTGTATAGTTTGCTATACGAAGGTCCAGCAAGCTGTTTACTCGTATAGCAGCAGGTGAGCCGTGGTGGCAAACGCAGCCGGGGATAGGTCCACCGAGGATCTGACCGCCCGCGCGCGCATCCGGGACGCGGCGCTGAGGCTATTCGCCGATCGCGGCCTGGACGGGACCACGATCAGAGACATCGCCAAGGAGGCCGGGGTGTCCGGCGGCCTGATCCGGCACCACTTCGGGTCTAAGGACGACCTGCGCTCGGCCTGCGACTCCTACGCGCTCGGCCAGCTCATGCAGATCAAGGAGCAGGCCGTACTGGACGGTCAGCTCGGCAACCCGGCGTTCATGTCCGCCGCGCACCCCACCGTGCTGCTGACCTACCGCTACCTGGCCCGTTCCCTCGTGGACGGCTCACCTGCCGCCGAGGCGATGTTCGATGAGATGGTGGGGCTGTGCGAAGCCTGGCTCGCGCGGCACAACCCGGGTCAGATGGCGGACCCGCGCGGCTACTCGGCGGCGCTGGTGGCAATGCAGACCGGCCTGCTCATGATGCACGCCCAGCTTTCCCGCTGGCTCGGCGCCGGTATCTTCACGGCCGAGGGCCATCTGCGGCTGGCCGGGGCGCTGATTGACTTCTATTCGCAGCCGCTGCTCAGCCCGGAACTCGCCGACCAGGCACGGGCGACGGTGCGGCACCTTCAGGGAGCCCAACCCGCAACCGAAAGGCCAGCCACATGAAGGCCATTCAGGCCGAGGGCCTGACCAAGCGCTATGGCGAAACGCTCGCGCTCGACTCGCTGGACCTGTCGATCGAGCCCGGCGAGGTGTATGGCTACCTGGGCCCGAACGGGGCGGGGAAGACGACCACGATCCGGTGCCTGCTCGGCATCCACCGGCCCACCAGCGGCCGGGCCGAGCTGTTCGGCGTCGACGCGTGGGGCGACCCGGTGCAAGCCCACCGCCGGGTGGCCTACGTCGCCGGGGAACCGTTCCTGTGGCCGGCCATGACCGGCGCCCAGACGCTGGAGTTCCTCGCCAGGCTGCACGGCGGCACCGACAAGGCCTACCGGGACGAACTCGTGCAACGGTTCGACCTGGACACCAGCAAGAAGGTGCGGGCGCTGTCCAAGGGCAACCGGCAGAAGGTGCAGCTCGTCGCCGCGCTGGCCACCCGGGCGGACCTGCTGGTGCTCGACGAGCCCACCAGCGGGCTCGATCCACTGATGGAGAGGGTGTTCCGGGACTGCGTGACCGCGGCCAGGGAACGCGGCCAGGCCGTCTTCCTTTCCTCGCACATTCTCAGCGAGGTGGAAGCCGTCTGCGACCGGGTCGGCATCCTCAGGGAGGGCAGGCTGGTCGACCAGGGGACGCTGGCCGAACTGCGCCATCTGGGCGTGCACACCATGGACGTCACGTTCGAGGGCCAGGCGCCGGAGCTTCCGCCGCTGCCCGGGGTGCAGGTGGAGCAGGCCGGCCCGAACGCGCTGCGGTTCGAGGTCGCCGGCAGCGTGGGGCCGGTCGTCACGGCCCTGGCCGGGCACCCGGTCACGGCGCTGACCAGCCGTGAGCCGTCACTGGAGGAGATCTTCTTGCACCACTACGACGGCCAGGGCAACGGCCATGCCAGCCGTTAGCCAGGAAGCCCCGGCCCGGCCGCGCACCCGCCGCGAGGCCCGCGCACGTGGCGGCCCGGCCAGCGCGCTCGTGGCGCGGGCGGTCCGCGACTCCCGGACGCTGACGGTCGTGTTCGTCTACCTGTTCCTCGTCTACTCGTTCGTCCAGCCGGTCGGCTACCGCCGGATATACACGACGCAGGCCAGCCGGGAGGACTTCGCCCGCAGCTTCGGCGAGAACTCCGGGCTGCGGCTGCTCTACGGCCAGCCGCACAACGTGGCCACGGTCGAGGGCTATACCGCCTGGCGCGTCGGCGGGGTCCTGGCCATCGCCGCCGCGGCGTTCGGCGTGCTGATGGCGGTGCGGGCGCTGCGCGGCGAGGAGGACGCGGGGCGGACGGAACTGACGCTCGCCGGGATCGTCAGCCGCCGTACGGCCTACCTGTCCGCGCTGGCCGCGATCGGAATAGCCACGCTCATCCTGTGGGCCGCGGAGTTCGCCGGATTCGCGCTCGGGCAGCTCCCGGTAGCCGGGTCGGCGTACCTGGCCCTGGCAACCGTCTCGGTCATCCCGGTCTTCACCGGTATCGGCGCGGTGGCGAGCCAGCTAGCCCCGAGCCGCCGTATTGCAGCGGAAATCGCCGGCGGCGCGGTGGGACTGTTCTTCCTGCTGCGGGTGGTGGCGGACACCGTGAGCGCGGTCGGCTGGCTGCGCTGGGCGACGCCGCTCGGCTGGGCCGAGGAGATG
>Ga0306923_10008030_pt1 | contig 10567 bp, 10 predicted proteins | sample sta12Can44000108_FD_203841 | JGI IMG/M metagenome (GOLD analysis project Ga0306923, IMG submission 203841) | Lab enrichment of tropical soil microbial communities from Luquillo Experimental Forest, Puerto Rico - statanox.12C.anox.44.000.108 (v2)... | ecosystem: Environmental > Terrestrial >...
CTGGCGCCGTCATGCGAGTCGGCGTGAGCGACCCCCATGCGGAACGCGGGCCGTACAGCTGAAGCCAGTAATCACCCTCAGGCTGTACGAGACTGGTTCATGCCTGCTCCCGACGGCGTTCTATGCGCTGCACATCAGACCCGTTATCATATCCAACCGTGATCTAAGTCCTGGCTTGGAAAGTCTTGCGTAAATCCTTAATTTCGGAACATTTTGTCCGTAACTTCTTTGTTTCCGATATCTTGCACCACAAATGGATCGTGTCTTCAACAAAACAAGGTGAGGGCGAGGGATAGGGTAGGAGTTTAAGTCGAAGACATGGACTATCACGACCCACACATCGCCGAGGCTTACGACGTCGCCAACCCGCTTGCGGAGGACGGCCGCTTTTACCTCGGTCTCGCCGGGCGGCGCCCGTGCAATGTTCTTGATCTTGGTTGCGGCACGGGTACGCTCTGTTGCTCGCTGGCCGAGCGTGGTCACCGGGTAACGGGCGTCGATCCGGCGGCGGCGATGCTAGCTGTCGCCAAGAGGAAGTCTTTCGCGGAACACGTCGAGTGGGTCGAGTCGACGGCGCAAAGCTACCGGTCGCCACGGCGTTTCGACCTGATCGTCATGACAGGACACGCTCTCCAGACGCTCCTCACTGACACCGATATTCTAGGGGCACTTGAGACGATGCGCTTCCATCTCAAGGGCCGCGGTAGGGTCGCTTTTGAGACGCGCAATCCGCATGTCGATTGGGTATCCGAGTGGGCGGCACGACCACCCCGAGTGCTCGCCTTGCCCATCGGGCCAGTTGTCGAGACGTTGACGGTCACCGGCAAGGAGGGTGAGTTCATCTCATTCCAGACTTCCTACCACTTTCCGCACCGGACTCTGCCGACGAACAGCGCGCTGCGGTTTCCAACGCGGGATCACGTAGAAGGGCTGATCGCTCGCTCGGGATTAGTATTCCGTGATGTGTTTGGAGACTGGAATGCCGGGCCCTTCGACGCTGCCCGCTCGCGAGAGATCATCTTCATCGCGGCAAGAGGGGCGTGATCATTCCGCGGACTAAGGCCCATGGCTAGGTGCTAGGACGCGTCGCTCATTGAGTCCCCGTTTCCCAGACTTCTCGTCGGCCGCGATGTACGAGACGTTGGGAGCACCCCTGGTGTTTATTGATGCTACTGAGGCATGAGCGACGAAGGTGAAACTACGCCACCTCAATTCTGGTTATTGGCATCCTGAGCATCAGTCTGCGTGGGGCGCCCGGCAGGGATTTCAGGTACTCTACAATGTTGGATTTCTCCCTTGGCTGAGTTCGAGCGACCTACACGAATTGTAGCGGTTCACGACATCTGTCAAAGTCGCAAAGCGTCCATCGTGATAAAAGCCGCCCTTCATATGTGTCCACAGGCCGTTCAGCGGAAGGGTTCGATAGCGTCGATCAGGCGCACGGTTCGCCTGAAAGTCGTCGATGCAGACTTCCGATCCGGTGTGCATTTCCCAGCCTGATTCGCTCGTCACCGGATCCATGTGACAACTGCTGCATTGGGCCTTACCGGAGAAGAGCACCGCTCCTCGCATTGCCGCCTGATGATCGAAGCTATCTTGGGGCGGCACGGGTGCCGGTATCGATAGCTGATAGGTGTGCAGCGCCGGCAGCTTCGCGGTAATCAGGTCTGGAGTATTGTTCACGTGTCCGAAACCGTTTGCGGCCGCAATAGGAAACTGCCTTTTCCATGCATCTCCAGATTGGCGACGAAAGCATTCCAGTAGGGTATTGAACCCCATCATGTCCACGTGTGGAGGTTAACGCCCGCCAGGCCGAACGCGGGCGGAATCAAAGTCGCCGCCGACGTTCCATTCGGCCGGAATCCCTTGCCATCCATGAGTAGCTCGGCATCAAATTTGCGCGGTCCCCAGGCGTTGAGCACCTTCTGCACGGTGGCAACGTCGGTACCCAGCAAGTCAGCGAGGGGTTGCAAGTTCGGCGACGCAGCCACGATCGCGCCGACATTGAGATCGCGGTTTGCCCAACCGTCCAACCGACGGCCGATTCCTGGCAGCAGCGAATTGTCGACCGTCGAATGACATAACGCGCACTGAATGCCAACAGAGTTGAGGCTTCCATCGGGATTCGAGAAGGCGGTGACGCCGACGACTGCATTGAGCTTCAGCAAAGCAAGAGTGACGGTAGGATCGTTGAGATCGACCTTGCCTTGGTGCAATGCATTCTGTAGAGACTGCGGCAATCTGTCGACATCGACTTTCAGAACGGCGGACGCCAAATCTTCCGTTATGACACGTTCGTTGATCATGCAACGGTAAAGTTGACGATGATCAAGGCAGCGCAAGCGAGTGCAGCAACGGTGACAAGAAAGTTGCGCCAGAACATTTTTTCCTCCTTCGACACAAGAAGGAGTGCGGTCGATCGCGGGCGTTACAACGTAATGCGTCAACAAATTGTCAAATTTGAAATGGTCGTGTAGAGAACGACCAAGAGGGGCCCCGAGCTGTCGTAATTCGGAGTGAATTGGCAGTGCTGGCAGCGGGCGTTGTTGCAAATTGTCTACGTGCGCTAGGACACACTTCTTTCAGGAGTCCCGCCGGCTGAAGCCGGCTCGGGGTCAATCAACCGTTCTCATTCTGCGGGTTGACGCTCACGGTTCAAGCAACTGCCGCCCTGCAGGCCGGGTTCTTCGGAGTTGATACAGAATTCGTGCCATCCTTTCGCCAAACGGCAGGCCCGGGATGTGCCACCCTTCAAATTGTTCTGGTCCCAGACAACCTTTTCCCTGTTCACGACATCTCTAGCGGTTAACAGACGCAAGGCTGACCCTGGAAGGGAACATCCATACCAAAGAAGTCTGTAGATCCGAAACCAGAGACCGGAGATAGGACATGTCTGATAGAGCAACGCTCGCACTATGGGTTCGCTTGGAAGCGAAACCTGGCAAAGAGAAAGACGTAGAGAGTTTTCTTCGAGCAGGTCTGTCGCTAGTTGAGCAGGAGACTAGCACCACGACTTGGTTCGCCATTCGGCTTGGGCCCTCAACCTTTGGGATCTTTGACACCTTTGCCGACGAGTCAGGCCGGCAGGCCCACCTTTCGGGAAAAGTAGCGGCCGCTCTGAAAGAAAAGGCCGAGCTGTTTGCAAAGCCGCCTTCGATCGAGAGAGTTGACGTCCTTGCCGCTAAACTTTCGTCAGGGAGGGCGGAAAAAGCAGCATAGAGCTAGCCGCAACCTGCTTCCTACCTGGCGCGCGGTAGGGACGCTAATCTCTTTGCTGGCTGATCTGACGGCATATCCTTCGACTTAGTCGCGCTCTGCTCGGCGCAAGCTCGCTCAGGATGACGCGCGACTGAGGGACTGCTGCTCCATGTTTTCGTCAATGGTGGGATACCTGGCTACCAGTTGTCCACGAATGGGGAAGTGAGCTGGCAATAAGCTGATCTGTTACTCAATCACGACAAGTGAGTCGCCGGCGTTGACGGTCGAGCCTTCTGACGTCAGGATCCTCTGCACATGGCCGTCTTTGGGAGACTTCATCTCGTTCTGCATTTTCATGGCTTCCATGACGATGACACCCTGTCCGGCTTTGACCTCGTCCTTCTCGGAGACCATGACGCGCACGATCTTGCCCGGCATGGGAGCGGTGATCTTTTGCGGTCCAGCTTCGCCTCCACCTGACCCGCGGCGGGTACGCAGCGAGCGCGGGTCCTGTACATCGACGGCGTAGCGCGCGCTGCCGATCACCAGGTGCAGTTCGCCCTGCAGCGATCGCTCCCGCTTCACCTCGAAGGCATCGCCGCCGAGAAGGATCGACATCACGTCGCGGGCTGTGAGAACGGCATCGACTTCGATCTGCTGGTCATCGACCTTGCACAGCCAGGCTTTTTTGCCCTTGGTCAGTTCGAGCCGATGGGATTTGCCGTCAACGATTACGTCGTAGGTCATAAGGAGCAGCTAGCAAATTAGCAACTGACAACTATTGAATAGTGGCCAATCGCTCGAGGTTTCGCCTCCCTTGAGCACAAGATTCATCGGGAGCGCAATCCCTCTTCCCGGGCGGCGCGACGCCAGTTGTTGGGCTCGGCAGCAGCCTGTCCGTTAGCCGGTGCGGGCAATCCGTTGGAGCCGGGAAACGTCGCTTTGGGATCCATGGTCGCGAAGATGCCCGCTGCAACCGCGGCAATTAGCGGGCGACGCGGATCAGTCTCGAGAGGAGGATTCTTCAGCAGCCGTTCCAGAAAGCCGGTGTCGATTTTTCCGGCACGGAAATCGGCGTCCTTGAGAATGCGGCGGAATAGCGAGATGTTGGTCTTGATACCGCCGACGAAGTACTCATACAGTGCACGCAGCAAGCGGTCGATAGCCTGGTCGCGGGTTTCGGCATAGCCGACGAGCTTCGCCAGCAATGGGTCGTACTCCATGGGCACCGTCCAGCCTTCGTACATGCCGCTGTCGCGACGGATGCCGGGCCCGGACGGCGAAATGAGGCGCGTGATGTGGCCCGGTGAAGGGAAGAAGTTGTTGTCGGGGTCTTCAGCGTAGACGCGGCACTCGATGGCGTGTCCGCGCAGCTGGATGTCTTCCTGTGCAAACGGAAGCTGCTCGCCGGCGGCGACGCGAATCTGCAGGTGAACCAGATCGAGGCCGGTGACGAACTCGGTCACAGGGTGCTCGACCTGCAGCCGCGTGTTCATCTCGAGGAAGTAGAAGTTGCGATCCTGATCGACGAGGAATTCGACCGTGCCGGCGTTCTGGTAGTCGGCGGCCTTGGCCACGCGTACGGCAATTTCGCCCATGCGACGGCGCATGTCTTCGTCGACGATAGGCGAGGGCGACTCCTCAAGGACTTTCTGGTGGCGGCGCTGCACCGAGCATTCGCGCTCGCCGAGATAGACGACGTTGCCTTGCTCGTCGCCAAAGACCTGCATCTCGATGTGGCGCGGGTTGACGATGGCCTTCTCGATGTACACCTCATTGTCGCCGAAGGCACGTTGCGACTCGCTGCGGGCGTTCTCAAAGGCGGAGCGCAGATCTTCAGGCTTGGGCACGAGGCGCATGCCCTTGCCGCCGCCGCCTGCCGCAGCTTTCAGCATGATGGGATAGCCAATCTGTTCGGCCAGGCGCGCGGTGGCGTCGAACTCCATGCCTTTCTCGGAACCGGGGACGAAGGGCACGCCAGCCTTCTTCATGTTCTGGCGAGCGCGAGTCTTGGAGCCCATCATCTCCATCGACTCAGGCGTGGGGCCGATGAATTTCACCCCAGCATCAAGGCAAGCTTTTGCAAATCGCGAGTTCTCGGACAGGAATCCGTAGCCCGGATGGATCGCCTCAGCACTAGCACGCCTGGCGACATCGAGGATCTTGTCGATGTTGAGGTACGACTCGCTCGCGGTAGCGGGGCCGATGTGATAGGCGTGATCTGCTTTGCGCACGTGGAGCGCACGGCGATCGACATCGGAGAAGACGGCAACCGATTCGACGCCCATTTCGCGACAGGCACGAATGATACGAACGGCGATCTCGCCGCGGTTGGCGATAAGAATCCGTTTGAACATGAATCCGCTCAAAGTGCGAGCCGTCCGCGTCAGGGTAGACATCTCCCCCAGCGCAGCATGCCAGTCGCGCCAAACCCCAAATTGTACTGCACCGCCTCGCCGGGGTCAGTGATCGCGTCACACATGACGGTGACGCGATACCCGGGGCGCAAAAAGGAACGCCCGTAAATCGGTTCGCGGGCGCGACGATTACTTCGTGGGCGTCTCCGTGGTCACGATGCCAGTCGGGCCAGCCTTCTCGGCTTTGGCCTTCTTGGTGGCCATAGTCTTGTCGACCCAGTCATCGGCGGTCTTGAGATCGGCCTTGCGGGCATCCGGATTGTCGCACTCCAGATCAGCACGCTCGCGATACAGCAGATTCAGGTATGCCATGGCGTCGTCATAATCGGGCCGCAGCTCAAGCGCTTTCTGCAGCTTCGCGATTCCGTCTTCCACAACCGCCTGGTTGGACTCAATAGCCTTCTTCAAGTCAGCGCAGGTCTTTTTGTCCTTGATGTCGTCGGTTGGCTTCAGGCCGAGCTTGGCGCGGGCTTCGAGGCGCGGCTGGTAGGCCTGGGTCCAGTCGATCACGGCGATCGAGTAGTAGACTTCGGGATCGTTAGGATCGAGCGCAGCCACCTGCTCGTGATACTTCTTGGCCTCGTCCATTTTTTTCATGTTGAAGTAGAGCGAGGCGATGCCCTTCAACGCCAGGATCTTCTGTTCCTTGGGAGGATTAGTGTCGAGTACCCGTTTGAACTCGGCGATGGCTTCTTCGGCAAACTTGTTATTCTCGGGCGAATCGGCGCCGGGGATGTATTGCTGCATATACGCGGTTGCCAGATAAAGACGGGCGTTGATCAGGCTGGGATCCAGTTGCACCGCGTTCTTGAAATGTTCGATGGCCTCTTCGTAATGCGCGTTCTTATAGGACTGCACGCCTTTATTAAGTTGGTCGCGCGCTCTCAATCTCTCGCAGCCTACAGCCGAGAGTATTGCGAGTAGCACGGCTAGGATCGTCAGTACCCGTCCGCTCTTGTTCATGTCTGGTTTCATTCTCCGTTGCGCTGGTTCGGGTTCATGGCTTGGCGGGACACCGCGCTGCGGCGTCCCGCCTGTCCTGAAGGAGGAGTGCTTCCCGAATCACGTTCCTGTTGCGAGACTCACAAACTACTGGCCGGCTTCGATCTTGGCGGTAATCAGTCCGACCTTATCGACACCTGCGGAATGCGAGATGTCAATTACCTGGGCTACCTCATTAAACGTCAGATCCGGATCCGCCTTGACAAACATGACCTTTTCGGCGCGGGTCTTGAAAATGTCGTTCAAACGACCTTCCAGATTGTCCCACGTCACGTCGTCCTGATTGATCTTCAAGGCTGCCCTGTCGCCTGAACCTTTCAGAAGCTGCACAACCACCGTGCGGTCGCTAGGCTCCTGTTGTTTCTCCTTGTCCTTGGGCGGCTGGGGAACCAGCGCGTCCAGGCCCTTAGGTGTCAGCGGCGTGATCACCATGAAGATGATCAGCAGCACAAGCAGTACGTCAATGAGAGGCGTTACGTTTATGTCAGCGGACGGCCCGCCTTTGCCTCCGCCCAGATTCATTCCCATAAGACAGACTCCTGTTACGGTGTGGGTGCGACCCGTGGCTGCGGTAGAGCACCCTGCTTCTTTTGCTCCGTCAATAGACCCACATCGTCAACCCCCGCCGAGCGAACGTTGTCGACCACTTCGACTACGTTGCCGTAGCGGGCGCGGGCGTCGGACTTGATGAAGACGCGCTTGTCGACCTTATTGGCCAGGCGGTCTTTCACCTTCTGGGTGAGCTGGTCGGCCTCCACCCGGTCGGAGCCGAAGTAGATCTTGCCATCTCGCATAATGGAGATAAGCAGGGCATCTTCTTTATCGGCATCCGGCATCGGTGTCGGACTGTTGACCCTTGCCATGTCCACGCTGACGCCCTTCTGGAGCATCGGTGTGATGACCATAAAGATGATCAGCAGCACCAACATCACGTCCACCATGGGCGTGACGTTAATGTTGGAATTTACTTTCGAACCTTCGTCGCGTTTCGCTAACGCCATTGTTCAACCTCCCCGTTCATCGGAATTCGGTCGGACTGTACCGCATCCTGACTACCGGCGAACGACCCCGCGACGCTTCAGGAAGTAGTCAATCAGCTCGCTGGAGCTGTTGTCCATTTCCACGTCGAAGGCTTCCACCTTGCTGGAGAAATAGTTGAACATCATGACGGCGGGAATCGCGACGAACAGTCCGATGGCCGTGGTCACCAGGGCTTCTGAAATACCCCCGGCGACGGCGCCCAGACCGGTGGCCTTTTGCGTCGAGATTTCCTTGAAGGCGTTGAGAATACCGACCACCGTGCCCAGCAGTCCGATGAAGGGTGCGGTCGAGCCGATAGTCGCCAGTCCGCTCAGGCCGCGCTTCAGTTCGGCGTGGGTGATGGCTTCGGCACGCTCCAGGGCGCGCTTCGAAGCTTCAATCTGCTCGCCGGGGATATCGCTGGACTCGCCATGCGCACGGAACTCCTGCAGGCCAGCGGTGACGACTTTCGCCAGGTGGCTCTTTTTGTTGCGCTCGGCAATCTTGATGGCTTCGTCGATCTTGCCTTCGCGCAGCGCACCGGCTACGGCGGGAGCGAATGCACGCGACTGCTTGCGGGCAGCGCTGTAAGCCATGGCACGGTCAATCATCACGCCGATCGACCAGCCGGACATCACGAACAGAATAATCACCACGAGCTTGGCGAGGATGCCCATCTGCTTCCATAGCGAAACTGGGTCCCATCCCACCCCGCCTTCCTGGAACATCCAGACTGCGACGTTGGGAACGTGGCTGAGAGCGTAGGTTGCAACGTTAGCTAAAAGCATGAGTCGAATTCTCCTCCTCAGGAACTTCGTTACTGCTGAACACCTGCGTTACGGCGTGTGTTTCAGAACTTATTGTGCCGGATTCAACCGGCGGGAAAGACCGCGGTTCCGGTCCTCACTGCAATTGTTTGCGTACCATCTCACTATGCGACTCCGGCCGTGAATGCGATCGATCCGGCCGCAGGGTTGCTACGAAGGGCACGATCTGACCAGTAAGATTCTATCCTCCGGCCAAAGTGAAATTCACGTTGATCGTGGTCTCCACTTCGACGGGCTCGCCATTGAGGAAGTACGGCTTGTACTTCCACTGCTTCACGGCTTCGATCGCCGCCGGCGCCAGCATCGGGTGACCGCTGACCAGGTGTAGACCTTCAATATCGCCGGCCTTGCTGATCACCGCCTGCAGGACAACCGTCCCCTGAATGCGGGCCTGCCGCGCCAGCGGAGGATAGACCGGCTTCACCTGCCGGATCAACAGACCTTGCGAGACGCCCTGCGACACGCGAACGCGCTGCGGAGTCGCGGCCTTAGGCACGACCGCCGGGGCATTGCCGATGATTCCACCTAGCACGCCGCCCATGGCGCCACCGGGCACGCCACCAGGAACGCCGCCCACAACACCGGCCACACCAGTCGACGGCGGTGGCGGTTCGTCTTCTTTAATCATGGCGACTTTCTTGGGAATGGCCGTCGGAGTGCGCAACTGGCCATTGTCGAGGTCGGTTTGCCGCGGCTTCACGATTTTGACTTCCGGCATAGCGGCCGGAGGCGGTGGTGGTGGAGGCGGAGGCGGCGCAACCAGGAAGGTCATTAACTGCTGCTTCGGCAAGGCCTCGGTGAAAACCAGTGGTAGCAAGACAAGTACGCCAATGAGCGCGATCTGGAGGATGAACGAAACGGCGGTAGTTGCGCCTTGCTTCGTTTTGATCTTGCCTCCAGACTCCATGAGGCTGTCTTCAAACATAGCCTTATCTCCGTAGAAACGCTTTAACTACTTAACTACTTAGACACCGGCCAACTTTCTTTTGCTCCCAAAATCGTTTTGCTGCATCGCGCCGCCACGAACGCAGCCTTCGGCTAGCCGTCTCGAAACCCCTTCGGCCCCCCAAAGGACTTGACTATACACCCCGAGATGCGATTTGTGTGCTCCAGAAAATCGATTATGCCTTGGCTTTTACCTTTTCCCGGCTGGCGCTGGCCGTGGGCAAGGTAGCCCGGCCCGTCTTACGGGCTCGCCATTCCTGGTAGGCCACGAGCATGGGGGCCGCCACTGCGATGGAAGAGTAGGTTCCGATCAGGATTCCGATAACCAGCGCCAGGGAAAACCCGCGCAGGACCTCTCCCCCGAACACATACAACGAGAGTACGGTCAGAAATGTCAAGCCCGAAGTCAGAATGGTCCGGCTCAAGGTCTGGTTGATGCTCTTGTTGACCACGTCGGCCAAGGGCTCGCGACGTAAGAGCTTGATGTTCTCGCGGATACGGTCGTACACGACGATGGTGTCATTCATCGAATAACCGATCAGCGTAAGAATTGCCGCAATTACGGTCAGCGTAATGTCTTTGTTCAGTAGCGAGAAAAATCCGATGGTGATGATCGTATCGTGGAAACACGCCACCACCGCGCCCACGCCGTAGATCAGCTCGAAGCGGAACCACAGGTAAATGAGCATTCCGCCCAGCGAATACAGCGTCGCCCATAGTGCCTGTCGGCGAAGCTGTCCGCCGACCTGCGGGCCGACGATCTCGACGTTGCGCACGGCGAAATTCGAGTTGTAGAAATCCTGCGCCATGACCGCCAGCACTTCCGGCGGAGCCACGCCCTTCAAATCGTCCACCGAACGCAGCACGCCGCCCTTCTGCTTGTTGCGGAAGTCGTCGATTTGCTGCGCGATGGTCAGGTATCTCTGCGCCGCGTCGATTCCGCCGAGATGCATCGGATCTTTCGACAACAGATACTGCTGCAAGGTCGACGGACCAGTGTTGTTCAGGTCTTGTTTGCCGCCCGGTTGCGTCTGATTGGCTTGGAGGGCACGGATGATGGTGTTCTTGCCCTGATCAAGCGCCGCCTCGCTGGTCTCACGCTGCTCCAGCGCTATCAGTACCTCGTTGTTAGTAGCCGGTCCGTAAGCCTGGATGCGG
>Ga0306923_10008031_pt1 | contig 10566 bp, 6 predicted proteins | sample sta12Can44000108_FD_203841 | JGI IMG/M metagenome (GOLD analysis project Ga0306923, IMG submission 203841) | Lab enrichment of tropical soil microbial communities from Luquillo Experimental Forest, Puerto Rico - statanox.12C.anox.44.000.108 (v2)... | ecosystem: Environmental > Terrestrial > Soil...
GGGGGTGAAGAAAAGGTCCCCCTGCCCCCAGAAGATGAGGGTCTTCGGCTGGCTGATGCGAAGCCGCTCTTGCCAGGCCGGGTAGAGGGCCGCGTTGGTGCGGTAGTCGTAGAACAGATCCAGCTGGACGCGGTGGGCGTTCGGTCGGCTGAGGAAGAACGAGTCCATGTTCCAGTTGTCTGGGCTGATCTTGCCCGGGTCGCGGTGCCCGGTGAGGTAGATCGCCTTAACGGTGTCAGGGGCGAGAAACGCCTCCAGCGGGGCTTCGGTTTCTGGGTTGCGGTTGGCCCACAGGACGTGGCGGATGCCGTCCCAGGCCTCGGTGAAGCCTTCGTCGTAGGCGTTGGCGTTCTGAATGACCTGCCACTGCAGCCAGCTGGGGTGCTTGCCGATGAGGCGGTTGCCGATCGGCCCCCCGTAGTCCTGCATGTACATGCCCATCTCGCCGGTGAAGCCAATGGCCTGCAGCGCCGCGTCGACGACCTCGGTGAGATGGTCGAAGGTGTAGTCCCAGGTGGCCGGATCGGGCATCTGGGTGTTGCCGAAGCCTGGGTAGTCAAAGGACACCAGGTGAAACCGGTCGGCCAGGGCGGGCAGCAGATTCCGGAACTGGTGCGATGAGGCCGGGAAACCACCAAGCAGGAGCAGCTTGGGAGCACCGGGGTCACCGGCCTGCCGGTAAAAGACTTGCAGTCCGTCGGCGGCTACGGTGTGGAAGGTAGTCATCATGTCTCTTTCGGGTTCGCAGGGCGGGTGGGTGGACCTCAGCGCCGGCGACGGCACCCGTCGCGTCGCCGGCGCGGAGCGGCCGGTGTGCGGTGGTCAGGGGTTAGGCGGGCCGAGGTAGGGGAAGTCGGTCAGCAGGTCGGCGTGCGGTTTGAGGCCTTGCGGGGGGACCTTGCCGTAGGTCATCCAGCCGAAGCGGTAGCTGTAGACGTCATCGATGAGCTTGCGGCCGTTGGGGTAGACCACGGGCTTGGTACGGTCGTAGCGCAAGATGTCGGGCAGGAACATCAAGGCGGCGGCCTTGGCCTCCTCGGGCGGGTAGCCGCCCTTTTCCAGGACCTTGGACCACGGCTCCAGGTAGTTGGCCACGTCGTCGGCGGGCTGCCGGGAGTTGTACCGGTCCTTTTCCCCGTCCGGGTTGATGAACGGGTTGAGCGTCGGGTTCCCGCCGCGGTCCATCTGCTCCAAGGTCCCGTCGGGCCGGCGGCGGCTGATCGAGGCCCACACGCCGATCTGCCGGCCCGCGAAGAGCATGTCGGCGGGGACCTCCAGCACGATGGCGCTCACGTTGCCGATGAAGTTGTCGAGTCCGGTCCAGGCGAAGCCGTGCAGGGTACCCTCGAGGTCGGCGAAGAACGGGTCGGAGCGCCGCCCGGCCAGCAGCCGGACCGCGCCGGCCTGGACCGGCGCGGCCGTGCCGTCGAAGCGGACCGGGAACGACTCGGCGAGCACCTGCCCGGCCGGCTCGGGCTGGCGGGCCGCCTCGCCGGTGGCGTACCAGCAGGTGCCGGTCTGCCGGCCGTCCTGGTAGGCGGAGAAGGAGAAGGTGAACGCGGCGTCGGCGTGCGCGTCGCCGTCGGTGTCGACGTTGATCCGGTAGACCGCGCCGGGGTAGAACTCCGGGCCCCGGTCCGCGATGGGCGCCGGCGCCGGGGCACTCGAATTCGAGCACATGATCAGCATGATCTTGTCCGGGTCCTTGGAGGACTTGAAACAGAACACGTCGGTGATGTCCAGCCGCCGGTCATCGCCCGGCGCCTTGAGGTCGTCGGCGCTGAAGTGGTTCGACATGGGGGGGCTCCTTGGTGGTGCGGGTCAGAGAGCGTTGCGGCCGGGGTCAGCTGCGGATGAAGTCGAGCAGCGCGGTGTTGACCTGGCCGGCGTGGGTCCAGGGGATGGCGTGCGGGCCGCCCTCGATCACGGTGAGCTGCACGTCGTTGATCAGGCCGGGCAGCCGCTTGCTGGTCTTGTCCAGCGGCAGGACCTGGTCCCCGTCGCCGTGCAGCACCAGCACGGGCACGTCGATCTGGGGCAGGTCGTCGCGGAAGTCGGTGATCCAGGTGCCGATGCAGGCCACCGCGGCGGTGGCCGAGGCGGTCAGGGCCTGGTTGAAGCTGGCCTGCCAGGCCTGGTAGCTGACCACGGTGCCGCCCAGGGCGGCCATGCTGTAGTAGTTGTCCAGGAATCCCTTCATAAACGCCGGGGTGTCGGCCACCGCGGCGGCGGTGAACCCGTCGAACACGCTTTGCGGGATCCCGTCGGGGTTGTCCGGCGTCTGCAGCAGGTACGGCGGGATCGGGGAGATCAGCACCGCCTTGGCGACCCGCGGGCGGTGGTGCCCGAGCGGGAGCGCACGATGGTCTGCTGACCCGTAGGTGGCCAGGTAGCGGGTGACCTCCCCGGTGCCCATGGAGTGCCCGGCCAGCACCGCCTCGCGCAGGTCCAGGTGCTCCAGCAGGGTGTGCAGGTCGGCGGCGAAGGTGTCGTAGTCGTACCCGGTCGCGGGCTGGCTGGAGGCGCCGAACCCGCGCCGGTCATAGGTGATCACCCGGTAGCCGGCCTCCAGCAGGGCCGGGACCTGCTTGTCCCAGGCGCGGCCGCTGACCGGGTACCCGTGGATCAGCACCACCGGCCGGCCGGCGCCGTGGTCCTCGTAGTAGATTTCGACGTCGCCGGTATTCTCCCGGCCGACGGTGACCTTGGGCATGAGGCTTTCCTTTCCGAAAGAAGACCTGACCTGGTCTTCGGTACGGGTCAGCCTGCCTGCCGGCGCACGGGGTCAGCGAGACGGCAAATACTCAAACCACTACTCAACTACTCATTCAGCACTACCTATTGGCCTAGCTACTGCCGAAACGACTGACGCCTGGACGCCGCGAGCAGCTCAGCAGCCCGCAGCGTCTGGTTGGGGCGCGGCGGCCCAGGCGGCGACCTGGGCCCGGGAGGTGAAGCCGAGCTTGGTCAAGATGCGCCTCACGTGGTTTTCCGCGGTCCGCTGCGAGATCACCAGCTCGGCGGCGATCTGCTTGTTGCTGCGGCCCCCGGCGATCAGCCCGGCCACCTGCATCTCCCGCCCCGTCAGCGGCCCCTCATCGGATACGGCCGGTATCGGCGGCTTTTCCGGCGGCTGCTGCAGGGCGTAGGCGACGGCGTCGGCGGCGGGCAGGTCCAGGCCGCGGCGGCTCGCGGCCTGGAACGCCGCCTCGCCCAGGGCCTGCCGGGTCTGCCGCTCGCAGTCCCGCTGATGGCTGGCCATGGACTGGTTGCCGTCCAGGGTCGTGCCCATGGACTGCCACAGGCCGGCGGCGACGCCGAGCAGGACAGCGGCGCGCTCGTACTGCCGTCCGGATGCGGCGATCCAGGCCAGCGCCTCCACGCACCAGGTGGAGCCCATCCGGTCGTTGCGGCGCAACCGCAGGCTCTGCTGTTGCAGCTTGGTGGCCCGGTCCAGATCACCCTGGCGCCAGGCCGCTACCCCCAGCGCCCACAGCGAGTACGCGGAGTACGCGCGGCGGATGTAGTCGCCGCCGGCCTCGGTCAGCGCGGCAAGCTCCCGGTCGCAGGCGACGGCGCTCTCTTCGTCCCCAGCCAGGCCCGCGGCGTTGGCCAGGTTGAGCAGCAGGTGGGCCCGCAGGCGGCCGGGGACGGCGGCCGCGGGCAATGCTGTCAGCCCATCTTCGAAGCGGGCGATGGCCTGCGGCAGGTCACCGGCCAGCAAGCCGGCAGTGCCCGCAGCCCAGGCGGCCAGCGCCCGCGTGGCCGGGTCGTCCAGCTGCCCGGCCAGGCTGCTGCCCTGCTCCAGCCGCGGTTGCGCGGCGTCGCGGTCGCCGCCGATGGCAGCCAGGAGCCCGGCCAGCAGCAGCCCCCGCGCCCGCCACACGGTGGGCTCGCCCGCCCGGGCCAGCACCTGGCCGAGGCGGTACCGGCCCTCGCTGACATGGCCCGCAAGCCAGTAGTAAAAAACCCAGACGTGCAGCACGATGCGCAGCCCGGCCTCGGCCTCGCCCGGCTCGGCCTGGCAGAAGTCCTGGGCCGCCGCCACGTTGGCGTGCTCCCGGAACAGCCGGGCCGTCCAGTCCGCTATCTGCGGGCTGAGCCAGTCGATGTCGACCCGCCGGGCCAGCTGTTCATGCCAGTCCCGGTGCCGCCGCCGCAGCGCGGCGTACTCACCAGACTCGCGCAGGCGTTCCTGCCCGAACTCACGCAGGGTCTCCGGCAGCCGGTACCGGGCCACGCCCTCGCCGTGCTCGACGGCCAGGATCGACTTGCCGGCCAGCGCGGCCAGCAGCTCCAGCACGTCGCCGGCGGCCAGCCGGTGACCGGCGCAGATGCCCTCGGCCGCGTCCAGTTCGAACCCGCCGGCGAACACCGAACACCGCGCCCACAACAGCCGCTCGGCCGGGCTGCATAGCTCATAGCTCCACTCGATCGAGGCCCGCAGCGTCTGCTGCCGGGCCGGCCGGGCCCGGCCGCCCCGGGTCAGCAGGCCCAGCCGGTCGCCCAGCCGCTCCTCGATCTGCTCCGCCGACAGCACCGGCAGCCGCGCCGCGGCCAGCTCGATGGCCAGCGGCAGCCCCTCCAGCCGCCGGCAGATCCCGGCCACCGCCGCCACATTCGCCTCGGTCACCGCGAACCCCGGTACCACCTGCGCCGCCCGCTCGGCGAACAACCCGACCGCCGGGAACCGCGCCAGCTCCGCCACCGTTAGCCGCCCCACCTCCGGCACCGGCAGCGGCGGCACCGCCAGCACACTCTCCCCGTCAGTGGTCAGCGCTTCCCGGCTGGTGGCCAGCACCCGCAGCCCGGCCGCGGCACGCAGCAGCAGGTCGGCCAGCTTGGCGGCCGCGTCCACCAGGTGCTCGCAGTTGTCCAGCACGAGCAGTAGCTGCCGGGCCGAAAGGTAGTCGGCCAGCGCCGCGGCCTGGGCGTAGCCGGCGCGGTCCTGCAGGCCCAGCGCCCCCGCGACGGCCTGGGCCACCAGCGCCTGGTCGCGCAGCTGGTCCAGCTGGACCAGCCACACCCCGTCGCGGAACGCCCGCGCCAGCCCGGCCGCGGCGCGCAGCGCCAGCCGGGTCTTGCCGACCCCGCCGACCCCGGTCAGCGTCACCAGCCGCGACCCGGCCAGCAGCCGCCTGACCTCGGCCAGCTCACCGCGGCGGCCGACAAAGGTGGTCAGCTCAGTCGGCAGATTCCCGGTTACCCGTGCCCTTGGTGCCATCACACATCAGCGCCCGGGATCAGCCGCCAGGCGCCGCCGCTGAACGCTCACGTGGTTCGTCATCGCAGGTGCTCCTTGCTCCGCCGGAAGATCACATGCAATTACGGTCGCGCCTTCGGCGGCCCGATCGCGCCCGTAAAGTCCCTGGCCGCTACCCCGGCCCACCCGTGCCCCTGCCGCCGATCTGCGCCCCGATCACGCCGTGCCCGCCATCGGTCAGCGGCCGCGCCCGCACCGGCTCAGCCCTCACGCCCGGCCTGCCATTACAAGAACAAGTGCGGGAGCCACCACTGAGGCGTGCCAGCCGACCGGCCAGGGTATGCGCCAGGGGAAACGTCAAGGGGATGTGACCGGCGCGACGCGCCCGCGACTTGCGCGACGGTGAGGCAATACCCACTCGTGAAAGGGATCCTCATGACCTCACCGTCTGTCCCCGAAGGTCCCGGCTCAGTCTCCGGAGCGCCGAACCTCCCCGAAGGGTTCACCGGCACGTTCACCAGCCGGTACATCGACGTCGGCGGGCTGCGCCAGCACGTGGTCACCGGCGGCGGCGGCCCGCCGCTGCTACTGGTGCACGGCTGGCCGCAGACCTGGTACGCCTGGCGGCTGGTGATGCCCGCGCTGGCCCGCGACTTTTCCGTCGTCGCGCCCGACCAGCGCGGCACCGGGCTGTCCGGCAAACCCCAGGACGGCTACGACACCGGCACCCTCGCCGCCGACCTGGCCGCGCTGATGGACGCGCTCGGGCACCGGCGGTTCGCCGCGTTCGGCCACGACACCGGGATGTGGATCGGCTACGCCCTGGCCGCCGACCACCCGGACCGGGTCGCCCGGCTGGCCGTCGCCGAGACCCCCCTGCCGGGCGTGTCCCCCTCCCCGCCCCTGTTCGCCAACGCGCGCCTGAACAACGCGCTCTGGCACTTCGCCTTCAACCGGCTCGCCGACGTCAACGACCAGCTCGTCACCGGGCGCGAAGAGATCTACTTCGGCTGGCAGTTCGCCACCAAGGCCGCCCGGCCCCTGCCCGGCTACGCCATCCGCCACTACATCGACACCCTCGCCGCCGACCCCGCCGTCCTGCACGCCAGCTTCGCCGCCTACCGCGCGCTGAATGCCACCATCGCGCAGAACCAGCAGCGCATGACTCGCCGGCTGCCGATGCCCATACTGGGCATCGGCGGCGGGCACAGCCTGGGGGAACAGGTCGCGGACACGATGAGGCTGGCCGCCGACGACGTGCAGACCCTGGTCATCCCCGGCTGCGCCTACTACCCCGCCGAGGAGACTCCCGAGGAGACGCTGGCCGCGCTGACCGCGTTCCTGGCCCCCTACCGCGACGAGCAGACCGCGGGAGACCCCGGGCCGCGGGCGGCTCCGGTCTAGCCGCACACCCCAGGCCGCGTTCATCCGCTGACCAGCACAACAGCGCCGTGCGCAGGTACGGCGGTGGCTAAGAAAGGAACTGTCATGTCCATCAAAACCACGGCACTCGCCGCCGCGGCGGTACTGACCCTGGCGGGCGGGCTGAGCGCGGCGGGGACGGTGGCGGCGAGCGCCGCCACGCCGCAGTGCGGCGCTGCCTGCACGGAGGTCTACAGCGCCGAGTTCCCCATGCAGCCGCATGTCGGCTTCGTGGAGACCGTGTTCCTGGGGATCCCGGTGCGCGGCGTGCCGACGATTGTACGCCCGGCCAGCAGCTCGAACCCGGCCGAGGACCTCATCGTCCCGCTCGGCGGCCCGGTGCCCGTGTCTGAGTTCTACACGGCCGGCCTGGTATCCGCCGCGGTGAACGAGCACTACGGCAACAAGCTCGCGGTGCAACTCGAGTACGCGCCCTACGGCAAGCCCACTGGTCTGTGCACGGCGGTGGCCACCACCGCCTACCAGGACGAGCATCTGAGCCTGCAGCCGTGCAGCACCGCGGGCACCACGGTGTGGATCCTGGACTTCGCCGATTCGCCCACGCCCACGCACGTCACCTTCCCGATCATCAACGGGTCGGACACCGACTTCGTCCACCCGTTCGTGATGACCATCCTGGGGAACCCGGCGCACCAGCTGTTCACGCCGATCATCATGCAACACCTGATCGGTAGCGCGGGCAGCGTGCCCGCCAACCAGCTGTGGGAAGCCGGCCACGGGCCGGTGGCCTGAGCGATCCAGCGGTGGCGCCGCCCCGCCGGGGCGGCGCCAGCGGCCGCCCAGAGCGTGGTGCTCTGGACGGCCGCGGCTAGCTCAGCGGTGTGTTGTCAGGGTGTGGGGTCGGCGAAGGAGCCGCTGTAGATGTCTTCGTTCCCGAAGTCGGGCGGGCAGTCGGTCAGCGGGGAGGGTGCGGCGATCGGCGCCTGGTCGATCAGGGACTGCCGGTAGGCGTCCACCGCGGGGCAGTTGGTCGCGTCGCGCACGTCCATCCAGACCGTGACCCCGTAGCCGCGTGAGGCCGCGGCGTACTGGTAGTCATAGATAGCCTCGCGGTTGAGCGTCCTGGTCGTGCCCCTGGCGTCGCCCACCGCCGCCCGGTGCAACGTGGTGAAGCTGCCGAGCACACCACCCGGCCCGACATCGGCATGGCGGGTGACTCCCTGCATCAGGCGCGGGCTGGCCATGGTCGTCTGGAACGGCTGCAGGTAGGCGTTGTAGACCAGGTACACGTCGGTGCCGTTGGGCGAGATCGCCACCGCCGGGTTGTCCGGCCGGTCGCCCGCCTGGGCGGCGTTGACCGGGCCTGACCAGGTCAGGCCGCTGTCGGTCGAGGTCTGCACGAGCGCCTGCTCGTGGTTGAGCGCGCCGTCGGGCCAGGTGAGCACGATCGTGTTGGTGGCGCCGGAGCCGGTCGGCGCGCCGTTGGCGATGCTGAGGCTGGGGAAGCTGTCGGTGCGGGTCCCGGCGAACCCGTCGAACACGATGCGTCCGGACACCGGGTCGAGCACCCCGACGTCGTGCACCGTGGCGATCTCCCGGGCCTTTTCGAAGTTGTTGCCGCCGTCGAACGAGCGGGCCAGGAAGAACACGCTCTGGCCGGTCTTGATGTCGGTGCCTTCCCAGACGACGTAGACCACGCCCGCGCTGTCGGTCCGGATGGCGCAGCCCTGCCGCCCGCCGGTCTGGGCGTTGTTGGTGGCCGGGCTGAGCTGGCGCTGGCGCCAGGTGCTGCCACCGTCGGTGGAGGCGTCGAACACCACGGGCTCAGGCTTGGAGTTGGTGCCGCGGAAGGCGACGTTGCACAGGTAGACGTTGCCGAAGAACGGGCTCGAGGACGCATTGTCGGCCCAGAGGTCGTCCTTATCCGACAGCAGCGCGGCGTTTTGTTTGCTGACGATCACCGGGTCCATCCAGGCACTCTGCACGCCGTTGGCGGCCGCCCGCGGGTTGTCGGTGCGCGATACTACGGCCGCCGAGGCGCCCGCGAAGCCGGGCCCGGTGCTGAGCGGGAACGCCAGGTTGGCGTAGTACAGCCGGGACCCGTTCGCCCACGAGAACCCGTTCGGGCCGGGCCTGGGCCCGAACGCTAGCGCCGGGTCGCCGTGGGAGGACATCCCGTGCTCGAAGTAGCCCGGCAGGGTGTGGATCGCGCCCACGTGGGTGGTGCCGTTCTGGGCCGTCAGGCCGTTGTAGGCCGGCTGCGTCCACGTGGTGCCGCTGTCGAAAGAGAAATAGACCCCGGAGATGCCGATGTCGGGGGTGAGGTTACAGCTGCTGCCCTTGCACGGCGCGCTGTCGACCAGATCGTTGGCGCCGGCGGCCAGCACCGCCGTATTACTCGCGTCCATGGCGAGCGCAGGCTCGTTGGAGCCGTTGGGCAGGTACGGCGTGGCCGGGCTGCCCACCGTCACCTTGCTGTCGGCCGACAGGCCAGATTGCGCACGGGCGAGCGTGGGGACGGCGAGGGCTGCCGTCACAGCGAGCAACGCCACGAAAATGGCGGAGCGACGGATCATCGCTGGCTACCTCCCTATGTTGTCCTGTGTTGTCTTTTGTGAAGACCTGGGCAGCATAACCCCGGCAAGCGGCAAAAGCCCAGGCCCGGGCGATGTCCATACCGTCGGGGGGTGTGGGAGCGAGCGGATTGCCATGGCGTGGCTGTGTCGATGCTCTGGTCCCGACCGCCATGCGGCAGGCAAGACCGCTGACCGGGGTCAGCTGGCCAGCCCTATCACCAGCCACATGAAGCCCGCGCCGGCGATGGTGCAGGCGAGCGTGAGGCGGCTGGGATGGCTGGCGTGCGCCTCAGGGAGGATGTCAGAGGTGGCCAGGTAGAGCAGGATCCCGGCGAAGAACCCGAGGAACAGCCCGAGGACGTGGTGCGGGATGGTGACGGCCAGGGTGATCGCGGCGCCGGTGACAGGCGCCACGGCGTCGCAGGCCAGCAGGGTCAGCGCCCGGCGGCGGTTGTTGCCGTACAACGAGGTGATCGTGTAGGTGTTGAAGCCATCGGCGAAGTCGTGGCTGATGACCGCGATGGCCACCACCGCCGCCACCGTGGTGCCGGCCTGGAAGGCGGCGCCGATCGCGAACCCGTCCATCAGGCTGTGCCCGATCAGGCCGGCGGCAGCGAGTATCCCGATGCCCGGGTGGTGCTGGTGGCCCGCGTATTCGGCCTCGTGGCCGCGGTGTACCGGGGCGGAGCGCTCGATCACGTGCAGCGCCAGGAATCCGGCCATGGCGGCGAGCATGACCTCTGGTACGCCGAACAGGTACGCCGGTTGCTCGGCCAGCGCCTCGGGCAGCAGATCAAACAGCACCACGCCGAGCATCAGCCCCGCGGCCAGGCCCAGCACCAGGTGCCTGCGATCACCGATCCGCAGCGCGGCCACGCCGCCAAGCAGCGTGGTGGCGAACGACCCGAGGGCGACCAGGACGGGCATCGGGGCAGCTCCCTCCGGGATTTGCGGCGTCACGATCGACAGCGTCATGGGCCGCTGTGCGCGGCGGCCGGAGCGCCACCCGCTGGCTGATCTTAATGTCCCATCTGATCACCGCCGGCGGCATTGCCAGGACGAGACTGATCGGACGGCAGCGGCGTAGTCGCACCTGCTAGTACCCGCGGGCGCGGTCGACCACGTTGAGGAGGGGCTGGCCGTCGATGTACCGGCGGAGGTTGTCGGCGAACAGCCGCCGGATGGGCTCGGCCATGTTCGTGTCACCGCTGGCCGAGATGTGCGGTGTGAGCAGGATCTGGGGTAGCCTGGCGAGCTCCGGCCGCGGCGGCCGGCCAGCCAGCTCGCCGGCGTAGACGTCGAGGACAGCGCCGCGGATCCGCCCGGCGGTGATCGCTTCGACGAGGGCGTCCTCGTCGACCTCCTCGCCGCGGGCGACGTTAATCAGCACCGCGCCCGGCTTCA
>Ga0306923_10008032_pt1 | contig 10566 bp, 9 predicted proteins | sample sta12Can44000108_FD_203841 | JGI IMG/M metagenome (GOLD analysis project Ga0306923, IMG submission 203841) | Lab enrichment of tropical soil microbial communities from Luquillo Experimental Forest, Puerto Rico - statanox.12C.anox.44.000.108 (v2)... | ecosystem: Environmental > Terrestrial > Soil...
CCGCGAGACCGCGGTGGCGCGGTGGCGCCGGTCCGACCGGGTGAGCGTCACCAGCAGGGTCGACTGGCTCGGGTTCAGCGCCCCGTTTCCGGCGCCGGCCAGCGCGGCCGCCGCGAACGCGTACGCGGGCAGGCGGGCGAACGCCAGGCCGGCGTAGCCGGCGGCGAGCGCGATCCCGGCGCCGACGGTGACCGCGCGGGCCCCGAACCGGTCGATCAGCGGGCCGGCCAGGGGCGCGGTCACGACCGCGGTGCCGGTGATCGTGCCGACCACCAGGCCGGCGACGGCCAGGCTGAACCCGCGGCCGTCGTGCAGGTAGATGATCTCGAAGGGCAGCACGGCGCCGTAGCCCAGCATGTTCAGGAAGATCCCGACCTCGACGAGCCACAGCTCGCGCGATAGGCCGAAGCCCAGGCGCCGCGTCACGCCGAGTCCAGCCATGCCCCGACCCTTCCGTCTCCCGTTACCGGAGAGTCAAGCCGTCCGGATCACTACGGTACGGTCCCGTTATGGATGGTCTTTTCGCGTCGAGAGGAGGACCCGGTGAGTCCGCGCCCGCCGTTCCCGCCGTTCACCGAGCAGACCGCGCGCCAGAAGGTTCAGACGGCCGAGGACGCGTGGAACACGCGTGACCCGGAGCGGGTGGCGCTGGCCTACACGGAGGACTCGGTCTGGCGCAACCGGGACGAGTTCATCACCGGGCGCGCCGAGATCGTGGAGTTCCTGCGCCGCAAGTGGGCCCGCGAGCTCGACTACGCGCTGCGCAAGGAGCTGTGGAGCTTCCACGGCGACCGCATCGCCGTGCGGTTCCAGCACGAAAGCCACGACGCCGCGGGCCGGTGGTTCCGCAGCTACGGCAACGAGCTGTGGGAGTTCACCGACGAGGGCCTGATGCGCCGGCGCGAGGCGAGCATCAACGATGTGCCCATCGACCCCGCGGACCGTCGTATCCACGGCCCGCGGCCGGAGGCCGAGCACGGTGTGCCGTTCCCGTTGCGCTGAGGGGCGGATTTCCTAACGGGCGGCGCCGGCGGCGAGCTTGCGGGCGATGCAGTCAAGCAGCCGGTGGTAGGAGTCGCAGAACGACTCGACGCCCTCGCGCTCGAGCTGGGCGGTGAGGGCGGCCAGGTCGATCCCGGCCGCCGGCGCGGCGCCGACCGTGCGCGCCGCGGCCTCCGGGTCGGCGTCGAGGGTGCGCGCGACCGCGCCGTGATCGGCGAAGGCGTGCAGCGTGTGATCGGGCATGGTGTTGATCACCCCGGGGCCGATCAGCTCGGACACGTAGCGCACGTCGGAGTACGCGGGGTTCTTGGTCCCGGTGCTGGCCCACAAGGGCCGCTGCGGCCGGGCCCCGAGGGCCGCCAGCCGCTCCCAGCCAGCGCCGGCGAACCTGGCCTGGTAGCGCTGGTAGGCCACCCGGGCGCTGGCGATCGCGAGCTGGCCGCGCAGCGGTGACCCGGGGTCGAGCAGCGCGTCGGCCTTGGTGTCGATGCGCGACAGGAAGAACGACGCGACCGAGGCGATCTGGTCCACCGGCTCGCCCGCGTCCGCCCGTGCGGTCAAGCCGCGCAAGTAGGCGTCGATGACCTGCTCGTAGCGCTCGACCGAGAACAGCAGCGTGATGTTGACGTTCACGCCGCGGCGGGTCAGCTCCTCGATCGCGGGCAGGCCCGCGGCCGTGCCGGGCACCTTGATCATCACGTTCGGCAGGCTGAGCCGCCGCCACAGGCTGGTGGCCTGTTCGATGGTGCCCTTCGTGTCGTCGGCGAGGTCGGGGGTGCACTCGAACGAGATGAACCCGTCGCCTCCCCCGCTGGCCGCAAAGGCCGGGCGCAGCAGCCGGGCGGCGGCGCGGACGTCGTCGAGCGCCAGCGAGAAGAACAGCTCCTGCTGGTCCTGCTCTCCGCCCGCGACCAGCTCGCGCAGCTGGGCGTCGTAACGGTCCGAGCCGGTGATCGCCTGGGCGAAGATCGTCGGATTGGACGTCGCGCCGGTGACGCCGTAATCGCGGATCAGCCCGGCGAACCCGCCGGTTTCGAGTAGCTCGCGGGAGAGAGTGTCCAGCCAGATGGAGACGCCCGCCTCGCGCAGCCGCTGCAGGTTGGGATTCAGTGCCATGGTAATTCCCCTGCTCAGCTTTCTCCGGCCAGCTTACGAGCCAGCTCGTCCAGCGGGGTGCCAGGGTCGGCCAGCACAGCCGCCGCGACCGGCTGGCGGGCCCGGATCAGCGCCTGGACGTGTTCGTTCACGTCCCAGACGTTGACGTTCATGCCGGCCTGGACGCGCCCGTCGCGCAGCCAGAACGCGACGAACTCGCCGCCGGCCCGGTCGCCGCGGAACACGACCTCATCCCACGACGGCGCGTAGCCCGAATACTCCATCCCAACGTCGTACTGATCAGAGTAGAAGTACGGAATGTGGTCGTAGCTGACCTGCTGGCCGAGCATGGCCCGGGCCGCGGCCGGCCCCTGATGGAGCGCGTTGGCCCAGTGCTCCACGCGGATCCGCTCCCGGTAGAACGGATGCCAGGCGTTCGCGACATCGCCGGCCGCGAAGATGCCGGGCGCCGAGGTCTGCAGCTTGTCGTTCACGACGACGCCGTTGCCGACCTGCAGGCCGGCGGCGCTGGCCAGCCCGGCCCGCGGCACGACACCGACGCCCACGACCGCGAAGTCGCACTCGATCCGCCGGCCGCTGGTGGTCCGCACCGCCATGATCGCGCCGGCGCCCTCGAACGAGTCGACCCCGTCCCCGAACACCTGCGTGACGCCGCGCTGGCCGTGCACATCGCGATAGAAGGCGCCGATGTCCCGGCCGAAGATCCGCTCGTTCGGCAGCGGCTTGGGGTCGACGACGGTCACCTCGAGGCCGCACTGGCGGGCGGAGGCCGCGAACTCGCTGCCGATCCAGCCCCCGCCGACCGTGACCACCCGCCCGCCCGCCTCGAGCCGCGCCCGCAGCAGGTCACAGTCGGCCAGTGTGCGCAGATAGTAGACGCCGTCGAGATCCGCGCCGGGAACGTCCAGACGGCGCGGCTCCGCGCCGGTGGCGAGCAGCAGCCGGTCGTAGCCGAGGTCGCGGCCGTCGTCGAGCCGCACCCGGGACGTCCCGGGGTCGATCGCCGTCACCCGCGTGCCGGTCGCCAGCTCGATCTCCTGCTGCGCGTAGAAGTCGTCCGGGTGCACGTAGGCCTGCGCGCGCTCGGACTCGCCGCGCAGGTAGTCCTTGGTCAGCGGCGGGCGCTCGTACGGGCGCTCCGCCTCGGCGCCGATCAGCGTCACGCGGCCGTCAAACCCCTGCGCGCGCAGCTCCTCGGCGGCCTTGGCGCCAGCCAGGCTGGCGCCGACGATCAGGAACGTCGGCTTGGTCATCGGACCCCCTGAGGTCTAACGGACATCAAGTTGTACGTTAGAAGCGTCCGGGTAATTTAGTCAATGGATTTATCCTTTAGAGATGGCAAAAGCCGAGAGGGCGCGAGCCGACCGGAGGTACTCCATGAGCGAGGCCCGGCTGGAAGCTGATGTGGCCGGGCTGGCCAGCCTGGCCGAGCCGACCCGGCGCGCCCTCTACCTGTACGTGCGCGACCAGGGGGCGGCCGTCAGCCGGGACGAGGCTGCCGCCGGGGTCGGCGTGCCGCGGCACCAGGCCAAGTTCCACCTCGACAAGCTCGTCGACGACGGCCTGCTCGAGGTGGAGTTCGCGCGGCGAACCGGTCGCCGGGGCCCAGGAGCCGGGCGCCCGGCCAAGCTCTACCGGCGCGGGTCGCGGGAGCTGGCCGTCACGCTGCCCGAACGGCGCTATGAGCTGGCCGGGCAGCTCATGGCCCGGGCCATCGCCGACGCGCGGAGCACCGGCGAGCCGGTGGCCGAGGCGCTGGACCGCGCGGCCCGGGACCGGGGCGGCGAGCTGGCCGGCCTGGCCCGGCGGGAGGCCGGGAACCACCCGTCTCGCGTGGCGCTGCTGGCCGCCGTCCGCGCGACCCTGGACGAGGAGGGATACCAGACCCGGAGCGATCCGGCCGGGCTGGCCCTGGCCAACTGCCCGTTCCACGCCCTCGCGGCCGAGCACACGGCGCTGATCTGCGGCATGAACCTGGCGATCATGGAGGGCCTGCTGGACCGGGCGGGAGGGCTCGGCCTGGCCGCCGTGCTGGACCCGGCCGACGGGAGGTGCTGCGTCCGCCTGACCGAGACCAGCGAAGGTGGTGGTGACGGTTAGCCCGCGAGGAGGATGCCGAGGAACAGGGCGGCCAGCGCGCTGAGGCCGGTGAGGGCGCCGAAGATGGCCAGGCCCGCCGGGCTGCGGGCGCGCGCGTGCAAGGCGGCCGTGATCCCGGAGATCACCACCACGATCAGCTTCACCACCAGGGTGGTCTCGTAGCTCCCGGTGATCTGGGACCGCACCGCGACGATGTTCCAGATCCCGGTGATCACCAGGACCCCGAAGGCGGGCCAGGCGACCTGGTTGAACCGGCGGGCCGCGGCGCGCGGGATGTCGGTGCCGGCCCGGCGCAAGACCGGGACCAGCGCGGCCAGCGTGATCTGCCCGCCGACCCAGACGGTGGCCGCCAGGACGTGCAGGAACAGACGGATCGTGTCCCAGTTGACGCTGAGCATTGCTCCAGGCTTAGTGAGTGGTCAAAGATCGGGCGGGCGGGCTGTGGTGGCCGTCAGCTGCTCGGTGAACAGCTGGGCGGTCTGGCAGGGGTCGTCGCAGGCCAGGAACACCGGCAGCATGACCCGACCATAGTGGTGCAGCCAGCTGGCGAGCGCCGGCCTCCCCGCGCCCGGGAAGGGAACCGGGCCATGATCTGGGCGAAATCCGAATCTCGTTCTAGAATTGCCGTCATCAGTTCCCGACGCCGTCCCCCGGGGTGAACCATGACGCTCGGCCTGACCGAAGAGCACCTGCAGCTAGCCGAGGCCGTGCGGGGCTGGGCGCAGCGCCACTGCCCGGCGGACGTGGCCCGCGCCGCGGCCGAGTCACCGGACAGCGGGGCGGCGCTTTACCTCGAGTCGCTCGCCCCCGGCCTGGCCGGGCAGGGGGTGCTCGGGCTGCACCTGCCGGACGAGGACGGCGGCCAGGGTTACGGCCTGCCCGAGCTGGCCGTGGCCGTGGAGGAGCTCGGGCGCGCCCTGGTGCCCGGGGCGTTCCTGCCGACCGTCTGGGCCAGCGCGGTCCTCGCCGCCGCCGGGGTGACCGGCAAGCTGGTCACCGGCCTGGCCGACGGATCGAAGACCGGGGCGGTCGGCCTGGTCACGGGGCTGACCGGCTCTCCCGTGCCCGGCGGGCCCGCAGCCGCCGTAGGTACCGAAGCCGGTGCGGCCGCCGGCGGCCTGGTCGTCGGGGGCGAGTGCGGCCCGGTGCTCGGCGCCGCCCTGGCCGACCTCGTGATCGTCCCGGTGCAGACGGACGGCGGCGAGATATGGGCCGCGATCGACGCGAGCAGCCTCGACATCACGGCGCTGGAGAGCCTGGACCTGACCCGGCCGGTGGGCCGGGTCCGCGCCGACCAGGCCGTCGTGCCCGCGGACCGGCTGCTGACCGGGCTCGACCGGCGCGCGGTGGCCAGCCTCGCGGCGATCCTGTTCGGCGCCGAGGCCTGCGGCATCGCCGACTGGGTAACCCAGGCCGCCAGCGAGTACGCGAAGATCCGTCATCAGTTCGGCCGGCCGATCGGCCAGTTCCAGGCCGTGAAGCACCGCTGCGCGCGGATGCTGACGGCCGCGGAGCAGGCGGCCGCCGCGGTCTGGGACGCCGCGCGCACGGAACCGGACACCGTAGAGGCGGGCGCCCCGGCGGCGGATACCTCAGAGCCGGGCGGCGGTGAGTCCGCCGGGCGCCAGCGCGAGTTTGCCGCCGGAGTGGCCGCGGTGGTGGCCGTTGACGCCGCGGTCTGGTGCGCGCACCAGTACATCCAGGTGCTCGGCGGGATCGGCTACACCTGGGAGCACGAGGCCCACCTGTACTACCGGCGGGCGCTGTCCCTGCGCGCCCTGCTCGGCCCGTCGGACGAATGGGCGAAGCGCGTGGCGGAGCTGGCCCTGTCCGGGGTCCGCCGGCCGGTCCAGGTGGAGCTGCCGGGGGGCGACGCCCAGCTCCGGGCCCAGATCCGCGAGGAGCTCTCGGCGATCGCCCGGCTGGCCGGCACCGAGCGCGCGCGGCGGCTGGCGGACGGGGGCTGGGTCGTGCCGCACCTGCCCCGCCCGTGGGGACGGGACGCGGGCGCGCTCGAGCAGGTGGTCATCGCCCAGGAACTGCGGGCGGCCGGGATCCGGGTTCCCGGCCTGGCCATCGGCGCCTGGGTGGTCCCGGCGCTGATCCAGTACGGGACCGCCGAGCAGCAACAGCGGTTCCTGCCGCCGACGCTGCGCGGTGAGTTCCTGTGGTGCCAGCTGTTCAGCGAGCCGGGCGCGGGCTCGGACCTGGCCGGGCTGACGACGCGCGCGGTGCGGGCGCACGGGGGCTGGAAGCTGACCGGCCAGAAGATCTGGACCTCGCTGGCGAAGCAGGCGGCCTGGGCGATCTGCATCGCGCGCACCGACCCGGCGGCGCCCAAGCACGACGGGATCACCTACTTCCTGGTTGATATGTCCTCCCCCGGCGTCGAGGTGCGCCCGCTGCGCGAGATCACCGGCGACTCCCTGTTCAACCAGGTCTTCCTCGACGAGGTGTTCGTGCCCGACGAGTGCGTGGTCGGGGAGGTCAACGGCGGCTGGCGGGTGGCCAGGACGACGCTGGCCAACGAGCGGGTGTCGCTGTCGCAGACGTGGACGTTCGGATCCGGGGTACCCGAGATGCTCAAGGTGGCCCGGGCGGCCGCCGGCCCGCCGCTCGGGCCAGTGGGCGCGCTGGTCAGCGAGGGGCACGCCATCGACCTGCTCGGGCTGCGGGTGACGCTCAAGCAGCTGTCCGGGACCGAGCCCGGCGCGACCGGCAGCGTCCGCAAGCTGCTGGGCATGCGGCACGCCCAGCAGATAGCCGAACTCTGCCTGGCCATGTCCGGCCCCGGCGGAGCGCTCGGCAGCGGCGGCGCCAGCGCCGGCGTCACCCGGTCCGGCGGGCCGGACGGGGCGCACTGGGCCCGGCAGGTGCTGATGACGCAGGCGCTCACGATCGGCGGCGGTACCACCGATATCCAGCTGAACATCATCGGCGAGCGGATACTCGGCCTGCCCCGCGACCCGGAGCCGCCCGCGGAGTAGTCCTAAAGCAAACCCCGGGTCACAGCCAAGGCAAACTGCACGACCCGCCGGCGGCGGTAGCGCTGCCCCGGGAATGGGCCGCGTTAGCCTACGGGAAGGGGGATCCCTGGGGAGCTGATGACCGGCACTGACGACGGCGCGCGCGACAGCGGACCAGGCCCGCGCGGCCGGGCCGGCGCACCGTCCCGGCCTGGGCCCGCGAGCCCGAAGCGCAGGCCCGCGCCGTCCGGGCAACAGCGCCAGATGATGGCGCGGATTTCCACGGGCCGCCGGGCCCGGCGGCGCCGCTCCCTGCTGGTGGCCGCCGGGGCGCTGTCCGCCCTGGTCATGCTGGTCTCGGGCGGCTCCTGGGCCCTCACCGGCTACGTCAACGCCCACCTGGGGCGGGTGAACGCGGGCACCACCGGCACTCCGTCCAGCGGGCCGCTGAACATCCTGGTGGCCGGGCTCGACGAGCGGACCGGCCTGACCCGGCTCCAGCAGCTGAGGCTGCACGTGGGCGCGGCCACGGGCCTGAACACCGACACGCTCATGGTGGTGCACGTGCCCGCCGACCACCGGTTCGTGCGGGTGGTCAGCCTGCCCCGCGACTCCTGGGTGAACATACCCGGCCACGGCATGAACAAGATCAACGCGGCGCTCGGCCTGGGCGGGCCGCAGCTGATGGTGCAGACGGTCGAGCAGGCCACCGGGCTCACCATCAACGACTACGTCGAGATAAATTTCCTGGGCTTCGTCAAGGTGATCGACGCACTCGGCGGGGTGAACATCTGCCTGCCCTACGCGGTCGACGACCACGACAGCGGCCTGCACATGTCCGCGGGCGTGCACCACGTCAACGGCATCACCGCCCTGGAGTTCGCCCGGGACCGGCATTCGTTTCCCACCTCCGACCTGGCCCGGATCCAGGATCAGCAGCAGCTGATCTCCTCCGCGCTCATCAAGGGCATGAATTCCGGCATGCTCACCGACCCGGTCCGGCTGGAGCGCTTCCTGTCTGCGGCGGACGCCGCGATCCGGGTTGACCAGGGCTTCAACGTGGTGAGCCTGGCCGATCAGCTGCGCGGGCTGTCCCCGCGCGACATCACGTTCACCACCGTGCCACTCGCCAACACCAGCTACATGACGCCGACCGGCGAGGAAGCGGTGCAGTGGAACAGCACCGCGGCGGCGGCACTGTTCAACGGGCTGAAGACCGACCAGCCGCCACCGGTCCAGGCGCCGGCCACCCCAGTCCGCCGGTCGGCCACCCCGGCCCGGCCGGCCGCCCAGGCGACCCGGCCGGCCAGCCGGCGGACGAAGCCCGCCCCGCCCGGGCTGCGCCGCCGCCAGGTCTCGCTGGACGTGTACAACGGAACCACGATCGCCGGGCTGTCCGGCATCACCGGGCGCCAGCTAGCCGCGCTCGGCTTCGTGGTCCACCAATCGGGCGTCGACTGGTCAAGCCCGACGGTCGCGCGGACGGTCATCCAGTATCCGGCCGGGGACCGCGCCGCCGCCCAGGTGGTCAGGCAGGTGCTGCCCGGGGCGACCATGCAGCGGGTGAAGGGCCTGCCCCGGATCAGGATCGTGCTCGGCGCGAGCGGCTATACGGTCGCCGGAGCCGCGCCGAGCCCGTCGCCCGGCACGTCCAGCACGTCCAGCACCTCCACCCAGAACGCCCAGCCGGGCCAGCAGAGGACCGCGGCGCAGGACGCCTGCCACTGACCGGCACCCGGCCCGTTCGGCCTAAACCATCGTGGTGGTGTCCTCCGGCGGGCCGTTCTCCGATCGCGGGACGTTCTCCGATCGCGGGACGTCCGTCGGCGGCGGGCTGGCCTGCGGCTGGTCCCCGGACTCGGGCGCCAGGTTGATGCCGTGCTCGGCCTCGTGCTCCTTGATGTCGGCGACCAGCTTGTCGATCTCCTCCTGAAGGCCCGGGGTGGCCCGGCCGGTGCGCTGGGCGTAGACGGCGGCGCCGAGGTTGCGGAGCATGATGTCGCCGCGCCGCTTCGCCTGGGCCTGATCGAACTTGACCTTGCTGTCGCGCGCCGTCTCCTGGGTCTTCTGCGCGAACACGGTGGCCTGCGCCTTGACCTTGTCCATCAATCCCATGCGTGCCTCCGGCGTCCGCGGCTCTCGCCGGGCGGCCCATTCGCGCCGCCCACCACTACCCCGCAGCCTAGGCGCCGCCCGCCGCGGGCGCGCGGCGGTCAGCCGCGGGCCGCCGCCAGCTCGCTGGCGGCGGTGCGGGCCACGGCCAGCGCGTCGACGGCGAGCGTGAGCAGCTGGCAGCCGTTCTCCCGGTACAGCCGGGCCGTCGTCCCGTCCGAGGCGTGAACCCCGACCGGCTTGGCCGCCGCGGCACAGGCCGCCCAGACCCGTTCCAGTTCCTTCCGGAGCACCGGGTCGTGCGGATCCAGCGCGCAGCCCAGCGCGAACGACAGGTCCCTGGGACCGACGTAGATCCCGTCCACCCCGTCGACGGCCAGGGTCGCGGGCAGGTCGGCGACCGCCTTCGGCGATTCGACCATGACCAGGCAGAGCGGGTCGGCGAAGGCCAGGTTTCCGCCGGCGGACCGGTAGCCGACCGGCGGGTAGCGGCACGCTCCGGCGACCGCCGCGGCCTGCTCCGCGGAGTCGACGTTGGGGACGATGACCCCTTCGCAACCGAGGTCCAGCGGGCGGCCGATGTCGGCTGGGTGGGCGTACCGGACCCGGGCCAGGGGGGTGGCGCCCGCCTGCTTGATGGCCGTCGTGATCGCGGGCAGGTCACGCTCGGTGGCGCCGCCGTGCTGCAGGTCGACCACGACGTAGTCCAGGCCGGCGGCGGCCAGGAGCCGGCCGCTGAGCACATCGGGGATCGTCAGCCAGCCGCCGTACACGGCCTCGCCGCCACGCAGGCGGTCGCGAAGTGAGGGGGTCGTCATGGCACCAGCCAAGCACAGCCGCTGGCCCGTTCGCTCGCGCGAGCCTGGTCCCCGGTGGCAGCATGAGGCTGCGCGCCGCCGGGGAGGCCGGCGACGCCTGCGGAGTGGGGGGGACATGACAAACGGCAGCGGGCTAGCCTCGGTCAACCACGTCGTCATGCTGATGCTGGAGAACCGGTCGTTCGACCACATGCTGGGATTCCTGTACGCCGGCCAAGGGAACGTCTCGCCCACCGGGCAGCCCTTCGACGGGCTCACCGGAACGGAGTCCAATCCCGATGCCACCGGGACGGCGGTGACCGTGTCCCGGATCGAGCCGACCACCCCGAACGCCTACCTCATGCCGGGTGCCGATCCCGGCGAGGGCTACATGGCCACCAACAACCAGCTGTTCGGCTCCGAGACGGGGCCGGCCAGCTCGTCGCAGGTGCCCGCGATGCAGGGCTTCGTCC
>Ga0306923_10008033_pt1 | contig 10564 bp, 16 predicted proteins | sample sta12Can44000108_FD_203841 | JGI IMG/M metagenome (GOLD analysis project Ga0306923, IMG submission 203841) | Lab enrichment of tropical soil microbial communities from Luquillo Experimental Forest, Puerto Rico - statanox.12C.anox.44.000.108 (v2)... | ecosystem: Environmental > Terrestrial >...
GTGAAGTATTTCACGAATAACGGAATAATTGGCAGCACAAACCGTTACGCGCTCTCTCCCCGCGAGAGCGGGTCCCCAGTCACGTACGCAGTCGGTAATTTCTCAAGGTCGGGAACCCTCCTTCCGGGCGATTGGCCGCTGTGTCACTTCCCGTCAGCCACCCCAATACTGCGGGCGAGGTGAAGGAAGTCATTCTCTCCTCAACGATGCAGGGACGGATCTATCCCGAAAACTATCCGGCCGGCCACCTCTGCCGGTCTCAGATTGAGGAGACGCGCCCGGCCGCTCGCGTATCGTGCCAGCTACCGGCGTTCTTGTTCAGCGCGAGTTTCGCGGTGCGCTCGCCAGCCGAGAACGTGGTGCATCCTTAGTCAGGAAATGCATCTGCGGGTCTCAATGTACCGACGGTGCGCCGCGCCATCACCCCCGATCGGTCGCGGCCAGCGCCTTGGCTAGAAGGCCGTCCGGATGTGCGAGCTGTTCGAGAACGGCATAATGATGGCAACCGGCCACTTCGATGATCTCTCCCGGAAGGCCGCGGGCCCTCCAGGCCGCCCCGAATTCACGTGATTGACGTTTCAGCTCCGGCAGCTCGTCCGCGCCATAGGCGATGATGAGCTTGGCGGCACGTGCCGGCAGATTCAGCAACGGGCTGTTGCGCCGCGCCTCTTCCGTATCAAGGCCCAGCTTCTCGTTGCGATAGCAAAGGCGGATCGGCTCCAGATCGAAAAGGCCGCTGATAGCGAGACCACCTGCCACCACCACTTCGTCCATCAGCATCGCGGTGAGATGGCCGCCGGCCGACCAGCCGCCGACATAGAGCTGCGCCGGATCGCCGCCCAATGCCGCGAGATGCTGGTGAAGCCAATGCAGCGCGGTGCGCGCCTCGCGGACAATGCCGTCCATCCCGGCCTCCGGCGCCAAGGTGTAGCCCGCGACCGCGACATGGAAGCCATGGGCCAGCGCTCCTTCGGCCACGAAGCTGAAACCCTCCTTGGCGTTGCGCTGCCAATAGCCGCCATGGAAGAACAGCAACGTCGCGGTGCCGGCGCGGTCTGTTGCGAAGAAATCGAGGCGGGTGCGCGGCGCATCGCCATAGACCAGATTGAGGTGATCCGGCATGCGCGCGCGAAGCGCCTCGCTGCGGCGCAGCCAATTGGCGAGGTACCGGTCGCTATCCGTCACGGCGACCGAGTTGTTGTATGCGGCGTCGAGCGCCTGCCGATCCATGGATCCGTAAACAATCATGGCGTGCCCCACCGATACTCGAACTGGTATCACTCGCCTTCTTGTTCCTTGCAGACGCCTCAAACAGCGGCGGGCTGTGGCGCCACCTGGATGGCCTGCCAGATCCGTTGCGGTGTCGCCGGCATGTCGAGATGGGTTATGCCGTAGGGCGATAGTGCGTCGACCACAGCGTTCATCACCGTAGCGGGAGAGGCGATGGTCCCGACCTCGCCGCATCCTTTGACGCCGAGCGGATTGTGCCGGCAAGGGGTACTCTGCGTAGATACCGCGATCTGTGCCAGGTCATCCGCCCGCGGCATCCGGTAATCCATGAACGAGCCGGTCAGGAGTTGCCCGCTCGCTGGGTCATAGACGCAGTTCTCACCGAGCGCCTGGCCGACGCCTTGCGTAACACCGCCATGGATCTGGCCCTCGACGATCATCGGGTTCAGCACGACGCCGACATCTTCGACTGCGGCGTAGGATACGAGCGCGAGCTCGCCGGTCTCCGGGTCGATCTCGACCTCAGCGACGTTGACAGCCGCCCGGGAACGTGAAATTCACCGGATCGAAGAAGGCGGTCTCTTCAAGGCCAGGTTCTAGAATGTCGAGCGGAAAGCCGTCCGGCGGGAAATATGCGGCACCGGCGATCTCGCCGAATGTCATGCTACGGTCGGTACCGCTCACTGTGAATTTGCCGGCAGTGAATTCGATGTCCTGTTCGCTGGCCTCGAGCAGGTAGCCGGCAATCTTTCTTCCCTTGTCGATGATTTTGCCGACCGCCTTGGCGATGGCGGCGCCGCCGACTGCAGCCGAGCGCGACCCATAAGTGCCAAGACCGAAGGGGCTGCGTGCCGTGTCGCCGTGTGCGATCTCGACGAGACTGCTCGACACGCCGAGCATGTCGCCGACGAGCTGGGCGAACACCGTCTCATGGCCTAGGCCGTGATTATGCGAGCCGGTGAAAACGGTGATATCGCCGGAGGGATTGACGCGAACGGAGGCGCTTTCGAACAGGCCACCGCGCGCACCAAGTTGGCGCGCGATACGTGAGGGTGCCAGACCGCAGGCCTCGATATAGGTGACGATGCCGATGCCGCGCAGCTTGCCACGCCCTGCCGCCTCCTCTCGCCGGGCGGGAAAACTCGACCATCGCGAGACTTCGAGCGCCTTCGCCAGCGTAGCATCGTGATCGCCCGAATCGTATTGCAGCATCACCGGGGTTTGATAGGGAAAGGCAGCGCGCGGGATGAAGTTGCGCCGGCGCATCTCGACGCGATCGATACCGAGGTCGCGCGCCGCGACATCGACCAGCCGCTCCAGCACGAACGTCGCTTCCGGCCGGCCGGCTCCACGATAGGCGTCGGTCGGCACAGTGTTCGTAAAGACCACCTTCACCTCGCAATAGATTGCGGGGGTGGTGTAGACGCCGGCGAGCAGCGGACCGTAAAGGTTCGTCGGAATGTTGGGCCCGAACTGTCGAGACGTAGCCGCCGATGTTGGCGAGCGTCGAGACGCGCAGCCCGAGGAATTTGCCGTCCATGTCGAGCGCGAGCTCGGAATGGGTGACATGGTCGCGGCCTTGCGCGTCTGATTGAAAGGCCTCGCTGCGATCGGCGACCCACTTTACCGGCCGCTCCATTTTGCGCGCCGCCCAGGTCACCAACGCTTCTTCGGCATAGACTACCTGCTTGCTGCCAAAGCCGCCACCGACGTCAGGCGCCACCACGCGCAACTTGCGCTCGGGAATGCCGAGGATCAGCACTCCGATCAGCACCCGCGCGACATGCGGAAGCTGGGTCGAGGTATAGAGCGTGTAGTCGCCCGTGGCGGGCTCGTACTCGGCAATGGCCGCCCGCGATTCCATGGCGTTCGGCACCAGCCGGTTGTTGACGAGATCGATCTTGGCGATGTGATGCGCCATGGCGAAGGCGGCGTCGGTTGCGGCCGGATCGCCGATCGCCCAATCGCAGCAGAGATTGCCGGGCACATCTTCATAGAGCTGGGGCGCATCGGGCGCGATCGCAGCTACGGCCTCCGTCACCGCCGGTAAAACACGATATTCGACGGTGATGCGTTCGGCAGCGCTGCGGGCGACTTCGACGCTGTCGGCGATGACCATCGCCACCGGGTCGCCGACATGGCGTACCTTGCCCTCCGCCAGCAAGGGATGTGGCGGTTCTTTCATCAGCTTACCGTCCCTTCCGGCGATGCCCCAGGCGCACGGCACGCCGTTGAGCTTGTCGGCAGTGACATTCTCGCCGGTGAAGATCGCTACGACGCCCGAGCTCGTCAGCGCCTCGGCCTTGTCGATCGCGAGGATTTCCGCGTGGGCATGGGGCGAGCGCAAGAACACGGCATTAAGCTGATGCGGTAGGGCGATGTCATGGACATAGCGCCCACGACCAGTGAGGAAGCGCCGATCTTCGCGTCGGCGAAGCGGTACCCCGATCCCGTCTTCGGTCATGCGGTCTCTCCTCAACCTCGCGGCCTCGCCCACGATACTTGATCAAGGCGTGCGGGTCTTCGTCCCAATAACCCGGTCTCCAATGCTCCGCAAACGGCACACGACATTCCGTTCGCTGGGAGCCAGCCAGTGCTGCAATCAGTGCCACCGCTCATAATCGATCTAATAGGCGAGCGACCCGTTCTTCCCTTTCGCATTAGTCCAGACAACTTGTTTATCAAGAGGAGACAGTAAAATTATTTGTCCTTGATTACGAGGGCTTGTCGATACAGATGGTAATCAAGAGCGATAATCGCTCCCATATGAAAGGATTGAGATGAGCAGATTTCGTAATACGAAAGAAATTGAAGAACTTGAACAAATCGTCGTCGAGGACCTTGCTAGCGACAACCCACTCGAGTTCTTGAAGAAGCTGATGCCGGTAACGAAGAGGTTTGACCGCGAATTAATCGGTGCTTATCGACGGTTCCGTCATGGGTTTAAGACGGCTACAGGTTGCGAAACCGATTATCGGATCATCGTCGAGCATCCGGACCTTGGCGGGTTTGTGTTGGACGCCACTGGCCGACACCCTTTCGGGCCGAGTAAAACCGCGGATGATTTCACTACCGCCGCACCCACTGAGCCCTTGAGGGAGGTAATGCACTAATGGCGAACCGTAAGGGCCGGCGCCGCGCGGCGAAAGAAATGACCGTCTTCAAGGTTAGCTATTCCAAGCGGGTCGGCGATCTACTGGGCAACACGGCCGACCGAGTGACGGCGGAACTGATGAAGGCTGCGTTCTCTAAACTCCCGGTGCCGGTTGTGATGGGCCTCCATCTTTTGGTCGTGACGATGAAGGGGAACGGGGCCGACCTGGAGTTCGGCATCGAGCTCGATCTGGTCAATAAGACCGCCGAGACCGCGTTCCACCATGAGTGCGATCAAGACATCTGGAATCGCGTTCTAGCCTGCAGTGAGCTGTAGCCGTTGCTGCTACGGTAGTTCGCGGAAACCCCGCTATTTTCTACGATCTGGTAAACCGAGAGCCGACCAATCGGATTTAACATATCGGCGACCGGTCAGCGATACCGCGATCGCAAGAGCCGCTGAGCGGAACGCCGGAAGGGCGATAAAGGAACATCGACAAAGACACGGCGCCGGCACCGGCGCCGTGTCCTGTTTGAGTTCGGCATCTGGACCAGCGAAATCGACCGCCCGCATGAAATAGAGCTGCGGTCTGGTCACTTGCAACAAGAATAGAGGTGCAACAGTCGTTGGCGATCCAAGAACCAAGCTTGAGAGCCACTGGGTCGGTCGACCGTAAAAGACGGCACCGGCGGATTGATACAGCCAGTGCCGTTGTCGAGTTCATCCCGCCGTCACTTCTGAGCTCTCTTCCTCCTCCTCAAGGGGCCGAGCTGCCGGATCACAGGCCTCTTCATTGCCCTGCCAGGAGAATTTGCCGTTGGGCCCCTCAAAAGCAATGTAGATTTCCCTATGTACGTCGCTGGTATTTTTGTACACAAATAAGGCTATGTTTACTTGAAACTTTATCGCCCAAAATCTATTTATCTATTATCGAGTTGCAATATCGCGCTCCGATTTAAATAATATAAGGAATCCATATGGTTTATACAATTTTTGCTCTGGATTTTAACAACAAAGTCTTGGGCGATCACCTGTTGGTGAGCCGCGAAAACCTTGCCGCGGCGATCGATGAACTGGTCGCGTATTGGGAGGCACAGCAGACCGAGGGCGATATCCACGACCAAGCTGTCGTCGGCGTACACTGCGAAGTCTACGAGGGTGCGGTGCGCAACCGCCAGGGCTGGAAGCCTCTGTCGTGGGAGCCGAGTCGATCGGTCATCGATCTCACTAAATCGGAGGTCGTGTGATGGCTGCGAACGAGACGCTTGCGACCCTTCGCATCGCCAAAACGCATAGGTTGCCTGTGTACGGTGTAACGACGCTGAAGCCGGAAGAAGTCGAGAATTTGCTCGTCTCTGGTCAATCAAACCGGCGCCTACGCCGCGCTGCCGCCAAACTCAATGTCAATACGAAGGAAGTAGCCAGTGCCGCATGATGATCTCGACGAACTTCTCGCAATCCAAAAAGGTGGGTCTTCGGACTGGCAAGCTCCCGACGATCATGTGGAACCGCGCTGGGGGTGCGATCTACCCTCAAGTTTTCGAAGTCGCGTAGTAAGCCTCGCTGAGAAAATCCGCGCAGGCAGCGCGGGTATTGCGGGGAGGCGTTCGACAACGATGAGTGCCGCAGGCGAAGCTGATGGCGGCGGGCTGAGTTGGTGATAGCGGCTGGTTGCTGCTGGCCACCCGGCGCGAGAGGTCGCCCGGTCTTGAGGTTAGCCGCGCATCTCTCCTCGTGCCACACCGCGACGCCGGCCTGAGCTTCACAGAGGGGAAGAGCTGATAGATCGCCGGTGCACATGATTAAGCCATGACCATAGAGTAGCGAAATTATCGGGGCGCTCTTGTTCCCGCGTGCTTCGATCCGTGGCAGGTCGTGATGGCAGTGCGTAAGCTCACCCCACAAAGGGATGGGGCCTTGGGCTGAGACCCGTGCTGTAGGCTTCAACTGGTGGCAGGGATGGGATGGAGCTATCCAACGAATATGGTAAGTGAACCGAAGCGCCCCCTATATATTACCCGTGAGCATAAACACCACGCTAAGCGTCCCTATCCGGCTCTTTGTTGGATCACGGAACGGCAACTCTCAGCGGTTTTGACGACTGTCGTATCGATCGTATAAATCATTCGCGTTCAACAAACCGACAGCCGGGTGAACAGCAGCTTATGGTTGAAGCCGATCCCCATTGAGTGCATGTGCAAACAGGATGAACGTTGAATATTGAACCTGTTCTTGAGAGGTCAATGCGTAAGGTTTCAGTATCATAACTTGCAAATTGTTTTCGTAAACTCTTCCTTTTCAAAGGTTACTAAAGAAATATACACGATTGTAAGGTATTAGTATATGATTTTCGATCAATCGTACTTATATAACTTTGTACGGCTCGACTCGCAGTTTTTGCGGGTGTATGCCATATCTTATACATTATCTTATTGTAGCCTTACTGTTACTAACAGGAATGCCAAATTTCACTTGTAATGGGGAGTCTTACGTGTATGATGGCGGCGCGGAGTTAACCAGGGTTGAAGGCCATGACGTACCGGAAAGCCTACTTATACCTAGGGAAACCCTACGTCTCAGAGCAGGCGCGTGAAGATGCCCAGCGACAATACATCGAGAAGTCGCGCCGCTATACCGAAGACCACGGCCTCGATCTCGACAAGAGCTATCTCGATGGCGGTGTATCCGCCGTTCACGATCCAAATTTCGACCCGCTCACGAGGTTCCTAGCGGCCGTGAAATCGGGCAGCGTCTCATCGGGGTCATACCTCCTAATAAAGTCATTCGACAGGCTTAGCCGTCAGACGCCCAGCGCGACTCTGGATTTGATCATGCAACTCACTCAGCACGTCATCAGTATCGTCACACTCGCGGACGGACAGACTTTCAACGCTGAGCAGCTCAGATCAACGCCAATAGCGCTCTATGCCCTAATTGATGTACTCCAGGCAGACGAGCAGTCACGCAGAAGAAGTCAGCTAGCTGCGTACGCAGCCGACAAAAAACGCCGCCTCGCCCGCGATCAGAAACTCCCCATCACGGCTCAGTGTCCTGGTTGGTTCAAGCTCGTCGGCGGACCCAATCACGGACGATTTGAAACCATTCCCGAGCGGGCCTCAATTGGCAGGCGCAGCGGGTGGTCAAAGACTGTCGTCCCACACAGCGTGCGCGTAAGCCGTGAGCCAAGTGGGCAATAGCAAACAATTTATATGGCGAGTCCACGCGGGATCCACGAGTAAATCCTTGAGTAGTGATCAGAGGTCTGAGGAATGCCGAGATATTGGTCTTATCTCCGTTATTCAACCCCGGAGCAGGCACTTGGCGATGCCGAGCGCAGACAGGTCGAGGCCGTAAATGGGCGACCGAACTCGGCTACGAGTACGTCGACGAATATCGTGATCTCGGCGTCAGTGCGTTTCGTGGTAAAAACCGCAGCCGAGGCGACCTCGCTCGCTTCCTCGAAGATATTAGATCTGGCAAAGTTCATAAAGGTGATTGCCTCGGTGTGGAATCCTTCGATCGACTATCGCGTGAGGGTCCACTCAAAGCATTTAAGCCGTTTCACGATATAATCGAGAGCGGCGTGGGTCTTGTCGCCAGAGGCAGGCTATACACGCAAGCCGTTCTTGAGGCCCAACCGTGGTTGCTCCATGAATGCCTCGGCGAAATGAATCGCGCGTATAGCGAGTCAAAAACGAAAAGCGACCGTCTCCTAAAGGCTCACGAGAACAAACGACAAAAGGCGCGCGAGCACAAAGCCCCTGTTGGAGCTAATTGCCCAGGTTGGCTCAGGTTAAGCGATGACGGCTCTAAATATGAGGTGATCCCCGATCGGGTTGCCATTGTTCGCCGCATTTTCGAGGAGTGTATTGCCGGTATCGGGCAAAAAAGACCGCTCAGCGATTAAACCGAGACGGGAAACTACCGCCTCGTGGGAAGCGGGGCTGGTGTGGTTCATCAATTAGGAAGATCCTGACTAGCGAAACAGTTCTTGGAATTTTCCAACCGTGCAATCGGCTCGACTGGAAACGAGTGCGCGAAGGTGATCCGATCCCCGATTATTACCCTCAAATAATCCCTAAAACAATGTTTCTGGAAGCGCAACGGGTGTTGAGGAGTCGACGACGGCTGCCCCGTGGCCCTAAGGGTACCTCCGAGAGGAGCGAGGTAGCGAATTTGTTCACTGGCCTTGGTTTGTGCAAGGGTTGTGAAGGAGGCCTCTATTTTAACAATGACAAAAGATATGAAAACAGCTCAGTTTTGACTTGCGCCCGGTCACATCGAAAATTGTGTAAAAACAAACCTCGGCTTCCGTACAATGCCTTGGAGCGTACTGTCCTACTGCTTCATGATTTAACAGCAGCTATCGCCGATCTCATCCCTAACAGCACAGACGATATGACAACCAGGCATATTGCAGAGCTAGTGGCGGCCGTTGAGTTGAACAGGCAGAGTATTCGACGATTGATGACTAAATTCAGCAAGCATCCGATCGCCGCTGTTCACGATACTGCCGAGGCCGAGATCGAAGCGCTCGGCTCCGAGATTGAACGCATGGAACGTGAGCTGGACGAGCTTCGCTGTGGAGTCCAAATGATTGAGCATAAAGACCAGAAAAATCTCCTAACCCGCTTCCGGGAAGCAAAGATACTGATGAGATCAGATGACGAGAACGAGCGCTTTTTGGCCAGATCCAAAATTGCGCAAGAATTGCGGCGTGTGATTGAAGCCCTTGTATTGCATGAAGATCGGAATGATCGCCGTGTCACCGTGCAGATCAAATTAGGAAGTGAAGGACGGATTGACTATGAGCTAACCCCCCACGGGATCGAGCGAATCTGTGTAGTGCGTCGGCAGCGTACCGCCACGTTTCACGGCACTCCTCCGGGGCTTTGGCGACTCCTCGATTCGCATGGTGAGGTCATTTTGGTCACCCCATATCTTCTCCGGTTGCTGCGGGAGCTCGACCGCAAGCAAGGTAATAAGATCGAAATGGTGCGCTTGCCGACGGAACTGCGGTTTGATCTCCGTTCTGACTAGAAAATTTCCAGAGGTTTGAAACTCGCACCAAAAGCGCCTGGTATTTTCCGGTGGACTACTTCAAGACTTCAGTGGCGCTCTGATCAGAGATTTTTTGACCGATCTCGATCATTATTTCCTGACAGATTGCAGAAAATAAGGCTTTACGGAGAGAAGTGATGTCATCCAATCGCTCCGCGCAGCCTTGTGCGATCATAACCAGCAGCGACTTGGTTACGTGATCTGCCAACTCGGCCACTTCGTTTGCGGTCCTCGCAATATCCTTCTCAAGGATGAGCCTGATTTCTCCTTGGTCGCATCTTTCATCAATTACCGTTGTGGTATGACCGCTTGCCACTTTTACTTTTCGGCGATTTGAGCGGCGAGTCGCAGACCGAGCGGCAGCGATCTTGTGATCGCTGTCGTCGGCCATCGACATTACGTTGATCACAGTGAAGCCTCCGATCCGGTTGCTCCGATTACTCGATCAACGGCCTCGCCGAAGGAGCCCTGTGCTTCGTTCAAGTGGCGGATAAGATCGGCACGGCGACCCCAGGTCCTTTCATGAGAAATTTTCTCCGAACGATCCAGCGCTTCGAGTTCATTCGTAGTTGGCGATCTGATCCCAGAGGTGACGGGCTCGATCAGAGATCATGAACTCGTAGAGTTTCGCGGTCTTCTCGGCACGACCCTCGTTCCCGAGTCGCAGCGTATGCAGCTGGATCGTGTGGCGCCGAAGCAGATGGGCAAGCGCGATAACCCGGGCTGGATGGACAATGACCACGCCGTCGCGGACGGCCAATTGCTGAGCGCCAGCCGGAAAGACGGCCGACACGAGCACGGCGTGATCAGCCTGTTCGGCGACCTGATCTTGCCGCAGCTTGGTCGTGAAGCTGTTCAACCACCGTTTATGGGCCTTCGCATCGTAAATAAGCTTCCCGCATGCCGTGCCTTCGACGACCCTATGGATGATGTCGGCGCCGTTCCGTCCCTTCGGCACGCGGACGATCTCATCACCACCGAACTCCCGTTTCAGGGCACCAAACAGATCGACCTCGGCCTCATCACCCAGTTCGCCAGCGGTCTTTCTCTCCAACCGACGCTTCATGTCTGCTGATTCCGGGCGAAGTCGCCCGCGAATCCGGGATGATGTCGCCCACCATTCCGATTTGATGTCGCTCGGTGTTCCGAGATGATTTCGCCCGCCGTTCCGGGATGATG
>Ga0306923_10008037_pt1 | contig 10563 bp, 11 predicted proteins | sample sta12Can44000108_FD_203841 | JGI IMG/M metagenome (GOLD analysis project Ga0306923, IMG submission 203841) | Lab enrichment of tropical soil microbial communities from Luquillo Experimental Forest, Puerto Rico - statanox.12C.anox.44.000.108 (v2)... | ecosystem: Environmental > Terrestrial >...
CGTTTGGTAACATGTACATATGGTTACCGCCACCGCCACCGCCGTCTACCTCCGACAGAGCAAGGACAGTGAGGGTAATGAGCTGGCCATCGACCGCCAGCGCGATGGGTGTCTGAAGCTGTGTAAAGCCAAGGGCTGGAACAGCATTAGGGAGTACCCCGACAACGACCGCAGCGCCAGCAGCGGCAGGCCCAGACCCGCGTACCAGCTGATGCTGAAAGACATTGCGGACGGCAAGGTCACGCGTGTAGTCGTGTGGGACTTGGACCGGCTGCACCGTCAGCCGATCGAGCTTGAGCACTTCATGAAGCTGGCCGACTCCGCGCGGCTGGGGCTGGCGACCGTCAGCGGAGACGTCGACCTCGCCACCGATAACGGGCGCTTATTCGCACGCATCAAGGGAGCAGTGGCAATGGCAGAGGTGGAGCGCAAGAGCGCGCGGCAGAAGGCCGCGGCGCAGCAGAGGGCGAGCGACGGCAGGCCGTACTGGCCGCAGCGCCCGTTCGGGTTCGACGCCGACCCCGACCCGGTGACGGGGAAGTGGTGGACGGCCAAGCGCAACCCGACCGTGTACAACGTGATCCGGCTGCACCCGACCGAGGCCAGGCTGGTGCGCGACGCCTACAGCCGGTTCCTGGCCGGGGCCAAGCTCTACGAGATCGCCAAGGGGTGGAACGAGGCCGGCGTGATGACCCCACGAGGCGGGACGTGGAGCGGGACGCGGGTACGCGAGCTGCTGCTGCTGGCGCGCAACGCGGGCCTGCGGGAGTACCGCGGCCAGGTGGTGGGCAAGGGTACCTGGCCCGCCATCGTGACGGAAGAGACGTGGCGCGCGGCGGTCGCCAAGATCACAGAGAAGAAGAACACCGGCCCGTACCGGGGGCGCAAGTACCTGCTGTCGGGTATCGCGCGCTGCGGGGCCTGCGGCCACGCGCTCACCAGCCGCATCAGCAACCGGGGCAAGCGCCAGTACGGGTGCTACCGCTGCCGCAAGGTCTCACGCAGCGGTGAGCAGCTGGATCAGCTAGTGACGGAGCGGTTGGTGTGGCGGCTATCCAAACCCGACGCCGTGGAGCTGCTGGTGAGCGACGACGATGAAGTCGACACCAACGCACTGCGCGAGCAGCGGCGCACGCTAGAGGAGGGCCTGGCAAAGCTGGGGCGGGATTTCGCCAACGCTCCCGCGGCGTTTCGGCAATCGGCGCTGGAAGACATCCAAGCGCGCTTGGACGAGATCGACGCCGCGCTCACCGACAGCGCCAAGGTGGACATCTTCGAGGATGTGATCGGAGCCGAGGACGTACGCGAGGCATTCCTCGGCCTGGACCTGGGGCGGCAGCGCACCATCGTGGACGCACTGCTGGAAATCACGGTCAAGTCGGTCGGCAAGCGCGCTCGGGTGTTCGACCGGGCCGGCGTCGACCTGAGGTGGAAGCAGTGATTTGTGGGAACCGGACAATCGAGCGTGCGATGGCAGAGGCGCGGCGGCTGGGGCTCGGCGAATTCGGCTTGGGGGCGCTACGGTGGACAGCGGAAGCCGGTGCGATACAGATCGCACCGTTCGTGGCATGGCACCGCTCGCCCGGTCACCCCAGGCGCATGCTTCCGACGCCGGGGGCCGGGCCGTTTCGCGTACCTCCAAACGAAAGGCCCTGCCATGTCCACACCAACCTCTGACGACCATGTCCGCTACGTACGGAGCGACAAGCCCGCCACCAAACGCGGCCGCGTGACCCCCCAGAGCGGCAATTACTGGCGGACCAGACTGTCGCTTGTCGCCCGCGAAGTCAACAACGGCATCGCTCGGCTGAATAACGACATCGCCAACCTGGCTGCCATCGCCGCCGAGGAGCACCAGCCCGACAAACTCGAAGCGGACGCCAAGACGAAGCTGGCCGAGCAAATCCCCCGCTGGATCGACACCCTGCAGGCCATCGCCCGCAACCTGGACGCCCACGACCTAGACCCCTAAGCCGGGCCGCTGAGCAAGGTTCGCGGTGGCTGAGAAAGGAAGAGAGCATGAGAACGAACAACAACATGCGAAACGTGGACAAGATCCACTGGGACCGCATCGCGGACTCACCGCACATCACCGGTCGCAAGCTGCCGAACGGCCGCAAGGGTGTGGGCGCGACACACGGCGAGAGCCGGTTCGGCACCTACGACTTGAGCGGTCCGCAGGGTGTGTGGAGCGAGATGTTCAACGCAGTGTTCTTCACGCCGTTCGGCGGCGGTCCAGTCGAGCGGCTGGGCGGCAAGCTGACGCCGGACGAGGCGTACTGGGCGTGTGTCCGGCACAACCAGAAGCTGGTCAGCGAGGACGCGGCATGAAGCAGGGTTTCGCACTTAGCCCAGGACGCCACAGAGCGCGCTCACCGTCTGCTTTGCGCGCGCCGGCCTCTCGTACATCTACGAGAAGTTCGCCGAGATGCGTTGCGGTTGTTCAATTCCTGCGCGATTTTCTGACGGATACTGACGGCCCATCGGGGCCGGGTAGACCGTCAAATCCGCTTTCTGGTGCCTTGTCACGGGGGTAGCAGACGCTTGCTTCGCGCTGGGCGCTGCTCGCGGTGGCCCAAGTTTTTGACCCGCTACCGCCTCGCTCTTTTGCCCATCCGTGAGCGAGACCGACGGCCCTAGCTATGGGCCGTAGAGCTCGCGAATGTCGTTGTGCCGCAGTCGATTACGTGGCGAGCGAACGCCGCCGACGGTATAATTGCAGGTAGCGACGGCAAACAGCCGACGCCAGCAAAGGAGAAATGGAAATGAGTACGAATCAGACGCCGGCCCCGGTGGCCAACCTCCGGGATGCGCGTAAGCAGATGGCGGCGGCCAAGAAGGCGCACCCGGCGGGCAAGCGGGCACCGGCCAAGGCACCGGCCAAGGCACCGGCGAAGCCAGCGGCCAAGCCCGCCGCCAAGAAGGTTGCGACGACCGCAGCGCCGAAGATCCGCTGGACGCCGAAGGGTGAGAAGGATCCGAAAACCGGCGAGTGCGAGAGCGTCGGCGTGCTCGGCGACCGGCAGTACGAGATCACGCGCAACGCCGATGGCGGCAAGTTCACCGCGACAGTGAAGGTGGACACGGGCAAGCCGACCACGCTGGCCGAGAACGTCAGCGGCAAGGTTGCGTGGAAGAAGTGCGTCGACCACGCGAAGTCGATGGCGGCATGATCGCGGCGGTGGTCGGCGCGCTGGTCGGGGCACAGCTCGGTAAGCGCGCCGGGCGAGCGTGCGGCGAGCGGGTGGCCGATGCGCTCGCCTGGCAGATCGCGCAGGGGCTCGCAGCGCAGCAGGCCGCGCCCGTAGATGAGGCGGCACAGCGATGATCGCGGTGCTAGCGGTGGCGGTGGTCGGCCTGGTGGCCGCAGTAGGCGCGATCCTGTTGGGCCTGCACCGCATGACCAAGTAGCACCCAACCACCGCCCCGGCGAACCGAGAGGAGCAGCCGGGGCGGTGGCCGTCTGTGAGGCGTTCAGGTGCGGGTGGGGTCGTGCGCCAAGCATTAGTGAGCACCTCGTGAGACGCCGAAACTCGACCCGCTTCTCGGCTTACACTTCGGCAATGTTCTCGGAGACGCGCTATGCGCTGAACGGGGACTTGCGCGTCGCCTACCGCGCATCGGCTGAAGGTGAACGCGACATCGTGTTCGTCCCGAACTGGTTCTTTTGCTGCGAGGTTCTGCCGGAGCTACCGTCCGTTCGGGGATGGGTCGAGGCGATGACATCGCTCGGTCGACTGATCTTCTTCGACCAGCCGGGCACGGGAGTGTCCGATCCGGTCACGGCGCGCGCGCTGCCGACGCTGGAGCAGTGGGCAGACAGCATCACCGCAGTCTTGGACGATCTGGGGAGTAACGAAGCGGTCCTCGTCGCGTTCGACGGCGCGTTCGCACCAGCGGCGCTGTTCGCGGCAACACATCCGTCCCGCACCACCGCGCTGGTTGTGTTGGAGGGCTACACGGATACGTCGGGCTACACCGATCTCGAGGAAGTCCTCGCTGCCGTGGTCGGCATGTGGGGCACCGGGGAAATGCAACATGTGGTCAATCCGGACATGCCGTGGAATGAGGAGATCCGGGCAAGCTGGGCACGGCACGAACGCCTGGCGGCAAGCCCACAAACTGTCGCGGTCGTGACGCAGCTCGTCTCAGAACTGGACATACGTGCGGTGCTTCCAACGATCCGCGTGCCAACGCTGGTCGCGCACCACGCGGACGACCCGGTCCTCCCGCCCAAATGGGGCAAAGACGTAGCTCACCACATAACCGCTGCGAAATACGTTGAGTTGCCAGGGCGCAACATGTACCACTTCGTTGAACCGGGATGGCGTGCATCCTTCCATGAGATCGCTCAGTTTCTCACCGGCCAGCAACCCGAGGTGGCCGACGACCGGCTCCTCGCCACGGTGCTTTTCACCGACATCGTCGACTCGACGCGACGAGCGGCGGAGATGGGTGACCGTGACTGGCATGCCTTGCTTAATGCCCACGACGCCGTCGTGAGATCGCAGCTCGCTCGGTTTCGGGGCCGCGAGGTCAACACATCAGGAGACGGTTTTCTTGCGATGTTCGACGGTCCTCAGCGAGCGATCCGCTGCGCGGTGTCGATTCGCGACGCGGTGCAGGCGCTCGGTATCGAGGTGCGCGCGGGGTTGCACACCGGCGAGTGCGAGGTGCGTGGCGATGACATCGGTGGGATCGGCGTGCACATCGGGGCGCGGGTGAGCGCCCTGGCAGGGCCGAACGAGGTGCTGGTGTCCAGCACGCTGCGCGACCTCGTGATCGGGTCAGGACTCGAGTTCGAGGAGCGCGGCTCTTACGAGCTCAAGGGCGTGCCCGGCGAATGGCGCCTCTTCGCCGTCACTCCCTAGCCGGTGGGTTTCGGCGAGACTCATTTCGCCTGCCGTAGTGCTGCGCACCCGGTGGCAGCGGTAGCGCGAAGAACTGTCAAGCGTCAACGCTGCAAGGTCGTCCTGTGAGGTGAAAGGTTATGGCGCTAGTCGCTCTAACGCCTTCTGGAAATCACTGTTTGGCCATGCTCCGGGCAGCACCGAGGTGATGCCCTGCAACGCCAACATGCCGCTCATGCCCTGCGTGCGTGCGCCGTAGACAGCTGCCACGGTCGGTGTCCGGCTCTGGCACGCCACGCAGTGCAGAAGCACGGTGCGTCCCTCGTTGCGCAGCTGCTCGATGAGCCGCACGGTGTCGGTGAGTACGAAGTCCAGGTTGGGGTTGGCGTCCGGCTCGACACGGTCGATCAGCCGAACATCGATCTGCTCAACGCCCGCCGGTAGGTCATCGTCATTTACACGACACAAGGACACCACGGCATCCACGCCCGGCGGGAGGCCCTGCAACGCTGCAACATCGGCCAACCAAACTCCATCATCATGTGGGTGCCGCACCGGGGCCATGGGCTCTATGTCGTAGCTGAACGGTTTGTCGGCCTTGACGATTCGAGTGGCTAGTGCCGCCAGGTCCCGCGTCGCTAGCCCTGGCCAGCCATGCAGGAGGCGACGCCACTCCGCCGGGATTGCTGACGCCCCGTAGGCCGCACCGAGCAATCCGCCTGCGATGGCGGCGACGGTGTCGGTATCCCCGCCTCCCCGGACAGCCGTGTTGAGAGCCAGGCGCAGGTGGTCCACGCTGAAGACTCCCATTGCTGGATCATCTTGCGGGACAGGAGTTCTCGCGATGGCCGACCACGCTCCCTGCAAGGCCTCAACAACCCAGCCGTTGTTCTTGAAGTCGGAAGGCTGTGACGCCTCAGCGACATCTAGCCGCGTGGACCACAGGTTTCGCCGGTCTATGTCGATGTGCTGCAGACCGAGTCGGGCGTCCAGCTCGCCGGTGAGGATAGCGTGGCGGATCGCCAGGCACCACAGCACGCAGGCGTCTCCGGCCTCGGGGTCGTAGTGCGTCAGGTCGCTAACCTTACGAGCCGCTTCCACGAGAGCTGCTTCGTCATCGAGGTGAGCCAGCACCACGGGTGCGGTCCGCATCAGTGAGCCGTTGCCAGCGGTGCGGCCAGTGCGTCGGTGCAGTGCGGCAGACTCTTCGCGTGCCGTCTGCGCCGAGATGCCCTTTCGGCCCGCTCGGCTGAGTACCGACCGGGTCTGTACTCCAACATCTTTGGCGTTGAGAGACCACTCGTACCACCGCTTGACTATTGCATCGAGTGACTCTTCCTGACGCAGGTCTGCTCCAGTGGCGGCCACCTCGGCGATGGCAACGGCCATGGAGGTGTCATCGGTCCACTCGCCGACCTCCCAGCCGAAGCTGCCGCCGCCCACCATGGCCACCTCTAATTCCGGCCCGCGTGGCGGGCCGAACTCATATGCAGCTCCGAGTGCGTCCCCGACTGCGCTGCCCAGCAGGACGCCGCAGGCCCGGTCAACTTGTGCGCTAGTCAATGTCATAGATCGAATCTCCCTTCGCCCACGGACAGGCGGGCATAAGCGGATGCCGTGGCCCCCGAAGGGGGCCTAAGCGGAGCACTGGGCCCCCGATGGAGGCCCGCAGCGTGGTTTGTGGCCCCCGCCGGGGCCCTACGCCGCTTCGTCGGCGAGATACCGGTAGAGGGTGGCGCGGCTGACCCCGAGGGTCCTGCCGATCACGCTGTCCCGTCTTCGGCTAAGTAGCGGTACAGGGTCGTCCGCCCTACGCCGAGCGTTCTGCAGATCGTCGCAGCGGTTTCCCCAGTGCTCTTCATCCGACGAGCAAGCGCCGCCTCTTCGGCGTTGAGTTTGGTGGGGCGACCGAACTTTCGGCCCGACCTGCGGGCGTGCTCCAGTTTGAGCGCGGTGCGCTCCCGGACCAGTTCCCGCTCGTATTCGGCGATCGACATCAAGATTCCCGCCACCATCCGCCCCGTGCTGGTCGAGGTGTCCACACCGTCATGCAGAGACCGGACCGTGACGCCGCGCTCGGTCAAATCGTGCAGGGTGTTGATGATGCCCCGCATGTTGCGACCCAGCCGGTCCAGACGCCAAACGATCAACGTGTCGCCCTCACGCAGGTACTGCATGCAGTCAGCGAAGCCGGGCCGGTCATCGCGAGCACCCGACATCACATCGTCGAAAATCTTGCCCGCACCAGCAGTGGTGAGCGCCTCCGTCTGTTGCTCCAGGGTCTGCCCGACGGTTGAGACACGGGCGTACCCGATCACAGTTGTCGGCGCGGGGGCTTTGCTCACATTGAGATTGTACCAAAAGTGTTTGGTCCTGTGTTTCCGAACAACAGACTATCGGTACATACTTCCGGGACAGTCGGTCGTGCGCAAATACAAGCCGGCGAACGACGACCACGCATGTTCCGGAACCGACCGATTTCGGTACAGCCCGAGCACAGCTCAGGACGGGTCGAGCAGGCGCGCGAGCACGCCGACGACATGTGAGGCCGTCTTGCCGTCGGGCACCTCGGCGAAAGTCTCGGACACAGTACGCAGGGTCGCCACCATCTCCCGCCGGGCCCGTGGGTCCAGGCCGGCTAATTCGTCGAGCAACAGCAGCGAGGGCATCTGCCTAATCCCCAGGGGGTTGAAGGGCCGAAAGCGTCCAGACCATCGTATGCAGAGCCGGTGCCGCCGGCCGTCATCCGGCGTCGTCCGCGTGGTGACGCCATCGGCGCAAGCCATTCGCCGCCTAACCGGGCCGGGAGGAGTTGACCTCGAGACCCGCGAGGCCGCCGAAACTCACCGGGCCAAGCTGGTCATTCGGTGTTGGTAATCGACGTACCGGGGTGTTGGCACGAGGTACCTCTTGACGTTCCGTGCGTTAGTCTGCTGCGTGTCGTGGGTCTAGAGAAAGGAGCGCGATTGACGTCGGGTGAGCCAACAAACTCGGTACGGGAGGGCGAAACCAGCCCGGCCGGGAAAAGTGGGCGCCGACGGCCGCGGCCTTTCCGGATCAGCGTTCAGTCCAAGCTCTTGGTGATGTTGTTGGTCTGCAGCATCTTGTCGGTGGCGGTGGTTGGTGTTTTCGGGTTTCTAAGAGCCCGCAACGACTTGGAGACCCTAACGTCTGGGCGGCTGACCGAGTTGCGTGAGTCGCAGATGCGGGCGATCGAGATGCTGTTCAGTGACTTGAAGAATTCGCTGGTCGCCTACACCCACGGATCGACCGCGCCCGAGGCATTGCAAGCTTTTACCACGGGCTTCGACCAGTTGGGCAACGCCACCATCAGCCCCGCCCAGCAGCAGGCGACGGTCAGTTACTACAACAACAGAGTCGTCGGACCCATCGCAGGCACGACTGGCGTGCAACTCGATGTCAATGCGCTCCTGCCGAGCTCGAATGCGCAGAAGTACCTGCAAGCCATCTATACCGCGTCGTCGCGCTCCGACGGCGACTTGATCCGGGTTGACGATGCCGGCGATGGCAGTGCATGGTCGGCCGCCAATGCCCGCTTCAACAACTACTTTCGGGAGATCGTCACTCGCTTCGAATATCGGGACGCGATGCTACTGGACACCCGGGGCAACATCGTATACACCGCGAACAAGGGTCCGGAACTCGGCACCAATATCTTCACCGGCCCGTATCACGGATCCAATCTGCGAGGCGCATACGAAAAGGCTTTGGACGCCAACGCAATAGACTTCGTCGAGATCACCGACTTTTATCCGTATCAACCACGACGCGACGAGCCGACCGCGTGGTTGTTATCGCCGGTCGGCACGGACGGCAAAATTGAGGGCGTTATGGCGTTGCCGTTGCCGATTGCCAAGATCAACAGGATCATGACCGCCGACAAGCAGTGGGTGGCCGCCGGTATGGGCAAGACAGGCGAGACGTATCTGGCTGGCTCGGACAATTTGATGCGTTCCGCTTCCCGGCTCTTCCTGCAGGATCCCGAGGCATACCGGCGCGAGGCAGTCGCCGCCGGCACCCCACCCGACGTGGTGGACAAAGCGATCCGGCTAGGCGGCACCACGCTGGTGCAGCCGGTTGCGAGCGCCGGTCTTCGCGCCGCCCAACGCGGAGAGACCGGTGTCATACGCGACACCGATTACCTGGGTAATAGAGTATTGGCAGCCTATGCCCCGTTGAATGTGCCGGATTCCGATCTGCATTGGTCGATTCTGGCGACGCGGGACACGTCCGAGGCTTTCGCGCAGATAGCGTCGCTCAGCAAAGCGTTTGTGTTTGTCATCACGACGATGATTTTCGTCATCTGCGTGGTGTCGATGCTGCTTGCCCAGCTAATTCTGCGGCCGATCCGCCGGCTCGAGGTCGGCACGCAGAAGATCAGCTCCGGCGACTACGACGTCCAGATCCCGGTAACGTCCCGCGACGAAATCGGGGATCTCACTACGGCTTTCAATGAGATGAGCCGGAACCTGCAGATCAAAGACGAGCTGCTCAACGAACAGCGCAGGGAAAACGACCGTCTATTGCTGTCGCTGATGCCCGAGCCGGTCGTAGAGCGGTATCGCGAGGGCGAACAGACCATCGCACAGGAACACCATGACGTCACGGTGATATATGCCGACATCGTCGGGCTGGACGAGATTTCAGACGATGTATCAGGCGACGAATTGGTCGGGATAGTCAACGAACTGTTCCGCCAGTTCGACTTAGCGGCCGAATCCCTTCACGTCGAACGGATTCGCACGTTTCACAACGGCTATCTCGCCAGCTGCGGGGTAACGACGCCGCGGCTGGACAACATCCCCCGAACCGTGGATTTTGCTCTCGAAATGCGCAAGATCATTGATCGGTTCAACAGCCAAACCGGCCACCAACTGCACCTTCGGGCCGGCATCACCACCGGGAACGTCATCAGCGGGCTGGTGGGGCGACCCAGTCTTGTCTACGACATGTGGGGCAGGGCGGTGAGCCTGGTCTACCAAATGCAGCCTGGCTCAACACAGCCCGGAATCTATGTCACCTTGCCGGTCTATGAAGCGATGCGCGACACCTGGAAATTCACACCAGCCGGCACGATCTCGGTCAGCGGATCAGAGCAGCAGATCTGGCGATTGTCGGAGCGACAGTGAACCTGTTCAGCTCGTCGTGGTTCTACTGGGCCCTGGGTGTGGCGGTGGGACTGCCCCTCGCGATCATCCTGCTCACCGAGTTGCAGCATGCGCTGATCCGCAGGCGAAGCCACCTGGCCAGACAGGTGAGCCTGTTGCGCAACTACGTTCTGCCGCTCGGTGCGCTGTTAGTGCTGCTTGTCGAGGCGCGTCAGGTCCCGGCTCACGACACATCGGTGCGGATCCTCACAACGGTGTTCGGCTTCCTGGTGCTGGTGCTACTGGTGTCCGGGCTCAACGCCACAGTGATTCAGTACGCACCCGAAGGGAGTTGGCGCAAACGGCTCCCCGTCATCTTCCTCGACGTCGCCCGTTTCGCCCTGATCGGCGTCGGTCTGGCGGTGATTCTCTCGTACATCTGGGGGGTCCGGATCGGTGGCTTGTTCACCGCCTTCGGGGTGACGTCGGTCGTCATCGGCCTGATGCTGCAAAACTCTGTCGGCCAGGTCGTGTCGGGCCTGTTTATGTTGTTTGAGCAGCCCTTCCGGATCGGTGATTGGCTCGACACGCCCGCGGTGCGGGGA